>Ga0255057_10000026_pt1 | contig 76208 bp, 76 predicted proteins | sample Cases_109_6_MG_FD_189022 | JGI IMG/M metagenome (GOLD analysis project Ga0255057, IMG submission 189022) | Seawater microbial communities from Amundsen Gulf, Northwest Territories, Canada - Cases_109_6 | ecosystem: Environmental > Aquatic > Marine > Gulf | place: Canada: Northwest Territories... | reverse complement strand
GCACTGTTGACCATGTCACGGCTCCACACCAGGTGGTACCCGCCAAGTTCGTGGTCGCCTTTGGCCTCTCCCCACGGGATCGACAGCGAGGCGATGATGGCACCCGGATAGAGCTTGTCTTCGTGAGCCAGCAGCAGCGCCCGGCTGCGGCGATACAGCACGCCCTGATCGCTCGAGAACGGCTCCAGGTCGGCAAGGGTTGAACCCACCTCCTGCCAGCCTTCGATGAACCGGCGCCGGTAATGCTCGAAGGGCAAGCCCAAAGCCTGCAGCAAGGCAGTGACGCAGCCGTGCCGCCAGTCTGAGAAAGACATGGCAACGGTGAACTCGCCGTCGATCGGCACCTCCACCTCGGCGGTCAAAGCAATGTTGCCGTCGAGGGCACAGTCGTAATCGAAGGTCATGTCGAAATTTTCAGCGAGGTCCTGCCATCCGTCGGTCTCACCGACATACCCGACAGATGTCTTCAGAAAAGGCGCCGAGGCCCCGACTGCCATCCACGTGGAGTCCTTGTTGGCCAGGAGAATGGTGGAGTCGCCCACCTCGGCAACTTCGCCGCTGTTGCCATAACCGGCGATTTCGAGATGGGGGGCACACAACAGAAACAGGCGTAACCCGTCTTCGGCCTGAAAACGCACCCGCATGATGACCGAAGACAGATCCGGGTCGGTGATGATCTCCTTTTCCAACCGGTAGCGCCCCTGCCGATCCTCCTGAACCACTCGATAGCCCAGAGCGTTGTCATCCAGGGGCTCGACATTCGAGACCATATGACGCCGCTCATCGTGGAAGAAGGTCGCCCCATCGCTCACCAGGAACTGCAGATCACGCACCTGAGGCCGGTCGAGGGTGGGCCAGTAGACCTCAGTGAGGACACCCGCAGAGATCGTGAACCACACGTGCGAGGCACTCGAATGGGCGGTCCCGACTGCGTCCTTGGTGGCTCTCGTCCAGCGCGGCTCAATGCCGGGACCACCCGGGGCCGGATTCAGGCAGTGATCATGGACGTGGTGCCGCATCTCCTGTGAAGCCTAAATGGGCGCCGGTGGCTGTCGGCCGGCGTTCCACAAACGCCGCAGCTCTTCGCTCGTCTCTAGCAAATCATCGAGCGAGAGCGCCACCATCTCAAAGGAGCCTCAGGTCCCGATGCCACCCAGCAGAAACGACCGCCTCGTCGGCGATCTCATGGAAGCACTGCCCGGGCTCTCTGCGTTCCGGTCAATCGGCAACGAGGATCAGCGGGCAGTCACGAAAAGGATGGTCGATGATTCGCATACGTTGGCGATACACCTCACTCAGGATCTTCTCAACGAACACCCCCCTGGGCGGCCCTTCGGCGCGGATGGCGCCCTCTGCCATGAGGATGACGCGGTCGGCGTAATACGCGGCGGCATTGAGATCGTGGAGAACGGCGACCACAGCCCTCTCCCGGCGAGCCTCGAACCGCATTTGGCTCATCACCCGCTCCTGGTGAGCCACATCGAGAGCCGTTGTCGGTTCATCAAGCAGCAGGACGGGGGCATCCTGTGCGAAAACTCTCGCCAATGACACCCGGGTGCGTTCCCCGCCAGACAACGTCGCGAATACCCTTCCGGCCAGGTGGGACGTGCTGGTCCGATCGAGAGCTTCGTCGACCGCCGTGATGTCTGCGAGCTGGGTGTTGTCGGGATCAAGCCGGTGCGGGTACCGCCCCATCGCGACCACGGCTCGCACGTCGAACGGAATGTCCGCAACGCCCTGCTCTTTGAGAACTGCGCGCCGCAGCGCCAACTCACCAACCGGAACCCCGGCGAGATCCTCTCCTAACAGCTCCACGCCACCGGCCGAGGGCCTCAAATCTCCCGCCAGTAAGCCGATCAATGTCGATTTCCCGGCTCCGTTCGGGCCCACAATTGCAACGAACTCACCATCGGAGACCACGAGATCCACTCCGTCAACCAGCGTGGCATTGCCGACCGCGTACGTGAGGGCCCTGGCGGCGACGCCGGTCACGTCGGCTCTCCCCGGGGCGGCTTGCGAATGAGCCAGAGGAAGAACGGCCCGCCAACTGCCGCCGTCAGGAGTCCCACCGGAATGTCGACCGGATCGGCCAACGTCCTGGCTAATAGGTCGGCTAATACCACGAATAAGCCGCCGCCCAGGGCGCTGGAGACCAGGAGAGGCCGGTGCGCCGGGCCGGTGAAGCGCCGCACAATGTGGGGAACCAGCAATCCAACAAAAACCACCACGCCGACAGCGCCGACTGTGGCACCCACGATGGCACCCACCGCCATCACGATGGTTGCGGTGGCGAGGTCGACATCAACTCCGAGGTGGCGAGCTTCACTCTCGCCCAAAGCAAACAGGTCGAGAATCCGAGAGGCAAAGAAGAGCCCCGACAGGCCAACCCCGACGATGACCGCAACGGTAACCAGAGCCCGCCAGGTTGACCCAGTGAGACTGCCGAGTAACCAGAACTGAATCGGCGGCACCTTCGTGGAATCAGAAGCGAAGACAATAAACCCCACCCAGGCCGTCAGCGCCGCACCGAGGGCAACTCCGGTCAGGATGAACCGGGACGGGTCAAGTGAGCGAGTGGCACCCAGTCGGCGTGTGATCAAAGCTGTTGCTATCGCTGCGGCGGTAGCACCAGCGATAGCCCCCTGGACGCCCCCCGATATCGATCCGAGTGCTCCTCCCAGGGCAGCGCCCGGGCCGATTCCAAGCAAATGTGGATCGGCCAGCTGGTTCCGGTACAGACCCTGAAGCACAGCCCCGGTGACGGCCAGGGCAGCGCCAACCAACAACCCGAGCAAGATGCGGGGAAAGCGAATGTCCCAAAGCACGGCTTCGGCCCGAAACGACGGCTCCGCGCCGATGTCGAGGCCAATCCGATGAAGGAAGGCGAACCAAACCTCGCTCGGACTGATGACGACGGAGCCCATCCCCAGGCTCAAAGCGCAAGCAGCTAACAAGAGCAGCCCAAGCACCACCGGGACAGCCCGGCGCGGCAAGAAAGGACGTGGAACAGCCTGCGGCCGGAGGTCCGGTGCTCTCACGACCCGGAGGTCAGCTCCGGGTAGAGGTCGAGAACGAATTCTTTAAGTGCTTGGCCCACGCGGGGACCAAGATTGAAGAAGTAGGCCTCGTCATAGTCGAGGTAGTTGCCAGCCTGGCCGGCCGGCGTCTGACTGAAGCCCGGAATCTCATTGAGCGCATCGGCACCGCCGAGGGCTTGGAGTCCCGCCTCGGGCAGGACGATGATTTCGGGACTGGCGGCAACGAGAGCCTCCGGGGTAACCGGGACGGCAAGCTGTATTCCGCTCTCGGCACCAACATCCAGAGCGCCGGCGCCATCGATCATCGCATTGGTTGCCATGCCCTGTCCGAACAAAAGCGCGGGCCCTCGCCCCACATACAGATAGGCAATTCTGGGAATTTCAGCGCCGGCGGCGACCGCCTGAGCCACCAATGCTCGCGCCTCGTCAATTTCAGCATTGACTCTTTCAACCAGTGCTGAAGCAGCGCTCTGAGCACTGAGAATCTCGCCGATCTGGGTGATCTTGGTCTCCACGCCCGCGAGGGTGGACTGCGACGTCAATATGACGACAGGAACCCCTGCGGATCGCAGCTGCTCAATCACCTCAGGAGGGCCGGTGAGCTGATCGCCAATGATCAGGCTGGGTGAGAAGGCCAGCACAGGCTCGGGGCTGAGCATCTGACCAAACCCGACCACCGGGATGTTGTCGGCAGCCTCCAACGGGAACGTGGTCGTCACGTCGATGGCCACGATGGAGTCACCGAGGCCTAGCTCCCAGATCACCTCGGTGATATCGCCGCTCAAAGAAACGATGCTGCTCACGTCGCTGATCACGCTCTCAACGCCGTCCGCACCGGTGAATCGAACCTCGGCCGGTTGGGCCTGGATAGTGGTCGTAGTCGGTGCCCGGGTTGTCGTAGTCGTATCTGCAGTGGTCGTCGTTGTGGTGTCGGCCGAGCCTTCGTCGTCGCTGCCACAGGCGGCGGCGAGGAGTGCGATCCCGATAAGGATCGGCAAAAGTTTGAGCTTCACAGCGCTCCTTTCAGCTGAGGGCGGCCTCTCGTTGCAGACTGTGAACCGACGGCACCCGGTCACCGACGATCGTGCGGTATCCAGCCCAGATGAGCACCAGACCTATGAGCTCGGTCACATACAGCACCTCGACGTACCCCAGCCGGGTGAAGCCTCCCCCTATTCCCGGCAACAGTGCGCCGACGGCGATGAGGGCGTTTCCGATAACGCGGGACCGGGGCCGGTCTGCTCGCCTCCAGTAACGCCAGGCAGACCAGGCGGCCCCCCCGACCAGAAACACGAAAGCGTAGGTATTGACGAGGGGGGAGAACAACCGCACCCATTGCCACTCCATCACGTCCCCGCTGAGACGATCGTCCTCCACCGCCTCAGCCAGAATCGGTGTGGAGACCACGAACGCGGCCGCCACCAGCAGATAGGAAAGCAGGGCAACGGTGAGTCGGTCGGCCCGGCGTCGGCTGAATACGAGATACACGGTGCCCTGCGCTAGAAGGACGCCCCCGAGGAGAGCACCCGAGATATACCAGCTCCGGAAAAGGAACTCGCTCCAACCGAAGAGCGTCGTCAAGGCCTCGGTCAGTGTTCCGATGCCGTACATGGCCACCCCGAGTGTCCACCAGAGAAGGTAGCGGGACTGAGGGGACCGTCTCCAATGCCTGAAAAGCACGAGCGCAAACGGGGCCGCTACGAGCGTCGAGGCAATTGGCAGGTAGGAGATGAAGGACGTTGCAATAAGCATTGGCGCGATAGTCACCATATCGAGGGAACACCCGACAACAAGTCGGATCTCGTCTCTGATACTTGAAGCGGGAGGCGAAGTAGCATCTGTCCCTATGGGGACGAACCTGCCGCTCACCCGGAGGCGAGCCGAAGCCCGCCATCGCCTACTCGAAGTGGCCGAGGAGCTATTCGAGCAGCACGGTTACGAGCGAGTTTCTCCTGCCGACATTGCGGCTGTAGCGGAGATAGGCCGCACGACCTTCTACGAGTACTTCGTCGATAAGGAGGATCTCCTGGCGTCGCTGGTCGAAGAGCGGCTTCCGGACGTGGGCCGACGGTTACTCAGCGGGATACCGGAAAACCTCCCCGCAGAGGATCAACTAGCCGAGCTCGCTATCGGCATGGTCGAATTCGCAATCACGGACCATACGCTCGGTCTCATGATCCATCAGGGGCTTCCGACGCTCTCAACGGCGACCCAGCATCGCATCGCCGAAGCACACCGTGAAATCTCCCGTGAGTTTGCCCGGCTTTACCAGGAGGCGATGCTGGCCGGTCAACTTCGACCGATTCCCCCCGACCTCGCCGGCGTCTTCGTTCAAGACGTCATCATGGCGGCCGCCAAGGTGCTCATCCGCCACCCCGAGCCCAAGGAGCGCCTCCACGAAGTAGCCGACGAAACGGTTCGCTTCCTGTTCCACGGACTCTCACCGGTCAAGTAGGAAGAGTCCCGGGCCGCCCCTCGCTCGATTGATCCCTGAGCCTCTAGCATCGCCTGACCGAAAGGAGCACACCCTGCCTGAAACCAACAACGCCCTTCGCTTCGGGTTGCGCATCCCGTCTTATGCCTGGGCGGGAATGACTTATGCCGATTCCCCGGATCTGCTCGACTACTGCCGCCGGGTCGACGAGAACCCCTTCGAGGACATATGGGTGATCGACCATCTGCTCGTGTCGAAGGGCGTCTACGGAGTCTCGTGGATCGACTCGATGATCATGCTGGCCGCCGCTGCCAGCGTCACCGAGCGGGTCGGGCTCGGGACGGCTGCCCTGGTGCTCCCACTGCGCCACCCGGTGGTGCTCGCCAAGGAAATCGCCTCGTTGCACCTGCTATCCGGAGGGCGTTTTCGCTTCGGTGTCGCCATTGGCTGGGACCCTGATGAATTCGACGCGGTCCAGGTGCCTCTCAAGCAGCGGGGAAGGCGCACCGACGAGGCGCTGGAGCTGATCCGCCGGTTGCTCACCGAGGAAGCGGTGACGTTCGAAGGCCGGTACTGGCAGGTGAAGGATCTGACCATCCATCCCCTGGTCCCGGATCTCCCCCAGATCTGGGTGGCGGGAGGCACCCTGACTCACGCCCCCGACACCCCCGACAAGCCGTATATCGCACCGGGAGTCCTGCGTCGAATCGCCGCCGCCGACGGATGGATGGCCCGGTCCAGCGGAAGCGATCCCGGTGATGTCAAAGCCGACTGGGAAGCCGTCAAGGAGCATCTCGAGTCAATCGGCCGCGACCCGGCCTCGCTCATCTTTGGAGCCACCCAATTCCTCCACATCGTCGAAGACGGATCCCGCGAGGAGGCTCTGCAAACCCAAATGGAGCACTTCCTGGCAGTGATGGGAGAGCACCGTACCTCCGAAGATTTGCAGGCGTCCTACCTGACAGGAACGATCGAGGACATGCAAGAAACCGTCGCCGGGCTGCGTGAGGTAGGCCTCCAGTACCTGATTCTCACGCCTTTGACCAATGAGCCCCGGCAACTCGATTTGATAACTCGCCACCTGGTGGAACCGTTCAGCTAAGTGAATCGCCCCGGCGGACGGCCTCCAGCACCCGGGCCGGCGTAGCCGGGAGATCGCGAACCGGAGCTCCGGCGGCATCGCGAATAGCATTGAGAATTGCCGGGGCAGTCGGGATGAGCGTGTGCTCGCCGACGCCCTTGGCACCATAAGGCCCTTGCGGATCGTTGGACTCGATCAAGATGTTCACCACTTCGGGCACGTCCCCGAACGTCGGAATCAGATAGTCGTGCAGGTTTTCGTTGCGGCCCGGCAGGTACTCCTCCATCAGGGCCAGGCCGATCCCCTGGGCGATACCCCCCTCGATCTGCCCCTCCACCAGGGTTGGATTGATGGCCCGGCCTACGTCGTGCGCGGCTGTAATGCGCAGCAACTGGACAGTCCCCAACTCGGTATCGATCTCTAATTCGGCCAGCTGGGCACCGAACCCGAAAACGGCATATGGGCTGCCCTGCCCGTTCTCGTCGAGTGGCGTCGTAGGTGGATCGTAGGTCGCTTCGGCCAGGGCGACGAAGCCGCCGGGGTCGGCAGCGAGGCTTGCGAGGTCAATGGCCCTGGCCTCGCCCCGGTCGTGAACGATGAGCCGGGTGTCGTCCAACTCCAGGTGAGCGTCGTCTGCGGCATCAGACATCTCGAGCAACCGCTTGCGGAGGCGACGGCTCGCTTCGAAGACGGCGTTGCCCGATACGAATGTCTGACGAGAGGCCGACGTCTTACCGGCGTCCGGTGTTGAGTCCGTGTCCGCCCCGACATAGGACACCGAAGCCATGTCCATCCCAAGGGCGTCGGCACAGATTTGCACCATGACCGTGTTGGCTCCCTGACCGATGTCCACCGCCCCCTGGAACAACACTATGCGCCCCTCCTGGTGCAAACCCACCTTCATCGTGGACGGATTCGGCAGCGCGGTGTTCCCGCACCCGTACCACATCCCGGCAACACCCACTCCCCGGCGCATGCTGCCGTTGGCGACGTTGAACTCGGCTGCCTCGGCTCGCGACCGCTCCCAATGCGGGCGCAGAGCCTCGAGACACTCGCGAAATCCAACTCCGGATTCGAACACCTGCCCGGTGACCGTCGGTTGACCGGCGGTGAGGGCGTTTTGGATGCGGAGCTCGAGGCGATCCATTCCGACTGCGTCTGCCAGGTCGTCGAACAAGCTTTCCTGGCAGACGGCTGCTTGCGGCACGCCGAAACCCCGGAAAGCGCCAGAGGGGGGTGAGTTGGTGTGCACCGCCCGGGTTTCCGCCTTGTAGGCCTGATACACATAGGGCCCCCCGGCGTGCACCGGAACCCGGTTGGCTACGGTCGGGCCCCACGACGCATAAGCGCCGGTGTCGAAGGTGCCGAAGAAATCCATGGCAATCAGATCGCCCGATGAGGTAGCGCCCACCCGGGCCCACAACTGAGAGGGATGCCGCTTGGTGGTGGACATCATCGACTCCGGGCGGGTGTAGGTGATCCGCACCGGTCTGTTGAGCCTCCAGGCTGCCAGCGCCAGAAACGGCTGTACCGACATATCGAGCTTGCTGCCGAAGCCGCCGCCAACCGCCGTAGGAATGATCCGAACCGCCTCGGGCTCGAGGTCGAGAATGGCGGCCACCTCCGCCCGATCCATGTGCGGGGTTTGGGTGGTCACCTGCAATTCCACCCTGTCGCCCACCCTCCTGGCGAAACCGGCCTCCGGCTCTATATAGGCGTGCTCGATGAAGCCCGTCGAGTATTCCCCTTCGACTACGACCTCAGCGTCGCCAAAGCCGGCATCGAGGTCGCCACGCCCCACGAAGCCACGGATGAGGATGTTGCCGTCACGAGAAGGGTGGATACGGTGGGCCCCGTCGGCCAGAGCCCCCTCAGGATCCTGCAAGGCATCGAGCTCGGTCCACGTGATTGGGAAACCCGCTAGATCCAACTCGGCCATCGACTCGCCATCCCCCACGATCATCGCCACCGCTTCTCCCCGGAAACGGGCCTCGGTCTCAGCAAAGACCGGCTGATCGGCCGCCGTCGGAATGACCCCGAACCAGTTGCGACCCGGCACATCAGCGGCAGTGAGCACGGCCTCCACCCCCTGATTGGCGGCGACGTACCCCGCCAGATCGCCGAGCTCAAAGGCGGCCCGATGGTAAGGAGAGCGGACGATCTTGAGAACCAGGGAGTCCTCTGGTGCCTCGTCGGCCCCGAAAATGTCGCGACCGGAAACCTTTGGTCCCCCATCGACGCGCCCCACCCGCCTCCCGACGGCCTTGCCGGGCGGAGGAGGCAAGTCCTCCGGCTCAAAGGAGGGAGCACCCACAACCGCATCGATGATCTTCCTGTAACCGGTGCAGCGACAGAGAACCCCGCCCAGAGCGTCCTCCACCTGTCGTTCGGTGGGATGGGAGACCTGGTCGAGAAGCGCCTGGGCGGCGATCAACATGCCCGGCGTGCAAATGCCGCATTGGGCAGCTCCATGCTGGATAAAGGCACGCTGCAGAGAACTGAGCTCGTCGCCATCGCTGATCCCCTCGACGGTGACTACCTGCTTGCCACCAAGGCGGCCGAGCGGCACCATGCAGGCGCACACCACGGCGCCGTCGAGAAACACTGAACAGGCCCCACAATCTCCGGCGTCGCACCCCACTTTGGTGCCGGTCAAGCCCAGATCGAGCCGCAAGACATCGGTGAGGCGGCGCAGCGGCGGTCCGTCCACCTCCACGGGAGCATCGTTGACTGTGAACTCGACTCGACTCATTGCACACAGTTCATAATTGATCTCCGCACCAGCTCGAGGGCGGCGTCGAGCCTGTCGGCGGCGCCGGCCCTGATGTCGTCGATGGGTGACAGCATGCTGAGATGCTCGGGGCTCACCAGGGCCGCCAGATCGCCCCGGCGGCCAACGAGCTCTGATTCGACCCGGCGCGCTCGCTGAGCAACCGGCGAGCAAGCGCCGACGGCAACTCGAGCCTGCTCCACCCTTCCCTCGCTGTCGAGGGCGATGACGACGGCCACCATCACGATAGAAATCACGAGGTACTTCCTCGCCCCCAATTTCAAGAAGTCACTGGTGGCGCCCTCGAGTGCGCTCGGCACCAGGACCGCGGCCACAAGCTCTCCGGGCCGGAGACCGGTTTCCCGATAGCCCACCAGGAACTCCTCGAGGGGAATCACCCGGGTGCCGGAAGCGGATGCCAACTCAACCGAGGCATCGAGTGCCAGCAGCGGGGGGATGCCGTCGGCTGCCGGCGAGGCGTTACACAGGTTCCCTCCGATGGTGCCGGCGTTTTGGATCTGGACGCCCCCAACCCGGGCAGCGGCCATCTTCAATCCGTCGAAGCTGCGGGGCAGGTCGGCGGCGATTACCTCCGACCAGGTGGTCAAAGCTCCGATACGCCGGAGGTCACCGTCGCGGGTGATCCCCCGCAGCTCATCGATGCCGGTGATGTCTATTACCGGCTCGTTGAGAGGCCGACCCACCCGGGCGGGATAGAAGTCGGTGCCTCCCGCCAGCAAGGTGTGCCTGCCTTCGGCCAGGATTTCGAGAGCCTGGCTCAACCCGGCAGGGACAAGGAACTCGGCAGTGTCGGTGGCCATCAATGAGCAACTCTAAGCGACTGCGGAGGACGCAAAGCGCGGCCTGGCACGGCGCCCCAATATCGCTTAGTCTCCGCGAAGGTCTGAGGAGTGAGGCGAAATGGACATCCGCAAGGTGGACACGATCATCGACGAGATCCGCATTGAGGCAGGCCGGGCCGTCGATCCTCCTGTGCAGAGAGTCATCGTGGCCGCAGTGCTCACCAATCCTCACGCCGGCCGATATGTTGAGGACCTTGCCGACCTGAGTGAGGCGAGTGTTGAGCTCTCAGGCATGCTGGCCACGGCCGCGGTTGCCCAGCTGGGCGGTAACCCGGTCCACTCATACGGCAAGGGAGGGATCGCCGGCATGGCCGGCGAGCTGGAACATGTGGCGGCCATGCTCCACCCCAGGTTCGGGGCGCCGCTGCGCGAAGCGTGCGGCGGAGGCAAGGCGATCATCCCGTCTGCCAAGAAGCGGGGAGGTCCCGGTACTCCGCTTGATGTGCCATTGCACTACAAAGATGCCGCCTTCGTCCGCAGCCACTTCGACGCGGTAGAGCTCCGCATCGTCGACGCCCCGGCGGACGACGAGCTGGTCATCGCGGTGGCAGTTACCGACGGGGGAAGGCCCCTCCCCCGCGTCGGGGGCCTGACCATCGATGAGGCAGCAGGAGAGGATGGCCTGCGGTGAGTGATCTGGTCGTCCGCAATATCGGCACGATCGTGAGCGGAGACATCGACTCCCCTATCGCCGAAGGGGACACCATCGTGGCGCGCGACGGCATGATCTCATTCGTTGGCTCGGCGGCCCGGGCAGATACCGCCGGCATCACGACCGAGATCGACGCGGCCGGGGCGACGGTCATCCCCGGGTTGTGCGACAACCACGTGCATCCCGTCGTTGGTGACTACACGCCGCGCCAGCGCCAGGCCGACTTCATCGAATCGTCCCTGCACGGCGGGGTTACAACGATGATGTCGGCCGGCGAGCCCCACACTCCCGGCAGACCAAAAGACCCCGCAGGTGTCAAGGCCCTGACCATTCTGGCGCACAAGTCCTTCAACAACCTGCGTCCGGCCGGAGTGAAGGTTCATGCTGGAGCTGTGATGCTCGAACCGGGGCTCAGCGAGGCCGATTTCATCGAGATGGCTCAGGCCGGGGTGAGGCTGGTGGCCGAGATTGGCATCTCCGGCGTCAAAGACCCCAAGGAGGCGGCCGAGATGGCAGGGTGGGCCCAGGCCAACGGGATGAAGGTCATGGTCCACACCGGCGGAGCTTCGATTCCCGGCAGCGGCGTGATCGGCGCCGATTTCGTGGTTGAGGTCCAGCCGGACGTCGCCGGCCATACCAACGGGGGCCCCACCGCCCTCCCCCTCACCGACGTAGTCACAATTCTCGACCAAACCAACGCGCGTATCGAGATCGTGCACAACGGCAACGTCAAAGCCGCCGGAGAGGTGGTCCGTCTGGCCGCAGACCGGAACGAGCTCCAGCGGGTGGTCATCGGGACGGACAGCCCCGCCGGTTCCGGCGTCCAGCCTCTCGGTATTCTCCGGGTTATGTCCTGGGCAGCCTCACTCGGCGAAATCGCTCCGGCGAGCGCAGTGGCGATGGCCACAGGTAACGTTGCCCGTCTCCACGAGCTCAACGTCGGCATCCTGGCAGTCGGTCGGGAAGCCGACTTCAATCTCGTCGACGCCCCTCTCGGCTCCCAGGCAGGCGACGCCCTGGGGGCGCTGGCCATCGGCGACACGCTTGCTGTTGCCGGGGCGGTAATTGACGGCCAGATCCGATTCACCAAGAGTCGCAACACGCCACCGGCGGTGCGTCCCATCGCCTTCCCATGACCGAGTTCTCCGAGCACCGCTTGACTCAGGAGATGAGCTTCGACCCGTCCTCCACCGCGGTGTTAGTGGTGGACATGCTCAACGATTTTTGCGAGCCGGAGGGTGCCATGCCGCTGCCTGACAGCGAGCTCCTCTACCCGCCCATCCAGAGCTTGCTCGAAGCCGCCAGGGCCGGCGGGAGCCCGGTGATCTGGCTGTGCGACGAGCATCTGCCGGGCGATAAAGAGTTTGAGAAGCGAACCGAGCATTGCCTGGTTGGATCCTGGGGAGCCCAGGTGGTGGACGCCCTCAAGCCACCCGAGGGCGAGTACCGGGTCCCCAAACGGCGCTACTCGGGCTTCTTCGAAACCGACCTGGATCTCCGTTTACGTGAGCTTGGCATCGAGCACCTGATCATCACCGGAGTGGTCACCAATATCTGCGTCCGCTCCACCGTCCACGACGCTTTCTTCCGCGGCTACAACGTGATCGTTCCCGAGGACTGCGTCGCCGCCACCGGCGAGAGGGAGCAGCAATCGAGCTTGTATGACATCGATACCCACTACGGGACCGTGGCCGACCTCGACGAGGTCCTCGGGCAGTTCACCTCAGCATGAAAACGCTGCAGAACTTCGTTGGTGGAAGTTGGATCGACATCCAGGGCACCAACGCCGTCCCGGTGACCAACCCCGCCACCGGAGAAACGATTGCAACCCATCCGCATTCAAACGACGCCGATGTCGACGGCGCCGTCGACGCCGCCAGCGCCGCCTTCTGGGATTGGCGTATCACTCCGGTGCCCACCCGCTCGGCGATCCTGTTTCGCTACCGGCACCTGGTATGGGAAGCGCAGGATGAGTTGGCCCACATCATTGTGGAAGAGAACGGCAAGACGCTGACCGAGGCGAAGGGCGAGATGCTCCGCGCCCTGCAATACATCGAGCACGCTTCGGCTGTGACCGAGACCATGAAGGGAGCAGTAACCGAGAATGTCGGAACGGCGGTAGACATCCAATACATCCGTGAGCCGCTGGGCCCGTTTGCGATCATCGCCCCTTTCAACTTTCCGGCAATGATCCCCCTCTACTTCACATGGGCAGCAGCCACCGGCAATCCGGTCATCATCAAGCCGAGTGAGCATTGCCCTTTGACGACCATCCGCCTGGTCGAGTTGGCCACGGAGGCGGGCTTCCCCGATGGGGTCGTGAACATGGTGCTTGGCAATAAGTCGGTGGTGGAACGCCTGGCCGGCCACCCCGACATCATTGGTCTGTCCTTTGTCGGGTCATCGGAGATCGCCGAGCGGGTTTACAAGCTCACCACGGGTAACGGCAAGCGGTGCCAGGCCCAGGGGGGCTCCAAGAACCATCTTGTGGTCACCGACACGGCGGTCATTGACAAATGCATGCCCAATATCATCTCGTCCATGCTGGGCAACAGCTCGCAACGATGCTTCGCCGGCTCGAACCTCGTGGTGTACGAGTCGGTCTACGACGATTTCATGGAGCGTTACCTCGCAGGCGTCGGAAACTTTCAACTCGGCTACGGGCTCGACGAAGGCACCACCCTGGGCCCGGTGATTTCGCCAGAGTCTCTGCAACGACTCGAAACGGCGGTCGACACTGCTCTGGCCGACGGCGGCGAGGTCTTGCTCGATGGCCGCGGCGCCAAGGTGGCAGGGTACGAAAATGGCAACTGGCTGGCCCCCACCATCGTCACCGCCCGACCGGGTATGGAACTCTTCGATCGCGAGCTCTTCGGTCCGGTACGAGGCGTCCACAAGGTCCCCGGCCTCGACGAGGCGATCGAGGTGGTCAATGCCAGCACATATGGGCACACCGCAGCGATCTACACCGAACTCGGCGGCGTCGGACGGGAATTCCGCCAACGAGCCGAAGTCGGTCAGGTGGGCATCAACGTCGGAACCCCGGCCCCCATCGCCTTCTACGCGGTGGGGGGCCGCAAGTCGTCGTTTTTCGGGTCGTTGCGGGGACGGGCCAACGATGCGGTCGATTTCTACACGGACAAGAAGGTGGTGGTGAGCACGTGGCACGTGGACACGACCCAACAGTCGGCCATTGACCCCGCTTTTGAGGGTGGATCATGAAGTTGAGGAGCCGACGGTCGCCCAAGACGGCCGTTGCTAGTGATTAGGAGGATCTGAATGAGAAAACGAAACCTATGGATTGTGGTGATCGTCTTGACGCTGATAGCCGCCGCGTGCGGCAGCGATGACGACGCCAGCCCTCCATCGGGTGACCCCATTGTCATCGGCATAATTGCCGACCTGACCGGCCCCTTCACCACCTACGGCAACAGCCTGTCGCGGAGCGCGGAGCTGGCGGTCAAGGAAGTGAACGCCGCCGGTGGAATCGACGGCAGGCCGGTGCAGGTCATTGTGGAAGACATCCAGACCGATGTCACCGCCACAGTCGACAAGGCCCGCAAGCTGGTGGAGTCCGACGATGTTGACGTCGTCATGGGACCCATTGGCTCTGACGCCAACGACGCCGCCTATCAGACCGTGGTGCAAGAAGGCGGAAAGTTGCTGTTCTACACCGAGACTTATGAAGGCGGCAAGTGCGACCCGCTGTACTTCTCCTTCGGAGCAGTTCCCGCCCAGCAAATCCGGCCGATGATTCCCATCCTCCAGGATGCTTACGGCGACAACGTCATGTTGTTCGGCGCCGACTACGTGTGGCCCCGCCGCAGCTTCGAAATCGCCAAGCCCATCATTGCCGACGAAGGTGGCACGGTGGTGTCTGAGCTGTACTTGCCGCTCATCGCCGACGACTTCACAGAACTCGTCCAGGAAGTGCGCGACAAGCAGCCCGACTACATCTTCTCGTTGTACCCGGCATTGTGGGGCGCAGCTTTGAAGGCTCTCGACGACGCTGCGCTGCTCGACGACGTCGGCGTTGGCACGATCTTCCTGGGTGATCCCGACTATCTGGGAATTACCGACCTGGCAGAGAACTCATACACCGCTCTCCCCTACTTCACCGCGGCCGAAGGCTCGGCGGCTGAAGACTTCCTGGCCGCTTATCAGGCGGAATACGGAGCTAGCGAGTTCCCGTCAGGTGGTGAAGGCGTGGGCGCCTACAACGCAGTGTGGATGTACAAGGAGGCAGTCGAGAAAGCAGGATCGACCGACCCGGCCGCGGTGGCGGAGGCGTTGGTTGGCCTGAGCTTCAATGGGCCGACCGGCAAGGTCAAGATGACCTCGTCCCATCACCTGGAGCAGACAATCAACCTCGTACAAGCGCAGAACGGGGAGTACGTGCTGGTTGACAGCTTCTCCAACCGTGATCCAGAAGAAGCTTGCGATCTCTAAAGAGTGAAGTCTCGGGTGGCCGGAGCCTCCGGCCACCCGGGAGCCCAACTCATAGCCCTCGGCGCATCGTCGAGATCGTCCTATTGGTGGCGCTGGTAGCGCTGCCGATTATTAGCGACGATCGCTTCCTGATCGATCGCTTCGGCCGCTACTTCCTCTTCGCCATCTTTGCCCTGTCGGTGGACCTCATCTGGGGTTACGGCGGCATGTTCACCTTCGGCCATGCCGTTTTCTTCGGGGGTGGGGGCTACATCGTCGGCATGCTCACCACCCGGGGCGGCTGGTTTCTTCCGGTTCCTTTCTGGCTGGCATTGGCCGCTGCGGTGGCGGCCGCCGCTCTGCTGGCGCTGGCACTCTCCTACTTCGTGTTCTCCGGCAAGGGGGCGTTGCGCGGCGTCGAGTTCGCAGTAGTGACCCTGGCGGTTGCCGTCATTGCCGAACGGCTGGCTAATGCCGGCGGCTCGATCAGCGGAGGACAGAACGGCATCCTGATGCAATCCCGTCTCGGCGTCCCCGGCGTCATCTCCTTGCATCGGGGATACGGCTTCTATGCCCTGACCGGCTTATTGCTGGTTGCCACTTACTTCGGGCTCAAGTGGTTTCTACGCACCCGCTCCGGCCTGGTCCTGCGCGGCGTGCGGGAGAACGAGGATCGGATCGACCTGTTGGGGTACGAGGTTCCCCTGGTGAAGCGCCGGACCTTTGTGCTGTCGGGGGCCCTCGCCGGCCTGGCCGGCGCCCTGTTCTATGTGCACGAGGGAATCGTCTCGCCGGGGACGGTGGGTGTCGGAGCATCCACGCTGGTGCTGTTGTGGGTGGTGCTTGGCGGCCGGGGAACACTCCTCGGTCCCATCATCGGAGCCATCCTTCTCCCCCATCTGACCGCCAGCTTGTCCGGCACATTGCTCGACACCTGGCTCGTGGTGGTCGGCGTGATCCTGGTAGCGGTGATCGTCTTGTTTCCCGCCGGCATCTTCGGCTTCCTCACCAGGCCTCGCAAAGCATGAGTGTTCTTGTCATCGATGGCCTCACCAAGACCTTCCGTGGCTTCACAGCGGTCGACGATGTTTCACTGCGCATCGACCAGGGAGAGTTGCGGGGTCTCATCGGATCAAACGGAGCCGGCAAGAGCACGCTGCTGCACTTGATCTACGGAAAACTGGAAGCGGATCAGGGCACCATCCGGTTCGACGAAACTGACGTCTCCCGCCTTCCGGCCCACCTCCGGGCTAGACGGGGAATGGGTCTGGTGTTCCAGCTGACCAGCGTATTCGACGAGCTAACGGTGGAAGAAAACTTGCTGCTGGGCGCGCTGCCCAAGAAGCCCCGGGCCCGCCTGCCGGTCGACCGTGAAGAGGTTGAGCGCATCTTGCATCTGGTGGAGTTGGATGATGTACGCCACCGGCATGCCAGCCAGCTCAGCCACGGACGCCAGCAGTGGCTTGAAATCGGGATAGTGTTGCTGGCCAAACCCAAGTTGCTGCTGCTCGACGAACCCACCTCGGGCATGACCCGAGCCGAAAGCCGGCGGACCGCAGAACTGCTCAAACAACTTCAAGCGAGCCGGGCCACCGAGGCGATCATCGTCGTCGAGCACAACATTGAGTTCATTCGTTTGGTCAGCGACCGGGTGACGGTCATGCACCGGGGGCAAGTCCTGGCGGACGGGACCATCGACGAAGTACAGGCCAACCACGAGGTCCAGGCTTCATTTCTGGGCAGGCTCCATTGAGCGCGGTACTCACGGTCTCGAATCTGGAAGCCGGTTATGGCGACACTACGGTGTTGCGCGACGTCAGCCTGGAGCTGCCGGAGGGGGAGGTCGTCTGTCTGATGGGCCGCAACGGCGCCGGGAAGACCACATTGCTCAAGGCACTGATGGGGATGCTTCGCAAAACCGGCACGGTGCTTCTTCGGAACGACAACATCACGTCTTGGAAAGGCCATCGCATCAACGCGGCCGGGATGGTTTGGGTGCCGCAGGAGAGCTCGGTCTTCCCGGGCCTCACCGTCCGCGAACACCTGGTCATAGCCCTCGGAAAGGATGACGTCGCCCGGGGCATCGCCCAGGCCGCCGAGTTGTTCCCCATGCTCGGCGAACGCCTGGAGCAACAGGCACAAACGCTGTCCGGCGGCGAGAGGAAAATGCTCGGCATCGCCCAGGCCCTCGTAGTCAACCCATCGCTCGTGTTAATGGACGAACCAACCGAGGGGGTGGCTCCGGTGGTGGTGCAAGAGCTGATTCCCGCCATCGAGGTCCTTACCCAGCATGCCGCAGTAATGCTGGTGGAACAGAACATCGACACCGCCCTGGCTCTCGGCAATCAGGCTTACGTTCTCGAGCACGGCGTGGTCGTGGAATCGGGGAACGTAAACGCCCTCCACGACGACGGGACCCTGGCCAGGAGATTGGCGCTATGACGGCTGCGGTCCTACCAACGGACTCATTCAACGTCGTCGTGCTGGCAGCAGTATTCGTGCTCATTGCCCTCGGGCTTCACTTCACCTTCGGCATGCTCAACGTGGTGAACCTGATGCACGGTGAGTTCCTCTTGATCGGCGCCTACACCGCCTTTCAGCTCCAGGAGTGGACGGGTTCGGTGGTCCTGGGAATGTTGCTGGCACCGCTCGTGGCAGCAGCTATCGGTGTGGTCCTGGAGAGGGGAATACTTCGCTTCCTCTACGAGCGTCCCCTCGACTCGCTGCTCGCCACATTCGGCCTATCGGTCATCATCCGACAACTGGTACAGGTTCAGTACTCGGCCAACCCGCGAACGGTTGACGACCCCATCGGCGGGTCTTTCGTGCTGGCGGGTTTCAACATCCCCTGGTGGCGGTTGGTGGTTGTCGTCTCGACGGTGGGACTGGTCGTCGCCGTGCTCGGCCTCCTCAACCGGACCGGGTTCGGCCTCCTGGCACGGGCGACCGTACGAAACCCCGGGCTCGCCGAAACCATGGGGATCAACGTCGGGATGATGAGGGTGGCTCTGTTCGCCATCGGGTGCGGACTGGCGGGTCTCGCCGGGGCCCTGCTCGGGCCGCTCAACACTCTGAATCCCCAGTTCGGGCTTCTCTTTCTCGTCAACTCGTTTCTGGTGGTGATCCTGGGCGGACAGGGCTCGCTGCGCGGCCTCGTCGCCGCCGGCATTCTCCTGGGTGGCTCGCTGGGAATCTTGCAGTTCAATATCTCGACTGTGTTCGCCCAGATCGTCGTCCTCATCATCGCCATAGTGGCCCTGAGAATGCGCCCCATCGTCGCCGGGCGGATCGGAGAATGGCGCGATCGCCGGCCTGCCGTCGAAGTGAAAACTCCGTCGCGCAAATAAACAGCGCATCTCACCTCGCCTTAAGAGGCCCTTCGCTCTGAAAGCCCCGGGGTGTTGGCCAGACCGTCCAGAAGAGTCGCCAGCTCCTCCGTTGATAGCTTGCCTTCGTTGTGGAGGCCGCCAAAGGTGTAATAGCCGGGTGGCATTGAGCCCTTCTTCACTTCCTCGAGGGACTCGTCGGCCTCGCGCTGAGGCCGATCCCATTCTGAGTAATTGACCTTGTTGCGCCCGTCTTCGACATGCTTCCACACAGCCCAGGAGAAGGGAGCGACATTCGAGTACCACGGCCACACCACTTCGTTGCTGTGACAGTCGAAGCACGCCCGCACCATCAACTGGCGGGTTGCGACGTTTGCCCAGTCGGGCTCGCCTGAAATCGGCGGATTGCTGTGGTCACGGCCGAAGGGAACAGCCTGAGCAGCCAGGAACACTGCCACCAGGGCCACAAGTGCGCTCGATGCGAGAGTACGTGTGGGAGCGGGCTGCGGACGCGGGTCCAGTCGACGGGACCGCCATCGATAAATCCCCCAGGTGACGAGCCCGAACATCAACAGCAGCAGGGCCATGAAAGCCGGCGGCAAACCAATGACGGCTGCCGCGGCCAACCCGATAACAGCAACCACGGCTCCGGCTATCGCCGCGGTGCGGTTGGCGCGTAACAGGCCGAATAGCCGTTCCATTGTGTCCAGATCCTCTCAGTGAGCAGGGGCGAGTTGCCGTACACCACGCTACCGCCTGAGGGGATCGGCCCCGACGGCCCCGGTTTGTCAGCTGGTCTAACCGCTACCTTTCGATCTCGATTTTCACCTTACGGGGGAGCACCTGAGGATTCTTGGGAATTCTCACGGTGAGGATTCCGTCCTTCGACGACGCCGTGATGGCCTCAGCGTCTACTCCGTCCGGCAGGCGGATCACCCGCCTGAGCGAGCCCTCAAATATCTCCTTCGAGGCATAGCTCTCTTCCTTGACTTCGTCCTCGAAATGGCGGGATCCGCTGATCGTCAGCGAGTCACCTTCGATGGTGAGATCGACGCTCTCTGGATCGACGCCGGGTGCCTCCACCCTGACTATGAGCTCGCCATCTTCTGCCATGACATCGATGCTGGGGACCCATTCGCCGAGTTTCATGCCGGGCGTCCAATCCGTGAACCACCGGTCCAAGTCCCTTACCAAACCCAGGGGATCAGAACGTACTAATCGCATCTTCCATGACCTCCTTCCAGCCATTACTCAAACCATATTCCGGTGCCGGACGGCTTCTAGAGGATTTCGTCAAGAAAGTCCCCATCAGGCCGATTCCATAAGCGGAGTAAGGGGCTCTTCCATTTGGAAAGGAACCCCGATGCGGAATGTGACACTTTTCAACGGAGCCGCCGCCTTCACCGGAGGGTTCTACTCCGACCGCCACGGACACCGCATCTACGTGTGCAACGGCCAGCTCATACCCGGCTGTCCCCAGTATCCGTTCCAGACGACCTACTGGCGGCTGGACTCTGAAGTGCCTTGCATGCACGACCACGGCCAACCGCCTCCCGAAGCTGCCTAAACCGGGGCGGACCCCTAATCAGGATCGACGGACGAGTTGACTCCAACGCCGACGGCGTCACGACTGGCACGAGGCACCCAACCCGAGAAGTCTTCGACCTCGAGCTCGAAGATCGGATGCTCAAACAAGCCTGCTCTGGAATTAGTGCTTTCGGGCTCGTCAAAGGTGTGGCTGCGGACCCGGCGCCGTTGAAGCAGCCTGTTACCCACCAGGCCGAATCCCAGGCTGAACATCAGGCCGGCCGCCCCCCACCCCGCCCGACGCAAACCGACACTCCTGGCTGCATCCACCTCGGCAATGACTGCGAGGACGCCCAACATGGTGGCGTCGGCATCGCCGGTCTCGAAAGTGGCCCGGACGTGATTTAGGTCTGGTTCGATATCAGCACCCCAGAGACCGAGAGCGGTCCATGTGTCCCTGTCGGCCCGGACGGCGTTAGTCGCCTCAGCCACAGCTTCGACTGCGGCCAGCTGTGCTTCTCCCTTCCCGATCACCCAGTGCACGTCATGAATAGCACTCTCGTAGTCCGCTTTCAGAGACGAGCTTGGCACCATCTCCTGGCGGGTCGCCTCGCGATTGACTGCGTCCCGCAAGTCGAGGACTGTCTCAGCATCGGCCATGACTCCGGTCGCCAGGCTGAATTTCCAGTCTTCCATAGCCAGACGCACGACGATCGGCGCCGTCCAGGTTTCCCCATGAGATTCAAGCGCTCGGAAGGCGACACGGGCCTCCGCACGCTGTTCGAGCTGGGTGCGTTGTGAGGGAGTCACAACGTATACCTCGAAGATGGGGGCAACCTCGTCGGAATCCCCGAGCTCTTCGGTCAGATCCAGAAATCGCCTCCAGTCGGTTTGCTTGGATTGGGGGCGGGGCAAGGCGGATTCGATTTCGCCCGGGTACGCCATCTGCCCAGAGTCGGCAGCCTGCAAGACCCTCTGCAAGCCGTCCATACCGATCTCGAGCGTGATTTGGCGGAGCACGTAGCCGGAGGCGTCGTATCCATACGTCTCTCGACCATCGGGCGCGCCGGTCTGGCTGGATGAGAACCGTTCCCAGCTATTCAGGGGAAAGGCCTCGGACGGATCCGGCAATTGCCCACCGGGGCGGAGCTGTCCGCCGGCCTCCATCGTGCGATATGAGAGCTCTTCCGCCAGCCCTTCACTGAGCCAGCGGTCCTCGAACGTGGCCCGGCTGAACCATGCATGAGCCAGCTCATGCAACATCACCTGCGAATCCAACTGTTCGGTGATCTCGATGACATTCTGATCTGTGAGGAACCATCCTGCCGCTCCGTAAAGGCTCGGGGTCGCTGTTTCGATGATCTCCAATCGACCTTCGATCGGCCAGGGAACGCCGATCAACTCCTCCATGCGAGGCACGCTGGTAGTGAAGTGATCGACGGCGAACTGCTCCCATTCAGGATCGTCGGGCCATGCTCGAATTACTGCCGACCGGCTGCCAACGCTCAAATCCGTGGTGTCGAGCCTCGTGTCGTCCCGGGCCGCCACCCATACATACCACTCGCCAGGCTCGGCGATGTCCTCTGCAATCCACGCAGGCCCGTCGGGGCCAACCGTGTACCACATTTCATCCCCCACCGTTTCGACCGAAAACCGGTCGGGGATCAACAGCCGAACCGTGGCTCGACCAGCGTCTCCCACACCCCATATTCCGAAGGAGCTAAACGCCGGGTTCACTCTGACGAATCGGTCGCTGCGAACCGGCTCACTCGGCAGATCGTAGGAGAAACGGATGGTCCGGGTTTGGCCCGAGTAGAGGTAGCTCTGCAGCTTGATGACCGCCTGATCGAAAGAGCTTTCCGCCGATTCCTCAATCTCAATGGTCAGTTCCGTGGTGCCCCGGGTCGCCAGCAGATTCTGGGCCGTTTGCGGTATCGGGATCGTGAACGTCTTGTAGAAATAGCGGGTGATGTAGAAGCCATCGTCTTCGTTGCGAAGGGTGTTTTCGAGTTCGTACTCGGCCTCGACCCTGACAAAACCCTCATCGGCGCGTATCTCGTATGTTGTGTCTGACGAGATGTCGAGACCACCGTCGGCGAGAGCCGGCCCCGCCTGGGCGAGGACTAGAAGGATCGATCCTGCAATCGACCAACGAAGACCTGCCGATACCCACAGTGACCCCATACAACACTTTCGGTGGTTGCAAGTGGGGTCTTGAGCGAATGTAGCCATCCACGGCACGGCGAGATGGACCCGGACCTCAACGTTGGCTCGCCCACCGAAAAGCGGCGGGCAGGACTACAGCTTCAGTGGCTTGATCGGGGCAAACACCAAACCCGGGTCATCGCGCCAGGCCTCGGGCTGCACGTCGATGTAGAGCTCGATCTCGTTGCCGTCCGGATCCTGGATATAAAGGCTGTGCGTCACGGTATGGTCGGAGGCGCCCAACACGGGCACCCCCGCCTCCTTCAACCGGGCGACGGCATCGCGCAGGTCATCGTCGCTCTCCCCCACCTTGAGGCCGAAGTGGTACATACCCAGCCGCGGGGCGGCAGGCAAAGGCGCGGCCTGCCCACCCACTTCAATCAGCAGCAGTTCATGATGGGTCCGCCCGGATGAGAAGCCGACCGCGGAGCCTCCGAGCTCTCCGACCTCCTTGAAACCGAGTACGTCGCGATAGAACTCGCGGGACCGCGCCAGATCACTGACGTAGAGAACAACGTGCCCGAGCTCCTTGACCTCCACCGTCAGGCCATGAGCCGGCTCTCAACCATGATGCAGGCGTTCGCCAGATAGTTGAAGCCGTTTTCTTGAATAAACTCCATCACTTCGGGACTCTCGGCCCCGGGTTGAATAAAAACGTTCATCAGCCCCAGCTCGAGACACTGCTTCAGGACATGAAGCGTGAATCGGGGCGGTATCACGAAGTTGACGATGGTGGGCGGCTCGGGAATGTCGGCCAGTCTGGCATAGGCCTTTTCCCCCTGCACGGTGTCCCGACGCGGGTTGACAGGGTAGACCCGGTAGCCCTTGCGCTTCAGATCGAGAAAAATGGTGTGGCCATACTTCGACTCGTTGTCGGAGGCACCGACAAGAGCGATCGTGGTGCCCGGCTCCTCCAGCAGCGACAGAATATCTTGCATGGTCTCCTTCAACCCCGAGGTTACGGCGAACCTTCCACAAGCCGGAGAACGTCGCAAGTGACCACCAGGAAATAGTCACTGGTGACTAGTCCCTTTGTAACCACTTTTTGTGGTCATGCCACTACTCTCTGCGGTCTAAGTCGGTTCAGGGTCAAAGCAAGGGGTCGAAATGGCTCAGAAGAAGGAACGAGGGGCCACGATGGTGGAACTTGCCCTGGCCCTTCCCTTGACTCTGATCCTGCTCCTCGGTGCAGTCGAAGCCGCCCGGTACGTCTCCCTCCAGCAGGCGGTCTCCACCGCCAGCCGGGAAGCTGCCAGGTACGGATCCACCACCGGCATGGGTGCGGCCGGCGTCCCCCACTACGTCGACTGCGGCGAAATCCGCGACGTAGCCCAGGATGTGACCCCGGTCGGCCTCGACCCCACTTCCATCGAGATCGGTTACGACAGCGGCCCGGCCACCGTGATCGGTGCCTGGTGCAACGATGTCGGCCCCTACCCCGATCCCAGCTTGATCGCCAGGGGCGACCGCATCGTGGTGACCGTTAGCCATTCTTACGAGTCGGCTCTCCCGTTCTTTGGCGATTTCTTGAGCGGTACGGTGAGTGCCACCGATCACCGCAGCATCTGGAAGGCCGAATCGTGAGGGGGGACCGTGGCGCTTCAACGGTCGAGTTAGCGTTCGTCGCACCGCTCTTGTTCGTTCTTGCTCTGGGCATAGTGGATTTCGGGCGGGCCCTGAGCTTCAAGATCGCCATCAGCGATGCCGCCCAGGAGGGACTGAACTATGCCTCTTACGAACCGGACGATCCCACCGGAACCGTGCAGAGGGTGCTGTTTAGCACCACCGACCCCAAGCTTGACGCCGGCAACGTTTCGGTCATTTGCCTCACCGAGCCCGGCGACCATGTCGCAGTCAAGGTTGACTACGAAATCGAGCTCCTGACGCCATTCATCGCCGAGATGTTTGGCGGTACGGTGCCCATCTCTTCCACGGCGGTTGGTGAGACGTTTACGGAGGCGCCATGCATCGATTCATGACCTTGCTGGAGCGCGATGAGGAGGGAGTGGCTCTCGTCGTCGTCGCATTCTCGATGTTCATGCTCATGGCAGTCGCCACTCTGGCGATCGACGGCGGCCTGGTTCACACCGATCGTCGCCAAGCACAGAACGTGGCCGATAATGCCTCGCTGGCAGCCGCCTGGGCAATTTGCGAGGGACGGGACCCGACTACAGCGGCTCTCACCACGGCTGCCGCCAACGGATTCGACAACGACGGCGTTAGCAACACCGTGAACGTCACAGACCTCGGAGACAACCGGGCCCTGGTTGAGATCACCGGCAGCCGCGATGCCCAATTCGGCCAGGCCATCGGGACTGAGACCCTCGAAGTCGCCGCTGAGGCCATCGCCGCCTGCACGTCGTACAGAGGCGCGGACGCCATTCCCTTCGGATCCCCCCCGAGCGGATTCGACGGCGGCCTCCAGAACGAGAACCCGTGCGGCCTGAACTCCGGCAACTGCGGGCGGCTCTACTCGCTGCGCCTCGATGGATACGGGGACGTTGGCGAGGACACTCGCAAGAACATCGCCTACGGCACTGATCGCCTGCTGATGCCCTGGGTGAAAGGCAACGAGTACGTCAACTGCTCAACCACGTTCAGGGTGGAGTGCAACGTGCTGCCTTCCAACACCGGCGTTTCGGCCGGACAATTGGGAGACGGGTTCCTCGAGCGCTTGAGCGACATAGACGGTGCCGACAGGACCTTCTTTTACAAGGGCTCCGAGTACAACGCCGACCTTCTGGAGCACGTGCTCGGCGACGATGCCACCGCTACCAGCTTGTCAACTTTCGTCAAACCGCCAGCCGCCTGGGATGAAGGAATCCATGGCCCCTGGAAAGGGGCCGACCTCACCAACCACTACTGGATTGAGGGCACCATCGAGAAATGCGATTCCCCCCGTCTGGCCAGCATCGTCATCGTGACCCACGACATGGACTACGACCCGGCCAGCTACAAGAGTGGTCAGCCCTACCCGGACCCGTGGCCCAACGGGAGTCAAGACATGAAAGTGCTCGGGCACTACTACATCTACATCGCCGACCCCGACAGCGCCGACGACTTCATCGGGAGTGGCAACCTAAAGCAGGCTTCGGCCAAGGTTCTCTGGATGGATCCCGAAGCCAAGTGCGCCAACGGGTCGCCTCCCGGCCCTTCGGCGACCAACCCTCCGATCCTCGAAGTCTCCCTCGACTCCTGAGCGAGCCTTCCCCTGAGCGAGCCTTCCACCGGCCCCGCGGTCCGACCAGCCTAGAGTCGGCCCGTGGCGCGCAAGATCATCATCGACACCGACCCCGGCCAGGACGATGCCGTGGCTCTGCTCCTGGCACTGGCCTCACCGGACGAGCTCGAGGTCCTTGGAATCACCTCCGTAGCCGGAAATGTGCCGCTCGAGCTGACGACCCGCAACGCTCTAATGGTGGCCGAGCTGGCAGGCAGAACCAACGTGCCCGTCTACGCCGGATGCGACGGTCCCACTGTGCGGCCGCTGATCACAGCCGAGTATGTGCACGGCGTCAGCGGCATCGACGGCGCCGACCTGCCGGACCCGACAACGGTGCCCGCCGACGGCCACGCCGTTGATTTCCAAATCGAGACCGTGATGGGCAACGAGGTAACAACCCTGTGCACGCTGGGGCCGCTGACCAACATCGCGGTGGCCCTCGAGAGGGAGCCGGCGATTGCGTCGCGAGTCGATGAGCTTGTGCTGATGGGAGGAGGGTTCTTCGAAGGAGGCAACACCACCCCCGCGGCCGAGTTCAACATCCTGGTGGACCCTGAGGCGGCGGCCGCCGTCTTCACCAGCGGTATTCCCCTGGTGATGATGCCTCTCGACGTCACCCACAAGGCGCTGACCTCGCGAGCCCATGTCGAAGCATTCCGGGAATTAGGCAATGCGGCCGGCGTTTCGGTTGCCGGAATGCTCGAGTTCATGGAACGCTTCGACATGGAGAGGTATGGGATCGACGGTGGGCCGCTCCATGATCCCTGCGTCATCGCCTACCTTCTCGAACCGGAGCTCTTCTCCGGACGGGACTGCTACGTCGCCATCGAAACAGAGTCTGAGCTGACCATGGGAATGACGGTGGTCGACTGGTGGCGGCTGACGGACAACGAGCCCAACTGCCTCGTCATGAACCAGATTGACAACGACGGGTTCTTCCGGCTCCTCACCGAGCGAATCGGACGTCTCTGACCCGGAGCGAAGCGTCCTAAACCGGAGGCTGCGGGTCGTATTGGATATAGCGGCGGACCTGGCGAGCCCGTTCCTCCGACTTGAGCCTGACGATCAGATGAAGCGCCATGTCGATTCCCGCCGAGACTCCCGCGGCGGTGATGATCGCCCCGTTGTCGACAAATCGATCGTCAGGCCGAACCTCGACGTCATCTCCCAGATCGGACAACATGTCAAGACTGCCCCAGTGGGTGGTGGCCGCCAGGCCGTCAAGCAGCCCGACATCGGCCAGCACCAGCGAGCCGGTGCAAACGCTGGTGACGATTTCGGCTCGCTTCGCCACCCCCCGGAGCCATTCGCTGATCTCGGGATTACCCAGATGGGCCCTGGTCCCCCGCCCGCCCGGATACACCAGCACGTCCAGCTCCGGCATCGTCGCCCAGCTGTGATCGGGAATCACTTGCAGACCCTTGGCACAGCTCACCGTATCCTGTGACTGAGCGAACGTGAAGACCTCGATGTCATCTTCAGGGTGATTTTGCGCCCAGGCCGACAACACCTCCCACGGTCCGGCCCAGTCGAGCTCCTCCGCCCCATCGAACAGGAACAAACCAATAGTGGTACTCATCATTCGCCAGTCTGGCACGCCATACCGCGGTCGCTACTGTCGGTATGCTCATTGGCGATGGCTGATAACAGTTCCCCTTCTTCTGGGGAAATACTCATTGAGACTGTTCGCGATTCGGTAATAGGTAAAGATGAGGCGGTGTCCGGTCCGTACGGCCCACGCCGTCTGACGTACGCCGACTACACGGCGTCTGGGCGCTCCCTCTCACTAATCGAAGACTTCATTCGTGACGAGGTGCTCCCGCTTTATGCCAACACCCACACCGAGTCGTCGGGCACCGGGCTGCAAACCACACGGTTTCGCGAAGACGCCCGCAGCATCATTCGCCGGTGCGTAGGCGCAACGGATGAGCACGTGGTGTTGTTTTGTGGCTCGGGCAGCACTGGAGCGGTCGACAAGCTCATCGCTGTGCTCAACCTGCGCCTCCCGGCCGACCTTGACGCCCGGTACGGCCTCATTTCCCAGATCCCCGAAGCCGAGCGCCCGGTTGTGTTCATCGGCCCGTATGAGCATCACTCCAACGAGTTGCCGTGGCGGGAGTCTATTGCCGATGTGGTGCGGATTCCCGAGGACGCCGACGGCCACATCGACCTCGAACGGCTCGAGGCGGAGCTGGTCCGTTACGCCGCCCGGCCACTGAAGATCGGGAGCTTCTCGGCCGCCTCAAATGTCACCGGCATCATCTCCAACACTCACGCCATTGCCCGCCTGCTGCACGAGCACGGGGCTCTCTCGTTTTGGGATTTCGCCGCCGCCGCCCCCTATGTATCCATTGATATGAACGGCTCCCATGACGGCGCCTCATACATGGACGCGATTGTCTTATCGCCGCACAAGCTCATCGGGGGCCCCGGCACGCCCGGACTTCTTGTGGCTCGCCAAGAACTCTTCCAGAACACTGTGCCCGCCGTGGTCGGCGGCGGAACCGTGTCCTACGTCATTGCGACCGAGCACCATTACCTGACTGATATCGAGCATCGGGAAGAGGGTGGCACCCCTGCCATCATCGAATCGATTCGGGCTGGCCTCGTTTTCCAACTCAAGGAAGCGGTCGGCACCAAACTGATTCGTTCCCGGGAGGAGAGCTTCATTCATCGCGCTATCGCCCGGTGGCAAGCCCACCCCCACGTTGAAGTCCTCGGCAACCCCGACGCGGAGCGTCTCTCCATCGTGTCCTTTGAAATAAGGTTCGGGGACCGCTATTTGCATCACAACTATGTAGTGGCACTCCTCAACGACCTCTTTGGGATTCAGACCCGGGGGGGATGCTCTTGCGCCGGACCCTACGGGCACGGGCTACTCGGCATCGACCTGGAGACTTCCCACCAGATCCAAGCCGAGGTCATCCACGGCTGCGAGGGAATCAAGCCGGGTTGGGTGCGCCTCAATTTCAACTACTTCATTTCCGAGGAAACCTTCGAGTTCATCGTACGGGCGGTGGAACTGGTGGCCGACCGTGGCTGGTGCTTGCTCCCCTACTACACCTTCGATCCCGACAACGCCCTCTGGCGGCACAGGGACGGCCTGTCTGCCCCGCCCCTCACCCTGCACGATATTCATTACGAGGCCGGTGAGCTCAAATACCCGCATCGGAGGACCAGCGGTGGCAAGACGGCATTGGCCGACTACCTCGAAGCCGCCGAACGAATCTTCGACGAGGCCGAGGCGTCAAGCCCTACCGTGGAGCACGTTGAGCTTGGCGAGGGCTTCGAAGAGCTGCGTTGGTTCCCGATGCCCGAGGAGCTCTGAGCGCACTACTCAGTTCGGGTCGTGGGGCAGGCTCCCGCGGGGCGCCCGCAAGAAACCAAATGGGGTCTCGGCCAGGAAATTGGAAGCTCGCGAGGTGTAGATGTCGGCATAGCGCTCCACCTGCCGCGCAAACAGGCTCTTGTCGTTGCCGGCCCGCATTATGGGTCCCCACAGAGGATTTCCCAGCTCACCGGACGCCTTCGCCAAAGGCGCGATTCGCTCATCGAGAGCTGCGATCAACTCCTGAAGCCCCGCCAGCTGATCCGTCAGCTCCCGGTCGGAACCGGCACCCTCCCCTTGCCCGTGCTCAGAGCGAACCAGCGCCAGGCGCACCTGGGCCCGGTGGCGCTCGAGCTGGGTTTTCTCATCCATAAGCGCCTCGAGAACCTGCTGAGTGTCACGGAACCCAACCAGGTCCCGGGTCTCGGATTCGAGCTCTCTGATGATCAGAGCAGTCCGCCAGCGGAACATCGACTTGGACACGTGGACGTCCCCGAAGAGATGATCGCCGACGTAGAGGATTTCATCTCCAGAAAGGTCGAGGCTCTCCTCGAGAAGAGTGGCATTTCCACCGACGTAGACAACCCCCTGCTCGAGTTTGCCGAAGTGGGGCCGCAGCAGCGCCTGCTCCTCATCCACGACCCGGTAGAAGGGGTGATCGTGCGCGAAGAACAACGGCTTACCTGCTGAAACGATGATCGTGTCGAAGAGATCCCGCCAGCTCATAGACCCCGGCAGGTAAGGGTCGAAGGCCAGGCTCATCATCTGAGCGGCGAACTCCCAGTCCGAGTTGCTGATGAGCATCAGGTGCTTGCCGGCGTACCGCTGATCCAATAGCGCCTCCACCACTTCCGGGTCGGGCGCGACGTAGCGATCAGGGTCGGCGTGGATCTCATCCTCGAGAGCACCGTCCATGTGAGTCGCGTCGAGGGCGGTGCCAACTGCTTCTGCCAGGTCGTAGTAACTCATCACTCCCTTGATGCGCCCGGCGTCGAGCTGGTCGACGAGCTGAGCGAACAGGTTGGCCTCCGAAATGGAGTAGAGAGTGTTCAAGAATGAGAAGCGGTCCTCAGCCAGGTCGACGAGGGTGCCGCTGTAGGCGTCCCGCAGCTCGTCATAACCAAGGATGCGAGTTCCGTGGGCACCCTTGATCACATAACCGAAGCGAGTGGCTTTGACCAGATTGCCGAGATCAAGATCGATCGCCAGGCCGCGTATCACCGACCGGGGCTGGAATTCGAGATCCGCCACAGGCCAGCCCTTGCTTGCAAGCCGCTCCCGGGTCAACTCGTAGGCGCGGCGTTCGAGGTCGGCGGTCTGATAATGGATCAGCGTGTAATCCATGTCGTAGCCGATGGCCTTTATGGAACGGAGGTTCAGCGTCCGATTGATATATAACCCGCGGACCGGATCGTTCTTCATTGAGAGAAGGCTAGGCCGACCCTTTAGTGGTCACTAGATCAGAGCTTCTTCGCTCATTCCGAAGCTGGGATGGCGCAAACGGCACAGGGCAACCTTCTCGATCTGACGGATGCGCTCGGGGGTCAGGTTGAGCTCGGCCCCGATCTCGGGAAGAGCCTTTGGCTCGCCATCAACGAATCCGTAACGCAGTAACAGAATACGTCGCTCGCGGTCCGGCAGGCGGTTGATGGCCCTCAGCAGATCCTCACCCACTGCCAGCGCTTCCACCTGGGTAACGGGATCGTTCTCATCGTCTTCGACTACAACGAAGTCGCCCAGCATTGCTCCGTCTTCGCCCACAGGGCTCTCCAGGCTCACAGAGTCGGTGACCGCCAGGGCCTCCTCGACGTGCTCTTCGCTGAGCCCGGTCTCCCGGGACAACTCAGGGATGGTGGCGTTACGGCCCAGCTCGGCGTGCAGCCGGTTCTTGATGGCGTGGACAGTCGCCGCGGCGTCGGAGAGCCGGCCGGGCACTCGAATCGTACGCGACTTCTCAGTCACAGCCCGGCTCAGGGCCTGACGAATCCACCACGAGGCATAGGTTGAGAACTTGAATCCCTTGCGCCACTCGAACTTGTCGACTGCGCGCATGAGCCCCAGGTTTCCTTCCTGGATGAGATCGATGAAGTCGATGCCTTCGGCCCCGCGGAACTTGCGGGCATGAGCAACCACCAGCCGCAGGTTGCTGTTGAGGAAGTGGTTTCGGGCCTCCTCACCCGTGCGAATCTGGCGCTGCAGCTGCGTCTGCTCCTTCTTGCCGAAACGCTTGGTTTCCGCCAGGCGCTCGGAAGCCGCCCGTCCGCCCTCGATGGCTTGAGCCAGCTCAACTTCCTGCTCTGCCGTGAGCAGGTCGTGTCGAGCAACGTTATTCAGGTAATAGGTGACGTCGTCAACGGCACCGCTGACCTGACGTTGGGTCGCAACCACGTACTCCCCCTCCTCTTATTCACCTGGCTTGTGAATGGGTTCACAAAGTATACGATGTTGAAACGGTTCTTGCATCTATTTTGTTCCCGATTTCGCCTGCTATCGGACCGCGAAAACCAGGTATATCGCAGCGGACTAGAGCAAGGGGAGGATTTCAGCCACCGCCTCGATCGACCGGGCCGTAATTGGCTCGAGCACCAGCTGCATATGGGAGATTCCCAGTTCGCCGTAGGCGGCGATCTCCGCCGCAATTTGGTGGGGTGTGCCCTGGAAAGGCATCGACACCCCCCGGTCCGGGTCCCCGGTGAGGCGACCCTCCCCGCCTCCCAGTTGAATCAGCATGGCGGCGGATCGCTCCACCTCGGCCGGATCGCGACCCGCAGCCACCAGCGCGTTGTCGAGCTTCTCGATGATGGGCGGAAGGCGGGCGACGTCGTTCCCGAACCAGGCATACCAGGCATTCCATTGATCCATGAATGGAGCAGAAATCCGTAACATCCGTGGGCCCCGGGAGCCGATCATGATGGGAGGGCCCTGCAGGCGGGGGCCGCGGGGCAGTATTTCGCAATCCCGCGCCGAGTAGTACTTGCCCTGGAAATCAATCGCCCCTTCCCTCACCAGGGTGCGGATGATCGTAAACGCCTCTTCGAAACGGCTGACCCTGTTGTCGAACGGAAAACCGAAAGCCGAGAACTCAGCCTGGTTCCAGCCGGCGCCCAGCCCGAGTATGAGCCTCCCGGCGCTGATTTCATCAACGGTCACAGCCTTCTTGGCCAGCATGGCCGGGCTGTGAAATGGCGTAGCAGCCACCAATGGGCCCAGCTCGACTCGCTCTGTGATGGCTGCGATTGCGGCAAGCTGCGACCACGCCTCCCACGGCCCTGCCGCCGCCTTGGATTCAGAGCGATACAGCAAGTGGTCGCCCACCCAGATTGAATCAAAACCGGCCTCTTCAATGAGTCGAACCATTTGACGAAGCTCCGGCCAGCGGACTTCGCGTTCGATTTCTGGCAGCTGGATCCCAACCTTCACTGTGGTGACGCCGAGCCGGCAGACTGCGAGTGGCGGGCGCCGGCATCTGGAATCTCCACCTCGGAACCACAGACGCAAGCGTAAGTGGACCCGACTCCCTCGCGGGCTTTCTCAAAGTGCGAGACGAAGACGGTGGCACCGAGGCTGGGGCAGTGGGTGGTGAATGCCACCTCCTCCAGCTCGCGTTCCTCCGGGTTCAAGGCACGACGGTATCGGTTGACCTTGTTACGGGCTGCTTCGAGCTTGAAGTGCGCCTCCAGACGCTTTCGATAAGGGGCGTCGAACTTGGCCAGGTCGTCGCACAGACGCCAGGTCATGAGAAGCGTCTCGAAAGCCTCCGCCAGCACCGGATGCAACATGGCGAGGAGATTACCTGTTACTCGCCTCCCGGCCCAGCGGAGGCGTCGCCGAGCCGACAAACAGAACCGACTCCGCAAGCGGAGCCGCGGCGCCACGGTCCGCGAAGTGTCCCGGAAGAAACAGACGGTTGCCCGAAAACATCAGCAACACGTTCGGCTCGAGCACTCGTGGCGCCGCCGCCAGCGTGAACCCACTCCGCAAGTGAGCGGCGCGCCACGGTCCAAATGCCCGAACAGCGATGAGGCGTCAGCCGAAGAGCGGACAAGCGGGTTGTACAACTCGTGGCGCCGGCGGCGCCACGGTCCAAAAGCCCGAACAGCGATGAGGCGTCAGCCGAAGAGCGGATAAGCAGGGCCAACAATGTCGGGTACCCGAAAGAACACTGTCAACCACCCGACAAATTGAGAGGGTCCATGCCGCCAGATGCCTTGCAATAGTTGCAAGCTCCCAAAAGGAGGAGAGAAAAATGGTTGCAAGGTTCGAGGCGCTCACTCGCCCGACCGCAGGGATCGACTTCCGGAAGCCGTCCAAACAACGCCGAATTGGCCTTGGATTGGCTTTCATCGGAGTCGTGATCGCGGTCGTGACGTTGATCGCCAATATTGCCGCGGCAGGTGACGTCGGCGACGGAACCGATAGCACCCGAGAAACGCTGGCTTGGTCATTCGGATTGACAACGACAGCGTTCGGAACCATCAAGCTTGGAATAGCAGTGATCCTTGTCGGGATCCTCGTCCGGCTTTGGCTCCGGGTGGATTCCGTCAAAGAAAGCCTCCCGCATTTGAGAGGCCCCGGGAACGGAGCTCCGGCAGCGGCCGGTACGCTCAACACTCCCTGGGGCAAAGCTACCGCCACCACGTCGGCGCCAGGACCGTTGCCGGTTCACAAAATGGCAAAGACGATGTGGTTCCCGATGCTCGCCATGGGCTTCATGGCCCTGATGGCCGGCCTGGTCGTCTCGCTGGTAGCAGCCGGCGAGTCTGGTGGAGGCTTCGTTTCAGCATTTGCCTGGGCGCAGGGCCTCCAGTTCCTCGGTGAGGCGATGCTGCTCGGTGGAATCGCATTCCTGCTCGGCTCAATCCTGGCGGCTCTCAGAGCCGGCGGAGGCGAGGTACAGGAATCGCTTGGCATCACCGTCAAGACATTGAAGATGCCGCTTTCGGCCAAGATATTCGTCGGCCTGATGATGGTGGGAATGATGCTGGGCGTGCTCCAGTTCATCCTCTACATCTTCGTTGCCACCGACGCATCCGCCAGCCCTGCGGCATGGTTCGCCTGGTTGGGACCGCTGCGTGAATTGAGCCTCGGCTTGATCCTCGCCAGCATTGTTCTGGCCCTTTACACGATCGGTACGGCCCTGGGCTTCCAGTTCAACCGTATCAAAGAGATCATTGTGGAAGGGAGGTAGCCATGACAACTGAGACTCTTACAACAGACTTCCCAATCGAGACCACTACCCGATCACCCGGGCGCAACAAGCCCCAGCAGATAGGTGGGCGTCTCTGGCTACCAATGTTCCTGATGGCGCTGATGGCATTCGCCGTCGGCTTCATCCTCTCGCTCGTCCAGGCGGGAGAACTATCCGACAACGGCGGCGTAATCAACGACACCAGTGAGTCGCTCAAGCACTTGAAGGCCGCCTTCATGTTCCTGGGCTTCGCCTCGGTGTTCGCTTCCATCTCGTTTGCTATCAGCCGCATCCTCGGCGAATTTCGCGCCGGGGGCGGAGAAGTGCAAGAGACGGTGGGCGGCGACGTACGCACGTTGAAGATGCCGAAGAGTGCCAAGGTCTTTATGGCCGGAATGATGATGGCGATGATGCTCATCCTCATCCCGGTGATCTTGCACTTCGTGTTCGCCGCAGATGTCAGCGACACGGCTGAATCGCTCGAGGATTCCGAACAGCGGTTCATCGTGCTGGAGGGCATCCGCAGGCTGGGAGTGGCGGTCTACTTGTTCGCCATAGCCTTTGGCCTGGCGACGATCATCCAGGTGCTGCGCTTCCAGGGCATCAGAATTCGGGAGCTGGTCAGTAACAACAACTGAGCACGCGAGCTAACGAAAATCGGCCCCCCACCCGGGGGGCCGATTTTCCATGAGCCCTCAACAAGCAACCGCCAGTTCGGCCACTAGCTCCTCTCCGACTGGACCGCCTGGTTGCAGCTGCTCGAGGCGGCCGCATAACAGAGGAGAGCCGACGGCGAGGGCGGCAGTGCAGCCCACCGACTCCGCATCCCGGGCCTGTTCCAGCATGGCGGCAGCATTGCTGTTTGCGGCCGCGTCATCAATCCCTCCCGGCACGTCGAGGCCCGCGAGGACCCGCTGCTGCAGCACCACCCAACGGTCGGCGAGACCGGCACAGGCGTCGGCCCCGTCATCTGTCCCGGAGCTGCAAGCTGTAGCAACCATCATCACCGTGACCAGGAGGAGGCCCATATGCGAGAACCGAAACACGCCTCCTCCTGTCTCTTAGCCAACCCCTCCCGGGTTACGCTACCTCGATGCTCCCGCTCCCAGACCGTGCCGAGTTGAGACGCCGCTTCCCTCGACTACTCGTCGGCCTGGTCTTCTTCGGCTGGGGCATCGCCCTCATGGTCACCGCCAACCTTGGCCTCTCGCCCTGGGCAGTCTTCCATCAGGGGATCGAGAACAAGACCGGCATTCCGATTGGCACGGTTGGAATCATCACCGGACTGATCGTCCTCTCTCTCTGGATTCCCCTCAAAGAGCGATTCGGGATTGGCACGGTGACCAACGTGATTGTGGTGGGGTTAGTCGTGGACCTCACCATTTGGGCGCTTCCCGAGTTCACCAATCTCGAGCTCCGCTGGACTGCGCTCCTGACCGGCATATTCCTGGTCGGCCTGGGGACCGGGCTATATATCGGAGTCGGCCTGGGCCCCGGTCCCCGCGACGGCTTGATGACAGGCCTGGCTGCCCGCGGATATCCACTGGGAGTTGTACGTGTAGGTATCGAGTTGACGGTTCTGGTGGTGGGCTTCGTCCTGGGAGGAACCATCGGGGTGGGAACCGTGCTCTTTTCGTTTGGAATCGGCGGCTTAGTCCACGTCCTTCTTCCCCGCCTGCGAATGGAGCCGGTGGCGGCCCGTTAGGCCTCAAGCCCGCCGCCTCCGGGCCGATGCCTAAACCATGGAGCGAATTCGGGTGCTTACGGCCAATCTATGGTCGACCAGGGTTGATGCTGAGAGCTTCGCCGAATCCCTGCGTTACCTCAACCCCGACGTGGTATGCATCCAGGAGCTGGCTCCCTCAGCAGCTTCAGTTCTCGAAGAGATGTATCGCCATGGAGAGCTCACCCCCACCAATGACTTTCGGGGTATGGGGATCGCCCTCCGCAACCCGGCCAAGCTCAGCACGCTGGAAATGCCGCATAACGACGGCCAGGTGGCCGTGCTCGAGCCGGACGATTGGCCGACGCTGAACGAGGCCCTCGAGATCGTCAACCTGCATTTCGCCGCCCCGGGCCCGAGGCACATTCCCTCCCAGCTAGCAGCTCGCCGCCGCCAATTGGCAGTCTTTGAAGAGTATCTGGGACAGACTCCACCCCGTCCCCGGCTGGTGGTCGGCGACATGAACGCGACCCCTGCCTGGCCCCTTTACCGGCGACTAACGCGGCAATTCGATGACGCCCACCGGCTCGTCGCCAGACGGCATCACCGGGCGCCCCGCCGGACCTGGGGCCCAACGCACCGCTGGCCGCGACTGCTCAGGATCGATCACGTTTTCACTCACGCCGTCGAAGTGTCCGATCTATGGGTGGTCCCGATAGCGGAATCAGATCACTCCGGAGTGGTTTTCGACCTGGCCTGAGGCTGATAGTCCGTCGCAAAGGCGTCAGAGATAGGCTGCGCTATTTCGACGACAAGCCACTAGTGCCCTAGGTGTGCTCTGGCTCGATGGAGCCCAGACGGCCCGCCTGGTAATCCTCGAAAGCAGTGATGATCTCCTCCCGCGTGTTCATGACGAAAGGCCCGTATCGAACGACCGGCTCGTTCAGCTGCTGAGCCGACCCGAACAGGAAATCAACCCCGCTCTCGCCACCTTCGAGGGGCACCGATCCTCCTCCCTCGCCAAACACCGCCATCTCGCCTTCCATGAGCGGATGACGCTCCGAGCCCAGTGCCAGGTCACCGACAAACGAATAGACGAACCCGATATCACCGGGATCCATCTCCAAAGTGGTCGAGGCGCCTGGCTCGAGGGTCACGTGAACATAATTGATGGGCAAGAACGTGTCGGCGGGCCCCCTGGTACCGAAGGCCTTCCCGGCAATGATCACAGCCCTCCCTCCGTCAAGGTCCACCTTCGGAAGTAAGTCGGCGGTCAGGTCTTGATAGCGAGGCCGGTGCATTTTGGCTTTCTGTGGCAGGTTGATCCACAGCTGAAACCCGTGGGTTCGGCCACCGTTGGAGAGTATCGGGGCCGACGGCAGCTCGGAATGCACGATCCCTGAACCTGCTGTCATCCACTGCACTTCTCCGGGCCGGATCAGGCCTTTGTTGCCGACCGAATCCTTATGCTCCATCTCCCCATCAAGCACGTAGGTAACCGTTTCGAAGCCCCGATGCGGATGGTCGGGGGCTCCCTTGGCCTCTCCCGGTGCGTTCTCGGAGGGGCCCATCTCGTCGAGCAGCAGGAACGGCCCGAGATGGTCGAGCTGATTGGTCGGAAACGGTCGCCGGACCGCGAAGCCCTCGCCTTCGAAGGTACGGAGGCCCTGGACGACCCCGGTCGGATGAATCTGGCCGCTAATGCTCATCTGATATCCAACGCTCCCGAGCGTCACTTGCTTCCCGCCCCTTGCCCTGCCCCTCAGCCTCGATCCGCGGCTGTAGAGGTGGGATCAAGCAAGAAACACCCCTCCCCGACCTCGACCTGCTCATCAGAGGGGCGTAGGATCGGCCCATGGACGTGACCAAGACCTGCCCGAAGTGCGGCGAGCTAAACGGCATCGCTGCCGACGTCTTAGACACCAACCGGGATGCCGGCGTTGAACTCTGGGGAGAGTGCTGGGACTGCCATAGCCACTTTCTCCTCACCAGGCCCGGCGAAGGAGGCGAGGGCAACGATGCTGCGGCCGTCTCTACCCCAATCGCTTCGCCATATCTGTTTCACATGTGGCGACCAGTGAGATGACCACAGGTTACGCTTCCGCGAGAACCCCCGCCTCCAGGCGGGGGCTCTTGCCCGCATAACCGACGCGGCGGCACGGGGTAGGGGCTGTTGCGGGGTTGTGCCGCACCACTGCGCGAGTCGCGTTGCGAACTTGTTCTTGACCCTCCCCCACGGTGTCCAACAGCCAATATCTGCTCTTTCGCCAGCTTTGTCAAGATGCCGGTCTACTCCCCGGCGCGGGCGGTGATAACTCTCTGGGCTTCTTGCGGGGGCATCTCCTCGTAGTGCGAGAACTCGAGCGTGAATGACCCGCGCCCTCCGGTCATCGAACGCAGATCGATGGTGTACTGCTGAACCTCACCCATTGGAACCTCGGCTGTAACCACCCGCTGTTGGCCGAAGGAATCCATGCCTCCGACTCGACCCCGCTTGGCATTGAGATCCCCGATGATGTCACCCATGTATCGCTCTGGAGCCATGATCCGGATCTTGGCAATAGGCTCCAGCATCACCGGATTCAGCTTGTCGGCCGCGGCTCGCAGAGCCTGGATACCGGCCATGCGAAAAGAAAGCTCGTCGGAATCAACATTGTGATACTTGCCGTCGTACACGGTGGCCCGGATGCCGACCACCGGATAACCGGCTTGGAGGCCACGGGCCAGCGCCTCTTGAATCCCCTTGTCGACGGCGGGGATCAGCTGCCTGGGAATGGAACCGCCCTTGACGGCATTGACGAACTCATAGCCCTCGCCGTCGGGAAGCGGCTCGAACCGCACGAAAGCCACTCCGAACTGGCCCCGGCCTCCCGATTGCTTCTTGTGCTTACCCTCGGCGTCGGCGCTTGCCCTGATGGTTTCCCGGTAAGGAACCCTTGGCACTTCGGTTACGACTTCGACCCCGAACCTCCTTGACATCTTGGCAAGGGCTACTTCGAGATGGGTGTCGCCCATTCCCGAAAGTACTGTCTGGTTGGTCTCGGCCCGACGCTCAACCGAGAGTGTCGGATCTTCCTCGACGGTCCGCGCCAGCGACGTTGACAGCTTTTCCTCATCGTGGGTCGTCTTCGGCTCCACCGCTAGAGACATGTTGGGAGATGGCACCGCAACCGGCTCAATCACGACATCCGAACCGGGTGCCCGCAAAGTGTCGCCAGAACGAACGGTCTCCAGCTTGGCAACGGCGGCAATGTCACCACAGGAGACCTCTGAGGCGTCTTCATGGTTCTTGCCTTTCATGAAGAAGAGGTTGTGCAGCTTCCCCGACGCCCCCTCCCGGGGATTCTCGAGAACCATGTCGACCTTGAGCGTGCCCGAAAACAACCGGAACATCGAGATCCTGCCCAGATACGGGTCAGAAAGGGTCTTGAAGACGTACGCCTCGAGCGGACCCCCCGGGTTGGCGGTGAACTCGTCATCGCCGGCTATCGGGGGCATTGGGCGATCTAGTGGAGAAGGGCCGTCCCTGACGATGAGCTCTGCCAGCCGGTCGATGCCGATCAAGCCGGTGGCCGAGCCACACAAAACGGGGAAGATTGCCCGTTCCGCGATCCCCTGCCGCAGGCCTTTGACGAGTTGATCCCGGGTCGGCTCCTGACCCTCAAAATAGGCTTCCAGCAGCTCATCATCATTCTCGACGACGGCCTCGACTAGAGCATTTCGAACCTCGTCCACATCGGCCTTGACCTCGTCAGGAACATCGACCTCTTCGCCCCTGCCTGCGCCGTTCTCATAGAGAAAAGCATGATTGGAAACGATGCCTGCCAGCCCTCGCAAATCCGCTTCAGAGCCAATCGGCATCTCCAAAGGCGCGACTCCCGTGCCGAAGGTGCTCTTGAGCTGGGCAAGCACCGCCTTGTAGTCGGCCCGCTCTCGATCGAGCTTATTTATGAAGAAGGCCCGGGCGATCCCCTCTTGCTCAGCCAAATGCCATACCGCCTCTGTCTGGACTTCGACTCCGTCGGTAGCTGAAACCACAAACAGGGCCAGGTCGGCTGCCCGCAAAGCCGAGCGGACATCTCCGATGAAGTCGGCGTATCCCGGAGTATCGATGATGTTGAGCTTTTGCCCGTTCCATGCAATCGGCGCCACTGCGAGACCGACCGAACCTTGACGGCTGATCTCCTCCGGTTCGTAGTCCAGGACTGTGTTGCCATCCTCGACTCGGCCAAGCCTGGTCGTAGCTCCCGAGGTGAAAAGCAGCGCCTCCGCCAGCGAGGTCTTGCCCGCGCCGCTGTGACCCACTAGCACGACGTTGCGAATCTTGGCCGGCTCCACCCACGACCTCCTGTCTTAGCCCGGATTTCACTACTTTAGACAGAGGAGTCGGCCCTGGTTCTCGACAAGAGAACGCGACACGATGGTCCGCCGGGGATAAAGTTGAGCCAATGAGTCAATTCACCTCGGCAAGTGAACTGCTGAGCCAGGCTCGTTCGCGCATTACGCGGTACCGGCCACACGCCGCTGCTCACGCCCAAACGGCAGGAGCAATCATCGTCTCCGATGCAGCGAGGACCGCCTCGCCGAAGGCACCGTGCCCCATGCGGTCGTGGTCGGGCTCTGAGTGCTTCCGTGGCGAGTCGACCCGGAGGCGGAAAGGACTGACCCGCGGATAAACGATCGCGCCACCAGGCTGATCCTCATGTGCAACGACGGTTACTCATCCAGCCTGGCAGCCGCCACCTTGACCGAGATGGGTTTCGCAGACGTGGGTGACATAGACGGAGGATTTCGAGCCGGTCGGCCGCCGGCCTCCCGATCGAGGATCGATAGGCGTCAGGAGCCTGGAGGTGTGTCCTCAGCTTCTTCGACGTCCTCCGACGCATCCGACGTATCGTCGTCGAGACCGCGTTGTAATTCCTTGACAGACTTACCGAGGGAACGGGCGAGCTCCGGGAGCCGCTTGGCGCCGAACAGAACGAGCAAAACCGCCAGTATGACCACCAACTCGGGCCAACCGACGACTCCGGCAACCATGTAGATTCCTTTCTCAACCTGGCTCAGGCCGGGACCTGATAAGTCGAGCATAGACCAGTTTCCGCAAGTGGGTGCTCAGCCGAGATGTCCGGCAACCGGCAGCCAGCTCCCCTGCCCCATCTGGAATGGGGGGATATGGGCCGGCTGCGTCTGGCTGTCGTTCGAGAGATAGAAGATCGCGCTCGAAGGCCGGAAGATCCCGACCGTGTCGTCGCCGTCCCCATCCCAATCACCAAGAACCACCCGATCGGAGTTGGTGCCGTAACAGAAAGTCATATCGGCCTGCGGCTTGGTGGCGTGCTTCATTCAGCAGATAGACCAGACCGGTACCGGGGCGGTAGAGGCCGACGGTGTCCTTGCCGTCACCGTCGAAGTCGCCGCTGAACGGCCTGTCTCGCGGCTCACCAAAGAAGTACGAGAAATCAGCCGGTGCGGTCCCCAACCCGTTCGAAATGTACACGGCGCCCCGGCTGGGACGCTAGACGGCAAACGTGTCATAGCCGTCACCGTCCCAGTCTCCGGCCAGTGGAATGTCTCCGCCCATCCCGAAGAAGAACTCAGTCTCGGTGGGCCCAAACCAGTTGCTGTTTCTCAAATAGATCTTCCCGGTGTCGGGCCGAGAAATCGCAACGGTGTCGATCCCATCCCCGTTCCAATCACCGAGCAGCGGGGTGTCTCCGGGCGTCCCGTTCCGGTAACCGGACTACCGGCCGTCATCCTGTAATCGAACTGATACACGCCGAGCCCGGGGCCGCTCGTGTCAAAAGTGCCAGGCCCACATCCGCCGGGAACGCCGGCCCGCCCTCAATCCCGGATGGCACACCCGAACCAGAGACAATTGAGCAAGAAGGCGAACCGGGGATGGAGTCGGTGGCCGGCTGCCAGGTGACCGTGTTGCCCTGGACCGCTGCCGCGGCGACATTCGTTGTGAACCCGAGAACGTTGAACTCGGCGAGCGACGTCCAGGGCCCCCGGTTGCCGGCCAGTGCATCATACGGCCACTTTTAGTGGTGCGACGGGCGACACGCCCCACTGCAACTTCAGTGAGCGGCTGAGTCCCCCGAGCGCAGGTACACGAAGAAGTCGGACCAGGACGTCTCATGCTCTCCCGCGACGTACGGGTAGAGCTGGTCGATCCGTTCGGCCAGTCGCCATCCCGGGGCCTCTCGTGCCACCCAGTCCGAGAAACGTCGGTGGCGTACCTCGGGCCACTGGCTGGACCGTTCCTCATCCGAGGAGTAGATCACGACCAATTTGGCGGCGGCACCAAAGAGGTCTCTCATATACCGGTCGTACAGATCATCCTCGATGAGGTGATAGACAACGTCGAGCGATACGGCCATCTCGGCTGCGGCTCCCAGCTTGGCACCAGGCACGTAGACGTGGAATTCCTTGCCGGGATCGGCTGAGAACCGATCACGGCAGCGGTTGATTGCCGCCGGCGATACATCGAGACCGACGTAACGGGGATAGTCGATCATGGCGAGCTGGTTGCCATCCCCGCAACCGAGCTCGACAACCGACTCCACCTCATGCTCAGCCAGGATGTCCTTGATGACTCGGGCCTTGAACTCGGCGAGCCGGCCGTAACTCCCCTCCCCGGATTTGCCACCCGTCCGATAGTGACGCTCCCAGAACCTGATCGTCCAGTAGTCAGTCTTCATCGGGCGCCGCAGCACAGTGACTACCCGACGGATTCTCGAGGTGAGGCTGGTTGTCATTGGCCCGGAACTGTAGTGCGGGTGGAAAGTGGCCGCACTCAGGATTAGCTTCGCCCCAGGAGGTACTAAATGACGATGACCGATCGCATGGACGAGATGACCGCATCCAGCCAATGGGACTTCTCCGACCTCAAAGCCCTGTTCATCAACTGCACCCTCAAGCGGTCACCACAACGATCACACACCGGGGGCTTGATGGATCTCTCGACTGCGATCATGGAGAAGAACGGGGTGACGGTAGAGAGCATCCGAGCCATCGATCACGAGATCGCGACCGGGGTCTGGCCCGACATGACTGAGCACGGCTGGGATCGTGACGATTGGCCTGGCATTTATGAGAAAGTTCACGCGGCCGACATCCTCGTCCTCGGCTCGGCAATCTGGCTCGGAGAGAAAACGTCCGTTTGCACCAGGGTCATCGAACGGCTCTACGGAAACTCGTCGCGATTGAACGAAGCCGGTCAATACGCCTACTACGGCAAGACCGGGGGGTGCCTCATAACCGGCAACGAGGACGGAGCAAAGCATGCTTCGATGAACATCCTCTATTCACTTCAACACCTCGGGTACGTCATACCTCCACAGGCGGACGCCGGCTGGCTTGGAGAGGCCGGACCCGGGCCCAGCTACCTGGACGAGGGCTCGGGGGGGCCCGAAAACGATTTCACCAACCGTAATACGACCTTCATGACGTGGAACCTCATGCACCTGGCCCGCTTGTTGAAGGACGCCGGGGGGATGCCGGCCCACGGCAATCAACGAGCTTTGTGGGACGCCGGGTGCCGCTTCGACTTCGAGAACCCCGAGTACAGATAGGTCGTGAGGAGGTCGGCGACGGCAGCTTCCGGGTAACGTTCGCCCTCGACCACCAGGAGCGGATCCGATATGTGTTTCGACCACGACGCCCATCCCCCCATTAGCTCCGTTTCCGGGGCCAGCTTCGAGACAGAGCGAACAACCCTGACGGCCGACGACGGCACCGAGTTCATGGCGTACGGAGCCCGGGCCGGAGTTCCTGGTAGCGCGGCGGTGGTGGTCATGCCCGATGTTCGCGGACTCTTCGCCTTCTACGAAGAACTGGCAGAGCGGTTCGCCGAGCGTGGCATCGACGCAGTGGCCATCGACTACTTCGGCAGAACGGCCGGCCTCGATCCGCGCAGCCCCGACTTCGACTTTTGGCCTCACGTCGACAAGACCACCCAGGAAGGTGTGACGGCAGACGTCGCTGCCGGTATCGCCTTGCTTCGCGAAAGGCAAGACAATGAGGATCGCCCCATCTTCACTATCGGGTTCTGTTTTGGCGGGTCAGGCTCGTGGCTTCAGGCCGTGGCCGGTCACGGCCTCAGCGGGGTAATCGGGTTCTATGGAAAGCCCACGGATGCTCGACCGGGGTTCGACGCTCCCGTCGCCGCGGCCCCCGGGTTTGAGTGTCCGGTTTTGGGCTTGATGGGCGGCGCCGACGACTCCATCCCCCCTGAAGCGATCGCCGAATTCGATGCTGCCCTGAGTTCAGCCGGCGTTGAACACGAGCTTCATTCCTACCCGGGGGCTCCGCACTCATTCTTCGACCGGGCCGCCGAACAGTTCTCGACGGAGTCTGACGACGCCTGGGAACGGGTGCTGTCTTTCATCGCCACGAATAGCTGAGCCCATTCCGTGCGCGTGTTGTTGGTTCCGGGCTTTGCCCAGACCGGCAGCGTTTGGGACGCCACCATCGGGCAGCTTGCAGTCGAGGCTGCTGCGCTCGAGGTTCCCGATGAGCCGGACTTCGCCACAACTGCTATGGCACTCGGAATATCGGGTGGGCCCGGGCTCTATGCCGGGTACTCCATGGGAGGCCGACTCGCGCTGTACCTGGCACTCGAACAGCCGGCCACAGTCGAGCACCTGATTCTGGTCTCGTCCGGTCCGGGAATCGCCGATCCCGGGGAACGCCGGGCCCGACGCGACGCCGACGAAGAGCTGGCCGCCTGGATCGAGAATCACAGCCTGGATGAGTTCGTCGACCGCTGGGCCCAACAGCCCATATTCGGAGATGTGCCTTCCGAGAGCATCCGCAGCCACCGGCTCTCATCTCCATCCGAGATCGCGAGTCAGCTCCGCCGCCTCGGCCAGGGCAGCCAACCGTCCGTGTGGGAACGACTCGGTGAGTTGCTGATGCCGGTGACCTTCATTGTTGGTGAACACGACGACAAGTATGGAGCGATCGCGGCTCGAGCAGCCGATCTCATCAGCGGGCCCGTCGAGATACACACCGTGATGAGCGTAGGCCACGCCCTGATCCACACCCGGGCCACAGCCCTTGCGAGGACGATCCTCACGGCCGCGTCCCACCAGGATCACCGCTGACCCAGCCCAAAGCCGGGCGACTACATTGGTCTTATGGCAAAACTGCGGATTTCGATGTTCGGCGGATTGGCGCTCGAGTCCGACGCCGGAAACTTGCCGCAGATCCCATCGCGGGCCGGGCGCTCCCTCTTCGCTTACCTGGTCACCCATCGCGATACGGCTCCAACTCGCGATCTGCTCGCAGGCCTGTTTTGGCCGGAGATAGCCGAAACTCAGGCCCGGCGACGGCTCAGCCATGCCTTGTGGCAGATCCAAAACGTTCTCACGGAGTTAGGCGGGATCGACAATCATGTGATTGCCAGCCCCACCTCGGTTCGCTTCAACCCCGAGGCCGACTATTGGCTGGATGTGGAACAATTCGACGAGGCGCTGGCTGAACTGAAATCGGCCGGTCATAGCTCACTTGACCCGGCAGCGGATGGCCTCAATCAACTCACCGCGGCGATCGAGCTATACCGGGGAGATTTCCTCGCAGGCTTCTATGACGACTGGATCGTTCTCGAGCAAGAACGGCTTCGTCAGGGCCTCTTCTCGGCACTCAACCACATTATTCGTCTCAACAAGAGCCGCGGTGACTTCGATCAGGCCCTCCTCTACGCCCGCCGGCTTGCCATGCAGGATACGCTGCGGGAAGAAGCCCACCGGGAGGTCATGCGCCTCTCTTATTTGTTAGGGCGGCCCAACGAGGCGCTCCAGCAGTATGAGCGCTTGGGCTCAATCCTCGCCTCAGAGCTGGGAACAGGGCCCGACTCCGAGACCACCGCTCTCCGAAACGACATCGCCAGCGGCCGCGAATCGTCGATCATTCCCTTCTCCCAGGCTGCCCGATCCCGGCTCTTTGAAGCGTCAGACCACATCCCCCTGGTGGGCCGCGTCGCGGAAAGGTCCGAGATCACTGCTCGCCTCGAACGGGCCCTCTCCGGATCGGGGGGTCTCGCGGTTGTGGAGGGGGAAGCCGGCATAGGCAAGACCCGGTTGCTGGTCGAGTGTGCCGAGGATGCCAACTGGCGGGGCTTGACAGTGCTGTGGGGCAACTTCCCAGCCGACGGGCCGACCCGTCCCTTCGCCGGATTGGTGGAAGCCCTCGCCGACGGATTGACGCCCCTCCGGGTACAGCAACTGGCCGAGAGAGTTGAGGGGGTTTGGCTAAGGGCGCTGACCCCGTTGATCCCCGGTCTTGATGATTGGGTGGCCACCCTGCCGGAGGACATCCCCCTAAAACCCGAAGAAGAGCGGGCCAGGGTGCAGCAAGCATTTTATCGAACTTTTCGCGCCCTAGCCGAGCTGACGCCGACCATGCTCGTCCTCGACAACATCCACCAGGCAGATGAGGACTCTTTTTGGGCGCTGCGCTCGACGATCCGCCGGCTGGACGAATTCCCCCTTGTGGTCTGTCTTGCCTATCGCCGGGAGGAAATGGAGGCGCGGCCGGCCCTGTGGAGCCTTCTGCGCTCCCTCGGCGAGGGGATCTCGTCAAACGTGATCAGGCTGGGCCAGCTGTCCTCGCAAGAAACCGCCGAATATGTGCGACGGGTGATGCCCGATGGCCCCAAGCCTGAACTATCCCGGCGGCTGCAAGAAGAAACGGGCGGCAACCCGCTCTTCATCCTGGAAACCTTGCGCGCCTTGCACGAACATCAGGTGGAAGAGGCCCTCAAAGAACACGAGAGCGCCGCATTCGAGATTGAAGACTTCCCGATCTCAGAAACCGTTTCCCGACTGCTTTCGATGCGATTAGACCGTCTCTCTGGAAACGCTCGTCACGCCGTCAACGTGTTGGCCGTCGCCGGGGGAAGCAGGGACATTGATTTTCTCACTTCGGTGTCGGATCTGGCCCGGCCTGAGTTGCTCGATGCTCTCGGCGTTCTGATTTCCGCCGGAATGGTCGACGCGCGTGCGGACGTGTATTCCCTCACCCACGACCAATTGGGCCGGGTAGCCAGTGGAGACCTCCCCGAATCGGAGAAGCGCTACCTCCACGAACGCGTGGGGCTCGGGCTGGAATCTCACGAACCGAAGGACATCGAATCGCTCGCCTATCACTTCAGCGCGGCCGGATCTTCCAGGGCAGCAACCTATCTGGAAATCGCCGGCCGACAGGCGGTCGAGGTACGGGCGTATGCCACGGCTGCTGCTCATTACTCGAGAGCGTTGCAGGAGGCGCAAAAGGCCGATTGGGAGGAATACCAGCTGACCAGGCTCTGCCTGAACTATGAAGAAGTTCTCGATGTGCTTGGCGACAGGGAGGGTCAGAGTCGACTCCTGGACCAGCTGGCGGTGCTCACATCAGGAGACCCCGGCAAGACCGCCAAGGTTCTCGAGCGGCAAGGTTGGCTGGCGGCACATTCCAGTAAGTTCACCATCGCCACCGCTAAGGCCGAAGCGGCCAGAACACTCAATCAGCAACTTGGCCTGGAACAAGGGCTTGCCCGCAACCTGCATCTGCTGGGGACGCTCGAGACATGGTCGGGAAGACCAGAAACCGCTTTGCCTTTGCTCTCGGAGGCAATCCGCCTCGCCAGCGGGAACCCCGGGTCGGAGGCCGAGTGCCGCCACGCGTTGAGTAACGCCCTCACGGAATGCCATCGTTATGCGGAAGCCCGTGCCGAGATCGACATCGCCATGGAGATCTACAACGAGATGCATGATCTCCGCGGCCTGGCAGGCGCCCTGGGATCCTCAGCAATCATCCAGGGAGAATCCGGCTCTCTCGACCAGGCAGTCTCGAATTACCAACAAGCGATTCAGCTGTGCAGATCGATCGGGTATAGCTATGGAGAGGGCCGTAACCAGGTCAATCTCGGTGCTGCCGAGAATCTCCGAGGCCGGCCGGCAGCCGCGCTGGCGGCCTTTGAGAGCGCTCGCGACATCTTCATGGGCCTCGGCAACCGGCGGGGAGAAGCCCACGCCCGAGCCAACCTCGCCAGCCTGTTCCACCAGCTCTTGGGAGACGACCAGGCCGCCGAACGTGAAAGCCGGGCGGCGTTGGCCATCTTTGAGGAGCTAGTACACCCGCGGGGCCAGGCTCAGTGCCTGGGGACCCTCGCGCAGATTGCGCTACGCCGGAGCCAGCACGAGGTCGTCGAGGAGACAATCGACCAGGCCCGGGTGTTGCTGGTAGGGGCCGATGCCGAGTTTCTTGGCTTGCAGTCGCTCCGGACCCTGGCCCACCTGCGAATCGACCAGGGCAGAAAGGAAGACGCACTCGAGATCATCGACGGGGCGATAAAACGCTGCCTCGATCTGGGTATCACCGGGGTGCTTCCAACCCTACGGGTAACACAGGCCCGCGCCCTATTTGAGTTGGGCGACCTCGACGCCTGTATGGCAGCCACCGACCAGGTCGATTCGACTGATGAAGCCGCGGCATTGCTTTATTGGCGCTGGCAGGCTCAGTCGGCGATGGGCGACGCGGCGGCCGCATACGAAACGTTGGTCGAAGCCAATCGACGGCTGTCGGCCAGGCTGGAAGGACTCAGCGATTCGGACGGCGAGCTTGCTCTGCGAGCTGTACCAGTCCAGCGACAGCTGAGCGAGGCATGGCAGCAAGCCAAGCCCCGACATCTCACTGTGAGACTCGCGGCCGCCGATGCTCCTACCGGACGCGCCCCGCGGGCCGACGAGATGGTCGACGTCACGTGGACTGTGGAACATGCGCTCGATCTGCACCTGCCGGCAGGGCCCCAGCGGCGAGGCCGGCAGCTGCTGAGGTTGATCCAGGAATCTTCCGCCCATTACGCCCGTGCGGCGGTCCGCGACCTGGCGATTGCCCTCGAAGTCAGCCCGGCCACCATTCGCAGAGATCTAGCCGCACTACGCGCTGCCGGACATAAGGTCCGGACCCGGGGAAGCCACTAGCTCCATGCCCATGAGCGCACGGTCTGGGCCGGCGTCCGTGATTGTGAGATAGCGCGCAGATAGCCCTGTGGGATACCTACCCCGCACAATCAAGGAGTAGGTAGATGCGTCGGCTTTCAATATTCGCGGTTTCGGTAATGACATTCCTGGCGCTGGCCGCCCCGGCTATGGCGGACATTGCCCATATGCCCTGAGTTTTCAGATCTCCCCTCAGGGGAAGAACGGGCGGCGGGGTAAACCTCGCTCCTCCGGGGCCATTTACCGGTGTCCCCTCGGACGGGCGAGGTGCCGCCTTTTCTGGGTAAGAAACCGGAGCTCGACGCGATAGCCTCGTTTCATGATCAGCCTCACCAAAACCGACGCCCGCGAGGACCTGGCACTCTCCGGCCGCGCCTTCACCCTGGTTAGCCGGACCTGGGCCTTTTCGTTCCAGACTCCCTGGTTCGGTTTAGGAGCCGATTACCAACGACCCCACCGCCTGGAAGCCGACGACGAGCCCCCAAGGCAAATCCACGATTATTTGATGTTGGCCCGGCTGGGGGCCCTGGCCCTGTTGACATTGGCAATGTTGGCACGGAGGCTGAGGAATGACTGAGGCAGATCGGGGCAATGAGCTCGAGCAGGTTTCTGGGCAGGTGATCGAAGGGCTGGCGTCGATATTGCGTGAAGCCTCCCCCGATGCAGTCTTTTCTCGACCCGAACAGGTGGGCGAAGACTTTGTCATCACCGCGGCCGCCTGGGAGCGGGCCGGGGGTTTCGGTTTCGGTGGCGGCAGCAGTACCGACCCCGGAGGAGACTCCGGCGGCGGAGCCGGAGGTGGCGGGGGCGGTGCCTCCCAGGGGCGGCCCGTAGCGATAATCCGCATCAGCAACGATCGGACCGAGATTCGGCCCATCATCGATATGACGAAGCTGGCATTGACGGTCGTGATGAGCGTGCTTGGGGTGTGGAGAGCACTCAGGCGCTGACCCCGACGCCGATTGCGGCCTCCTAACCTGACACTCCGAGGAGAGCACCGTGGAATTCGACGACATCGCCCTGATAGCCGGGTTCGTTCTGGCCTACTCCCTCGTGTCGCGGAGGCTGGAGACCACTCCGATAACCGGCCCCATGGTGTTTGTGGGTTTCGGCATGTTTCTCCATGCATCGGGCTGGGAGATCTTCGAGATGGAAATGAGCGAGGGTGCCGTGCGAGTCCTGGCCGAGGCCACGTTGGTTCTTCTGCTCTTCACCGACGCTATTCGCATCGACCTATACCGGCTGCGCGCCCAACTCCATTTACCCGCCCGGCTTCTTGGGATTGGGCTTCCGCTCACGGTGGCCGGCGGCACCGTACTGGCCCTCGTGCTCCTGTCAGGCCTCAATTTCTGGGAAGCCGCCCTGGTTGCGGCGATTCTGTCGCCCACCGACGCGGCTCTCGGCCGGGCTGTGGTCTCGAATCCCCGGGTGCCAGTTCGCATCCGCCAGGCGTTGAACGTGGAAAGCGGCCTGAACGACGGAATCATGCTGCCGGTCATCACCCTGTTCCTGGCGCTCGCCGCCGCTACAGACGATATCGAAAGCACTGCATACTGGTCAGAGTTCGTGGCCAAGCAGATCGGATACGGATTACTGATAGGTGCCGTCGTTGGCTACGGCGGTGGCCGACTAATTCATTGGTTCGCTTCCCGCGATTTCATAGACGGCGCCTTCCGTCAGCTGGCCACGCTCGCGGTGGGCGTGGGGGCTTTCGCTCTGGCCGAGTCCATCGCCGGAAACGGCTTTGTGGCTGCGTTTGTGGCCGGACTCGCCTTCGGTCAGGCCGCTCGTGAGGAATGCCAGGGGGCATACGACTTCGCTGAAGATGAGGGCCAGCTGCTGGCGTTACTGACTTTCCTGTTCTTTGGGGTGGCCCTGGCCGGACCGGCCATCGGGGACCTCACATGGCGGATAGCCCTGTATGCCCTCCTCAGCCTGACTGTGGTCCGCATGCTGCCGGTGGCAATCGGCCTGATCGGGTCCGGTCTCAGACTTCCCACCCTTGCCTACATCGGCTGGTTTGGCCCGCGGGGGCTGGCATCGATCCTCTTTGGGCTTTTCATCCTCGAAGAAGCCGAGCTCCCAGTGGGTGACGACCTCCTGCTCGTTGTCGTCTGGACTGTGATGGCCAGTGTCTTCCTACATGGCGTCAGCGCGGTCTTCTTGTCGGAGCGCTACGGCGCTTGGTTTGAGCAACACGGGCGCGGCCCGATGCCCGAATCCGTCGTAGTGGAGGATATGCCGACGCGTTAGCGGTAGCGCCAGACGATCCGGCCCTTAGTGGGGTCGTACGTCGAAACCTCCAGCTCGACTCGATCTCCGGGAATGATCTTGATGAGCCGACCCTTGCGCATCTTGCCGGCAGCTCTAGCGAGAACTTCCTGTCCCGAATCGAGGCGCACCTTGAAACTGGCATTGCGGAGCGTGGCGAGAACCTCACCCTGCGCCCTGAAAACGTCGTCTGAATTGGCCATTTCATGCCCTTAGATAGTCAAATACTGGGGAAAACCGCCCACTCCGCGCCCTAGTCCACAGGCTCGACCGGAAAAAGGGATCACCGAATGGGGCGAATTGCCACCATCAATCGAGAGTTTAGCCGAGCGTTCGACTTTCAGGGAGGCTGACGAATAGCAGTCAGCAGTCAGCAGTCAGAGCATGCTCGCGGTCGATGGGGCTGGGGCCCCATCGACACCGCGATGAGGCAGGCTCCGCAGGAGCCGTGTGCCGAAGAGCCATAGGCGGGCAGGGTAAGGTCTGGCCATGCCCTGGTTTGACCGCATCAAGAGTTTCTTCAAGCGAGAGGCTCACGACGTCAAGGAAGGCCTTGCTAAGGCGGGTCGGGCGCTCGACGAGGAGCTCGCGAGGAAAGAGCGCGAGCTGGCTGCGACTCCCGAGGAGCGCATCGACATGATCCTCGAGGAGCAGCAAGCGGATGACGCTCGCTTTGAGGAGCTCGCCGACAGCGTCAGGGGTCGAGTGGCGGAGGTCGAGACCGTTGAGGAAATCGGCGAGACGCCCGACTCCAATCCGGAACCGCCCCCCGCCTAGCCGGAGAGCTTTCGCGAGTCCCCGGCGGTCGGTGGCCTAAGGTCACAGCATGTCAACCTCTCGAGCCTCGCTGCGGCGTAGAGGCCTGCAACTCGTCTGGCTGACAATCGCCTGGAACGTCGTTGAGGTGTTCGTAACCATTGGCCTGGGCGTAGCCGCCGGGTCCATCGCGTTGATCGCATTTGGCACCGACTCGATGATCGAAGTGTTTGCCTCGCTGGTTGTCGTATGGCACACCAGCGACCTCCACGCCGAGATCCGCCGCACCCGGCGTTCGCTTCAGCTCATTGCGGCCGCCTTCCTGATTCTCGGATTGGTGCTGGTGGTCGGCGCAGTGGTAAGGCTGCTGGCCGGGACTGTCCCCGGCGACTCGCCCCTGGGGATTGCCTATCTGGCGGTGACCGCGGTGGTGATGCTCAGGCTGGCGATCCTCAAGCGACGTACGGGAACCGCACTGGAGAGCGAGCCACTGCTTGCGGAAGCGCATGTCACTTTTCTCGATTCCGCCCTGGCGGTTGGAGTCCTTGCAGCATTGGCGCTCAACTCGGCATTCGGCTGGTGGTGGGCGGATCCGGTCGCCGCCCTGGCAGTAGCGCTACTCGCCTTCCTCGAGGCGAGGGAGCACTGGAGCGACGCCCAAAGGACCACGGGTGACCACTAGAGGAGGCTGGCAAGAACGCCGGGACCCAGGACCCTATGGTCGAAGGTGAATCCAGCCGACAATCAATTTGAAAACGTCGACGGGACCGGAGAGAATCCCGACATGGTCAAGAAGTGGGTTTACGGCTTCGACGAGATCGAGGCAGCAGAGAAGATCGTGGATAACGACTGGGAGGCCGTGCGAGGCTTGCTAGGGGGCAAGGGCGCCAACCTCGGGGAGATGACTCGCATTGGCGTGCCGGTGCCACCAGGATTCACGATTTCAACCGAGGCTTGCAACGCCTACCTGGCGGGCGGCGAAGGCTTCCCACCCGGGATGTGGGATCAAGTGCTGGAGGCGCTGACGACCATGGAACGGGACACGGGCCGGCGCTTCGGGGCGTCGGAGCGGCCCCTGCTGGTTTCGTGTCGGTCGGGCGCCAGGTTCTCCATGCCGGGGATGATGGACACGGTCCTCGACATCGGACTCAACGATGAGGTTGTCGAAAGGCTGGCACCAACTCTCGATAACGCCCGGTCCCTCTACGACTCCTATCGGCGACTCATCCAGATGTTCGGTTCGGTAGTGCTTGGCATCCGCGATGAGCCCTTCGAGGAAACCCTGGCCGGGCTTCGGGAAGCGCGCTCCGTAGAAACCGATGCCGAACTAACCGTTGAAGACCTGACGGGAGCAGTCAACGCGTTCAAGGCGATCGTGAAGCAATACGCCAATGTCGACTTCCCGGCGGATCCCTACGTTCAGCTGAGGCTCGCCACGGAAGCAGTGTTCAAATCGTGGAACGGCAAACGGGCCCGTGATTACCGGACGGCTTCACATATCTCCCATGAGCTCGGCACCGCTGTGAATGTGCAAGCCATGGTTTTCGGAAACCTCGGACCCGACTGTGCAACCGGGGTCGCCATGTCCCGCAATGCCACTACCGGCGAAAACATAATGGAAGGTGACTATCTCACAAATGCCCAGGGCGAGGATGTTGTAGCCGGCATACGCGCCACTAAACCAATAAGTCAGCTGAAGACCGAGATGCCGCAGCTGTATGACGAGTTCGCCGACCTCGCCCGGGTGCTCGAAAGGCACTACCGGGATATGCAGGACATGGAGTTCACCATCCAGGAAGGCAAGCTCTGGGTGCTGCAGACCAGGGACGGCAAACGCACAGCGCAGGCAGCCGTTCGTATCGCGGTCGACATGGTCGATGAGGGCCTCATAAGCCGGGACGAGGCCATCATGCGAATCCAACCGAGCCAGGTGGACTTCTTTCTTCATCCTCAGTTTTCACCCGAGACGAGGGCGGGTGCTCAGGTCCTGGCAAGAGGCCTCAATGTCTCGCCGGGTGCCGCCGTGGGGATAGTGGCTTTCGACGCCGACCTTGCCGAGCGATGGGCCGGCGAGGGTAAATCAGTCATCATGGTCCGCCCCGAGACCAAGCCGCAGGATGTGCATGGGATGTTGGCAGCCAAAGGGATCCTGACGTCGGCCGGCGGGCGCACAAGCCATGCCGCGCTGGTGGCACGGCAGTTCGGCAAGCCGGCTGTGGTGGGGGCTACGGAAATACACGTGGATATTTCCGCCAGGACAATGTCGGTGGGCGACTTCGAGCTACCAGAGGGAAGCACGATTTCGATCGATGGGACCACCGGCGAAGTGTTCGGCGGTGAGCTCGAAACGGTTATTCCCGATGTCCAGGATTTGTGGCTCAAGAAACTTCTGGCGTGGGCCGACGACAGGCGCCGACTCGGGGTCTGGGCTAACGCCGATTATCCGCAGGACGCAATTCGGGCCCGGGAACTTGGCGCCGAAGGTATCGGCTTGTGCCGCACCGAGCACATGTTCTTCGAAGCAGAGCGGCTCCCCTTGATCCAGAGGATGATCATGACCGACTCCGCCCGCGAGCAGCGCGAGGCTATAGACGCCCTCCTGCCCTTCCAGCGGGCCGACTTCGAGGGCCTGTTCAAAGCCATGGACGGCCTCCCTGTGATCGTGAGGTTGATAGACCCACCCCTTCATGAGTTCCTTCCGAGCTTCGAGGAGTTGACGACCGACCTGGCCGACCTCAAGATTCGGCTCACCGACGCCGGCAAGCTCGCCGACGTCGACTTGATCATCGATGAATTGACAACCAAGCGAACCATGCTCGCCCGGGTCGAAGTACTGCGGGAGGCCAACCCCATGCTCGGTTTGCGCGGAGTCCGGCTGGGGATCCTGATACCGGCTCTGACCAGGATGCAGGTGCGAGCTATTTTCGAAGCCGCCTGTTCCGTTACGAGAGAGGGAGTGACGGTGCTACCGGAAATCATGCTCCCGCTCACCAGCCACGTGAACGAGGTAAAGCGGCAGCGTGAGGTGCTCGAAGCCGAAGCGCGAGCAGTCATGGAAGAGCAAGATCTGGCCATCACCTATAAGTTCGGGACGATGATCGAGATCCCCCGAGCAGCTCTCACGGCAGGCGAGATCGTCGAGTTCGCTGAATTCCTGTCCTTTGGGACTAACGATCTGACCCAAACTACTTTTGGGATCAGCCGCGATGATGCCGAGAGGGGCTTCCTCCTCGAATACCTGGCCGAGGGGATCCTCCCCCAGAATCCTTTCGCCACGATCGACCGGAGCGGCGTCGGGGCACTCATGCGCATGGCGGTGGACGCCGGACGTGAGGCCCGACCTGGCCTCGAAGTAGGGATATGTGGTGAACATGGCGGCGATCCGGAGTCCATCGCCTTTTGTCACAATCTCGGTCTCGATTACGTAAGTTGCTCGCCCTTCCGGGTTCCTGTAGCCAGGCTGGCCGCGGCCCAGGCTGCGATCACGGAGTTGGCAGACAACGCAGCGTAGGTTGTAGACGGCCGCCTGTGGTTCAATGGGACGTGTTCGATTTCTCCGGCTCCCAGGTACCTGTTCGCTCGGATCTGGGACAGGCCTTTCGCCGAGATTGGAACCGGCTGGCACTCCCCGGCACGTGGTGGAGCGGTTCCGAGCGAGTGGCAATCGCCGCCGAGGTTCGGTCCGCCCGCTACGGCACCGACCACAAGGACCGCACACTCTCCGAGTCCGCCAGGGAAGCAGCCCGGGTTATAGGTGTTCAACCCGCCACTGTGCGTCGGCCCTGGGTCGAGAGTGTCGCCGGAAAACTCGGCTACCCGCGCTACATCGAAATAACGGGCATCGCCAGCCGCCTGGTGGCTATCGACACGGTCCACGACGGCATTGGAGTAGAACGCGAGCCGCTACCAGAGCCCGAACCAGGAGAGCCGAGCCGCACCGCGGAGCCGCTGGCCCGGCCGGGGGCTGCCTGGGTCCCCATGGTGGGCGGCGCCAGCATCACTCAGGCTTTGAGCCTGGTCGACCCCGAAGCAGTCGCCCAGGAGGACCTGCACGGGCCGCTCTACCTGTCCTACGAGGGAATGGCGATGATGGACTACGTCGCCGGGTTGAGCCGAGCTCAAATGGAGCTGGTGGCGGCCCGCACCTCGGCCATCAACGAGTGCTTCTACTGAGTGCTCGCGCACAGCCAGATGCTCCGTGCGAGCGCGCAAGTCACCACAACACCTCTCGAGCCCAGAGCAATTACGGATCGGTCACTCGACCCGCTTCTCCCTCACGGAATCGCCCTGCTTGATTTTGTCGATGCCCTCCTCGTGGGGTCTGAGGCCGACCTGATCCGGGCCAGAGAGAAGTTGCTCGAGGATATGGGTTCCGCTTCGTTAGTCGACGCGGCCGCAGTAGTCGGCAACTTTCAGATGATGAACCGGGTAGCCGATGCCACGGGGATGCCGGTCGGTAAGGGGACACTCAAACGCACCAAGGAGTGGCGCGAACTATTGGGCCTCGACCGATTCAATCACCTCTGAGCCACGCGCTGAGGCCCCGCCGAAGCGGGGCCTCAAACGAACGCGGCCTTGGCGGGCGCGACTCAGGCAGGTGCAGCCTCGGGAATGAGCTCCGAACCGAACACCGGCGCCGGGGCATCCTCCTCGACCTCCGCCTGAACGGCTCGCATCCTCCTCGGGATCAGCGTGAATGCAATCACGACGGCCATCAGCAGGATTGCAGCAGAAATCTGGAACCCTGTGGTCATTGCGTCCACAAAGGCCGTGTTGGCAGCTTCGAGCACACTCCCACCTAACTCGGCGGGAAGTTGTTGGGCGGCGATCGCCGCCACACCCACGCTCTCGCCGGCAAGCTCAGCGACATCGGGCGGCAGCCCAACGAGAGCATCGTCGATGTTCGCCCGGTACAGGCTGGAGACAACGCTGCCAATGGTGGCAATGCCGAGGGCACCGCCCAGCTCGCGACTCACATCGTTCACAGCCGAGCCTATTCCGGCGTCCTCCTCTGGAACAGCCGCCATCACGGTATCTGTGAGGGCCGGCATCCCCAGCCCTGCTCCGAAGCCGAAAATGGTTAGAGGGATGACGGCTGCCAGAGCCGACGACCCCACTTCAAGCGACGTCAGGAGCAGCACACCGGTAACCATCGCTAAGGCCATGGCCAGCACCAGGTACCGGGGGCCGATCTTGCTCACCAGCGTCCCCGAAAGCGGCGCTGCGAACATCATGGCCAGCGAAGTGGGAACGATGAGAAGCCCGGCTTCAAGTGCGCTCCGCCCCTGAACAATCTGGAAGAATTGCGTGAGGAAGAAGAACGTCACCAGCATGCCAAACAAGATGAGACCGATCGCCAACACGGCCCCGGTGAAGTCCTTCTGACGGAAGAACCGCAAAGGCAACATCGGGTGGTCGGAGCGCAACTCGGCCACCGCAAAGGCGGTAAGCAGGGCGACGGCTACTCCAAACGATCCGAGAATCTCGGCCGACATCCAGCCGGCTTCGGAGCCCTGGATGATGCCGTAGACCAGGGCAATGAGACCGGTGGTTCCGAGCACTGCGCCGGGCACGTCAAGCCTGAGACCTCGTTCGTCGCGAGACCTCGGCACAATCAGCATGCCTACCAGCGCGACGGCCACGACCGGTACGTGCAACCAAAAGACCGAAGCCCACCCCGCCTCGTCTACCAGATAGCCGCCCAACGCCGGGCCGACGCCAATTCCAAGAGCGCCGACGGCAGTCCAAATGGCAATCGCCCTGGCACGCTCACCGCGAGGAAAGACGTTCGTGATGATCGACAGAGTCGCCGGAAGCACGAGAGCTGCTCCCAGGCCCTGGATTCCACGGGCCACGATGAGTTCGGTGGCGCTTCCCGCCAGTGCTCCGGCAACGGCTCCCGCTCCGAAGATAACCAGACCGATAATCATCCAGCGCTTGCGTCCAAAGCGGTCGCCGATTGAACCACCCAGCAGCAGCAACCCGGCCAGGATGAGCACGTAACTGTCGATGACCCACTGGAGCGTCGACGTAGACGCCTCCAGGTCCACCGAAATAGCCGGAAGGGCGGTGTTCACGACCGTGTTGTCGAGGAAAATGATGAGCGTGCCTACCGACATGACCGCCAGCACCCACCACTTCCGCACCTCCGCTCCAGTTCTACTCACTGTCGTTTCCATCTCCGATTTGCCTCCTTCGGACGGGAATCTATTCTCTCGTCCCAACGTTCATATAGACATGAGTACAACTTTAGGCACGAGTCTATTCCCGGATCGAGACAATATTTCAAATAAGATGACAAGAGTCCCTGAGGAACCAACCCCCAGGAGGGTCCGCTTATGAGGACCCGAGAAGGAAGGGAACATGAAGCGGCCACCTGAAGAACTTGCCGAGAAGCTGTTGGCTGTCTCCGATCAGCTGAGCGGCACCGACCTCGACGTCAGCATTGACGACATCGCCAAGATGGCCGATGTGCCCCGAGCCACGCTCTACTACTACTTCTCAGGGAAAGAAGACCTCATCTCTTTCTTCCTTTCCGACAAGCTGCATCGAGCGTCGGTAGCAATTGGGAAGGCGGTAGCCGGCGAGGGCACCGTGGTGGAGCGGCTCGGGAACACATTGGCGGCCCTTTTGGAGGTGATGATGGAGCATCCCGCGCTCTGCACAGAAATGCCGGGTGCCATCAAGGAAGCTGCCAAATACGCCGAGGTCGTGAACGAAGCCGAGCGCGTCATGTTGGCCCCCTTCAGGGAGTTGCTCATCGAGGGCAAGGCCACCGGCGAGCTCGTCATCGAGGATGCGAACACCACGGCTATCGCCCTGATGGGTGCAGTCAACATGGTGGCGATGTTTCAACTCGTGCAGACCGGCACCATCGACCTCGAAAACACCACCGCGGTGTTAATCCCCCAGCTCATCCAGGGAGTGCTGCCGCGGTAAGTGGCGGCGCCGGTTACTCGTCTCCGCGAACCACCTGAGAGACGGCAGCCCTCCTGGCCACCGCCTGGTTGGCATCACCCCGCAATTCACGCAGTAGGGCCGCCTCCTTCTGCGCCTCCTCATCGGCACCTGCTTCGGCAGCAGCCAGCCTGGCCTCGACGCCTTCCTCAACCAGCTTGCGAGCTTCATCGAGCAGAGCGTCGACCATCTCCGCTTCCGGCACCACTCGCACCACCTGACCTTTGATGAAGAGGTGTCCCCTCCCCCGGCCGGCGGCGATTCCAATGTCGGCCTCCCGGGCCTCCCCCGGACCGTTGACGACGCATCCCATGACGGCCACCTGAATCGGTAGCTTCTCATTCTCGAGCACTTCCTGGGCCTCCTGCGCCACCTTGAACACATCTACCTCGGCTCGACCACATGACGGGCAGGCGATCAGGTCGAGACCCTTGCGCTCCCGCAGGCCCAGATACTCGAGCAGTTTGCGGCCCGCCTTGGCTTCTTCAACGGGATCGGTGGTGAGCGAGAAGCGGATCGTGTCGCCAATGCCCTCGAGAAGAAGCGAAGCAATGCCCGCCACCGACTTGATAAGCCCCCCCGGAGGCGGCCCGGCCTCGGTGACGCCCAGATGAAGCGGATAGTCGACCTTTTCTGACAGCAGCTGGTACGAGGCAACCATGGTGGGAACGTTGGAATGTTTCACGGAGATCTTGATGAGATCGAAGCCCTCGTCCTCGAATAAACCGATCTCGTACAAGGCCGACTCAACCAGCGCTTCTGGAACCGGCGCCCCGTACTTTTCGAGCAGACTCTTATCGAGTGAACCGGCATTGACTCCCACCCTGATGGGAATGGCGCGATCCTTCGCCTCACGGGCAACAGCACGGATCTGGTCCGGCTTTCTTATATTCCCCGGGTTCAACCGCAGACCATGAACCCCGGCCTCGAGCGCAGCCAGAGCCAGACGGTATTGAAAGTGGATGTCGGCAATGATGGGAACCGGCGACCGGGGGACGATCTCGGCCAACCCCTCGGCAGCCTCCGCGGTGTTGCAAGTGATGCGAACTATGTCGGCCCCCGCTCCGTTCAGCGCATAGACCTGAGCCAGGGTCGCCTCAACGTCATGAGTCTTGGTCGTCGTCATGGATTGAACGGTGACAGGGGCATCGCCACCTACGGCAACCGAGCCCACCCGCACCTGTCGAGTCTTGCGTCGTTCCTGCATCAGGCGCAAGCGTAGACCGCCCACCGCTCAAGCCGGTGGGAACTAACCCGGCTCTCGATCCTTGAGCACCCTGCGGAGGATCTTCCCGGACGCCGACTTGGGAATCTCGTCGATGATTTCGAGCACCCGGATCTTCTTGTAATGGGCAACGTGCTCGGCGACGAAATCCATCAGCTCTTGCGGCGTGGCCTGAGAATCCGCTTTGAGCACCACAAACCCCTTGGGGACCTCGCCCGCCTCTTCGTCTGCCACCGGGATGACGGCCGCATCGGCCACGGCCGGATGTGTAAGCAGCAGGCCCTCCAGCTCTGCCGGAGCTACCTGAAAACCCTTGTACTTGATCAACTCTTTGAGTCGATCAACTATGTACCAGTGGCCCTCCGAGTCGAAGTGGCCAATGTCTCCGGTGCGGAGCCAGCCGTCTTCGTCGATCGCGGCCGCGGTGGCTTCGGGCTCATTGAGATACCCCTTCATCACCTGCGGGCCCCGAATCCAGATCTCGCCATCCTCGTCGACTCCGAGGTCTTCGCCGCTCACCGGGTCGACTACGCGGCACTCGGTGTTCGGCAAGGCCAGACCGATTGACCCCGGCTTGAACTCGCCTTCCGGCGTGGCATGAGTAACCGGACTGGTCTCGGTAAGCCCATAACCCTGAACAACCTCACAGCCAACTCGTTCGCTGGCGGCCAGGGCGAGTTCGGCACTCAGAGGAGCCGCTCCCGAGAAGACCGACTTGAGGCTGGAAAGGTCGTAGTTGTCCACCAGCGGGTGCTTGGCGAGCGCCAGGACGATCGGCGGCACGAGATAGGCCTTTGTCACCGAATGGTCCTGGATTATTCGCAGAAACTCCTCGAGATCGAAGCGGGGCATGGTGACCGAGGTCGCCCCGGCATAGAGCACGGCGTTCATCAGCACCTGCATGCCATATATGTGAAAGAAGGGAAGGACCGCCACGGCAACCTCGCCTTGCTCCACCCCCAGGGCCGCTTCTCCCTGGACGAGGTTGGCTACGAGGTTGCGATGGGTGAGCATCACTCCTTTGGGCAACCCGGTGGTACCACTCGAATAAGGAAGCACCACCACATCCTCCCCGGAGTCGACTGCGGCGTAACCGGTTACCGGTTCACCGGCCAACAAGTCGGCGAGAGAAGAGGTCCCTGGTGCTTCGTCAATTACAAAAATCTCTTCGACCTCAGCCGCGGCTGCTGCCGAGGAAGCCGTGCCCAGAAATGCTGAGGTGGTCACGAGGTAGCCGGCACCCGAATCCACCAGCTGATGTTCGACTTCCTCGGCCGTATATGTCGGATTGATGGTGGTGTTAATTCCCCCAACGGCGGCAACCCCGTGAAAGATCACCGCGTACTCGGGAATGTTGGGGGCCATGATTGCAAGAACATCACCATGCCCGAAGCCTCTGGCAGCCAACCCGCCCGCCATCCGCATGACTCCGTCGACCAGTTCGGCATAGGTCACAATCCGGCCGGTAGGGCCGTCAATCATCGCGGCCTGGGCGGCTAATGAGTCGGCCTTCCTCATCACCACCGGGGTCAGGTGGGAGTCGGGGATCTCGACTTCCGGCAATCGGCTGCGCTGGGGCATCATGCTCCTCGTATTTGGGAGCGATGTTAGACCCCACCCAGGGGGTGGGTGGTGCCTACCAACAGCGGGAATGTCGCCAGCCTGCTGCACCCGGACATTGTTGCTTTCAGGTGAGCTTGCTACCGGCGGTGCCTAACAACTACTTGTTGGTCGGGTGCGTGTCTGAGCGTCTCGGTCATCAACAATCACCTCTGACGATGAGCCAGCTCGGGGTGCCGTTGTTGAGCCCACCACCCTCCCGGCCTCCCCCACTGACGTTGGGGAGGTGACTGTAAGGAAGCGCGTGGGGAGGTAACCGTAGACAGGCGCGTAGAGGAGGTGACCAAAGGAAGGCAACCTGCTCGACCCCAGGTCACCCCTCCCGGAACGGGAGGGGCTGGGGGTGGGTGGTGCCCAACAACAGCAGGAATGCCGCCAGCTCGCTAGGTGGGAGATTGTTGCTTTCAAGGTGAGCTTGCTGGGGGCGGTGCCTAACAACTAGTTGCTAGCACGGTGCCTAGCCCCGGTCACCGTGGGGGAGGTGACCGACTAGTCGCGCTCGTAGATGGAGGACAGCGAACGGGTGGCCTGGTCACGTAGCTCTTGCTCGTCAACGCCAGAACGCTCCATGCCACCCTCCTCAGGGCCGGCTGAGGTGACTGCCATCAGCTGGCTGGCGACACCCGCCTCCTCGAGAAGCGCCGCCGGCTCGATCCCGGCCGCCTCAGCGAGCACCTGCGAACCAACTTCGTCGATGTTGACGATTCTCGGCTCGGGCTCAATGTCCTCACCGGCGTTGTTTCGAACAACCACTGCCTGCAATTCTTCGAGGTCTCCGGTGTGATGACTGATAACGACCAACTCACCGCTCAGCAGCCGCAAGATCGACCCCGGGGGAAAGATCCCCATGAGGGAGATGAACGATCTGACGATGTCGGGGTCGAAGGCACCACCGGCACCCTGGAGAAGAAGCTGGAGCGCCCGATGCGGAGTTTCTGCGCGGCGGTATGCCCGGCGGGTGGTGATGGCATCGTAGACGTCCGACACGGACACCAGGCGACTGAAGAGGTGAGGCTGGGGGGAAGCAGACAGTCGCGGATAGCCGAGGCCATCGAATCGGGCGTGGTGTTCGAGGGCGATCGTGGAGGCGATCTCATGCCCCGGTCCGCCGGCCGCCAGAATTGCCTGGGCCCCTTCTTGAGGATGGAGAGTGATCTCCTTCCATTGCTCCCGGTCGAGCCGGCCGGGATAGTTGAGGATCTGTTGCGAGACCGCCACCTTGCCGATGTCGTGAAGGAGAGCTCCGGCACCAATGGGGATGAGGTCCTTCCGGGTGAGGCCGAAATAGTGGCCGGTGGCCACCGCCATCAAGCAGGTGTTGACGGAGTGGTAGAAGGTGTACTCGTCATGACTCTTGACCGTTGACAGTAGGAGGGAGGCGCCCGATGAGCTGATTGCCTGCTCGATCAGATCCTCCACCGCTTCCATTACCGGGCTCATTTCGAAGGTCCCCTCGCGGGCTACCCGGTGATCGAGATTTCGAAGCGTGCCGACCATGCCGGTGTAGGAGAAGCGAAGGTCTGAGAACGCCGAGTCGTCCTCCCCGTGGGTGAGGTGACTCTCGTTGAGTCGAATCGAGCCTCCAGGCTCAAAGTCCGTGTCCAGCCCTGCCACGAAGCTCGCCAGCGCCACATAATCCTTGGCATCGGTGGGACCGACCAGGGTGATGGATTCAATATCCCGGTCGCTCAAGTCCTGATAAAGGTTGGCAAACATCAGCGAGGTGTACGCCAGCAATGTGCCATTCAGAAAGAAGGCGTATCCCTTCAGAGCCACCACTACCTCTGAAGCGTCCGCCAGGTTCTCGGCCGCCGCCCTCCCCCGCTTGAAGGATGTTTGGCAGTTGGGATGCTCGAGCGGGTACAGCGATAGCTGACTAACCGCGGCCCGCAAACCCTTGAGGAAGTCCTGAACGGCGTCCTCTTTCATGCTGCACTCCCCAGTACTGTCCGGGCCGCCCGCCGGGCGGCCCGGCGATGAGAGGCGATCAACAGAGGGCGACGGGCCATGTCCTCGAGGGCCTGAAGGGCACCTGGAGTATCCAGGTTGAACAGAACTTCGGCTATCTCGGGCCGGGCACGGTCCATGCGGCGGATGAGCATTGCGGCCACCAGCTCTTCCTCGAGGTTCGTCGCGTTGCTGGCGCGGAGAAGCAGGAGGGCCGTTTCGACCACCCTGTCGTTGGGGTGACTCAAAGACCGGATCAATTCGGTCGTTGCCTCCTGTGGCGCAATCAAGGCAAGCGCCCGCAGAGACTCAACTACGACCCGATAGTCTTCGTGGGCCGTGAGGGGCCGAATCCGCCCGACCCATCTCGTGCCTCCAATCTTGGTGGCAACGGTCACGGCGTTTCGCACTACGTACCACTGCTCTGCGGTAAAGAAGCGGACCATGGGAGCCGGATGAACTGCGGCGACGCCGGCCAAGATTCCGATTAAGGCTCGACGGGCCACCGGGCTTTCCTCCTCTGCCAGGCGCTGCATCAGTCGAGCTGTCGTTGGCTCTCCGAACCCGGCAAGAAGTCCGACCAGCGCCGGCCGCCGCTCCTCGTTCTGGAAGCTATCAACCAAGAGCTCGATTTCGGATGCGACGAATTCACCGAGCGCCTCCTCCAGGAGTTCTGTCTTGTGTTGCGTCGTAGCGCCTTTTCTTCCAGCGCCTAGCTGGGTCGCGGCGGCATCGAAATCCCCGGCGCGAACAAATTGCTCGATCCGCTCACACCACGCCTCCAGTAAGGGCCGCAAGCGGCTGCTGCGCTCCTCGACCTCCATCAGCGTGGTGAGGACGTAGAGCCCCATCTCCTCGTGACCTTTGAGCTCTTCTCGCAGCCGGCCCGCTAATCCACCGGAGGATCCGCCCAGGCTCCCGATGCCTTTGATCATTGTGCGGATCCGCTCTGCAGCCGATTGACGAGCACCACTCACATCGCGAGCCGAGCTGACCAGCGGCAGGAGCTCATCGGCTGTCCCCAGGTCCATGTCGACGACATCGCGCACGTAGGCCTCCAGCTCGACGAAAGCAGCCTCGTCGAGCTTTGATGCAAGATCGGCTAATTCCAGGCCGGCAAACTGGTCGAGCAGGAGTCCATGCAACCCCTCGTCCCGGTTGATCAAGAAGTCGGTTAGCACCTGCGCCCGGGCCTCCTCCGGAAGCAGGAAGAAGGCTTCGGCGAAGGTGTCGACTGGAGGTTTCCGTTTCGGGCTCGCCACGTAGGCAGCCGCCAGCAGCTGTGGAACGCTCTCATCATCAGGGGCTCCGGGTTCGTCTTGAGCGGGATAGATGGTCCGATATGCCTCACAGAACGCGTCGGCGATGACTTCTGGATCCTCACCGGCGCCGGCGATGAGGGCATCGGCAATACTTTCAGCGGAGGCGCCCGATTGGACCATGCGTACCACGTTCAGAGCGCGGGCACCGTCATCGCCGCTGTCGGCCCCCACCGATCGGTCGGTCTCCTCCCAGACATTCTCTAACGCTTCCACAAGCACGCCCCGCTGTGTGACTGAGAGAGAATTGACCTCTTTGCCGCGCAGGACGGCTGCAATGCCGCCGTCCTGTCGCATTTCGACCTCGTCCCCGGCGAGCAGCCGGAAGAATTCAGACAACTCTGCCGCGTTCGGCTGGCCCATGATCCGTAACCACTCGACCTCGTGGATGAACAGACGAAGAGCCAGGCGCTCGGCGCCACCTTGAGCCAGCTCGACAACCTCGCCCTCGCAGGTGATTTTCCCGGCACCGATCTCAAACTCGGTTACTTGATCTTGCAGGGGGGCAAGGCGTTCGATGGCAGACGCAAACGCCGGCTGATTGGCGGGGTTGGGGTAGAGCTCATAAACGCCCCAGCCAATGCCGAGTAATTTGAGGACTTCTACTGGTTCCATGTTTCGATCCCCCTCGACCCGGGTCGAAGACGACTCCTCGCGGCGGAGTCACGAGCACGCGCAAATAGGTCATCCACCAAGTAAACATCGGATGAATTCGGGGCCGCCTTGAGCCTGCTCAGCCCCGGCGGGTTTCAGCTAGTGTCGCTGGCTGCGCTCGAAATGAACGTGACGTCCCACCCCGCGATGATGGGGGTCATCCAAAACAATGCTGCCGTCCTCGAGGTGCACAATTCCGACTCCATAAGCCTCGGACAGCCGATCCGGGCTCAGTACCTCCTGCGGTGGCCCTTCGATGTGGACGCGACCCGCCATCAAGAGCACATGCTGGGAGCTGCTGGCTTCCGCCAGGTCATGGGTCGTCATGACAACCGTCTTGCCCATCGCCAGCTCTCGATCAAAGGCGGCGACAATGAGGCCACGCGATATGAGGTCAAGACCAGTGGTGGGCTCGTCGAGCAGCAGCAAGTCGGCATCCTGAGCCAGCCCCTGCGCCACGAACACTCGTTGCTGCTCCCCTCCCGACAGCTCATTTAGGTGCTTACTGACTAGTGCTCCCAGCGCAAGCTGCTGTATAGCGTTTTGCACGGCTGCCCGATCGTTCTCATCGAATCGAGCGACGGGGCCGAGGCGGGGGTAACGACCCATGGACACAGTCTCCCCCACCGTCACGGGCATTACCTGGTTGACGCTGGTGGCTTGAAGGACATGGGCAACCCGGGGACGGGCCTCGGCGGGGCTCATACCCAACACCTCCACCGTACCCGCCACCGGTTGGACGAGCCCGGAGAGAGCGTTTAGCAGAGTGGACTTGCCAGATCCGTTGGGGCCGATAACCGCCACCAGCGCCCCGGAAGGAATCGCAAAGTCCGAGGCGGACAACGCAAGTCGATTTCCGTAGGCGACCGCCAGGCCATGGCCCCGGGCAGCTACGGCTGGCATTTGCGGCAACGCCCTTCGATATCAATGCGGTGGCCGAACACCGCGAATCCTTCGGCGGAGGCTGCGACGTCGACGATCTGGCCGACACCCTGTTCCTGTCCAGGCGCTAGCTCGATGTCCGACACCTCACCGCACTCGACGCACACCAGATGATGGTGATGCCCGAGCAGCCATTCGGCCAACTCGTATCTGGCCACCCCGCCGGCATCGTGGGTCTTGTGGGTTATCCCGGCGTCATCGAGCAAAGCCATCGTGCGGTATAGCGAAGAGAGCGGCACCGCGTCATCGACCGCCTCGAGGAGCTGAGCCGTCGTGACCGGACCGCCAAGATCCAGCATGCTGCGAACCACCCAGCGGCGGCCGGCCGTGTAACGGACCTGTCGTTCCCTGAGGCGCTCCTCAACCCGCTGGTCAACATCGGCTCGGGAGATTCTCTGGTCAAAGGTCATCGGTATAATCATAACTGAGAAGGATTCTCAATATTGAATTGATAGTGATAATCAATCTACGATGGATAGTCCCCCTGTTTTTGGTGGCCGGCGCATGCAGCGCCTCCCCCGCAAGCGATGGCCTGGCGGTCATGGCAACCACATCAATTCTTGGGGATGTGACCGAGCGGCTGGTTGGTGACGTCGCTACGGTGGAGGTTCTCATTCCCGCCGAGGCCGACCCGCACGGGTTTCAACCTTCGGCCCGCCAGGCGGCGTCCTTACGTGACGTCGACGTCGTCTTCGCCAACGGCCTTGGCCTCGAAGCGGGCCTGACCGACGTGCTTGACGCTGCCAAGCGCGACGGCGTGCTGGTGGTCGAGGTTGGGCCTGAAGTCGAGCCAATTCCCTTTTCAGATAACGACAACCTCGACCCCCACTTCTGGCTCGACCCGAAGCGGATGTCCCTCGCCGCCACGTTGATCACTAACACGGTCGCCGACCTGGCCGAGCCCGAGCGTGCCCAACTACTCTCCTCCCTGGCAAGTTTCCAATCAGACCTCGCGGCCGTCGACGAGGAGGTTGCGGGACTCCTGGCCGGCGTCACCAACCGTAAGTTGGTCACTAACCACGACTCGCTCGGATACTTCGCCGACAGATACGGCTTCCAGGTCATCGGCACGGTGGTCCCCGGAGGATCGACCCTGGCCAGCCCTAGTCCACGCGATGTGGCCGACCTCATCGAAATAGTTCAGGCCGAGCGGATCGCGGCTGTGTTCACAGACGCTGCCGAGACCGACTCCCTCGCCCGGCTCGTAGCAGACGAGTCCGGCGGTTCTGTTGAAGTGGTCGAGCTCTACATCGGCGCCCTCGGCCCGATTGGTTCGGGAGCCGCCGGCTATCTGGAGATGCTCCAGCTGAACGCCGAGCGAATCTCGGGAGCGCTCTCCTAGTGGACTGGCTGCTGGATCCCTTCTCGGACGCCTTCATGGTCAGAGCGTTGCTTGCGTCGATATTCGCCGTCATTACGACATCTGTGGTGGGCACGTGGGTGGTGGTGCGGGGAATGGCATTCATGGGCGACGCCCTGGCCCACGGAGTACTCCCCGGAATCGCGATTGCCTTTCTACTCGACGTGAACCTGATTCTCGGCGCGGCCGCTGCATCGGTTTTCATGATCCTGTTCATTTCGCTCATCCACCGGACCACGCAACTCACCGAGGACACCGCCATCGGGCTTTTGTTCGTAGGGATGCTTGCCCTGGGTGTGATCATCGTCTCGCGGTCGGGCTCATTCGCCGTCGACCTGGTGAGCATTCTCTTCGGCGATGTGCTGGGAACCACGATGAGCGATGTGGTGATCCAAGCGGTGGCGGCCGTCGTTGCCGTCGCCGGAGTGGTCGTCTTTCACCGGCCCCTGATGGCCCTGTCTTTCAACGAGGAAAAGGCCCTGTTGCTGGGGATGAGACCCGGCCTCACCCATCTGGTGATGATGGGACTTGTCACGCTGGCCGTCGTCACCTCCTTCCGCACTGTCGGAACTCTGCTGGTGTTTGGGCTCCTGATAGCGCCTCCGGCAACTGCCTCCCTGGTGGCGAGGCGGGTGCCGATGATGATGCTTACCTCGATAGGTTTCGGGGTCGCGGCCGTGGTGGTTGGCCTCTTCGTCAGCTTTCATCTCGACATCGCCGCCGGAGCGACAATGTCGGGCTTGGCCGTGATGTTGTTCTTCGCCACGCTGGCTGTGACCCGTCTTCACGGCCGCCTAACAGTGACATAGGAGCAACAGACGAGGCTTGCTTTGGCCAGAAAGAAGCACCTTTTTAAGGGTTATCACCTTCGAGTGTGTAACCGGCCGATTGCCAATCGCTCAAGCCCCCTGAGTACCGCCGCACGTTGTCGTAACCACGGTCCTTGAGCGCCCGATAGGCGAATTGACTCGCCACACAAGCGGCATCGGAGCAATAGACCACAATCTCATCGGAGGGATCCAGCCCTTCGAACGCCTCCTCGACGGTTGGGAAATGTAGCGAGCCGGGAATGTGGGCGGCCTTGAAGGCGAATTCATGGAGGGTCATCACCAGCTTGAAATCGTCACCCCGGTCGAGTTTGGCCTTCAACTCTTCCCGGTCGATCGTCTCGATGTCCACCAGCCCTCCCGAAGTGTGGGTTCGACGAGCCTAGCCCGCCCAATGATCGGCCAGCCGTGCCAGAACTCGGGTCCAGGCGTTTTCGAAATAGGCTACGTAGGCGTCCCAGTCGGGGCCGGTGAGGAACCCGGTGTGGACCAGCCGTACATGTGTGTGGCCACCATCCTGCAGCGAAGCGAAAGTCACCACTACCCAGGTTTGGGTGTCACGCAGCGCGAGGTCGGGCGGAGCGTTCCAGGTGAAGGCCAGCACCTCGCCGGGCACGTAAGCGAGAAAGCGGTTGCCTTCGCCTCCCCGTCCGCCCGGCTCAGCGTCCATAATGAAAAACAGCTCGAAGGGGCCACCGATTCGCAGGTCGATCTCGGCATCGGGCGGACCCCACCACGATTCGATTCCTGCTTTGGTGGTCCAGGCCGACCAGACCTCTAAGGGCGGCGCCGCTACCTCCACTTCCCGCACCAGCAAGCGGATATCCGCTCCCCGGGCGGCAATGGCGCTGGTGTCGATCACGGAGTGCTCCCATCCTCGGTTTTCAATGAGCGAGCGCCTTTGAGTTTATTCGACACGACAAGCGGGGATCGCAACCGTGTCGCAGCAATCGTCCCGCCTTCCCTCTATGGGGGATGAGGGTCGCTCGGCACCGGCGGCGGTCAAGCGGTAACCTCGGCTTCACTGGGAACTGCCGCTGGAGAGGGCGAAATGAAGCAAGTCGTATTCGGCACCGGGCCGATCGGGGGGACCCTCGCCGATCAGCTGGCGGCTGCCGGGCACAAGACCGTAGCCGTCAATCGCTCAGGTCGAGCTTCCACCGGCAGCGGCGTGGAACTGGTCGCCGGTGACGCCGCCGACCCCACTTTCACCGTGTCGGTCTCCGAAGGAGCTGACGTGATCTATCAAATACTGAACCCGCCTTACACGAAGTGGCCTGAGTTGTTTCCTCCCCTTCAGACCAGTCTCCTCGTGGCGGCGCGAGCGACCGGTGCCAAATTGGTCACGCTAGACAACATGTACGGGTACGGGCCGACCGGCCCAGTACCCATAACTGAGGATCTCCCGTACCGGGCTACGGGGAGCAAGGGTCGGGTACGGGCAGAAATGGCCAGGGAGTTGATGGCGGCGCATGTGACCGGGGACGCGAGGATTTCAATCGGCCGGGCCTCCGACTACTTCGGGCCCGGCGGCCTGGTTAGCCACATGGGCGAGAGGGTTTTCCGGCCCGCCCTGGCCGGCAAGAAGGCCCAGGTAATGGGCGACCCCGATCAGCCACACACCTTCAGCTACATCCCGGATATCGCTGCCGGGCTCGCCAAGTTGGGAAGCGACTCCCGGGCCGATGGCAGGGTCTGGCATCTTCCTAACGCCCCTACCGTCACCACCCGCCGGTTCATCGAGCGTGTTTATGAGGCCGCGGGCACACCCGTTGGAGTCTCAGCGATGCCACGGGCCATGGTGGGCTTGCTCGGCGTCTTCAACGCCAACGTGCGCGAGGTCAAAGAGGTTCTCTTCGAGTTTGAGGAGCCATTCGTGGTGGACTCGAGCGCATTCGAGTCGACTTTCGACCAATCGGCCACACCATTGGATGAAGCCATCCCGGCAACTGTGGAATGGTTCAAGGCGAATCCCAAGAGCTAGGAGTACATTCCAAGGCATCCACCGCAACGGAGGGTCGAGCGATGAAGCTCTTACTGTGGTTGTTGCTGCTGGTGTTCGCCTGGCCACTAGCGCTACCGGCGCTCATCCTTTACCCCATCGTTTGGCTTCTGAGCATCCCGTTCCGAGTGATAGGGATCTCAGTGCGGGGACTGTTCGACTTGCTCGATGCAATTATCCGCCTCCCGGCCCGGGCCCTGCGAGGCAAACCACCGGCCTGAAGCATCAGAGCAATAGTCGGCGTTCGGACAGTCCCGATCGAAAGTCGGGGACCGGCCGGTTGCCGGTTCTATGCCGTCCGAATCCTCCTCACATTTCAGATCCGGCCGATAGATGCCCATGCTCGTCGTGGCCGTCGTCGGTGTGCTCCTCCCCTTTGCGGTGATTGTGACAATCACCGCATGGGGGTGGAGACACGGCACGCTCATCGAGACAGGCCAGGAACGCGACGACTGGGAGTTCGAGAAGATCGTCAGGCGCTTCTAACGGACGCGACTCCGGGGTGGGGATGCCCGGGGCATACTCAGGCGGTGTGACCCCGCCGGCCGGGGACCCCCTCATCGTGGCTTGCGATGCCCAAACCCTCAACGCCCGGGACTAGCTTCAGTTCTTCCGACACCCCGCCCCCAGGAACGGAATGAAATTCGGCCTTCGACTGATCCAATACCTAGGAAACCCGCGCCGCCTCGTGGACCTGGCCGTGCAAGCCGAACATGCAGGCTTTGAGTACGTCTGGTTTCCCCACGATGCGTTCATGGGGAACACCTGGGCTCTCACCTCGGCCGTCGCCGAGCACACGTCCGATATTCAAATCGGCACCGTGGGCACCAATTCATATCTGACCAATCCCGCCGAAATCGCCACCTACATCGCCACTCTCGACGAGCTGGCACAAGGGCGAGCCGTGCTCGGCCTTGGGCTCCACACACGGGAAATGGTGGAGTGGACCGGCCTCGACGCCGGCAACTATCTGACCCATACGCGGGAGGCAGTGGAGATAATTCGACGCCTGCTCCGGGGGGAGGTTGTCGACTATCAAGGAGAGGAATTCTCGTGGACCGATCAGTGCTATCTGCGGTTTGAGCCTTTCCGGGCCGATATCCCGATCTACATCGCGGCTTTTGGCCGCGACTTCCTGGCCCTCAGCGGAGCCATCGGCGACGGGAGCCTGCCGATGATCACGCCCCCCGAATCCGCGTCCTACATGGTGCAGGCAATCAAAGATGGCGCCCTCGGCGCTGGTCGCGATCCGGCCGAAGTCGACATCTCAGGCTGCGCCTGGTTGTCGCTATCGGAGAGCCAAACGGCCGCCACCGACGTACTGCGGCAGATGATCTCCTATTTCGGCCCCTATCTGGAACCGGCAGCCTTGGAGACGGTGGGCCTGCGGCCGGCCGACTTCGCTCCCTTGAAGGAGCTGGTGGCGACAGGCGACCATGCCGAGGCCGCCGCCGCAGTTACCGAAGACATGTTCCGGCTGGCGATCAGCGGGACTCCCGATCGAGTGATCGAGCAAATCGAACAGGTGGCAGCGCTCGGCGTGACGCAAATCAATCTTGGCGGCCCACTGGGACCAGATCCAACCGAAACCATCCGCCTGATGGGCGAGCTAGTAATCCCCCACTTTCGACAATAGACCGCCGGGCCGCCCAACCGGCCGTGTGCGATAATCCCCGAAGTGGCTCGATCTCTGGGGCAGGAAGATGACGAAATCGGCAAATGACCTGGTCGCATCTGGTCGCGAGGCCATGCAACGCAGCGACTGGGCAACGGCTTTCGAGCTGCTGCAGGAAGCCGCTTCGAGCGAGAACCTGGAGGCGTCTGCACTCGAGGACCTGGCGCATGCGGCATGGTGGTCGGGAAGGCCCGACGACTGCATCGATGCCCGGGAGCAAGCGTATGCGGCCTACACCAAATCAGACGAACCGAAAAAAGCAGCGATGGTGGCTATCGCCCTGGCCGAGGATCACTTCCACACAAGGGCGTCGGCGCTCGGCCATGGCTGGCTGAAACGTGCCGCCCGCCTGCTCGAGGCGGAACCCAGGTCGGTCGAACACGGTTGGCTCACGCGTACTCAGGCCGTCATCGCCTTCGAATCAGACAACGACCTGGAGAAGGGCTCGGAGTTGGCACGGCGGGCTCACGACATCGGTGTTGAGTTTCGGGACCTGGATCTCCAGGCCATCAGCCTCCACGACCAGGGTCGCATCACAGTGGCGGGCGGTGACGTCGACAAGGGCATGGCCACCATGGATGAGGCGATGGTGGCTGCGGTCGGAGGAGAGCTCGGTCCCCTCTATACCGGAAAGATCTACTGCAACATGATCGACATCTGCGAACAGCTCGCCGACTACCGGCGGGCCGGCGATTGGAGTGACGCGGCCAAACGGTGGTGTGAAAGGGCGGGCCACAGTTCGGGATTCCCCGGCGTGTGCCGCATTCACCGGGCCGAGATCATGCGTCTGCGCGGCGACTGGGAGTCGGCGGAAGCTGAGGCACAACGGGCGGCCAGCGAGGTCGGCAACTTCGTAGATTTCGCCGGCGAGGCCTTCTACGAGATCGGACAAATCCGCATGCACATGGGAGACTTCGCCCAGGCTGAGGAGGCCTTCCGGCAAGCTCACGGCCTCGGGCGCGATCCCCAACCGGGCATGGCACTTCTTCAACTCGCGCAAGGAAACAGCGAGAGTGCCTGGACGCTCATCAGCCAGAGCCTTGCCGATGCCACGGCTCCTCTGAAGAAAGCTCGCTTGCTGCCAGCCATCATCGAGGTTGCGCTGGCTCGGGACGATCCCGAATCCGCCCGCGCCGCAGTAACAGAGCTCTCATCTATCGCCGAGGAGTACGGCTCACCCGCCCTGGTGGCTCAAGCCGAGCATGGCCAGGGAGCCGTCAAACTGGCCGATGGCCACGCCGAGCAAGCAGGACCACACTTGCGAAAAGCAATCGAATTGTGGCGCGCCAACGACTTCCCCTACCTGGCGGCCAAGTCCCAAATGGTGTTGGCTCAGGCCTTCCGAAGCCAGGGTTCAGTCGATTCAGCCGAGCTCGAATTCGGGGCAGCCCGGGCCACATTCGAACAACTTGGCGCCATGGCTGATGTGCGGGTGGCATTGCACGCCATGCAGGCTCCCGCTCAAGACAAGCCCAAGGGCGATCGGAGCACACTGGCGCTGATGTTCACGGACATCGTGGACTCGACGGCGCTGATCGGCGTGATTGGAGACCAGGCCTGGGAGCAGCTTCTGCGGTGGCACAACAAGACCCTGCGATCGCTATTCGCCGGCGCCGGCGGAAACGAGGTCGAGAATACTGGTGACGGGTTCTTTGCATCGTTCGACCGGCCGCAGGCGGCAGTCGACTGCGCCGTCGACATCCAGCGCACATTGTCCAGACAAAGGGAGGAACAGGGTTTCGCTCCCGAGGTGCGCATCGGTTTGCACATCGGGGAGGTGACCGAGGTTGCCACCTCTCTTGCGGGCGAGGACGTGCATAAGGCAGCCCGAATATGCAGTCACGCTAAGGGCGGGGAAATCTTGGCAAGCACGGACCTGGCCGGGCTGGTCGAGGCACCAAACGGTGTGGGCGACCCGCACCCGATCGAGCTGAAGGGGTTCGCCGAAGAGGCTGAGGTCGTCAGCCTGAAGTGGATGTAGACAGGACCGGGCCGGCGGCCACTGTCCCGGCACCGCCCGCGACCTCCTCAAATAGCTCGTTGCGCACGACGAGGCGGCAGTCAGCCTCGTAAAGGAACGGCCGAAAACGCGATCTCGACATCGCGATATCCGTTGCCGGCCAGCAGGAGTTCGAGCGACTTGGCCGCCATCTCAGGGTCCACGGCCGGGCCCTGCACGATCCTCCGGATCGGGAGCCGCCCATCGGGATCGGTACCCATAGCCAGACTCATGAAGGGCACCGCGATCCCGCCCCCGGGCCGAAACTGGACACCGTCGAGCTCACCGTTTGGCAGGACATACACGGCCCGCCACTCGTTCTCTTCCGCCCATGCCGGGTCCTTGAAGCTGAACACGTACCCGGCCACTTCACCCAACGCCGAGAAAACTCTGCCGCGCGCCTTCGTCATCTCCGGTCCTGCCGCGGCAACGTCCTTGAAGAGGTCCAGCATCGCATCGGCTACGCCCGAGAGGATCTCGACCTGGCGGGCCTCGTCGTAGATGACCCGGCTCAAGAACCGATCGGGTTGCGGATATGGAGTCGAAGGGCACGCGAGCTCTGAGGGATCAAAACCGATCGCGTAGCCGCCACCCGATGATCCATAACCCCGCCATTGGCTGAGCAGGTCGCCATCGGCACTGAACGAGGCAGAATAGAAGTCGGGGTATTCATCCCAGGATTGCAGGTCGGCCTCAATGGCATCGACCACGCTGATCTGCCCCGGTTGCTCAGCCTTTTCACGTGCCCGGGCGAGCACCTCGTGCATCAGACGCCAGGCATGGTCAAGCTCTTTGGCATCATTCATAAAGCGAAGGTTGGTGGCCCGCATCGATCCCGAGGAGCAGATCCCGATCAACCCTGCAACGTCGGTGTAGTGATACAGCAGCTCGGGAGTGTCGCCCTGGATCCGGTCCCACTGCTCCTGGGCATCCGAAACCACACCGCGGAGCGCCGGCCCGAGGGGGTCTAGTTCATCTGGATCTGGTTTCGCCAAATGGGTCTCCCGTAGGATCTGAACCTACGCCTCACAGCATCACTGCGAGCCGCCCTTTCTTTTTGGTGGGCCCGGTAGTGATTTTGACCAGGTTTGAACTAACAGGCTATTACGGGTCCCGCCGCCGTTACTCCCCGATCAGTCTTCCCCGGACGCCACCCACACCGCCGCATCAAAATCGCCCCCGGATTCTTCGTCCCCTACGGCCACGATGCCGGACTCCATCGTTGCAACCGACACGACCTGCTGGTTGGCATCCCCGCCGAACACCGCCTCGTCATGTGCCACCCGCGACCACACCACCCCATCAGGCGAGGTCCACACCGCCGTGTCCCAGTCTTCGCCAGTTTCCTCGAGTCCCACGGCCACAAAACCAGACTCCGCCACTGCGACGTCGTCCATCTGCTGGTTGGCGTCCCCGCCGAACACCGCCTCGTCGTGTGCCACCCGCGACCACACCACCCCATCAGGCGAGGTCCACACCGCCGCGTCAAAATCGCCGCCGGAGATATCCATTCCCACAGCCACAAAGCCAGACTCCCATGCCGCAACCGACAACGTCTTCTGGGTGGCGTCCCCGCCGAACACCGCCTCGTCATGTGCCACCCGCGCCCACACCACCCCATCAGGCGAGGTCCACACCGCCGCATCGGAATCCCCACCCAACGAATCCTCGCCCACGGCCACGAAACCCGACTCCGTTCCCACCACCGAGTTCATATCCTGGTACGACTCGCCGCCAAACACCGCCTCGTCATGTGCCACCCGCGCCCACACCACCCCATCAGGCGAGGTCCACACCGCTGCGTCGGTATCGTCGTCCCTCCGCTCGAGCCCCACCGCGACGAGCCCCGACCCCACCGCCGCAACGGAATCCATCTGCTGGTTGCCATCGCCGCCGAACACCGCCTCGTCGGGTGCCACCCGCGACCACACCACCCCATCAGGCG
>Ga0255057_10000025_pt1 | contig 77588 bp, 76 predicted proteins | sample Cases_109_6_MG_FD_189022 | JGI IMG/M metagenome (GOLD analysis project Ga0255057, IMG submission 189022) | Seawater microbial communities from Amundsen Gulf, Northwest Territories, Canada - Cases_109_6 | ecosystem: Environmental > Aquatic > Marine > Gulf | place: Canada: Northwest Territories... | reverse complement strand
TGGGCGACCGCCCCCGGGGCAAGCTTGTGCAGAGATGGGGAGTGCCGGAGCCTCACTCCATCGTCGTACATCGTGCGTGCAACATGCAGGGTCAGTTCTGCTCCTGGGGCCGCTGAACCCCTTATCGCAACCGGGATGTGATTAATCGCTTGCGCCCCGTGAATCGGCACGACCACACCGTCGCGCTTTTCCCATTCGAGAACGTCCCAGGTGACGTCTTCGTATGCCGGGGCCACCACCGAGATCTCTTTGTTGATCGTCTCAGCCGACGCCAGGCCGAGCTGGCATTCCATCGATGTGGCGATGTCGTCGAGGATCGCCCAATCCGGTCGTGCTTGACCGGGGGCGGGCCGGACTTGGTTGACCTTCTGGACACGCCCCTCAATGTTGGTGATCGTTCCCGTCTTTTCGGCAAAGCCCGCCGCCGGGAGGATCACGTCCGCGTTCCGGTTTGAGTCGTTGAGAAACATGTCGATCGAAACGACATACTCGGCGGCATCGAATCCGGCGGCAACGATCGACGGGTCCGGCACATCCCGCATGGGATCAGCGCCTACCAGCAATAGGCCTCGAACGTCACCGGTATCGAGTGCCTCGAGAATCGACCTCGCGTCCCTCCCCGGAACCTTGGGAAACGCGCCCCACGATTCGGCGAGGTTGGCACAACCGACCGAGTCGAGACCCACCCGACCCGGGAGAAGATCGGGAGCAAGACCCATGTCCAAGGCGCCAAATGTGTTGGAACGACTGTTCAAAGCGAGAAGAGTGCATGTTCCAGCCTTCTGCCTGACCAAGGCAGCAACCGACTCGGCCAAGTCGGGACCGTCGGCATGGCTTGCGATTCCGACAAGGGCAACAACACCGTCCGCCGAGAGGGCTTGAGCGACGTCCTCGTGTTGGCCATTTGCGATCTCATCCAGAAGCTGGAAGCCACCACCGGGCCGGTATTCGACCTTCAAGGTGGCACGGTCATCGAGGCCGGTAGCACGGGGGTGGATCACCACCAGAGTCTTTCCCAACTCTTGAACGGCACGCCGAACGCGTAGATAGAGAGTGGGATGCTCCTCTTTGAGATCGGGACCCCAGATGAGGATGGTGTCGGCCCTATCGAGGTCTGAAATCGTGGCTCGGTCGACTGATGCCGCAAGAAAATGGGATGACAACCCGTCGTCCATCCGGGAATCGACATTGTTCGTGTTGAGAACGATCCGAGCGAACTTGGAGAGGGCATAAGCATCCTCGTTGGTGCCATTGGCGCCGCCTATCACCCCCAGTGCGCCACCACCGTCTTCCTCCTTGATGAGATCAAAGCGGGTTGCAACGATGTCGAGCGCCTCAGGCCAGCCGACCTCAATGAGGTCGCCGCCACGACGTACCAGCGGGGTGGTGAGTCTGTCTTCGGACCTGAGATGCTCAAACCCGAATCTCGCCTTGTCGGACAACCAGCCGTGGTTAGTGGCGTCGTTGTCGACACCCATGTACCGAAGGATCTCGTTATGGCTGGCGTGGATCTCGATGCGAGGATGAGCGGTGTCCTGCACGGAGGAGCTTTCCACCTTCTGAAGGTCCCATGGGCGAGCCCGGAAGCGATAGGGCTTGGCGGTCAGTGCCCCCACCGGACAGATCTGAACGGTGTTTCCCGAGAAGTACGACGAGAAGGGCAGGTCGGGAAATGTGTTGATCTCGGTCTCATTGCCCCGGTCCTGGAACTCGATGAGCGGGTCTCCAGAGATCTCGTCGGAGAAGCGTGTGCATCGCGCACAAAGGATGCACCGCTCGCGGTCGAGCAAGACCAGATCGGAGATGGGGATCGGCTTCTCATATGTGCGCTTGATCTCCACAAACCGTGACTCGCCTGGGCCGTAGGCCATGGCTTGATCCTGAAGTGGACACTCCCCACCCTTGTCACACACTGGACAATCCAGAGGGTGGTTGGCGAGGAGGAATTCCAGAATGGCTTCTTGAGCCTTTTTGACGTCGTCGCTCTTGGTGTCGATCACCATGCCGTCAGCGACGTTGTCGGTGCAGGCGGTGACCATCATCGGTCCCCGGGGGGTCTCGATCTCGACAAGACACATCCGACACATCCCGACCGGGTTCATACGCTCGTGCCAGCAGAAACGCGGGATATATGTGCCCTGGTCCTGAGCAGCCTTGATCATCAGATCCCCTTCGGGGACTTGCTTCTCAACGCCATCGAGGGTGATCGTTATGAGCGGGGGCTGATCGGTCATGAGGCGCCCCCGACACGATCCACATCTTCGCCTGTCATTTCTGGGGGACGACCCCCAGAACCCCTCCCGCCGCTCGTTGAGAGATCCTCTTCACTGCGGCGGTCACCTTCATTGGTCCCGTCTGGTGCCCCTCGCGTCGTAGGCAGAAATGGACACCCGCCCGCATCTACGTGAGCATCGACCTCGCCGCGGAAGTAGCTCCTCAGCGCCATGATCGGGGAGACAGCCGAAGGCCCCAGCGGACAGATCGTGGTCATCCTCGGGGGCCAGGCGAGACCAATGCTGATCCCGTCGGAAACATCAACCATCAGATCGAGGTCAACAGCCCGGCCCTGGCCTTCCTCGATCCGACGCAGGATCATCTCCAGCCAGGTGGTGCCTTCGCGACAGGGTGTGCACTGGCCACAAGACTCATGGGCGAAAAACCGGACGATCCGCTCTGCTGCCCTCACCATGCAGGTGTTCTCGTCCATGACAATCACGGCACCGGAGCCAAGCATCGAACCGGCCGCGGCAGTGGCCTCTTTGGTGACCTCCAGGTCGAGATGCTGGTCGGGAACAAACCAGGGTGCAGAGGCGCCACCGGGGATCCAGGCCTTCAATTTCTTGTCGCCGGTGATGCCACCACCGATGTCGTAGATCAGCTCGCGCCAGGTAATCCCATGTGGAAGCTCGTAGTTGCCGGGCCTGTTGACGTGGCCTGATAACGACATCATGAAGGTGCCCGTGTCGTCGTTGCCGGTGAGCTCGGCGTACTCACCGGACCCCATCGAGAGGATGTGGGGCAAATTGGAGACTGTCTCAACATTGTTGACGATCGTCGGCATCATGTAGAGGCCTTTGGCCGCCGGGAAATAGGGTGGCTTGAGCCGGGGCTCGCCACGCAGCCCTTCGAGGGAGTTGATCAACGCTGTTTCCTCACCACAGATGTAGGCGCCTCCACCGAGATGAACGGTCACCTCCAGGTCGTAGTCAGATCCAAAAATCCCCTGCCCCAAGTATCCGATCGCATAGGCCTCGTCGATGGCGGCTTGCACACGTCTCGCCGGTTTTGGGTACTCGCCACGTATGTAGACGAAAGCATGATGAGCCTCGTTGGCGACTGCGGTGATGATGATCCCCTCGATCATCTGATGAGGATCGCGCTCCAGCAATTGACGGTCCTTGAAGGTCCCGGGTTCCGACTCGTCGGCATTGATCACCAGATAGGAAGGTCGGGCCGGGGCAAGGAAGCTCCACTTCAGGCCGGCCGAGAACGCGGCCCCGCCACGTCCGAGAAGGCGGGACGCCTTGACTTCTTCGACCAACTCTTCGCGGGACGAGTCCATGGCACGTTTTGCCTGGATGTACCCACCTGTGGACTCATAACGATTGAGAGTGTGTGAGTCGGTTGGATGATCGGTCATCCGCCTTGTGACCAGAAGTGTCGTCAACCGCCACCCTCACTTCCAACGGTGCCCAGCGGTTGGAACGCCGGGTATGGGCCTATCGCACCGTCCTCCTCGCTGATGCCCCAGTCGAAGCTGCGGGGGCCGCCAAAAAGCTCTTGCATTTCGTCGGTGTTGACCACTTTTGGTCGAGCGGTCCGGAGCCACCTGACAAGCTCACGTGCCTTCTCCGGTGTCACGCCTTCGATCAACTCATAATTGACCTGGACGGCCGGGGCGCCACCGCACGCACCGATGCATTCGACGTGTTCAACCGAAAGGAGGCCCTCGTCGTCTGTCTCTCCATGGGGCACACCGGACTCATCCTCCACAGCCCCCAAAATGTCATCTCCCCCAAGAAGCATGCAGGAGATCGAGGTGCAGCAGGAGAGGAGGTATTCCCCGGTGGGCTCGCGTTTGTACATCGTGTAGAAACTGGCGACAGACCTGACCTGGGCGGGTGTGATCCCGCACCAGACCGCCACTTCAGCCATTCCATCATTGGTCAAATAGCCGTCTTCTGCCATAGCCAAATAGAGCAGGGGCATGACCGCAGATCTCTTCTCCGGGTATCGGGAGATGATTTCGCGGGCCCGTTCCTGGGTGGTCTCGGACCATAGACTCATCGAAGGCGGAGAATAGGGGTTCGGAGGAGTGCTAGTGAAACCAGGTTCAAGCCATTTTTCTGAACCAAAATGTCGATCCAGACACAGATTTGGTTCATAAACGGGCCATCGAGTCCTCCAATGCCTCGATGAAATGGTCGACATGGCTGTGTTGAGCAATCAGCGGCGGGCGTAGTTTCAGAATGTGACGTGCTCCCCCGGCCGCACCCACCAGCACGCCGGCGATCCTCATCAGCTCAATCAGCTGCTTTGTTGCAGCCGTGGCCGGCGTTTTTGTGTCCCGATCGGTCACCAGTTCCAGACCCACCAATAGACCGGATCCGCGAACATCCCCCACCAGCTCGTTCTTTTCAGACAACCCCCTCAACGAATCTCTCAGATACCTTCCGACCACAGCGGAGTTCTCCACCAGATGCTCGCGTTCGATCACATCGAGCACGGCAAGTCCAGCGGCACACGAAACCGGGTTGCCGCCAAATGTGGAGAACAAAGATGAGTCGGCCATAAATTCGTCGAGGATCTCCCGACGGGTGACCACCACACCAAGGGGCACTCCGTTGCCAACAGGCTTACCAAGAGTGACGAGGTCGGGGACAAACCCCTGATGTTGATGCCCCCACATCACCCCGGTACGGCCAAACCCGGTCTGGACTTCATCGGCCACCACAAGACCGCCCTGGGAGCGGACGGCATCGGAAACAGTGGCAAGGAAGCCTTGCGGAATCGTCGGAATTCCGTTGGAGGTGAGTGCAGGATCGACAAAGAAGCCGGCCAACCCGTCGATGTCTTCAATTTCGGGAGAGTTCGCTCGCCCCCGATATGAGTCGGGCGGAGCCAGAGTGATGACGTTGGAGTCACCGGAACTGTCTGCATCGGTGATGGCCAAAGCTGCCTCGGTCAGTCCGTGATAGGCGCCCTCCATCACCAGCAGACGGTTGGCCTTCGACCGATGCTTGAGGATCTGGCTGGCAACGTCATTGGCTTCACTTCCGGAATTGACGAAGAGACACACGTCGAGATCGTGATCGAGCATCACGGTGAGGCGCTCGGCGTATTCGACAGCAGGTGAATAGAGGTAGCGAGTGTTGGTGTTCAAGGTGGCCAGCTGCCGACTCACCGCGTTGACCACTTGGGGATGGTTGTGACCCACCGTTGGCACGTTGTTGTAGAAATCGAGATATCGCCGACCGTCGGACCCATCCATCCACATTCCCTTGGCGGCGACCACGTGCAGCGGATTCACGTAGAAGTGGGGTGAGTTTTCCCCAAAGAGCGAGGTCCTCTGAGTGGCGAGGTCGGTCCCATGTTGACGAGACAGACCAAGCACTCGTTTGATCTCGTCGGTCAACCCGGGCGCGGCAGCCACGGTCGATGCGATCCGCTCCCACAGCAACTCCTGATCCGACCCGTAGTGGCTCTCGTCGGGGAACAAGCCGGCTCTCGCCGCAACGATGGTGGTGCCCATTGCCAAACGGGCCAGGACCAGATCGTAGAGAACATCCACTTCGGCGGTCTCGAGAGGTGTCACCGAGTCGTAGCCGAGCACGATGTCGATGAGAGCCTCGGCGGCCCCATTCGGTCGGCCGGAGGGATCTGCGGCCACTGCAATCTCGGCGATGAGCGGACCGTAAACCATATCTCCAAAGTCGATGATCCCGGCTATTTCAGCCGGGTTCCCCGGGTGGACCACGAGATTCGAGGTGTAGACATCCTGATGGATCAGTTGATGGCGAAGACCCAAGCAAGCAGGGATGGTGTGGTCGCGGACCTGCTCCAGGATGGCGACCACGCTACGTCGGGCACCTTCATCGGAGATGTGATCGACTTGGTCGAGAAGTCGCGGCACTCTCATCAGATCCCAGGGATGATCCTGATTGGCAGCCGGGTGAAAAAATCCGCGAAGTGCCCTGTCCAGCCGTGCCACGGCCGCGCCAGTGTTGTACCGAAACTCGGGAGTGTCGTACTCGGGTCGGTCGGCAACAACGCCGTCGAGAAATGACATCAGACGTACGACGTGTGAGGCTCCGTCAGCTGTTTCGATCCTTGCCTTGTCGTCACCCGTGAGAGTTGGCACCGACCGAGGCACCGGAAAGGTCGGATCGACTCGCTCGATGTGTTTGAGGGCCTGAATCTGGAGGTCGACAACCGACTCGTCTTCGTCGGCGTTGCAGATCTTGAAGAGATAAGAGATGTTTTCGGTGTCAACACGGAAGTTCTGATCTCGCTCGCTTTCGAGCATCAGGAAATCACCAGTGACGCCATATTGGGTATCGAGAAGGTTGGCGGCCTCGGTAAGAGCCAAATCCGGTGAGTTGCGCTTCAGGAACTTCATCTGGCTTGCTCGAGAAGGAAAGGTCTACAGATCAAATAGCGAGCTCATCGTTCTGCAAACCGATCTCATCGGTCGACAGAAGGATCTCATCGTTCTTCAAACCGATCTCATCGGTCGACAGAAGGATCTCATCGTTCTTCAAACCGATCTCATCGGTCGACGTCACCCATCACCGGGTCCATCGAGGCGATGGTGGCCACAGTGTCTGCCATCAGGCTGTCGGCCATGGTGATCGGCAACGACTGAAGGTTGTAGAACGAGGGTGCCCGAGTGTGCATGCGATAGGGGTTGGCCTTCCCATCGGAGACCAAATAGCAGCCCAACTCACCCCTTGGGGACTCGACAGCCACATAGGTCTCACCGGGCGGAACCTTGAAACCCTCTGTGAACAGCTTGAAATGGTGGATCAACGCCTCCATCGACTCGTCGATCCGTGCCCGGGGTGGGGGAGTCACCTTGCGGTCGTCGACGCGATAGTCGCCTTTGGGCATCGCATTCATCACCTGCTCAACGATCTTGAGTGACTCGACGATCTCCAAGACCCTGACCCGATAGCGGTCGTAGACGTCGCCGTTCTCACCGGTGATCACCTCAAACTCATACTTCTCGATTCCCGAATATGGGAAGACCTTCCGCAAATCCCAGTCGACGCCGGTGGCGCGAAGGATTGGCCCCGTGATCGAGAAGGCGATGGCTTCCTCCTGAGAAATCACACCGACGCCACGAGTCCGGGCAAGCCAGATCGGATTTTCCTTGAGCAGATCGTCGTATTGGTCGAGTCGCCCGGGGAGGTCGGCAAGAATCGCCGAAACGTCGTCTTTCCAACCCGGAGCCAGATCGGCGGCAACTCCGCCGGGACGGATGTAATTGTGATTCATCCGAAGGCCGGTGGTCTTCTCGAAGAACGCAAGGATCGATTCGCGCTCACGAAATCCGTAGAGCATCATTGACAAAGCCCCGATGTCCATGCCGTTGGTGGCCAACGCCACCAGATGCGATGAGATCCGGTTGAGTTCGGTCATCAGGATCCTGATCGCAGCTGCCCGCTCCGGTACTTCGATGCCCAAGAGACTCTCAACAGCAAGCGAGTAAGCCAGCTCACAGTGAAGTGGCGCCAGATAGTCCATACGGGTGACGTTGGTGGGTCCTTGACCAAAGGTGAGCTGCTCGGCCGTCTTCTCCATACCGGTATGGAGGTATCCGATAATCGGCTTGGTCCGGCGGATTATCTCGCCTTCGAGCTCAATCTGGAGACGCAACACGCCATGAGTCGAAGGATGTTGTGGCCCCATGTTGACAATCATCCGGTCGTCGTCCGCGACCTCGTCGTCGAACACGTAATCGTCTTCGACCACCGAACCAAACTGCTCGGCGAGACGCTCCTTCGACTCAGCCGAACCGATCTCCTGATCACCCTCGGTCGTCGGCTGGAACTCAGCCTCCTCGGTTCCGGCAACCCAGAGATCCACAGTCTCGGGCGTCTCGTTTGCGCTGTCGATCGTCGTCTCGTCAGCCATCAGTCGACCTTGTGGGATTCTTTGAACTGGACAGGTACCGACCCAACACCAAAGTCCTTGCGCAGCGGATGTCCATCCCAGTCGTCTGGCATCAGGATTCGGGTCAGATCGGGGTGGCCGTCGAAGATGATCCCAAACATGTCGTAGACCTCACGTTCAGCGAAACCAGCGCCCGGCCATAGTGGCGTCAACGACTCGACTGTCGGATCCTCGCGGCCGATTGTGGTGCTGACACGAAGTCGAATGCGGTGCCTCATCGACAACAGATTGGCCACGATTTCAAAGCGCTCAGGGCGTTGCCGCATCCAGTCGACGGCGGTGACGTCACAACAAACTTCGAATCCGGCCTTTTTGGCGGCCTCGGCAAATGCCTTCCAGGAGTCCGTTGGGACAGATGCGATGTCCTGACCCAGGGACTGTGAAAACGTCACATCCTCGAACCCCTCGGCGAGCCCAGCGAGTACCTGATTCATCTGAGGTTCCCAGTCACCGGACCACCCGATCTGGCCGGACGTTCCCGATCGCATCGGGGACAATGCGATTTCATCGGACGATTTCTCCCGCCATGATCTTGTCGTGAAGGGTGAGGATTCCGTGCAGGAGACTCTGTGGTCCCGGTGGGCAACCGGGCACATAGATGTCGACAGGGACGATCTGATCGACACCCTGGATCAGGGCATAGTTGTTGAACATCCCACCGGACGAGGCGCAGGCGCCCATCGAGACCACCCACTTCGGATCAGGCATCTGGTCATAGACCTGTCGAAGCACCGGGGCCATCTTTTGGCTGACCCTTCCCGCAACAATCATCAAGTCAGCCTGCCGAGGCGAAGCACGGAACACCTCCATGCCAAAGCGAGCCAAGTCGTAGTGGGCGGTTCCAGTCGCCATCATCTCGATCGCGCAGCAAGCAAGGCCGAAGGTCGCTGGGAACATCGAACGGGTCCGTGCCCAGTTCGCAGCCCTCTCAACGGTGGTCATGAGAAGGTTGCCGGGAGGAGTGGTTGCCACCGGTGCTCCGCCTAAGCCGCTTCTTGAGCCTGGTCGGGGAGGTATCGGGCCCGACGCTTCACGTTCCAGTCGAGGGCACCGCGTTTCCACACGTACATCAAAGTCTCGACCACAAACCCCGTGAAGATCAGCATCGCAGCAACGCCGTACCAGCCCAGTTCGGTCCAGATCGAGGCCCAAGCGAACAAGAAGATGATCTCCACGTCGAAGATCACAAACAGCATGGCCACCAAATAGAACTTGACAGGGAACCTCTGTGACGGTTCCACAACCGGGACGATTCCACACTCATAAGGGTCCAATTTCTCCGGAGTCGGTCGGTTCGGGCTGAAGAAGCTGGAAGCGACCAGTGACACGGTTACGAATGCTCCGGCCAGGAAGAGCATGATCGCAATGGGGAGATAGTCGGCGAGTGTCACGATTCTGAGCTTAGAACGGCCTCAAACGGTGAGGTAATTCCCAACCACCTAACGTTCGTGCCATGTTCGACATTGAGACCATCAGATCACGGTTCCCAGCATTGAATCGAACGGAGAATGGCTACCCGGCCGCGTACCTGGATGGACCAGGGGGGACCCAGGTTCCCCATACCGTGATCGACGCGATGTCAGGGGTGCTCAATGATGGGGTTTCGAATCTGGGTGGTGGCTTCGGATCTTCTGACCTCGCCGACAAAGTCACTGCTGAAGCGCGGCAGGCCATGGCTGACATGTTCAACTGTGATCCAGGCGAAATCGTGTTCGGACAAAACATGACCAGTCTCACTTTCGCCCTCAGCCGGGCGTTGGCTACCACCTGGAATTCGGGCGATGCGATTGTCCTAACCAGTCTCGACCACGATGCCAACTTCACGCCATGGGCTCGGGCAGCCGAAGACCGAGGTGTAGAGGTCCGGATCGCAGAATTCGATGTGGACAACTGGCTCCTCGATCCAGAAGCAGTCATCGAATTGATCGACGAAAACGTGCGATTGGTAGCAGTGGCGTATTCATCGAATGCGCTGGGCACGATGATCGACATCCCACCGATCGCCGCCGCGGCCCATGAATTTGGTGCAACCGTCTTCGTGGATGCCGTGCACGCCGGACCCCACCACCTGATCGACGTCGCCCAACTCGGATGCGACTTCCTTGCCGCTTCGGTCTACAAGTTCTTTGGGCCGCACACCGGTGTTCTCTATGGACGACACGATCTTCTCGCCGGGAGTAGCGCCTACAAGGTGCGTCCAGCCCCCTCCGACCCGCCAGGAAAGTGGGAAACAGGAACCCAGAGTTTCGAATCGCTCGCCGGTGTCACCGCAGCGGTCGACTACATCGCTTCATTGGGGTCTGACGGAGCCACTCGACGAGGCTCACTCGAGATGGCTTTTGCCGAAATCAAGGACCATGAGGATGCACTGTCACGTAGTTTTGTTGTGGGATTGGGTCGGCTTCCAAAAGTGAACCTATTCGGTGTGCCCGAGGTGAACAACGATCGTGGACCAACTTTCGCCATCTCCATCGATGGACATGAACCCGCGGCCGTCGCCGCCCATCTGGCGAGTCGCGGGGTCTATGTGTGGTCCGGCCACTACTACGCGGTCAACGTGATGCGCCAACTGGGTGTACTCGACCAGGGTGGCTTGGTGCGTGTCGGTTTCGTCCACTACAACACCGAGACCGAAGTGAATCGGGCGCTCGAGGCGCTGGCCGAGGTCTAGGAGTCTGCTCCTAGTCGATCAGCAGATCGGCCAGGTCGGCGATGTCGCCAACGACGACGTCGGGCATGTCGGCGGGAATACTCCAAACGGCGCCAGGCCGTTTGACGAAGACGGTGCCGGCACCTGCTGCTGTGGCCCCCGCACAGTCCCAGTCATGGGCGGCCACAAGTGTCAGGTCACCAATGGCTACACCCATCACCCGGGCTGCGTGGAGGTAAGGAGCGGGATCGGGCTTGAAACGCCCGACCTCCTCAACTGAGATCACCCTTTGCAGATAGGAGGCAAGCCCGGCGCTCTCGATCTGGTCGGTGGCCACCACCGTGGAACTGTTGGTGAGGGCAACCATCACGAACCCTGCCCCGTCGAGACGCTGGAGAGCCTCGGGAACGTCGGGATGAGGAGGAAGACTCATCATCTCCGACATCACATCGACGGCTTCCTCGCCACGGAGCGAGAGCCCTCTCTTCACGGCAACGGTGAGAAGGGCCTCAACACCAATGTCGCCAAAAGGGCGGTAGTTGTCGATGGCGTTGGCGACCAGTGAGCCATGCAGCATGCGGGCGAACCACTCACCCACCGGAGGGTCCACTCCGAAAATGGCTTCGAGTCTTGCCTGGATCGGGGAGAGGCTGAGCAACGTCTCGTTGACATCGAAGGCGATCAGAGGCGGCTTGTTCATCACCATGTGATCGTATCGGTCAACATCCGAGGAATCTCGAGTCTTCGCCATTTCAGAAATTGCTTATCGGATGCCGATAAGACTGAATGAAACGGAAGGGAGATCTTCTTTCGATCCGCAGGAGGGTCTCATGGTCGCGTTCGCAACTGTGACGGAGAACATCTCGCTCTACTGGCCGGCAGCGGTGGGCTTGGGCCTGGTGGCCTCAGTACTGCTTTGGATCGGGTTGAGGAAGCGGCAACCCGATGAAGAAAGACCTCGCCTCGAAAACTAAGAGGGTCGCTAGGTACTACGTGGTGGGGAGGGTGCGGACGATGGCCGCCAGAGAGTCATAGGCCCGCTCACCGATCTGCTTCTCGTCCTCATCTAGGAGGTTGGCCATCACCTTGAGAGTCCACTCCATCAGAGAGCGATTGCGCAGACCGGTGTGAGCGACCGTCCTCATCACCGATGGGTACCCGATCAGCTTCACAAAGATCCGCGACATCTTGTAATACAGGCCGTATTCGTCTTCGAGCCGCTGTGGATAGCGCTTCAATCCACCCATTTCGCCCGACTCAACCGCCTTCCCCACATACTCAGCAGCGATCCGACCGGTCTCATAGGCGTATGAGATACCTTCGCCGTTCCATGGATTGATCGCTCCGGCGGCGTCCCCGACGGTGATCCAATTGGCCCCGACAAGCGGGCTCTTCGAAAACGACATCGTCAGTTTGCCTCCAAGCGGCTTGGTCAACTGTGACTCCGGACTCAACTGCCAGTGGTCGGGTGCGGTGGCGACGTAGTCGTTCATCATTTTGGTGGTGTTGACTTGTTTCCACCGTTTGAAAGTCGAGAGCAGTCCGACACCGACATTGATCGTTCCGTCCCCCAACGGGAAGACCCACCCATAACCCGGCATGGTGGCGCCCGATGAGTCTCTCAGGTCGAGCTGGCTCTCGAGAAATGGGTCCTCCGACCTCGGCGATGAGTAATAACCCCTTGCTGCCATCCCCATCGGATAGTCCTTGCGACGTGCGGTCCCCAGATCTCGACCGAACCGGTTCATCGAGCCGTCAGCGATGATGGTGAGGTCCGGCGTGGCGGTTTCCGAACCGGAGCCGTTTGACAGACTCACTGAAGTGAGGAGACCCTCCTCAATCACAGGGGTGGCTGTCGTCTTCTCCAGAATGGTGACGCCCTCCTTCTCAGCGAGACGGGCAACCTGTTCATCGAGATCGCGACGACGTATCACACCGCCCCAGTTGGGAAACCGACTGTGCTCAGGCCATGGCATTTCAATCATTAGGTCGTCGCCTGCGTAGGAGCGAAGCCCGGTGATCTTGTGGAAACCAGTGACATCAAAATCGAAGCCCATATCTTGGAGCTGCAAGATCGCTCGTGGAGTGAGACCGTCACCACACGTCTTGTCGCGCGGGTACTCCTTCTTCTCCACCAGGGTCACCTGATGGCCGTCCCTCGCAAGCCAGTATGCGGCCGCCGACCCGGCCGGACCGCCTCCTACAACGAGAACCGATGGTGTGGACATGTCGGAGACGAGGGTAGAAGGCGTGGATTGATAGACCGAAAAACAGATGTATGGTCGCCGACATGAGCGGTCTCTCCCGAGCAACCGTCGCACGCCTCCCCCGATACCTGCGGCTTATTGAAGATGGCGAAAGCACCAACGAGACAATCAGTTCCGAAGCGCTTGCTTCGGCTGCCGGGGTAAACGCTGCGAACGTCAGACGCGATCTCTCCGACCTAGGTTTTCAAGGGACCAGGGGCGTTGGGTACTCGGCCCCTGCCCTCAGGGACCGGATTCGACGCGAGCTCGGGATCGAGAATCGACGCAAGGTGGCGATTATCGGTGCCGGAAACTTGGGCACTGCCCTCGCTCGCTACTCCGGGCTCAGTAAGCGTGGCTTCGATGTTGTAGCCATCTATGACATCGACATTGGGCGGATTGGACAACTGGTAGGCGAAGTCAAGATCCAGGATCTGGCTGAAATGCCGTCTGATTGCAGTTTCGGTTGTTTTGACATGGCGATCCTCGCGGTACCGGCAACCTCGGCACAGTCCGTCTGCCAAGAGCTTGTCAGCGCCGGAATCGCCTCCATCCTCAACTTCGCCCCGATCCGGGTGACCGTGCCAGAGAGCGTTGCGGTGAGACAGGTCGACCTCTCAACCGAGCTCCAGATCCTCAGCTACTACGGATAATTTGCAGTGTTGCTATAGCAAGACGGTGCGGTTTTCGATCCGTTATGCACTCTCGACAAGGTGGTTGAAGCGCTTCGCCAAATAGGGAAAGGTGGAGCCGTGGCAGACCAACGTGCGATAGAGAAGCTCGCCGCAAATCAACATGGTGTATTCAGTGCTACCCAAGTGAGAGAAGCCGGATTCAACCGTCACGCGGTTCAGAGAAAGCTGGCATCCTCGAGGTGGGTTCAACTCGACTACCGGGTGTTTGGGGTTGCGTCAGCACCGTCGACTTGGGAACGCCAGATGTGGGTTGCGATTCTCAGTAGACCCACGGCCTCGGTTGGAGGCCGTTCGGCCGCCTACATGCACGGACTGCGAGGGTTTGCACAAGGCCGTCCGGTGATCGTCGTGCCAGGCAGCTCCAACGCACGGTCAGAGGTCGCTCGGGTAATTCGTGCCGAGCATTATCCGGAGCTGAAAGCCGTCAATGTTGCTGGATTTCCAGTGACATCCGTCGCGGAGACAATCGTTTGCCTGGCGTCGGAACTAGGTCCCGGTCACCTGGAGTCAGTTTTCGACGACGCCCTGCTCGCCCACAAACTCGATCTCCATGATGTGGGTGCAATCCTCGAGCGCGAGATTGGACGGCGTCGCAGGGGCATCGTGCGAGTCAGAAACCTCTTCGAAGAGAAGGGTGAGGATGCCCCGACCCTGGATGCGAGCTACTTAGAAGGCATGCTCGAACAGCTCATCAATCGGGGTCCCCTGCCAGTCTGGGATAGGGAACACCCTGTCCTCCTCTCCGGTCGACGATCCCGTGTCGACCTGTTCATCCCGGATTGGCAACTCGTGGTGGAAGTAGACGGGAGATCGTGGCATGCCCGGACCGACGCATTCGAGTTGGACCGAGAGCGCGATAACCAACTCGCCTCCCGCGGCATCCAGGTCCTTCGCTTTACGTTCCGCATGCTCAAGGAGGATCCGGACGCATGTTTTGAGATAATTCTGGCGACAGGCCACGCTCGCAGCGTCGAGGCGGGGGTCGAGCGTGCATAGCGGATCGAAAACCGCACCGTCTTGCTATAGCAACGCCACTGGGGGGGTTAGGTGACGGCCCCTTCTTGGGACTCTTCGAATTGGTGGAGAGCCACCAGGAAGACCAGAAAGAGAACAAGTGAAACCAGTAGATAGGTGATTGGGATCACCCTTATCTCGAGGGAGTTGAGACCTTCGATATTGTCGGGCTTCGGTCCGCGCGGCGCGTAGACCACAAAGAGCATCGACGTGATCGAGAGCCAACCGAAGACGGCAGCACCGGTTACCAAAAACCCAAGCTTCTTACCGAGGTTGGTGTAGCTGAAGAGATAGATCGACCCGAAGAACAACAGCACTGCTGCGGCGAACAGCAGAACCCCGGTGACAAAGAGATTCGCCGAGAGAAGTGATCTGAAAAGCTCACGGAAGAACATCGGCTACCACCCCGTCTAGTTTGCTTGCCCGCAGATACCTCGCCAAAAGGTCTATATCCTCTGCCGAAAGAATCGCTCCAAAAGCGGGCATTCGACCAGATCCGAAACCGTTGATCCCGTAAGGCTCCTCTGCTTCGGATCCCTTGATCAGCCATTGGATCAACAAGTCGTCTGCAGGCTCTGCGTAGTCCTCGGCAAACCCAAACTGGATTATCGGGCGCCCATCCCAAAGAGCCGGGCCAAAACCACCCGAACCGACCGGGCCGGTGTAGGGGACACCGGCACTGAAGCTGGCGGTGTGACAACGGGCACAGTTGGCATTGAACAAGGTCACTGCCCGCTGCGCTTCTTCTTCGCTCACTTCCATGGCGGCCGCGACGCCGGGGATGTCGATCTCCCACAGACGTAGTTGCTGTGAGTCTTGCAGGAATGCCAGACCCTCTTCCTGCTGAGGCAGAATTCGATCCACGTTCTCTACCGCCACAGAAGTGTTGATCGCAGTGGACTCCATGCCACCGACAATGGTGCGGGCGGTTTCCAAGTCAGGCACACCGGTGACCGATTCCGGGTTGGTCGGATCGAGTACCACTTCGGCAATCGACGACGGGATGGTCGCCCCAGTGGCCTCAGCCATCTGGCCGGTGATCGCACTCTCTGCCGCGTCGCCAATACTGTCGCCATCGGTGTCCGGATTCTCTTCGCTGATCTCGTCATTGGCGAGAATCTCCTCGACCGCGGTCAGGTTCAATTTGAGAATCGGGTCCTTTTCGATCGCGTCCTCCAGCTGGGCGATCGCCTCATCGGCTTTCTCAGCGTCAGCCACTGTGGGATCGAGCACGATCGCATCAACCTCCCGGTAGTAATCAACCGCAGCTGTTGAGAGCTCGGAAAGCTCTTGCTCGGCTGTGTCGGACAAACCGTCAGCATCGGTGTCGATGCCGATATCGGCCGAATCGAGAATGGCCCGAGCCGAGTCCGTAACGGGAACAATGAAGTCACGATCGTCGGGTGCCTGCTCGACTTCAGCCACCACCTGCTCCTGGTTGACGATTGCCAACTCAATAGCGACGTCGGCGTTGTCGAGACGACTGGTTTGAACGGCCAACATCGCCGGGGTCTTGTCCACCGCGGCCTGCTGAGAGATCTGAATCGTTGCCAGATAGTTGACGACATCATCAACCTGGGCCTCGTTCATAGGACCTCCGCCAGCCAAACCCCAGGCGGGCATTGGCGTGTTGCCACGGCCGAAGGTGACCCAGAAGTTGAGCTCGCTCTTGTCGAAGCGATATAAGACGTCGTCGAGGGACGGCGCGGCCCACGAGACCGCGACACCAGACCGCTTCTCGACAAAAGAGGCGATCCCACCTACGCCGAGAGGACCATGACAATCGAAACACCCGAACTCCTCGACGAGATGCTCACCACGTTCGATCGACTCGTGTGCGAATTCCTCGACGAAACCCTCCTGGCGATCGGTCTCACCTAGGAAGTAGAGCGGCAAGGAAATGGCGAGAAAGGCCGAGCATGCGATGGCAACTTTTTGACCTTTCTCTAGGCGTCTGGTCTCCAGTTGCTGATCATCAATGCCTGGTTTGAGATTGGGTGCAACCTCTTCGCCTCCACGGTTGCGAAGCGCCGACACAACCATCAGGCCAAGCCAAAGGATTCCGGCGACAACCGCGAGGACAATGATGATGTCGGCAGTCATCCCCTACGCACCACCGATACAGCTGGGGCCTTGGGGGTAATTGATTGTCAGGATTGGCGCCCGCGGAGTCTCCACGACCTGACCGGTGCGGATGATCAAACGATTGTTCTGGTTTTCGACGACGAAACGGTCGAGGTTGCGGGGAGCGGGGCCGGCAAAATACTGGCCGATCGAATTGTATTTCGACCCATGGCATGGGCACTCAAAACCCTGTGAAGGACCACACCAGGGCACACGACACCCAAGGTGGACACACCTTTGGAACAGAGCCATCAGATTGTCTGTGGTGACACTCCTTCCGGCGAACTGCTCGGAGACGGACGAGGCAGGAGCTGGAACGATATAGGCCTTGGCCTCGGGGACGAACAGTGGCAGGATCGATCCATCTGATGCGAAGACGGCCGTCTGGATTGCGCCGATTTCACCGGCGTCAACATCAGATCCAAATCCTCCGCTCAGCTTTGGCCAGAAGAACGCCAGATAATAAATCCCCTGCATACCCAAGAATGCGAAAAAGGTGGCGCCAAGTGCCCTGTTGAAGAACTGCCGCCGGGTAACCCCCGATTCCTCCGGCGCCACCTCGACAACACGCTGAGTCTCCAATACTGCGACTGCAGTCGTCACCGTTTCGGCAGCAGGCTCGATCTCAACCACGGCCTCTTCGGCCGCGACCTCGTCGACCGGCTGCTCATCCAGCGTCGGAATGGGATCAACCCGGACACCGTCCATCGAGCGGTCTGACTTCAGCGTCTCGTTGCTCAGTCCGGCGCCGGCATCGATTGGCTTCTCCTTCTCCGAACGCCGGTAGGCGATCGTAAAGGCGCCTACCGCCCCAAGAATGGCGAATAAGGCCACCCCGATCAGGACCATGTCGGTAAAACTCATTCGAAGTCGACCCAGTCCTTTAAGTCATCAAAGAAGATGCCGTCCTTCCAGGGATATGACCAGTTGAACCCCTTCCCTCTGAACAACACGCCGATGATGGTGAGGGTTGCCGAGCCGGCCAGGAAGATGGAATAGAGAAGAATTGCGAATTTGCGGTCGCTGGGTCGAGTCGACGGGTTCTTGTCAACAAACGGCACCATCATGAAACCGATCAAACCGACGAACAACGGGACTAAGACTCCGGCCACCTGGGGATCGAAATAGCTCAGCAGCTCCTGAAGCCCCAAGAAGTACCACGGCGCCTTTGATGGGTTGGGTGTGGCGTTGAAGTTGGCTGGATCCAGCAACGGCGAGTGAATGACCACGGCCATGATCACCAAGATTCCGGTGATTAGAAGCAGCGCTCCGAACTCCATGAGCATTAGGTGTGGCCAGGTATTGACCTTGTCCATCGGCTCGGCTTTGACGTTTTGAATCGCCCGGGCTTTGACAACCGTGAGCAAGCGTTGGGTGCGGACACCCTCCGGTGTTCCGGTCGGTGGCACCGATGGACGGGGGCTGACCAGCCCAGCAACCTTGCCGTTGCCACCACCGTTGGTCTCGGGATCCGGTGGCTCGGCTACTTCTTGCTCGTCTTCTCCCACCTGCTCGGCAGGAGAAGACTCAACGAGAGCGGCAACCACAACCGGTGTTTTCTCTACTTCAGCCACCGACTCTTCAACAACTGGTTCGGACTCCGATTCGGACTTGAGTTCGGGTTTGCCGCCTTCCGCAACCATGGCGGCCGGAGACTCAGCCGGGTCGGGGTTCTCATCGACTTCAACAACGTCTTCGACCAATGCAGTCACGGGTATTTCGACCGGGGGACCTTCGCCTTTCATCTCCGCCAACACCTGCTCAACTGGCACACCTAGCGCCTTGGCCTTCGCCTCTGCCGATCTCCTCAAGAGACTCTCTGGGATTTCAACCATTGAATACTCCTTACAAGGGACCCGAGACGCCGCCATCTTTGCGGACCCGCCAGAAATGAATCGCCATGAAGATCACGATGATGAATGGGAACGCCAGCACATGGAGCACGTAGAAGCGAAGCAAGGTGGCTCCGCTTACCTCGACACCCGCAAGCAGGGCGAATTTGACCTGGTCACCGATGATCGGCGAGAAACCAGCCATATTGGAGCCCACTGTCACGGCCCACAAGGCCAATTGGTCCCATGGCAGCAGGTATCCGGAGAAAGACAGGAACAGTGTCAGGAAAAGAAGCACGACTCCAACTACCCAGTTGAACTCACGTGGCGGCTTGTAGGCACCGTGATAGAAGACACGGCTCATGTGGAGAAACACCGACAACACCATGAGGTGAGCTCCCCATCGGTGGATGTTTCTCACCAATGAACCAAACGCCACATCGGTGGAGAGCGCCTGCATGTCGGGATAGGCCAGCTCAGCGGTTGGCGTGTAATAGAACATCAAGAAGATGCCGGTGATGGTGAGGACGATGAACAAGAAGAAGCTGAGACCACCGAGACACAAGGTGTAGGAAAGCTTGACACCATGACGCTTCACCTTGACGGGATGGAGGTGGTAGAGGACGTTGTTCATCACGACATAAGAACGGTTTCTGGGGCTGTCCGAGTAGCCCTGCTTGAAAGGCGAGCCGGGACGGAGGATGGCTCCGACAAGCTGGCTGTTCCACAGTTTCTCGTTGGTCTCCTTGACCCGCTCTTTGAGCCCAACTTTGCCGTTGCCGTTAGCCATGTGAGTTAGACATCTCTCCTACCAGCGCATTCCATACGAGTACCCATTCTTGAAGTCACGCTGCCCAGTGTCGAAATCCCATGGGCGACGGTCGAGACCGAGTTCCGACGCCTGATCTGCCAACGAGCCTTCGAATTTGCCAAGAGTGATGACATTGGTCGGGCACCGATCGATACACAGCGCGCATCGGGTGCACTCGTCCTCGTCAACGATGAAGAAACCGTAATTCTGTTCGTCGTCCTGTGGGTGGTCGACATTGACAGCCTCCGTGATCGCGTCCAGTGAGAGATAGTGGATACACTTCCAGGGGCAGATGTCGACACAGCCTTCGCAAAGGATGCACTCCGACTGGTCGATGTGAAGGAACTGCTTAGGACGCAATTTGTCCGTGAAATAGTCACCGTCCACAACGGCAAGCTGGTAGTCATCCCGGATCGGTGGGGTCTCATCAACTACTCCCTTGGGCATCAGCCATCACCTTTGACCAAGGGGCGTCCGTAGGGTGACTTCTGTTCGACTTGCTGGGCACTAGCCGGGCGACCCTTCTTGATGTTTTGGATCTGGATCGCCAGGACAGCACCAAGCCCTAGCAACGCCAGGACATAAGTCTGAGAAATAGTGTCCTTGATCACTTTGTAACTGATCTCAACCGCGTTCCCCAACACCAAGATCGGCGGGATCACCAGGAATGTGTCGTTGCCCCACTCCAAATCGGTCTGTGCAAAGTTGAGCCACTCGGAGGGAACGATCCCGAAGAAGAAAAGGAGGGCGACCCAGGTGATCATTGCCGCAACCGTGGCCCGAGCCCAGGTCATTCTCTGGTTGAGAACCCAAATCATCAAAGCGCCGATCAAGGCAAATGTGGTGGCACCCCCGATAATGAGATAGGCAGCACCTTTCCACAAGACACCTCTTGGGAACCAGTTCATCGTGTCGACGACAAAAGGCATTTCGATCCCGTTGACCACCTCGGTTTCGGGGAAGCTGGCCCAATGGAGCCAGATAATTCCGAGCACCAGACCAATGAGTCCACCAAGTAGCAGGACGAGGCCAATCGTCTTGCGCTTTGCGTCGCTCAGTTCTCCTAGGCGGTACATCTCAATGACATCTCTGGGTGGGTCCGGGTGTGTCCATTCGCTGTTGGCCATTTTCTACCACACGACGGGGTCGCGTATATAACCCACGCAGCGGTATTGGCTCGTATTGAAATGTAGCGGCGGAATGGATTCTGGAAGTAGTTATGCTCCCGCCGGTCTCATCGTTTGACAGGGAAGACGCTTGGCCGAGACCCAGACAGCACAGATTCGAGCCCTTTTGGGCGGTGGAACGAGCGAAGACCGTGTGGCTGCCACCCACTTCATGGTCGGAGCCGGTTTCCTCGTGTTAGGCGGTGCCTTGGCCCTCCTCGCCTTGCTGTCGATCCGCTTCGCCGACTTGTTCCCCATCACCTACGGGAGGCTCGAGCCGATGGCAAATCTGACCTTGATGTTTGGCTTTGTTGTTGTCTCTCTGGTGGGTGGCATCTACTACGTGCTTCCGCGGCTGACTGGCACCCGACTTTGGAGCGCTGATCTCGCCGGCTCAGGTCTGTTGGGCATCTCCGGGCTTGTCGTCTTGGGGCTGTTGGTCATCGGGTTTGGATTTGGCAGTGGACGTCAGCCTCTTGGACTCCCGTGGTGGTTCCACATCCCGATGCTTCTTCTCCTAACGCTGCCGCTGATCATCACTGTCGGAACGATCAACAGACGTGAGGAGAAGCGGAGCTTTGTGACTCTCTGGTTCGTAATGGGCGGGGTTGTCTGGCTCCCTCTTCTGTACCTCGCATACTTCGTCGGGGATTTGCCTTCACTCGGTGCTGTTGCTGTCGAGTATTCCAACGTTTTCTTGTCGGCCGGTTTCGTGACAATGTTCGTTTTCACCGTGGGTACGGGTCTCTTCTATTACACGGTGGTCAGGGAGCTCGACGTGTCCCTGGCCAGTCGTCAGTTGGCTCTGGTCGGTTTCTGGTCTCTTGGGTTTGCCGCTGCGTGGTGGGGCGCCGCTCAGCTTATTTTTGGGCCGGCACCGGCTTGGGTCGCCGGGGTGGCTGCTGCACTTGGTCTGGCGTTTCCGATCGGAACCCTCGCCAACGCCGCCAACGTCTCTTTGACCCTGGAGGGCTCGTGGGGCGATCTGTCCGAGAAGCCCGGTGTCACTGCCGGGATATACGGTCTTTATCTCGCCGTCGCCGTTGCAACACTCGCCGCTCTCGCCGGATTCAGGTCTATCGCCTCCGTCACGTCGCTGACTGCTTTTTGGGAAGCAATCGAATACGCGGCAATTGCCGGTCCCGGTGCCCTACTCGTCGCCGGTGTCAGCTTCTCCGCCATACCGCGTCTGGTCGGTCGGGAGATTTCCTCACTCAAGAGAGCTCGATCATTCAGCCGCCTTACCGTTATCGGGTCTATCGGCACCCTTCTGTTCATGTCTGCCGCCGGGATTCTCTCCGGCTATTCGTGGATAGGCGGATCGAACACGGCGGCGTACATCGATGCAGGTGAGGGATGGGCGGCGGGGCTTGGGACCAGTTTCGAGACACTCATGCTGGTTGCCATTGGTTTCGCCTTCGTTACTTTCGCCGGCCAGCTTGCTTACGCTGCCACGATTTTCGGCACCGTCACCACCGGTAAGGCAACCACTCAGGAAGTTCTTGTCAGTAGGGAACCTGGCGATGAGTGACCTCGTCGCCGCCGCCGCCGCCGCGATGGGTCTTCCCGAGGTACTGGTCCAACGGTCTGCCGAAGCTAGAGCTGCTGACACCGGGGCAAGCGTCGACGACCTGCTCGCTGCATGGGCAGGTGGAGCACCGGCACCCGCAGCGGTGTCTGCCGAACCGGTGGTGGGTGATGCTCCGACGGAGGAGCCTGCCGCCCCTGAAGTGGTGATCGAGGTGCCAGCTCAAGCGCCAGCCGAAGTACCAGGCGAAGTACCAGCCCAAGCGCCAGCCGAAGCGCCGGTTGCTGCGCTTGGCTCGGAGGAGAGGCACGGCCCTTATATGCCCCCGATCCTGGTCGGGAGTCGGGACAACCCGATGACAGTTCTTGTCGGTGCCGTCGCTCTGTTCGTCTTGGTGGCACTCGTTGGCCTGGTTGGACCTTCGCTCCAGGCCGAAACACCCGGAGCCCTGTCAACCAACCTCCCATACACCCAGCTGGCAGTGGACGGACAAGAGATTTATGGCAACCTCGGCTGCGCCGCCTGTCACACCCAGATGGTGCGGCCGGTCATCGCGGACGTGGGGCTGGGCCGGGTCACGCTCAACGACAGCAACCAGATACTCGGCACCCGCCGCTTTGGGCCCGACCTTTCCAACGTTGGCTCGCGTGTTTCCGCCACGCAGCTACAAGCCACCGTCGAAGGGCAACTCAACGGGCATCCGAAGTACACCATCAACCCTCAGGACATGAGTGCGTTGGTGGCGTATTTGAGTGAATCGGTCACGGTCGGAGAAGACGGATGAGCCTCACTGCCGCCGCCGCCGCCATGGGTTTGCCCGAGGAGCTGGTACAACGCTCCGCCGAAGCGAGGGCAGCCGATACCGGAGCGACGGTCGACGAAATCCTGGCGGCTTGGGCAGGAGGCGAGACAGCTCCAGCTTCAGCGCCGGCCGAACCCGCAACCGAATCGCCTGTTGAGGACGTTGAGCCGGAGACGGTGCCCGATGTAATCGAGGCGATCCCTTCTCCCCCGGTCATCGAGACAACTACCGAATCGACTTCCGAGGGCGGACAAGCCACACGAGCCCCGCTTCCCACTGAGGTCACCGCGGCTGAGGCCAGACGTCTTCCCGAGGTGGTCACGGTGCCCACAGCCGGCATCAAAGAGCAAACCAACTTCGTGATTCCGAAATGGCTCACCGTGGTGATGTTGGTCGTGCCGCTTTTTGCCCTTTTTGCCCTGGGCGGGGCCTCGACCGGTGCATGCGGTGAGGCCACCGAACTCGAGACAAATGTCGTGACTGGCGAGATCGTCAACTGCGACGGTTCCGAGTTCACCGGCTCGGAAATCGGCGGAGGTGGCACCGACTTCATCGCCCTTGGCGGAGATATCTACAACGGCGCAGCCGTCACCGGCGTGAATTGTGCGGGTTGTCATGGGGCCAACGGCCAGGGTGCCGGTGCCTTCCCCGCCTTGACTGGAGTCCTCACCACATTCGGGACCTGCACAGACCACATCGAGTGGGTCACTGGTGGCTCCAGTGCCTTCACCGGGCAGGGCAGCTACGGCGACACCAACAAACCGGTGAGCGGCGGGATGCCGGCATTCGGCGGATCTCTAAGTGCCGACCAGATCGCGGCAGTTGCGGCGTTTGAACGGGTCCGTTTTGGCGGAGACGACTCAGACACTGCGCCCGTAGATTGTGGCTTGGTCGCCGAAACCAGCAGTGACGACAGCGCCGGCAGTGAAGGCAGCACTGAGGGCGGCGGCAATGGCGAAGATGAAGACAACGCCGACGGGGACACAACGGATGCCTCCGCCGCCCATCTCGGCTAGAGCAGTCTCAGCCTCTTTCGAAGGGCTTTGGGGTCGGCAATGATCCCTTCCGCCAGCACGATTCTGTCTGGCCCCAAAACCACCGGAATCCTTATTCCGTAAAGAGCGACAAGGTGATCGTCGGTGTCGATCTCCACTTCCTCCACTTCTGCCCCGATACGCCGGGCCTCCGCCAGAACAATGGGGCGGGCTTCATCACAAAGATGACATTCGGCACGGGTTAGAAAAGTCAGGGTAGAAACACTCAAGAAACTACTCTCAGTGGCCGATAAGCATCATGCATGCAGGAAGGAGGGCATTCCGTTTCCCTCATACCTAGAGCACGTTCGCTCAAGGTGTGAACGGATAGCCTCCCAGCCCGCCCCACGGTGACGGAATCCTCCTTCATGTAGTCGAGGCCCCCTTTTGGGGGCCTCGACATGCGTTCGGCTCTCACAAGCGTGCGAAGCCCTTACGATCGATTCCCGTGCGTCCTGCCACTGCCATCGTGATCCTGATTCTGCTGGGCATCATCGCCATCGCAGGGATCATTCAGCTTTGGTTGATCTATTCGCCGCCAAGCTGACGACTACACCCTCGGCAAGGTTGAGGTCGGCGGAGGCGTCCCCTCCACGGATGGCGAGAGCGACCAGACCCGTCGAATCGACGTGTAGGAGGGCATCACCCTCGGCAACGTCGCTGTACGACGTCACCCAGACGATCGTGTGAATTGTCGAGCCGACCTTCACTGTCACGGATTCACCATGACTAATGCCGATCTCGGCGAGGTCTTCGGGAGAGATATTTGTCTGCACGTTCCCGTAGCCGTCGACCCACCATGCTTTGCCGGCCACAATCGAGCCGTCAATATCGCTAAGGGGCAGCAGCAAAGGAGTCAGGTCAGCCCCATCGACCATAGGCCCAAGATCGGCTAGCGCCGCGTCTCCTGCGGCAAGAAGGGCCGCAGCCGGCGCAAACACATCACGACCATGAAAAGTCTCACCAGGCGAGGGGATCATGGCCTCCGGGTTCTCAATCGAAACAATCTGCGACGCACCACCCATCATCGCCACGGCAGGTGAGAGCAGTCCATTGTCGGGACCGACAAAATGGCCCCAGGGAGTCTCAGCGGCGATAGCCCGCCGATCCGACCCGACTCCGGGATCAACCACTGCAAGACACACCCCCTCCGGCAAATACTGAATCGCCCTGGTCAAGGACAACGCCCCGGACCGGACGTTCCCGCGAGCAACGTTGTGGGTCACGTCGATCACCCGAGAATCGGGAGCCAGCTTGGCCAACACACCGTGTACGACCCCTACGAACTCATCATGCAAGCCAAAGTCGGACAGGAAACTGATGGGCAGCGACATTGCTCAAGGACGCTAGTGGTCTGTCGCTCAATTGATGCCTGGTTGGAACCGCACCGGTGACTCCTATATTGGCCCCACATGGGTGAGCTCAGCCACGAAGCACTAGCAAGGGAAATCGCTGCCACCAACATTGCAATGTTGATTGGAGGGCTTGACACCGGAAAGACCACCATCGCATTGGAGGCGGTCCGGATAGCCCTATCAGAGGGAAAGACACCGGTCCTCGTCGATGCCGATGTCGGCAATTCAACAGTGGGCCCACCTGGATGCGTTGGGATGAAAGTATTCTCCTCGGAGGCGGACCTGGAGAAACTGGACCAACCGGATGCGCTCCAGTTCGTTGGCGCCATCAGCCCATCACGACTGGTTCTTCAACATGTGGTGGCGACTGCCGTGATGGTTGAACGAGCCAGCACACTCGGCGACGTTGTCATAGTCGACACCACGGCAGTGGCGTCAGGCGTCGCCGGTGAGACCCTCAAGTACCACAAAGCCGAGCTGTGTCGTCCTGAGAGGATCGTGGCGTTACAACGCGGCGAGGAGATGGAACCCGTGGTCGGCATGTTGCGCCGCTTCCTCGGAGCCGACGTCGTGACATCACCAACCGACGCCCAACTGATCCCGATCTCACCCGATGCAAGGGCGCGCAAACGCACCGATGGTTTCAGGGCCGCTCTCGCCGAGCCGCTCGAGAGATGGAAGGTTCGACCAACTGTCTTTGCCCCCACCCTGCCTGTCGGTCTCAATCTGGGTCGCCTAGACGGTGTGGTCGTGGGAGTGCAGGACGAGGGTGGTGGATGTCTCGGCCTGGGCGTACTCAGCTACGAAGAAGGAACACTTCGTGTCGCGACAAATGTTGGAGAAGGCATGACCGGTCTGCGTCTTGGTTCGATGCGACTCGATCTCGAGACGTTCGACTCGACCGTGGTCAATCTTCGAGAGGTGATGTTCGGGGTCTAACGCTCGACCGACCAGGCTACCCACGACCCATCGGAGACCTTGTTTGGCGCTCCGCCGCCTATTCCCTGCACCCAGATCCCATCGTCAGCGCTGTAGGCGAATGCCATCGAGTCCGGGGCCCAGAAACTCACCGACTGGGCGTATTGGGGGAAGAACGGGACAATTTCACGGATCAGAGATATCGAGGGGCGAAATACCCCGTAATCGGTCGTGTCACCACGTAGTCCCCACACCGATTTCTGTATTCCTTCATCGGTAGGCGTCATCATGAGGAGAGATTCGCCGTCCGGACTCCAGAAAAACCCCAGCGCCGGACGTTGAGTGAGTACCTCCGACTCACCGGTAGCCACCTCGAGCACCACTACCACGTCACCGGGAATCGCCGCTACCTCGGTGAGCCCCACCGAAATCCCCGGATCGCCTCCGGTCGATTGCAGGGCCACATGGGTCCCCTGGCGATTCACCACGAACCACGTGAACTCTCCTAGCTCGACTAGCTGGCGACGCTCGCCACCGACGACCTCAACAACCAGGCCATCATCAACAACATGAAAGATCCCAGCTGATGTCCATTGAGGAACCAGATACCCGGGGGCGGTCGGGCCCAGCTGCTCTCTAGCACCATCGGGACCCACGGTCTCAAACCTGTCGGCACCGACATGAGTGACAACATGCTCACTGCCCGGGCTCCACGAGAAATAGAACGGCGATCCACCAGCCACCACTGAAGTGGAGGCGTCTGGAACGTCCACCATCACGAAATCGAGACCGACCGCGCCGTTGCGGAGCACCCCGATGTGCTGCGAGTTCGGAGACCAATACATGTAGAAGGGCAGATTCGACGTATCAACTGTCGTCGGCAGAATCTCTTCAACCCCCTGGATTCCGACCGCGAATCCGTCGGCCGTCGCCTGGCCCCATGCCAGAAACGCTCCGTCGGGTGACCAAATCGGCTGGCTGTAGATAGCGATATCGCCGGCATTGTCGGTAATCGCCACACGATTCGACCCGTCGGGGTCCATGACCACGACATCACCACTCCCATCCAGAACAACCAGACGCCCGGAGCCAATGCTCGTCTGAATCGGGGTAGTAGTCGCCGGGGTTGCGGTTGTGCCTTCGGTCGACGCCGTGACGACGGGCGAGGTTGTCACGGCGGTCGAGGTTGTGTCCCCGGTCGAGGTCGTGCACGCGACCAGAACCAGGAGCAATGAGACCGACCCGGTGAGACCTCGGAACATGAGACGAGCCTATTGGAGGTCGCGAGTTGCGCTAGTGGTGTGTCGTCTTCCACCAGCGAACACGTCCAACGTCGGTGAATCCGAACCCGGTCTGGTGAAAACGCTGATCTCGGCCCCGGTCCATGTGTGGTGGCCGAAGGTCACGAACTTGCCAAGACCTCGGCGAGAAGAACAGGGTCAACACTCCCACCGCTGATGAGGCACACGGTCTTTCCTCTCGTGGTCTCCGGTATCTTCAGAGCAGCTGCCACCGACGCAGCGCCAGCCCCCTCGGTGACGAGCTTGTCGTTCATCGCGAGCCGGCCCATTGCAGCTTTCACCTCGTCTTCGGAGACGACCACAACTTCGTCGATGAGTGAGCGCAACATCGGATACATGTTGTGAGTGATCACCGGAGTAGAGGCTCCTTCGACGACGGTTTTGTTCCAGTCGATCCACACCGGGCCACCCGCCTCGAATGCGGCCAGCAACGCCGAGTTCACCTCGGCCTGGACACCAAAAACCCGCACCGATGGCTGGAGGGACTTCACCACCGACGCCACTCCAGCAATCAATGCACCACCGCCGACAGGCACGAACACGGAGTCGAGTTCGCCGAGATCCTCCATGATCTCGAGGCCGATCGTGCCGTGCCCGGCGATCATCAACGGCTCACCCCACGGATTGAGATAGTGGTAGGACTCGGAGCGCCAGCCTTCCTCAAACATGTAAATCATCAGATCCGTCATCGAAACACTGACAAGTTCGGTGCCGTATGCCTCGATCGCCGCTCGCTTCGCATCATGGAGAGTTTCGGGCACAAGGGACCGCGAGCCGACTCCGAGCTGTGTGGCCATATAGCCAACCGCCTGTGCGGTGTTTCCGGCACTGGTTGTCGACAGCCCTTGTTTCGCCTGGTCCGGGGTGAGGGACAGGGCCCAGTTGCCGACACCCCGGACCTTGAACGATCCGATCGGCTGGAGGACCTCGGGTTTCAGATAGATCTGACCAGACTCGTCACCCTTCAGTCTCATCAAAGGGGTGCGGACGATGGTTCCCACCAGTCTTAGCGCGGCCTCACGCACTTGTGTCAGGGGCGGAGGTTGCACCGGATCACCTGGCCATCCCGTTGGCCTGGATTCAGACATAGATCTCTACGCTCATCACCTTGGACAGTATCGACAGGAGGAACACATCGTGGAAAAGATCATTGCCGACGGGTTGGCACGGCTTCCGTCATTCAGCCATGCGGTTGTGGCCGGAGACACGATCTACGTGTCGGGGAGCTTGGGCACACTTCCGAATTCGATGGAACTGGTTCCTGGCGGAGTTGGCCCGGAAACAACTCAAACCATCGCCAATATCACGCGAATCCTCGAGGAGTGCGGCGCCACGACCGACGACATCGTGAAGGTGAACGTATATGTATCTGATATGTCGACGTTCGGTGACATGAACGACGCATACCTCAAAGTGTTCGGCGACTCCCCACCTGCCCGTATCACCGTGGGCGGCGTCGACCTTGCGCTCGGTGCCGCAGTCGAGATCGACTGCATCGCGTGGAAGGGAACCGACTAGTTGTCGGGGATCCAGTCCTCCAACGGGATGCCCAAACCGTCAGCTATTCGGTTGGCATATGCGTAATACCCCACGACTTCTGTGATGTGGAGAATGTCGGTGTCGGTGAACTCGAGCTCTTTCAAACGCACCACGTCTTGTTCTGCGACGCTGCCTGGGTTGACAGTGAGCTTCAAGGCATAGTCGAGCATGGCGATGCGTTTCTCTGTTATCCCGGCGGTCTGGTAATTGTCCTCGATGCGAGCGGCGAGATCATCATCTCGCAACAACCGGCGAAGACCGCGCCGGTGATGGGTCAGTCAGTAGTGGCAGTCGTTTTTCTTGGATACGACCAGCGCAATCATCTCACGCTCCACCTTGCGGAGAGTTTTCGTCCCTTTCATGGCCTGGCGATAGAGGACGTAGTGGGCGTTCATACTCCCGGCGTCGAGAGCGTGAATCCGCAAGATCCAATCGACCCGCTTGTGGACGGGGTCGATGATTTCATCTTTCAACCTCTTCAGATCATCGCCCCACTTGTCTTCGTGCGGGGCTTCGATCCAGGGCATCAGAGAAACCTAGTGGTGCATCGCAAGGAGGATCACTAACCAAGGTCGACGTCGCGGGCCACCAGGTCATCGAACGTCTCACGTCGAACCACCAGTCGGGCATGTCCATTCTTGGCGAAGACAACGGGAGGCCGAAGCGCCATGTTGTAATTGGACCCCATCGTGTGTCCGTAGGCGCCGGTGACGGGCGTGCACAGCAGGTCGCCCACGTCGATACTCGCCGGGATACGACCACTCCAAACCAGAACATCACCTGATTCGCAGTGTTTCCCCACCACCCGAATCTCTCGATCTCGATCCTCGTCGGCCGCAGTCGGAGCAAACACTTCGTAGCCACTGCCGTATAAGACCGGCCTCGGGTTGTCGCTCATACCGCCATCGACCGAGACGTAGGTTCGTACCCCGGGGATAGCCTTGATCGTCCCGACTCTGTAGACGGTCACCGCGGCTTGAGCCACAATCGAACGACCTGGCTCGGCCATAACCCGTGCATCGATTCCAGCGTCGTTCGCGGCCAGGCGAACTGCATCGCCCCACTCACCGATCGAGGGCGCCTCTTCGCCCTCCACATAGGCAACGCCCAGACCACCACCGATGGAAAACTCCTCGATATCGAGCGGGCCAACGAACTCGCCGATTGCGAACACTGCTCTGTTGAAGGAAGCGACGTCAAAGACTTGGCTGCCGACATGAGCATGGACGCCGATCAGATCCATCGCCGGCGAATCCACGATCCGTCGAAAGGCCGCGAGGGCCCGGCCGTCTTCAATGGAGATGCCGAACTTCGAGTCAACGACACCCGTCCGCAGATATTCGTGGGTGTGAGCCTCAATCCCAGGGTTGACACGGATCAATACAGTTGGAGGTGGCGATCCGTGTTCGACGAGCTCCTCGATCCTGTCGATCTCGACCATCGAGTCGATAACGATCCGGCCGACACCGGCCTCCATCGCCAACTTCAACTCACTAAGGCTTTTGTTGTTGCCGTGGAACACAAGGCGGTCCGGCGAGACACCGGCGGCAAGCGCCACGTGGATCTCTCCTCCCGTTGAGACATCGAGATCCATCCCCTCTTCCACAGCCAAACGAGCCATCGCACCACACAGAAAGGCCTTGGTCGCGTAGGCGACACCATCGGGAAAAGCTGCAACGGCCTCCCGACAGCGGGCTCGCAGATGCTCCTCGTCATATACAAAAAGCGGGGTGCCGTGCTCGCCAGAGAGCTCGGCGAGATCACAACCGGCGATAGAAAGCCGACCGTCCGCTCCAATCTCTGAGTTGTCGGGCAAGAGATGGCGGGGCAACACAGACATCGGAGTTGGGATCGTGGCATCTGAGACTACGAAGGCAAAGCGTTGGATAAGCGAAAGAGCCGCCGGGGACCAGTGGCTCTTCGCTTTTTAGTCGAAGGGCCAGGGATTTAGTGGGATCCGGGACCGGTTACGGGTCGTGGTGGCTGAGGTGGGGGACTAGTTGCTGAAGGTGACGCTGAACGCTGGCGCCCAACGAGAGACAACACGTCCGTAGTTCTCTCCGGCACGCATCATGTCGCCGGCCTCGAGCGCGTCTAACGACTCCTGAACCAACTCACATGAGTTGTCGAATACCAGGTCTTCAGATTCGAATAGGTCGGCGACATCGCCGTAATCGAGCTCGACCATCGATCCCGAAGGAAATGGACCCAACCATTCGCCGAGCTGGCCAAGTTCCTGAGCCGGACCGGGGAAGACGTCGAGTTTCTCGATGATCTCATACGCCCGGTTCACCCGGCGCCGGCTCTCGTCAACATCGGAACGAAATCGGAGGCGCATCCCGTCCGGCGCCTCGTAGATCTGTTTCTGAGACGGATCGAAGGCGGTAAACCAGCGAACCGGAACGTGCCAAGCCGAGGTGAGCACATGGGACCGGTGTTCGGGGTGGGCACGGTGATATGCACGCAGCTCATGGTCGGCGGCTCTCGCCGCGTCCTCGGGGATGAGACCGACCCCAAGCCCTTGAAAAGCGTTGGCGAACGCCACCGTCGACTCGAGCACACGAAGCCGGAGGTTGCGGGGACAGACCAAACGCTTGCCATCCCAATCAGCTGTCCAGTGAGCATCGCCTTCCTCTTCGGACAGGAGTCCGTAAGTGCGTACGAAACCTGGGACCGGTTCCATCGACGCCTCGACCTCAGGCGCGTAAACCCTCAGATAGGCGGCCTTCGTCATTGACCCATCCTGGCACAACCTCGGGTGTGCCCGCTAGGGGCGCAAGGGTTCACCCGAAGGTAAGATTGGGTTGTCCTGCCGCCGCCGGAGAGGAGACCCGGCCCTTGTTCGTTTTCGATGAAGTAGCCAAGGAAGGCCACGAACAGATCGTCTACGGCTTCGACAAGGTATCTGGTCTCAAGACAATCATCGCGATACACAGCACGGCTCTCGGTTCCGCCTTAGGCGGGACTCGCTTTTTTCCGTACAAGTCGGAGGACGATGCCCTCGAAGATGTGCTTCGGCTCTCCAAAGGAATGACTTTGAAAGCCGCCGCTGCCGGTCTCGACCTGGGCGGTGGGAAGGCTGTGATCATCGGGGACCCGAGACGGGACAAGTCAGAGCGTCTTTTCCGGGCGTACGGACGCATCGTCGACTCGCTGCAAGGTCGATACATCACCGCCGAGGACGTCGGGACGACGACGACCGACCTCGATCTGGTTCGACGAGAAACCAGTTGGGCGCTGGGGGGCTCCGTCGCTCTTGGCGGTGCAGGTGATCCGTCACCCGTGACCGCCCGGGGTTTGTATGCCGCGACAAGGGCTGTCGCACAAAAGCTCTGGAGAAACTCGGATGTGACAGGTCGCAAGTTCGCGGTGCAGGGTGTCGGCAAGGTGGGTTCTGCATTTGTCCAACTCCTCGTTGAGAACCGGGCCGAAGTCGTGATCACCGACGCCTACGAGCCGGCCATTGCCTCTGCCGTGGAGAAATACGGGGTAGAGGCAGTCGAGCCCGACGAGATCTTCAAAGTCGACTGCGACATATTCTCGCCCTGTGCACTCGGTGCAGGACTCAACGAGGACACCATCCCCGATCTCAACTGCGAGGCGATCGTGGGGAGCGCAAACAACCAATTGGCGACCGAAAAAGACGCCGCTCGCCTCGCGGATCGGGGGATCCTCTATGGCCCCGACTTCGTAGTCAACGCCGGCGGGCTGATCAACGTCTACGACGAACTGCACGGCTATTCGAAAACTAGGGTTCTACATCGAGTCGACTCAATCTATGAAGCAACCATGACCATCCTCGACGCTGCCGAGGAGCTTGGAATCAACCCCAACGAGGCCGCAGTCAAAGTCGCCGAAGACAGAATCCACCAAATCGGAAACTTACGTCGGTTCCGCCGCAGTGGACACGACCGCAACTGACTTAATGACAACACCGGACAGCACGATGGATCACAGACTTCTTGGTCTGAGCGATGGCCAAATTGTCGAGATGTATCGATTGATGTTGATGGCTCGTCGAGTCGATGACCGGATGTGGGCCTTACAACGCCAAGGGCGGGCTGCCTTCGTATTGGGGGCCTCAGGACACGAGGCGATCCAGGTGGCATCGGTCTTCGCACTCGACCGATCCAAAGACTGGCTCTTGCCCTATTACCGGGACATGGGGGTAGCCCTTGCCTGGGGATTTGACCCCAAAGAGATATTCCTGGGCGTATTTGCGAAAAGGGACGACCCGATGTCAGGTGGCCGTCAGCTCCCCAGTCATTGGTCAGACCCAGAGCGGAGAGTGTTCACCCAGTCATCGGTCATCGGAACCCAATTTCCTCATGCCGCTGGGATCGCCCACGGGCTCAAGCTGGGTGACACCGACGCTGTCGCCGTCGTCTACGGAGGCGAGGGAGCCACATCCGAAGGCGACTGGCATGAAGCGATGAATTGGGCGGGAATCCACAGACTTCCGCTGATATTTGTCATCGAAAACAACGGATACGCCATCTCGGTGCCCACCTCCGAGCAGGTTGCCGGCCGCATCTCCGATCGTGCGCAGGGGTACGGGTTCCCCGGCCACCACATAGATGGCAACGACCCTTTCCAGGTTCTCGAGACGATGCAGAAGGCGGTAACCCGGGCTCGTGCCGGCGAGGGCCCAACCCTGATCGAGGCTGAGACATATCGTTACTACGCGCACACATCTGACGACAACGACACCCTCTACCGCACTCAAGAAGAAGTGGAGACCTGGCGTAAGCGGGACCCTCTGGCCAAGCTCCGCCAGTATCTGATCGAAGAGCGTCTCCTCACCGAGGCACAGGAGACAGAGATCGACGAACAGGTGGTCACTCAGCTGGCCAAGGCCGTCGAATTCGCCGAGTCTTCGCCTGACCCCGACGAGCCGACCAGTCGGGTTTACACGAAGGTCATCGAGATCGGAATGGCGTCGACGGAGCCCGAACCCGCCATCGAGGGGGAGCGTGTCAACTTGATCACCGCCATCAACCGCACTCTCCACGAGGTGATGGAAAAGCACGACGACGTCATCATCTTTGGTGAGGATGTTGCCAGAAAGAAGGGCGGTGTCTTCAAGGCAACCAAAGAGCTGACCGAACGATTCGGCTCGGCCCGATGCTTCAACGCACCCATTGCCGAGTCATCAATCATCGGCTGTGCCATCGGAATGGCTGCCAGTGGCTACAAAGTGATCCCGGAGATCCAGTTCGCCGATTACATCCATCCTGCTTTCGACCAGATCGTCTCGGAGGCAGCTCGGATCAGCTACCGATCTGACGGTCGATGGAACTGCCCCATCGTGATTCGGACTCCCTATGGGGCGGGAATCCATGGTGCGCAGTATCACTCCCAATCCATTGAGGCCTTCTACGCACACGTTCCCGGGCTCAAGGTGGTGATCCCATCAACACCGGCCGATGCAAAAGGCCTGCTCCACACTGCCGTCGAAGACCCCGACCCGGTCATATTCATCGAGCCCAAGAAGCTCTACCGCCTTGCCAAGGGCCCATTTCCAGAAGGCGACTACCACATCCCCCTGGGCAAGGCCGCAATCCGCCATGTCGGGACTGACCTGACGATCATCGCCTATGGCGCCATGGCCCACTTCGCGATGGAGGCTGTCCCGGTCCTGGAGAATTTGGGTATCAGCCCAGAGGTGATCGACCTGCGGAGCCTGCGCCCCCTCGACTGGCCGACCATCGAAGCATCGGTCAAGAAAACGGCCCGGGCCCTGATCGTCCACGAGGACAATGAGTTCGGTGGGTACGGCGCCGAGATCGCGGCCCAGATCGCCGACAAGACCTTCGAATGGCTGGACGCACCAGTGAAACGATATGGCCTCCCCGATGTGCCCGTGATGCCCTACGCAGGATCCCTCGAGCATGCCCTCTACCCCACTCCCGAGACCATCGTGGAGAGAGCCCAGGAGTTGGCGAAATATTGACAAGCGTGTGCAGCCATGGCCCTGTGAGGGCTTCGGCTGCACACGCTTCTAGTGTTCCGATGATGTCGTTGCAGACCCATCTCTCCGATCTGACCGGTCAGGCGTTTGCAGATCTCGGTTTACCCGCCGACCTCGGCGAGGTGTTGCCTTCGCAACGTCCGGAGCTGGCCCAGTATCAATGCAACGGGGCGATGGCTGCCGCCAAAGAGGCAGGGAAACCACCAAGGGAGATCGCCGAAGCCGTTGCCTCAACGCTGGCAGGCGAATCGGAGATAGCTTCGACCGAAGTGGCAGGGCCCGGCTTCATCAACATCATCCTCACCGACGAGACGCTCGCCGATTGGGGCGGGAGGGCCGCCACCGACGATCATCTTGGATTCGAGAAGACGACCGACCCGATAACAGTTGTCGTCGACTACGCCGGCCCCAACGTTGCCAAGGCGATGCATGTCGGCCACCTTCGGGCCACCATCATCGGTGACTCTCTCGCCCGTCTTTTCTCTTTTGCCGGGCACAACGTGATCAGAGACCCTCACTTCGGTGACTGGGGGTTCCAAATGGGGCTTCTCATAACCGCGGTCAACGAAGAGAGCATCGATGCCGCATCGATCACGCTCCAGGATCTGCAAAGGATCTATCCGGAAGCGGCGACGCGTGCCGGCGAGAACAAGGCATTTTCCGACAAGGCACGCCAAGCGACCGTCCGTCTCCAGGCCGGAGACCCTCAAAGCCTCGACGTCTGGCGGCAAATGAAGACGGTGTCTGAGGCATCGCAACGACAAGATTTCGCTGCTCTCGGTGTCAATTTCGACCTTTGGTATGGCGAGTCCGACGTACACGATCGACTCGCATCGCTAGTCGACCAGCTCGTGGCCAGTGGTGTTGCGGTCGAGTCCAACGGTGCGCTCGTTGTTCCCATCGAGAGGCCTGACGACAACCGGAAATGGCCCCCGCTGATCCTGCGGTCCTCGGCCGGTGGATTTCTCTACTCCACAACCGACGTTGCCACGATCCAGCTGCGAGTCGACGAACTCCACGCCGACCTTGTGCTCTATGTCGTCGATCATCGCCAGGGTGACCACTTCATCCAGGTGTTCCGCACCGCACGCAAAGGGGGGATAGCGCCCGATACGGTTCGACTCGAGCACATTGGATTCGGCACGATGAACGGCCCAGATGGAAAGCCTTTCAAGACGAGAGAGGGAGGCGTGGTCCGTCTCGGTGATGTGATCGAGATGATAACCGACGCCGCCCGAGCCCGGCTCGACGAGGCTCAACTGGCGGCAGACTACCCCGAGAAGGAGAAGAGTCGGATCGCTGGACAGGTGGGTGTTGCCGCTCTGAAATTCGGGGACTTGATCAACAACCGTTCTAGCGACTACGTCTTTGACATTGACCGATTCGGTTCGTTCGAAGGTAAGACCGGGCCTTACCTCCAGTACACCGCTGTTCGAATCAACTCGATTCTTCGTAAGGCAAATGCTCAGAAGCTGTCGCCGGGAGAGATCCGCCCTCCGGCCCTGGCCGTCGAGAGAGCCTTGATGCTTGAGCTTCTTCACATGCCAGAGGTGATCGATCGAGCCATCGACCTACGGGCGCCCAACCACGTCGCCGAATACGCCTACGGGCTGGCTGGGAAGTTCAACCGTTTCTACGACACCTGTCACATCCTCTCCGAAGGGGACCCCTTAAAACAGGGCTCGTGGCTGGCATTGTCTGCTTGGACCCTGGATGCAATCACCCGACTCCTCGACTTGCTTGGCATCGAGGTCCCGGACCGGATGTAGTCATGGCCTTCGAAGTCAGGCCCGCCCGATCCGAAGATGTGGAGCACATCGTTCCCTGGACCACCAACACCTTCAGTTGGGGTGACTATGTGCCCGACCGGTTGCAGTCTTGGCTCACAGACGATTCCTCGACGGTCCTTGTCGCCACCGTCGAACGCGACCCAGTGGCCCTCGTCCATGGCTTGATGCTCTCCTCATCCGAGGCATGGCTGGAGGCAGCGCGGGTGCACCCCGACCATCGCCGTGCCGGACTCGGGAACGCACTCAATGGGGCAGGTGTGGAGTGGGCGAGAGAAAGGGGTGCCAAAATGGTCGGGCTCGCCATTGAGGCCACTAACAAGCTAGCGACCACCCAGGTCCTCGCCCTCGGCTTCCGCCAAACCTCATCTTGGACCCACGCGGAGTGCACCCCCACCCGGCTGTCCGAGGGCCATGGCAACAGAGAACTCCGCCCGGGGACCGGTCCCGACGTCGATGCAGCCTGGGTGTTCTGGTCGTCGAGTGAACTGAACAGAGCAGGCCGAGGTTTGATTGCCGAAGGCTGGCAATGGCGCACCGCGAAACCGGCCGATCTTGTGACCGGAGCCGGGTCGGGTCACTTCTTCCAGTCGCCGGTCGGATGGTTGTTGGCCGATCAGCCTGAGCAGCGGCTGCTTCGAGTCACTTGGATGGCGACGGCACCGGAGGACGCACCAAGTTTCCTCGAAGGCGTCATGGACCTTGCCCAGAACCGAAATGCCCAATCGGTTTCCATCAAGGCGCCAAACCTTCCTTGGATGACAGAAGCCATCAGACGCGTCGGCGGAGAGCCAAAGGAGATTCTGGTCTTCTCGAAGTCGATTTAGGTCAAAATCATCAAAGCGGCGACGGTCCAGACCACAAACATCACCGGCACATCGGACCTGTGAACCCACTCGGCTTCAACGGGTAGCCCCCGGGCGAGCAAGGAGAGAGGCACCCCGATCAACGGCATCACCGTCATCCCAGCGACTCCGACGGATCGAATTCCCTCGGTACCTTGGTGGAGCGGATCGGGAAGACCGTCCAGGAGTCCGGTTATCAGGCCATGAACCAATAGGGCTCCGAACCCGACCCCAAATACCGCGAGAGTCCGACCGATGCCCACCTCCCAAAGCTTGAAGCCGACGAGCCGCCGCCCACGACCCAAGGGGCCTTCAGACGCAACGCCAAGACAGAAGAGACCGCTTACACCGAGAACGATTGCCGAGATCAACAATGGAGCGGTTTCCAGCCCGCCAGCCACATCGACGAGACCGAAGCCTGCGAGGAGAACAGCAATGGACAGCCCGACAAGAAGACTCCCGAGCACCATCAACCCGACGTCGAGCATGGTGCCCAGCGCCCCGTAGGCAAGGATTGCATACCGCTTCAACATGGCGAATGCTCCCTGAGAAACTGCCCTTTCCGTCACCCTGTCAAATCCTCCTCTATCGCCCGCAGATACCACTCGATCGGATGTGCCACCTCATGGTTGTCACCCAGGTAGCTCCTCAGCTGCATTTCGCATCCGGGATTTGCCGACGCGACCCGATCAACACCTGTTGAACGCACTTGGTCGGCCTTTTGGTTTCCAAGTTGTTCCGATGCCTCTGGTTGTGTGATCGTGTAGATGCCGGCGGCCCCGCAGCACATGCCGTTCGGATCGGTCTCCACGACTTCATACCCGGCTGCAGCCAGGATCAGCCTTGGCTCATCGATAACCCGTTGGGCATGACGCAAATGACATGGATCCTGGATAGCAATTCTCCCCCGGGCCACCCGACTCTGGGGTAGGCGGCCTTCTTCGATGGCTCTGGCGATGGCGACCGTGATGTCGAGCGCCGCCTCCGCCACCTGCTCACCGCTCTCGGCCCAATGGTCGTAGCCGGCGAGGTGAGCCGAGCATCCGGCAGCGGTGGCCACGACAGCCTCGTAGTCGGAGAAGACCTCGGTATTAGCGACGGCAAAGGAACGGGCCGCGGCAGTCTTGCCATCGTGTGCCGCCAGGGCTCCGCAACATGTCTGACTTAGGGGAGCCTCAACTCGATGACCAGCCATCTCGAGGAGACGCACCGCTGCCTGGTTTACGGGTCGGAACCATTGATCCTGGACACATCCGGTAAGTAGACCGATCGTCCCGGCGTCGCCCGAACCACCGCTGTGCCCAACCACAGCCTTTGGTCGGCCAGACAAACGACGTAGTCCGCTGGTGACCCTCTGGTACTTCTTGGGGGCCACTCCAGTCATCCCCAAACTTTGGAAGACGGAAAGGAGGAACGTTCCGACCCGCAACAACCCACGCGAGCCCAGGGCCGTCCCGAGCTGCCACCGACGTTCCTTGCTACGCCCCGGGAGTTGTGCCGAGATCTCCGCCCGTGCCCCCTCCAATGCCCGTCCATATGGAACAAGACCGGGACAAACCGGCTCACACGCACGACACCCCAGACAGAAGTCGATGATGTCGGCGAAGACCTCGTCGACCTCCACGATGCCCTGATCCACCGCCGACATCGCGAGAAGACGACCTCGAGGAGAGGCTGTCTCGCGACCGGTGAGCCTGAAGGTGGGACAAACCGGAAGACAGAGCCCACACTGAACGCAGGCATCTAACTCCTGGCGGGTCGGGTGATCGGCGGTGACCCAGGCGATCACAAACCTCCTGGTAGACGACCTGGATTGATGACGCGGGCCGGGTCAAACTCCGCGATCAGTCTCCTCTGAACATCGATGGCGGGGAGTGACCCTCCCCAAGGGTCGAATCCGTCGAGCCCGCCGACGGGCGCTCGGGTCACAACGAGATGACCTCCAACGGCCTCGGCCCACCCACGCAGCTCACTCGCTCCGTCCAAGCCTTCAGAGGCGGCTCGCAATTCGCCGACGCCGTGGAGTGCTACAAAATCCCAACTGTCGCGCAGATGGCCCACGGCTTCCGCTGTGAGGGCAGGAGGCACCCGCAGCGACCAGCCAAACTCACCATCCGGATCGGATGGCCAAAGGTGGCCCTCGTCAACGTCGCCATCCAACTTCGCTGCTTTTGCCGCAACATCAGCCGTCGTTCCCCAAATGAAGACCCGGGTGGACTCGCGGTCCTCCAGGACCGCCAGAGGTCGGGCGACTCGCTGAGCATCGTCGGCCGTGCCGACAGTCACAGTTGCCCGGTCGGGGGGAGCCGGCCACAGCCTCAGACACACCGACACCACCACGCCAAGACTCCCGAAGGCACCGACCATCAGGCGGGGCAGGTCGTACCCAGTGACGTTCTTGACCACACGACCACCGCCACGAATGATACGACCGTCCCCGGTGACCACAGTGGCCTCCAGAACCCGCTCCCGTGTTCCATACAAGCGGGTACGTCGGAACCCCGAAGCACCAGTCGCTATCACGCCACCGATGGTGGAGGCCCCCGGCACTTCGGGCAGAACTGCAGTCTGATTACGTTCAGAGAGCATCAACTCGATTACCTCAACCGATGCCCCCGCTCCAACGACGAGGGTGAGGTCGTCGGGCTCCCATTTCTCGACCTCAACGAGGCCTTGCATCGACATCACAATGTCCGGCTCGGGCGGTGCGCCAAATCCGGACCGAGTGCCCCCGCCCCAAACCTGGACGTTCAACCCTTTATCCGACGCATGCCTGAGAATCGAAGCAACGTCCTGGGGGTTGCGAGGTACCAGTTTGAGCGGGGCGTCGGGAGCACCCGGCACGTCTGTTTCGAGTCGAGCGAGATGAACCGGCGGTGCGGTCACACCCAGACACCTTCCGGCAGCTCCTGGCGGCGGAGGCCGCCGAAATCGAAACAACGTGAACCGGCGGGAAGAACCTTGTTTGGGTTGAAAACACCACCAGGATCGATGGCCTCCTTCAGACGCGCCTGAGCATCGAGATCGAGGTCGGTGAAGTTGTCTCGCATCATGTCCCGCTTCTCGAGCCCGATCCCGTGTTCGCCCGAAAGAGCACCACCGTTCTTGAGACAGACGGCGACTATCTCGTCACCTGCGTCGTGAACTCTCTGGTTGATGTCAGGCTCCGAAGCGTCAAAGGCGATCAGAGGATGGAGGTTGCCGTCGCCGGCGTGAAAAACATTGAGCATCGTCAAGTCATAGCGGTCGGCGATTTCGTATACCGCTTTCATAGTCTCAACCAGCCTGGTTCTGGGGACAACTGCGTCGTGGAGGTAGTAGTCGGGCGCCAACTGGGCGATGGCGCCGAAGGCCGACTTCCGTCCTTTCCACAGCAGGGCGCGGTGCTCCTCGGTCTCGGCGACCTCAACGCTGGTAGCACCGTTTGAGGTGGCGATGTCGGCGATCAGCCCCGCCTCAGCCTCAACGCCTTCGGTCTCGCCCACCACCTCCGCCAGTAGGACAGCCGCAGCCTCTGTCGGTAGCCCGGCGTGAAGCCAATTCTCAACGACCTCGACCATCCGCTTGTCCATGAGCTCCAAAGCAGCCGGGACCACGCCGGCCGCAATCACCTGGGACACGGTCGTAGCGGAGCTCTCGACCGAGGGGAAAGCCATCAACATGGTGCGAACGTCCGGATCGAGTGGGATGAGCCGCACCAGGGCCCTGGTGACGATCCCCATGGTCCCCTCGGAGCCCACAATCAGACCTTTGAGATCGAGGCCGGGGGGGTCGGGTGCCTGACCTCCGAGAACCACCACTTCGCCACCAGCCAGGACCACCTCGAGACCAAGGACATGACTTGTGGTACTTCCCTCTGCAAGACAGTGAGGCCCGCCGGAGTTGTTGGCGACGTTCCCACCGATCGTGCAGGCTGACTGCGATGAAGGGTCAGGCGCGAACTGGAGACCGTATTGGGCGGCCGCTTTGGTGAGGTCGAGGTTGATAACACCGGCGCCAACCCATGCGGTTCGATTCTCGACGTCAATCTCCATCGATTTGAGCGCAGTCGTGACTACGACGATGCCACCTTCAGTAGGACTGGCTCCCGCGGCGAGACCGGTGCCCGCTCCCCTGGCCACAATCGGTACCTTGTGGGCCTCGGCGATTTTGACGATCCCGGCCACATCTTCAACGTTTTGGGGAAAGGCAACCGCGTTGGCCTGACCGCGGATTAGGGAGGCGTCTTTGGCGTAGATGTGCAGCTCTAACGGCTCTTCGAGGACATTTTCCTCTCCCAAGACTTGACGCAGCTCGTCGACGTAGCCCATGACCACAGAGTACCCACTGTCATCCCAACCGTTCTGTGAAGATTTTCTAGGCCTATACCCCTAAAAACCTTCACAGAATGGGTAATTCGGGAACTCTGAGACTCTCAGACTCCCCAGCCGCCCCCACCCGGGGTGTGAACGATCAGTCGATCGCCAGGTTCGACGTCGATCGTGATCTTGCCGGGGAGCCGTTCCTTGGTGGCATTGTTCCGAACCAGCCAATCTTCACCGACCGCTCCAGGCTCGCCACCAGCGAGACCCCACGGTGCATTTCTCCTCCTCTCGCCCATCAGCGAAAGGGTTGCTGCTGTGTCGAAAACGATCTCACGACGAATTCCCTCTCCACCTTGGTACCGACCGGCGCCACCGCTGTCTCGACGGAGCGTGTAAGCCTCCACGCGAAACGGATAGTGGGTGTGGAGGGCCTCGATCGGTGTGTTCTGAGTGTTGGTCATACCGGTTTGGATACCCGACTGGCCATCCCGATAAGGACGGGCACCCTGACCCCCGGCCACCGTTTCGTAATAGGCGAAGTCGTCATTGCCAATTAGAACATTGTTCATGGTTCCCTGCGAGGCTGCTGGGATTCGATCGGGCACCGCTTGTGCCAGGGCGCCCAACAAGACGTCGGCGATCCGCTGACTGGTTTCGACGTTCCCTGCCGCGACGGCCGCGGGCGCCAGCGCGTTCACAATCGTCCCCTCCGGCGCCGTCAGTGAGATCGGGCGGTAACAACCGCCGTTGGCGGGTATAGATGGGTCGGTTGCCACCCGAACCGCGTAGTAGAGACAAGACCTGGTGACGGCTTCGACAGCGTTGAAATTCGACTCCACCTGAGGGTCGGACTTGCTGAAGTCGGCGTGAAGTGTGGCGGCTTCGATGGTGATGGCAACTCGGATCGCCACGTCCTGGTCGCCAAACTCCATGAAGTCCTCAAAGGAGTAGATCCCATCCGGAAGAGCCTCTAGAGCGGACGTCATACGTCGCTCGCCATACTCGAGCAATGCGTGGGTCACGCCTTCAAAAGGTGCCAATCCCTCTTTGGCGACAAGATCCTGGAGACGACGCACCGCAACCGCGTTGGCACCCATTTGGGCGTCGAGGTCGCCACGGCGTTCCCATGGAGTCCGAGAAGCCTCAACAAACGGCACCAGAAACTCATCGACCCACCGATCGTCCTGAACCGCAACAGTCGGAGGGACGATGTGTCCCTCCTGGACCAGAGTCGTTGCATGAGCTGGCATCGACCCTGGAGCCTCCCCGCCGACATCGGCGTGATGGGCTCGATTGGCAACCCAGGCGATGTGACGACCGCCGACAAACACTGGCGCCAGCACTGTCAGGTCGTTGAGATGGGTGCCGCCATAAAACGGGTCATTGACGGCGTATTGAACCCCTGGGACCGGGTCGAAAGCCCGAAGACAAGCGGCCACCGACTCGGGCATCGACCCGAGGTGTACCGGAATGTGCTCGGCCTGAGCCAGCATCTCACCGTCGGGTGTGAACACCGCGGCCGAGCAATCGGCTCGTTCCTTTATGTTGGGAGACAGCGAGGTGCGACGGAGGACACCTCCCATCTCCCCGGCTATGGCCGAGAAACGGTTCCGGGCGACTTCGAGAGTGATGGGATCGATCATTTGCCCACGAGATGGCCGATGTGCTTGGTGGCCTCCCGATAGCTGAGACCGGAGAGGTCCTCACGATGGCTCGTGGCAAAGGCCGCGACGGCCGCGGCATCGGTCTTGGCGTACTCACGAAGAGACCATCCGATCGCCTTACGGATGAAGAACTCCTTCTCGAAGGCGCGCTGCTCACAGAAGGAGAACAGTCGATCCGCATCGGTACGCTCCTTGGCCCCGACCTGGCAGATGATCGCCGAGCGACGCAGCCACATGTCATCTGCATCGATCCAGGTGTCGACTTTCGGCCAAACCTCCAAGGGAAATTCCAGAACCAGCTCCCTAACCATGTGCGTCGATGCCTCATCGACAAAGTCCCACCATGCACCCTCAACGACAAAGCGGCGGTACAACGACAGCGATGCCGGAACCATGAACTGACGATGTTTCACCGCCACCCTCTGGGCGATGTACTTCTCCTCCCGATGAGGAAGGCGCCACAGGGCCAGCACCAGCCTCTCGTATTCGGCTCGGGTTGGTGGTGGGAAGTTCTTGACCACCTGCCTGAGCACCGGAATCAGACCGGGTTTCTGCACACCGTAGAAAGGCATCTCGGTTTTCATGTAGGCCTGCATCCGCGCTGCCTTGTCCGGATTGGCTTGATCGGCGAGAGCCGACTGCACATAGATGGAGGCTTCGTTCACCCAATCAGCCATTGGAAATTTCCAAGCTTCCGTCAGCGAGTACCTGTAGCCGGTCGCCGGCCGCGATGAGGACTGCGGAGTTGTCTTCGACAACCACGCCCGGGCCATCAATCTCGAACCCCGCCGGAAGTGTTTCTCTTTGCCAGATGCCATCGCGATGTTGAGGCGTGGAATTCGACGGCACTGATGGCAGATCACTCCATGAGAGTGGAGCTGATCCCGAGGCCGCGGCGCGCACATTCACCACTTCGATTGGCTCGTCGGGGCGATCAAAGCCAAACCGCTGAACATGGAGTGCCTCGAATCGACGCCGGGTCTCATCCCAAGAACCAGCCACAACTTCGAGTTCGTGCGATTGCCCGAGGTAACGAACATCGACACTCACGATCAGTTCAGTGGCATCGACGTCGAACGTTTCGTTGAAGGCATCTGATGTCTCAGACCGAATTGCAGCGATCACGGCGGCCAACTGCATGTCGCCCGAGGGGAGCATCACCGTTCTTGCACGGTCTGCTCGGGGCGGCGCGAGCATCAACCCAAGGGCGGAAAAGACTCCTGACAGCGGTGGGATCAGGGTTGTGGCCATTCCGAGGCGACGGGCGAGACGGGAGCCATGAAGCCCACCGGCCCCACCAAAGGCAACCAAAACTGCGTCGCGCGGATCGGCTCCTTCCTCGACCGACACCGAGCGAAGTGCATGCTCCATGTGACTGTCAACCACTTCGAGGATTCCCGCAGTTGTCTGTTCTTCGTTGAGTCCGATCTCGTCACCCAGTGAGGCGATGGCAGACCTGGCCGCGGGAACGTTGAGGGCCACGGTCCCTCCGAGGGCGAGATCGGGGGGGATATTTCCTGCTGCGACGTTGGCATCGGTGACGGTCGGCAACGTACCGCCGGTGAGGTAACAAGCAGGGCCTGGTTCTGCGCCGGCCGACTGCGGCCCAACCCGAAGAGCGCCACCCGGGTCAACCCATGCAATGGAGCCGCCACCGGCTCCGATGGTTCGGATGGGGACGGAGGGCACCCGATTGACCCGACCGGCAATCATGTGACCGGGCCCAACCGAGATGGCGCCCTCAGTGATACGGCACACGTCGGTCGAAGTTCCGCCCATGTCGAACGACAGCACCGTTTCGTAGCCATGATGCTGACCCAAGGCGGCAGCGGCTACAGCTCCCCCGGCTGGACCCGATAGAACAAGCCTGCCGGCTGACGAGGTGCCTCCCTCGAAGGGAATCAGACCACCTGCCGAGGTCATGATGAGACGTGTCTTCATTTCTAGACGGGCATCCAATGACCGGAGGTAGTCGGCCACCGAAGGGGTCAGATATGCAGAAAGGACAGTTGTGGCTGTCCGCTCGAACTCTCGAAACTCTGGTGAGATGTCCGAGGATAAAAGGACAGGCTTGTCGATCGCCTTGGCCATCTCTCGTTCACGTGAAGGGTCTTTGTAGGAGTCGATCAGAACGACCGCTACCACGTCACATTCTCCGATTTCGGCCGGATCACTGACCCGCAGTTCACGTGGGACCAGTGGTGTGGGCCGATCGGAAGCGCTGTCGTACAGCGAAGGCCGATCTTGACGTCCGATCTCCAACAGATCCTCGTATCCGGCATCGGTCACCAGGCCAACACGACCTCCCCGTTCCTCGAGGAGGGCATTTGTTGCAGCAGTTGTCCCATGCAGGAACATGTCGTCTGCAATCCCCCCAACTGCACTCGCCACAGCCACCGACTGATCTTCACTGGTGGGCACCTTGTGACCCAGAATCGCCTCGCCGTCGTAGGTGACGACGTCGGTAAATGTGCCACCGACGTCAACGCCGATCACTTTGGCCATGGGACTACGCTCCTCGCCCAATGCCAATTACCTCCACACCCACACCAAACCCGAACGCGTTGAAGTTCTCGATAGGAGTCCCCATCGGAGGGCCGGGCACAGTTGTCAAGGGTGGCACCACCGATGAAGCATTCGCTTCCGCACTGGTAGAACTCAGCGGTGTGACCAGCGTGTTCTTTACTGCTGATTTCGTGACTATCTCCAAGACTGCGGAAGCCTCCTGGGATCAGATCACACAGGAAGCGACCGCGATTCTAGAGAGCCACTTCGACGTCTGAGGTCAGGGCGCGATGACCGTGATCGGCCGCACGACGCCGTCGACGTCGGCTGACATCACCACCACGCTCCATCTGCCATCTGCCATCGTCTGACCACCAACGACGGTGCCATATTTGGCCTCCAATGGATCGCCGATCTCTTCGGGTACCAGCACCAATTCGAGTGGATAGGGGATCAGGGCATCCGCATTTGTCACCAATGGTGGAGCAGCAATCCTTGGCAGCCCATCGTCGCCAAGGATTACCCGAAGTGTTGCGATTCGGGTTGGTTGGCGTACGAAGACCCCATCGCTGCCCGACCTCAGAGACCGCACGGCAACCTCCACCTCGAAAGCTAGGGCGTCGACCTCGACCACACTGGTTGCTGCCACCCAATCGACGAACACCTGAACGCCTTCTGGTGCCTGATGCAGGGGGATTCCTTCCGGCATCAGACCAGCCAGGGTCTCGCTCGACTCGGTTGACCCGTCAACACCGAAGTACTCGACGGCGAACCACTCGGCATGTGCCGCTGCCTGATCAATGAGGCGCTCCGGATCAACGGCGTATAGATCGGCTTCCGCGATAACCACTGGGGTGCCGAGTGTCGTCGCCGGAGCAATCGGAATCGCAGCTATGGGAGCCGTTGGCTGCACGACTGCGACGGGAACACTGTCGAGCGCCGGCAAGGGCCGGTTTTGCATGAAGGTGTACGCCAAAGCACCCACCACTACCGCTCCCGCTATCGCGTAGGCCAACCACTGCCGATCGGTCCCTTGCTTTTCGAGCGTTTCCCACGGGATTCGCTCGTATACCTCGTTTCTCTCCTCTTCCATTCCTCGAACGTAAGAAGCCCTGAACCTCAGTTCAAGGGGGTTGATGCCAGGACCTCCCCTTCAACCGGGGAACTTTCTGACCCCGGGCTATCGTCTGAAAGGAAATGGGAGCCAACCTAGATCCGAAACCAGGCCGATGGATCCTCCCCCTTGTGATCTTGGGGATGATCGGATTCACCTATTTCTTCGTCCGCGAGTTGCCCGAGGCGTCACCGGATACCACGTTGATCGGTCAACCTGTGACGACCACGATTCCGGAGTCAACCGGAACCTCGGAAGATCTCGTTGGCGGCACTTTGGATCCCGAGACTCAGGCATATGTCGACGAGCTCGACACCACCAACGACGCTTTGCAGCTTTTGGGCGTTGAGATACTCACGGCGAATGACGGGTTCGACGCCGACCCGCGCGAGGTTCCTTACGAAGAGGCTGAACAGCGTTTCGAGGCGGTCCAAACCCAAACCCAGGTGCTGGCCGACGACCTCGACGCCTTGGCCGTGCCGGAGGGGATGGAGATCAATCAGGAGGCCCTGAAGACCGCCATGCAGTTCGTCGCACTCTCGGCAGGCGACGCACTAAGCGGACTCCGTTCGACGGACAGCGGCGAACTTCGCCAGAACGCCGTCGAGGCTTACACAAAGCACGTTGCAGACTTTGCCACCGAAGTCACCAACGCCCACAACACGGCCGACTCCCTCTAAACCTCGCGAACCTCAGCTACTACGACCCATATCCGGGCCGAATCCGGTCATCTTCGTCGCGTTGGGAGGTCTAAATGTCGTAGTAGAGGTGGAACTCGTAGGGATGGGGGCGGAGTCGCACCGGGTCAACCTCGTGTTCCCTCTTGTAGGACAGGTAGGCGTCGATGAGATCTTCTGTGAACACACCACCCTGGAGCAGGAAGTCGTGGTCGGCCTCAAGGGCGTCGAGCGCTTCATCGAGACTGCCCGGTACTGAGGGCAGACCCTTCAACTCGGCCGGCGGCAGGTCGTAAATATCCTTGTCCACTGGAGCGTGGGGCTCAATCCGATTCTGAACACCGTCCAGACCCGCCATCAGCATCGCTGCAAACGAAAGGTAAGGGTTGGCCGCTGGGTCCGGGCAGCGGAACTCGATCCGCTTCGCTGCTGGTGCCTGTGAATACTGTGGGATCCGGATTGCAGCCGAACGGTTCCGACTCGAATACACCAAGTTCACGGGTGCCTCGAAGCCGGGGACCAATCGGTGATACGAGTTGGTCGTCGGCGCAGCAAATGCCAAGACAGCTTGCGCGTGCTTGAGCAACCCGCCGATGTACCAACGCGCCAGATCAGAGAGACCGGCATATCCCCCTTCATCGAACATCAGTGTCTCCCCGTCCTTCCACAGCGACTGGTGGGTATGCATGCCAGACCCGTTGTCTTCGAAGATCGGCTTGGGCATGAATGTGACCGTTTTCCCCACCTCCCATGCCGTGTTCTTCACGATGTACTTGTAGAGAGTGACGTTGTCGGCGGTACGCAACAATGTGTCGTAGCGCATATCGATCTCAGCCTGGCCCGCCGTTCCCACCTCATGGTGCTGGACTTCGATTTCGATCCCAGCGTCCTCGAGACGAGCTGTCATCTCGGAACGAAGGTCCTGGAAATGGTCTGTGGGAGGGACAGGGAAGTAGCCCTCTTGGTAGCGAGGCTTGTAGCCGAGGTTTCCCCCCTCTTCGTACTCCCCAGAATTCCAAGCGCCTTCGACAGAGTCGACAAAGTAATAACCGGAGTTCTGATCCTGACCGAAGCGAACATCGTCGAAGATGTAGAACTCGGCCTCGGGGCCCCAGTAGGAAATGTCAGCAATCCCGGTACTGATCAGGTAGTCCTCCGCCTTCTTGGCGACATAACGAGGGTCCTTCTCATAAGGCGTGCCCGTGATCGGGTCGTTGACGAAGCAGTAGAGAATCAGGGTCTTCCTGTCCCGAAAGACGTCATCGACCGCAGTCGATGGGTCGGGGATCAGGAGCATGTCTGACTCCTGAATGTCCTGGAACCCACGGATCGAGGAGCCGTCGAATCCAAAGCCATCCTCAAATGACTCTTCGGTCAATTGGTGGGTGGGAACAGTGAAATGCTGGACCTGGCCGGGGAGGTCGCAAAAGCGAAGGTCGATGAATTCGTATCCCTCATCGACGATAAGGGATAAGACGTCGGCAGCCGTCTTGGTCACGTTGCTCTCCTTTGTGTAGTTCTTCTTACGCGAACATAGACTTTCTATCTGCAATCAGTTGCCGGTCGGTTGCCGAAGTGTGAACTCTCTGTTTCGCCGTTTCCACAGCCGAGCGTGTGCAGCCATGGCCCTGTGAGGGCCACCACTGCACACGCATGACTACCGTCGCTCCACGTCATGCCAGCCACCATCGTTATCGGCGCCCAATGGGGTGACGAGGGCAAAGGCCGTGTCGTTGACTTCTTTGCCGAAAAGGCCGACTACGTAGTCCGTTTCCAAGGTGGGAACAACGCGGGGCACACCATCGTCGTCGGTGATGAGAAACTCGCTCTCTCATTGATCCCCTCTGGCATCCTCTACCCGGACTGTGTTCCAGTGATTGCGTCGGGCACCGTGATCGACCCTCAAGTCCTGCTCGCCGAGATGGATATGGCGACCGACCGAGGCCTTGATCCCAGTTCGGTGAAGCTCTCCACAAATGCCCATCTGATCATGCCCTATCACCGAAAACTGGATGCGGCAATCGAGCGCTATCTCGGCAAGAACCAGATCGGGACCACCAAAAAGGGAATTGGTCCCGCCTACACCGACAAGTACGCCCGCTTTGGAATCAGGGTCCAGGATCTCTTCGACGAGAAGATCTTCAGAGAGAAGGTCGAGGCGGCCCTCGTGGAGAAGAACAAAATCCTCCCCCGCGTCTACAACACATTGCCCATGGATGCCGACGAGATCGTCGCTGAATACCTGGAATACGCGGAAAGGCTGAAACCTCATGTTGTCGACACCTCGCTACTCCTCTGGAACGCAATTCAGGACGGGAAAAACGTCCTGTTCGAAGGGGCTCAGGGCACGTTGCTCGACATCGACCACGGCACCTACCCGTTCGTAACCTCGTCCAACGCCACAGCGGGAGGGGCAGTTGTGGGGACCGGTGTCGGACCCAAGGTCATCGATGAGGTGATCGGCGTGACCAAGGCTTATATCTCCCGCGTAGGCACCGGTCCATTCCCCACCGAACTCGACGATGAGACCGGTGACACCATGATCGAATTGGGGGGCGAGTACGGCACGGTCACCGGTCGTCGTCGTCGCTGCGGCTGGCTTGACCTGCTCGCACTCCGTTATGCGGTGCGGGTGAACAGTCTCACCAAGATCTTTCTGACGAAGCTGGACATTCTCTCCGCTTTTGACATCATCAAGGTGGCCACCGGATACCGATCGGCCGAAGGCGACTTCACCGATTTCCCCGCCCAGCAGTCTGTGCTCTATCACTGCGAGCCCATTTACACCGAACTGTCTGGGTGGCGTGAAGATATCACCGGGATCCGGGAATATGACGACCTCCCCAAGGGGGCTCAGACGTACATCGAGTACATCCAGGATTCGGTTGGCGTACCGGTGGGATGGGTTTCGGTTGGCCCGGAGCGCTCACAGCTGATCAACCTCTCATGAAGGTCCTTCTGATCGGAAGTGGCGGGCGGGAGCACGCCATGGGGTGGAAACTGGCCCAGTCCTCTCGCGTCAAAGAACTGATCTCACTCCCCGGCAACCCAGGCCTCGCTGAACTGGGACCAACGGTCGAGGGCATTGGGGTCAATGACGTGGGAGCCATCGCGGCGATGGCACGAGTGCACGGTGTCGACCTGGTGGTGGTCGGACCTGAAGCACCACTGGCCGCCGGCGTCGTCGATGCGGTTTCAGCACTTGGAATTCCGGTATTTGGGCCAACACGATCAGCGGCTCGGCTTGAGTCCTCCAAGACCTACGCCAAGGAGGTGATGGGTCGCGCTGGTGTACCGACTGCTATGTCGTGGGCCTTTACAAAGCCAGGCCCGGCCAAGATGCAGATCGACCAGCTTGATGGACCCTTTGTCGTCAAGGCCGATGGGCTGGCCGCAGGCAAAGGCGTGCTGGTCACCGACGACCGTGAGCAAGCGATGGTTTGGGTCGACTATTGCTTCGAGGGAGCGTTCGGCGAGGCGGGGTCTCGGGTGTTGATCGAGGAATTTCTCGAGGGTCCAGAGGTGAGTGTTTTTGCGGTCTGCACAGAAAAGGGCGCTGTTCCGCTGGAGCCCGCTCGTGACTACAAGCGTCTGCTCGATGGTGATGATGGCCCAAACACCGGTGGGATGGGATCGTATTCGCCAGTGGATGACCTTCCGGGCGGGCTGGTCGATTCCGTGATGAGCGATGTTGTTGATCCCACTCTCAGGCAGATGGAATCGGAAGGGAACCCTTTCACCGGGTTTCTGTATGTCGGGTTGGTTCTGACGCCGGACGGACCCAAGGTCCTCGAGTTCAATGTCCGCCTCGGCGATCCAGAGACACAAGCTGTTCTGCCCCGAATGGAGTCCGACTTCGTTGATGTACTCGAAGGAGCATCACCGGAGTGGTCGGACATGACGATTGTGAACGTCGTGCTGGCGGCAAAGGGCTACCCACAGTCGCCGGAGAAGGGAGCAGTGATCAAGGGGCTCAGCAACATTCCTGACGACGTGATCGTGTTTCACGCCGGGACGGTCCGTGAGGGCAAAGAGCTCCTGGTGAACGGGGGAAGGGTGCTCAACCTCGTGGGAACAGGTTCCACCATCGACGAAGCGGAGGACCGGGCCTACTCAGCTGCGGAAATCGTTCGATGGCCGGGACTCCAGTTCAGAACCGACATCGCGCGTTGATCGGCCAACGTCGAGCTCTTCGACGAGGGACGGAGCAATGGTCTCGGGCCACGAAACAACAATTACTTCTGCTTGTGTCCCTGGGGGCTGGTTCCACCTTGGCCCCACCGTGCGAGATCACGCTCTAGAGAAGGTTTGGTCCCGCTGAACATCGACTCTATGTGCGCTCTATTCGAGCGAGATTCTCAATCAACTACCGTCCCGCCCAATGGGTCACAAAGTCGCAATAGTCATGGGCTCCGGTTCGGATCGGCCGGTCATGTTGAAAGCCGGCATGATGCTGGAAGAGTTCGGGATCGAACACGAAGTCCGGGTCCTTTCGGCACACAAGACCCCGGACGAGGCGATCGAATTCGCGGCCACCGCTGCAGATCAGGGTTTCGAGGTGATCATCGCCGGAGCCGGAAAAGCCGCTCACTTGGCCGGGGTAATGGCAGCCAAATCGTTGCTCCCAGTGATAGGTGTGCCGATCAGTGCTTCCCTCGATGGGATGGATGCCCTCCTCGCCACGGTTCAGATGCCGACCGGAGTCCCGGTGGCAACCGTCGCCATCGACGGGTCTACCAATGCTGCCCTGCTTGCGGTGGCGATGTTGGCGATCGACGATGAGGACCTAGCCAAAGCTCTCGCCGAGTATCGCAAAGACCTCGCTGCCAAGACTTTGGCTGGGTAATCCGACCGGTTGGGCGATACCATCGGTCCCACATGAGTGACGTTTCATTCGACAAGCCCGACCCGCACGATTTTCTCGCAATCGACTCTCTCCTCTCGGAAGAAGAGATACTGCTTCGTGACACCGTTCGCTCCTATGTCGACAACGAGATCAACCCGCACGTCGGCGACTGGTGGGAAGCCGGAACAATTCCGCACGAGCAATTGGCCCGCGACTTTGGCGAGTTGGGCATGCTCGGAATGCACCTCGAGGGGTACGGCTGTGCCGGCACATCAGCAACGGCATACGGGTTGGCTTCGATCGAGTTAGAGGCGGGAGATTCGGGGATTCGCTCTTTCGTATCAGTGCAGGGTTCCCTCGCGATGTTTCCCATCTGGAAGTTCGGCTCCGAGGAGCAGAAGCAGACCTGGCTCCCCCAGATGGCCAAAGGCGAAGCCATCGGCTGTTTCGGCCTGACTGAAGCCGACTCCGGCTCGGATCCGGCATCGATGCGTACCAACGCCAAGCGGGACGGCTCCGACTGGATCATCAACGGTTCGAAGATGTGGATTACAAACGGGTCGATCGCGGATGTGGCGATCGTCTGGGCACAAACCGATGGGGGCATCCGTGGGTTCATCATTCCTACCGACAGTCCTGGGTTCTCAGCACCCGACATCAAGAAAAAGGCGTCACTTCGTGCTTCGGTGACCTCGGAATTGCTTTTCGACAACGTCAGGCTGCCCGACGACTTCGTTTTGCCAGGTGTGGCGTCGATGCGCGGCCCATTGTCATGTCTCAACGAAGCGCGGTTTGGCATCACCTTCGGTGCGATGGGGGCAGCAAGGTCTTGTTATGAGACCGCCCTCGCTTACAGCAAGGAACGGATCCAGTTTGATCAGCCCATCGCCTCCTTCCAACTGACCCAGCGCAAGCTGGTCGAGATGATGGTCACCGTGCAGCGGGGCACCCTGCTGGCCCTGCATCTGGGTCGAATGCGAGACGACAGCAGACTCGTCCCCGAGCAGATCTCATTCGGGAAGTTCGACAACGTCCGCAACGCCCTGGACGTGGCCCGCACCGCCCGCTCGATACTCGGCGCCAACGGGATCACACTCGAGTATCCAGTGTTCCGTCACATGGCCAACCTGGAGACGGTGTTCACCTATGAGGGGACCAACGAGATCCACACCTTAATGATGGGTCAGGCGATCACCGGGCTAAATGCCTTCTCTTAGCCTTTCTGTGAAGATTTTCCCGCGCTATACCCCCAATAATCTTCACAGAAAGGTGGAAAGGTTGCCGTTGGGGACAATTTCGATGTCGGACATGGCTAGCCAGGCTGCGACTTGTTCCAGTTCCCGACGGAGGGCCCTGCCGACTGCGATTCTGTCGACATCGGGCTCGGCAAAAGCACCTTTGACACGGAGAACCCCCTCCTGACGATCCGTCTTGAGATCCACCCTGCCCACCAGGTCACCGTCCAGCAGAAACGGCAACACGTAATAGCCGTAAACCCGTTGTGGCTCGGGCACATAGATCTCGATCCGATAGTGGAAGTCCCATAAACGCTGGATACGGGGCCGATACCAGATCAGGTTGTCGAAAGGCGACAGCAGTGCCGTGCCTCGGGCGGTTCGTGGCAAAACGGCTTCTGGATGCAGAAACCCAGGTTTTCCCCAGCCTTCCACAGTCACCTCCACCAACTCACCCTTTTCAGCCATTCGGTCAACCAGCGGACGGGCATCGGGCATTCTGATCCGGTAGTAGTCACCAAGATCGTCGGCGGTGGCGACGCCCATCGCCCGGGCTGCCAGCTCGAGCAGAGTCGTTTGGGCCTCCTCACGTCCGACGTCCGGTGCATTTAGATGCTCACCGGGAATCACTCTGTCGGGAAGGTCGTACATCCGGGTGAAGTTGGGCCGGTCAGCACAAGTGATCCGTCCCTCCATAAAGAGAATCTCCAGGGCGAGCTTGCCCGTGTTCCAATTCCACATTGTCTGACCCATCCGCTCCCCGGCATCATCCAGTTCCTTGGTTTGGATCGGGCCACGTTCCCGAACCTGGTCGAGAACATCCTCGATGTAGCCGGGCTCCTTTTCTTGGAGCCTCGTCATCGCGTTCCAACCAGCACCGCGCTCCATCTGCCACCGAAACAACCGGTGTTGGTGCGAAGGTATGAGCGAGGCCTCGTGCCCCCAATACTCGAACATCTCCCCTGAGCGCCAGAGCCATTTGTCCAGCCCATCGCGGTCGTATCGGCCGAGACGAGAAAAGAAGGGCATGAAATGGGCCCTGCTGAAAACGTTGACCGAGTCGAGCTGTATCAGTCGAACATGATCGACCACTTTGCGATAGTGACGGGTGTCAACACGCCCGGTGGCACGACCGCCGCTGAAGCCTTGTGCGTTTAAGGCAAATCGGCGTGCCTGGCCGATCGTGATCCGTCGCATGAAATGGCGACGCTAACCGGCGTGGCATCGAAAGCGGAACACGAGATGGCGTGGCATCATCAGACCCGTGATAGACCGCTACACGTTGCCGGAGATGGGCCTCATCTGGTCAGACCAGCACAAGTTCGATGCTTGGAAAGAAGTCGAAGTAGCTGCTCTCGAGTCCTTCGAGAAACTCGGCATGGTCCCGGCCGGGATCGCCGAAGCCACGGCCGCGGCCACCAATCCGACACCAGCCGAGGTGGCCGAACGCGAAGCAGTCACCAACCATGATTTGGCAGCGTTCGTCGACGTCCTCGGGCAGAAGGCCGGTGAGAAGGCAGCCGGCTGGATTCACTACGGGCTCACCTCATCGGATGTGGTCGACACGGCAGGAGGGCTTCTACTCAGGGACTCGGCAGACCTCCTCTACGACTCTTTGACACACCTGTTCAACATGGTGATACGACGTGCCGAAGAGCATCACAACACCTACATGATCGGTCGTACTCACGGCATCTGGGCCGAGCCCACCACTTTCGGACTCAAGCTTGCCAGCTGGGCTTTTGAGCTTGAAAGAGACCGTGAGCGTCTCGCTTCAGCCCGGGTTGCCGTGTCGGTGGGGAAGCTTTCGGGAGCAGTCGGCACCTATGCCCATGTGCCGGCTGAGATCGAAGCGGAGGTGTGTGAGTCGCTCGGTCTCGGCATCGAGCCGGCATCGACCCAGGTCACGGCCCGTGACCGGCATGCTCAATACCTGACGACATTGGCGCTGATCGGGGCGTCGATCGAACGGATGGCCACCGAGATCAGACACCTGCAGCGATCCGAAGTTGGTGAAGCACGCGAGGCATTTGGACCAGGACAGAAGGGCTCGTCGGCGATGCCACACAAGCGCAACCCGATCCTCTCAGAGCGGATGACGGGAATGGCCCGGCTACTCAGGGGGTACTCACAGGTCGGTTTGGAGAATGTCGCCCTCTGGCACGAACGGGACATCTCCCACTCCTCGGCGGAACGGGTGGTCCTCGCCGACTCGTCGATCGCCCTCCACTACATGCTGGTGAAATTCGCCGGTTTGGTCGAACATCTAATTGTCGATTCAGACCGGATGAAGGCAAACCTCGACTCCACCCACGGACTCGTCTTCAGCCAAGCCGTGCTGCTGGCACTGATTGAAGAGGGGATGACCCGGGACGAGGCCTACCGCGTGGTGCAACGCAACGGGATGGCCGCATGGAACGGTGAAGGCCATCTGAAGGACCTACTTGCGGCTGATCCCGAAGTGACCCTGAGCGAGACGAAACTGGATGGCTGCTTCGACCTGGAGCGAATCAAGCAAACTGCCCGCCCGGTCTTTGCACGCCTTGAGAACCTGACTCAGGCCTGACACTGTTACGGAAGGGTGTAGACCGTCGCTAGTTGCTCGTCGAATGACGAGGTCGGGATGAGGACAGCCTTTCCGCCGGAAGTGCGAAAACCATCTGCTTCGATAGTGAAACGGCTCACCGAGTCTTTGGAGATGCCCCGGTACTTCCAACCGGTCGAAATCGCCTGACTAAGCGACCAGCCCGAATCGAGTCGAACCGAATTGGCAACGTATCTCAAGGCTTCCGTGAGAGCGGCCGGTGACGACACTCGAGCAGCCGACCCGGCCAATTGAAACAGCACATCCTGCTGGCGTTTCTGACGTGCGAAGTCCGATCCCGCTACTTGGACCCACTCTCCGCCTTTCAATTGCTCGGTGTGACGAGACCGCACCCAGGCGAGGGCCTGCTCGCCGTTGAGCCGTTGGCAGCCGGCTGGGATGTCGAGGTGAGCTTTGGCGTCGCGAGTCGGATAGTTGACACAGACCGAAATGCCACCCATGACGTTCACCAGCCCAGAAAACCCGGTGAAACTGATCTTGGCGAGATGATCGATGGGAATCCCTGTGTAGTCCTCCACCATCAATGCCAGCAGTTCGGCCCCAGAAGCAGACCCCTTGCAACCACCCAAACCCACGTTCAACCGGCTGAAAGCTCCTTTGCAGATGTTCCACACCCACAGATCACGGGGCAGGCTGACCATGATCGGTGCGCTGGCTTCGGTTCCGCCTTCGGTTGGCTGCAATCCGAGGATGATGGAATCAGCCAGGAACCCGGAAGCGTCGGTCCCAACGAGTAGATAGGCGTCGAAAACCTCATCGTCGATTGGATCGCTGAACGATGTGGGATGAACCGTCCTTGGGTCGATCGCAGAACCCAGACGCTCTTTGACCAACTCGAGGGGGTCTTCGTTGACGTCGAATTTGGGCTCGTCATACTCCAGATCGACTGCTGGGGCTTGAGCCGGCGGGGCGGCCTCTATGGCGACGCGTGCCGCCTCGGGGTGGAACTCCTCGGTCGCGACAACAGCGAAGGCCGTATTCACTTGATATGCGTAGAACGAGAACAACCCAAGTAGTACCCCCACAACCAGAATTGTCCCAGCCTTCCACGGGTGAAACACCACGTACTTGATCAAGGCCAAAGCGGGATCAGGCTAGAACCCGAAGGGTCCTAGGCCGTGGCGATATAAACAGTGCCGGTGAACGCGGCAACTGTTAGCCCGTCTCCCCTCGACACGTCGACCCGATAGGTGGCCAGCCTTTTCGAAGCCGAAACCTCGACGATGCGTGCGGTGAGGCGATCGCCGGGACGACTGGGTGCTGTCAAAGCGATGTGAGCGTCCACAGCCATCGCGGTCTCGAACTGGGTGTTCGACGCCAGGGAAAGGGCGCAATCCGCCAACGAAAACACCATGCCTCCATGCCCGATACCGAGGAAGTTGGCGTGTTCCTCGGTCACGTCCAAAGCAACCACAATCTCATCGGGTTCGACCTGGACGATCTCCACGCCCAATGAGCCGGCATACGAATCACCAGCCAGCAACTCGGCGACACGGTCGGCATCGAAAGACATGACGGGGGAGGCTAACTGGGAAATATGAGCAAGAACCGTCACCGGTGTCACCGGCACTAATCTGCCCGCTCGTGCCGACACTGCCTCATATTGCCTCAGGAAAAGTCCGAGAGATCTACGAGATCGACTCCGACACCCTTCTGTTTGTGGCCACCGACCGCATCTCCGCATACGACGTGATCCTCAACCAGACCATCCCCGACAAAGGGCGCGTTCTCACCGGTCTCAGCCTTCATTTCTTTGACCTTCTCCAGACTCCCCACCATTTCATTGGCACCGATCTCTCCGAGATAGAGGGGGTCTCGGAGGCGGAGTTGATCGACCTCCAGGGCCGCTCGATGGTGGTTCGGCATGCCGATGTCGTACCCGTGGAGTGTGTTGTGCGAGGGTATCTCTACGGATCCTCCTGGCGCGAATACCGCGATGGTGGCGGTCCCACTACCGAGCATTTGCCCGAGGGGCTGCAACTCGCCGACAGGCTGGCGGAGCCGATCTTCACACCGGCGACCAAGGCAACATCGGGTCATGACGAGAACATCACCGAGGCTCAAACCCGCGAGATTTTGGGCGACGATCTCTACGAAGAGCTCCGCCGTCGCTCAATCGACATCTACCAACGAGCGAGGCAGTACGCAGCCGATCGCGGTGTCATCCTCGCCGACACCAAATTCGAATTCGGATTCGCCGACAACAAACTGTTGCTCATCGATGAGGTGCTCACCCCGGACTCGTCCCGCTATTGGCCAGCCGACCAATGGGTGCCGGGCCATGAGGTGCCATCGTTAGACAAGCAGTATGTCCGCGAGTGGCTGGAGACTCAATCCTGGGATAAGAACCCCCCTCCCCCTGATCTTCCGGCTGAGATTGTCGAAGGAAGCCGGGCTCGCTACGTCGAGGCCTTTGAACGCATCACAGGCGCGAGCTTTGCCGACTACCTCACAGGTGACACCACTTGAAGGTGACGATCACAGTCGACCGGCGACCGGAGATCGCTGATCCGGAGGGCACAACGGTCAAACGGGCCCTTCACGATTTGGGTTTCACCGAGATCGAGTCGGTCCGAATGGACCGGGTAATCCACCTCGAGGTTGATGGGGATGACGACGAAGAGGTCGAGACCAGGGTCGAAGAAATGTGCAAACAACTACTCGCCAACCCGGTGCTCGAGGACTTCAAGGTTCAGATCCACAGATGAAGACGGCCGTCATTGTCTTTCCCGGTGTCAACTGTGAACACGATGTCGTCCACGCCATCGAAGCGCTCGGTGGCGAAGCGGACCTCGTCTGGCATCGGGAGACAGACCTTTCCGATTTCGATGGGGTGATACTCCCCGGTGGTTTCGCCCACGGTGACGCGCTCCGGACTGGGGCCATTGCCCGATTCGCCCCCGCCATGGACGAAGTGATCCGACTCGCTGGCGAAAGTCGACCGATCCTGGGAATCTGCAACGGCTGGCAAATGCTCTGCGAGTCACGGCTTCTGCCCGGGGCCCATATCGCAAACCGAGACATGTCGTTCATTTGTAAATTCGTCGACGTCGAAGTGATGGATACCAACAGCGTGCTCACCCGCTCAGCCGAAGTCGGTCAACGGCTCCGAATCCCGTTGAACTCCTACCAAGGCAACTGGGTCGACCCGACCCACAGTGGTCGCATCGTCCTTCGCTATATCAACGATCCCAACGGCTCCCAAAGACAGGCTGCGGCTGTCACCAATGCGGAGGGCAACGTGGTCGGTGTGATGCCACATCCTGAGCGGGGGACGGACGAGCTTCTCGGGTCGATCGACGGGAACATCCTTCTCGAGAGTTTCCTCCACTCCCTCGTCCCAGCATGACCACCACCCAGGAACCTGTTCACCGCCTGTTGGGGATGACCGACGACGAATATCAATCAGTCATCAGGATCTTGGGGCGTGACCCTCGCCCAGCCGAGTTGGCGATGTATTCCGTGATGTGGTCGGAGCACTGCTCGTACAAATCATCTCGGGCTCATCTCGGGCGTTTCCCTACGGAAGCCCCCTGGGTGGTGGTCGGACCTGGTGAGAATGCCGGTGTCGTCGACATCGGCGACGGTTGGCTGGCGGCACTGCGGATCGAAAGTCACAACCATCCGTCCTTCGTTGAGCCATATCAGGGCGCTGCCACGGGTGTAGGGGGCATTCTCAGAGATGTGTTCACCATGGGGGCCCGGCCCATCGCCCTCTGGGATCAGATTCGCTTCGGGCCACTGACCGAACCTATGAACCGCTACCTGTTCAAGGGTGTCGTCTCGGGCATCGCCGGCTATGGAAATGCCGTCGGCGTGCCCACAGTTGGAGGTGAAGTGGAATTTGACGACTGCTACTCGGGAAATCCATTGGTCAACGTGATGTGTCTCGGGATTCTCCAGCGTGAGCAGCTTGTCCTGGGCACTGCCGGAGTACCCGGTTCGATCGCCGTGCTTCTGGGCAAGGCCACCGGTCGCGATGGCATCGGGGGCGCCTCGGTCCTCGCATCCTCGTCGTTTGATGATGAGTCGCAGTCGAAGCGCCCATCCGTTCAAGTCGGCGACCCTTTCGAGGAAAAGAAACTGATCGAGGCCTGTCTCGAACTCTACAAAAAGGGTCTGGTGGTCGGCGTCCAGGACCTCGGAGCCGCCGGACTTAGTTGTGCGATCTCAGAACCGGCAGGCCGGGCCGGCGTGGGAATGGATGTCGACCTCGACGCAGTCCACACCCGCGAGTCGGGAATGACCGCACCCGAACTGCTCATGTCCGAATCACAGGAGAGGATGATGGCCTTCGTCGATCCGACACAAGTCGACGAAGTTCTTGCTGTGGCCGACAAGTGGGAAATCGACTCAGCTGTTGTTGGCGAGGTGAAGAAAGGCGGCACCCTCTCCATCAAGCACAACGGCGAGACTGTCGCCGAACTGCCCGCAGCCTCCCTGGCCGATGACGCTCCTCTCTACGACCGCGAGGCGGTTCGCCCTGAATGGATCGACAGTCTGTGGCAAACAGAATCGAAGATCGAGATCACTAACGAGGCGACAACACTTCTCGAACTTCTGGCCGACCCGGCGATCGGCTCCTCGGCCTGGATCCACGAGCAGTACGACCACATGCTCTTTCTCAACACCGTGGTCGGACCCGGTAGTGATGCGTCATTGCTGCGGATCAAAGGCACTGAGAAGGGTCTAGCGGTTTCCACCGATGGGAACGGCCGGCTTTGCTACCTCAACCCGCGACACGGCAGCCAACGGCTCGTCTACGAGGCAGCCCTCAACGTGGCGATCACCGGTGCCAGACCTCTCGCAATCGTCGACAACCTCAACTTTGGCAACCCTGAAAACCCCGAAGTGATGTGGCAGTTCAAAGAGACGGTCGATGGCATCTCCGAGGCGGCTGAAGCGTTGGACATCCCGGTTGTCGGAGGCAACGTTTCGTTCTACAACGAGACGGAAGGCTTGGACATCCACCCCACTCCCGTAGTCGGGCTTCTCGGTCTGGCCGATCCGATGCCGAAATCGCCGCCACGCTTGAATCGCGCCGGGGCTGGGATGGAAATCTGGGAGGTCGGGCCGGCCGCATCCTCCAGCCAGGCGGGTTCGGCCTTGCAACGGGTCATCGGCAATGCGCTCTCAGGACGGCCAACCGAGCCCAATCCTGAGACAGCCCGGAAAGTCATCGAGCTGGCTCTCGACATGGCTCACAATGTGCCGGTTCTCCATGACATCTCCGACGGTGGCGCTGCGGTTGCCATCGCCGAAATCTGTATTGCGTCTGGCGTGGGCGCCGACGTCGTGCTCAACAATCCCTTCTCTGAGGATCCCCATCGATTCCTGGCTGTGTTCGCGCCCGGAAAGTTCGATCTGTCTGGCGACTTGGCTAGGCGACTGGGCACAGTTGGAGGCGATCATCTCATTATCAACAGAAAGAGCATCGACCTGAGTGAGGTTTTATCGACCTGGCGAGACGCTATCCCTGAGGCCCTTACCGGCTAGTGGAGGTGGCCATGGCGAGTCGTTCTCCGAATATCGAGACAGCTCATCAATAGATACCATCGCCTTGTGACACGTTCGATCGGAATACTCAGCGCAGGTGGGGATAGCCCAGGGCTAAATGCCGCGATCAGGGCGGTCGGCAAGTCAGCTCAGCGCGCTCACGGCATGAGAGTCATCGGCTTTCTAGACGGTTTCAAAGGCCTGATGGAGAACCGATTCGTCGAACTCGACTCGAACGACCTCTCTGGAATCCTCACCCGCGGCGGCACCGTCTTGGGAACAAGCCGGAGCAAGGTCGACAGGATGGAGATGGATGACGGAACCAAGAAGGACATGCGGCCACTGATGCGCAAGGTGGTGGAGCAACACGAGATCGAATCGCTGGTGTGTCTCGGTGGGGACGGCACCATGAAAAACGCCTTGAAGCTCGAAGAGGTCGGGATCAGGGTGGTCACGCTTCCCAAGACAATCGACAATGACGTTGTGGGGACCGACTTCACCTTCGGTTTTGACACGGCGGTGAACGTTGCAACGGAAGCCATCGACCGGCTTCACTCGACGGCCCATTCACACCACCGAATCATGGTTGTCGAGCTGATGGGCCACAGAGTCGGGTGGCTCGCCCTGGGAGCAGGTCTTGCCGGCGGTGCCGATGTGATCCTCCTCCCGGAGATTCCATACGACGTCGAAGCGGTTGCTTCCTCGATCGCGTCGCGGCGTGGCGCCGCCGGCACCTTCTCGATCGTGGCGGTGGCCGAGCGTGCTATTTCTAAGGAGGACGCCTCGATCAGATCGGCAATGGTCGATCAGATGGAGACAAGCGAAGAACGGGACAGGAAAGAGATGAAGAAGAAGCTCAAGGAGTTTGATCGCACCCGCGCCGGTGGAACCACCCAACTTGCTTCGACCCTCGCCGGCCTCACCGGACTCGAATCCAGGATCACAATCCTCGGGCATGTTCAAAGAGGTGGCACGCCGTCCCCGGCGGATCGCCTGCTTGCCACTCGTTTGGGCGCCGCTGCCAGCAGCTACATCGCCGAGGGCATTCATGGCGTGATGGTGGCGGCAAGAGGCGAATCCACGGCGGCCGTGCCGCTCGAGGAGGTTGCCGGGCAGGTCAAGTCGGTTCCTCTCGATCATCCCTGGCTCGAGACGGCCCGTCATCTCGGCATCGCCCTCGGCGATTGAGGCCGCCCCCAATGTGTGAATGTGCATTGGCCACGACCCTCGGACGCGCACGATTGATCTAGCCTTCGATCTGTGACACCTTCGATTCTCGGCGCAGTCCTTGCCGGCGGGCGCAGCACTCGCATGGGTCAAGACAAGGCGGATGTTCTCGTCCGCGGCTCAACGATGTTGGAAGCGGTTGCCTCGGCGGTCCAACCTGTTTCCGACCGTTTGGTTCTCCTCGGACCCGACCGGGACGGATGGGAGTGTTGGCCAGATTCGGTTCATGCTCAGGGGCCTCTCGCCGGCGTCGCTACGGCGCTGACGAGAACGGACACCGACTATGTCCTCCTTGTTGCAGTCGACCACCCTTTTGTCACAGTCGGCACACTCCGCCATCTGACGGAGATGGCGGACGACCTACCCATAGTCCCCGTCGATGATCACGGTATTCGTCAGGTGACGTGTGCGATCTACCCGAAGTCCGTCGCAGACGCAGCCACCGAAGAGGCAAGCAACGGCGGATCGGTGCAGAGTCTGCTTGATCGGGTGTCCTTTACCGCAGTAACGAGTGACATGTGGCGCTCATGGGGCGAGGATGGGCGAAGTTGGTTCTCCGCCGATGACCCGGAAAGTCTTGCGCAGGGTCTATCGCAGTTCCACGCCGGTTAGGGGTTAGGGATGTCTCTGGCGATCCGATCTGCGAACTGAGCCAGAGGACCTCGACACTCAACCGAACGCCCCTTGGCGATCTGTGCGTCATCTCAGGGACCGCTACCCGGACAAAGCCTTGAGACGCGATTCGATCAATCGACGTTCGGCTTTGTTCGAAGCCAGGCTCAGTGCGCTGTCGAAATCCCGTCTGGCCCCGTCGATGTCCCCGGACCTTCTCAGCATTTCCCCGCGCGACGCGTGAAAAGCGTGATAGCCATCCAAATCCGAATCGAGCCCCGACAGTGCGTTGAGACCTGCTTGCGGCCCAAAGGCCTCTCCAACCGCCACTGCGCGATTTAGGGCGACCACAGGTGATCGCGTCGCCGGCAAAAGACGGTCATAAAGGGCAACAATTGTCCGCCAATCGGTCTCCTCCCAGGTGAGTGCCCGGCAATGTTCTGCTGCAATTGCGGCCTGGACGTAATACGAACCGACCGAACCCGCTCCTGCCGCGCGGTCAACGATCTCGAGACCGCTCTCGATTTCGGCATGATCCCAGCTCGACCGATCCTGATCCTGCAACAGGACAACATCTCCCCTTAGATCGACGCGGGCCTCGCGACGGGCATCTTGGAGAAGCATCAGAGCGAGGAGACCCATCACTTCGCTGTGTCCGGCCAAGAGACCATCGAGAAGAAACCCCAATTCGATGGCCGACTCGGTCAACTCTCCCCTTACCAACGTGTCCCCTGACGTCGCGAAGTAGCCCTCATTGAAGATCAGGTAGACCACAGCCAAAACGGCATCGAGACGATTGGGCATCTCTTCAGAATCGGGCACGCGGAAAGGGATCCCAGCGTCTCTGATCTTGGCTTTTGCCCGCACCAGTCTTTGGGCCATCGTCGGTTCGGTCACCAGGAACGCGTCAGCGATCTCTTTTGTGGTCAAGCCTCCGAGGGTCCTCAATGTGAGGGCTACCTGTTTGTCCGTGTCCAGCGATGGGTGGCAACAGGCGAAAATCATCTGGAGCCGATCGTCTCGGATTGTTCCGCCCAACATCGGGGTTCGAGGTCGTTCGGCTTCAACCTTTTCCAGCGAAACGAGCAGCTCTTTCTTCCGGGCATAAGTCGTCTGACGTCTAATTCGGTCGATGGCGCGGCGACGGGCCACCGTCGCAATCCAACCTCCGGGATTGGCGGGCACGCCGGTGTCCGGCCAGGAGCGAAGCGCCTCAGCAAAAGCATCCTGGATGGCCTCCTCGGCGAGATCTATGTCGCCCACCTGTCTCGAGAGGCCAGAGAGCACCAACGAATAGGAGTCCCGGAAGGCAGACTCAATCGCTTGTGTCGACTCGGACGCCACTCCATGAGGTTTACACATCGGGGCCGACAAATTCGAAAGCCCCCATAATGTGACCCTATGGACTCGCCTGTCACCAAACTCATCTATGTCGGGGACCCGATGTGCTCCTGGTGTTGGGGTTTTGCCCCCGAAATCGAAACTCTCTCCGCCGAGCTACCCGTTGAGGTGGTGGTCGGGGGCCTCCGCCCCGGCCCCTCAGCTCAGGAACTCGAAGACCGCATGGCCGGTTTCCTCCGCAGCCATTGGATCGAGATTGCCGAAAAAACAGGACAGCCGTTCAACACCCACTTTCTCGACCGTCGAGACGGATGGCTCTACGACACGGAACCAGCGGCCGTTGCCGTAACCCTCCTCAGGGAATCACATCAGCCGTCGACACTCGACTATTTCACCGAGGTTCAGCACGCCTTCTATGCGGAGGGGCGTGATATCACGGATTTCGACGTACTCACAGATATCGCCGCTCCCCACGGCGTCGATGCCGCCCGTTTTCGCGCCGACCTCGACACACCAGAGGCAAAAAAGCGCGCTTGGGCCGACTTCTCCCGGGCCCGAAATTGGGGGATCAGCGGATTCCCGGCGCTCATCGCCGAGTTGGAAGACGAACAACTCACCCTCCTAGCCAGGGGTTGGACACGAGCGGATCTCGTCCAGACGCGAATCGACTCGCTCAGCGCCGAGGCCAACGGTTGAAGGGCCCCCGGATACCTGAGCCACGGATCGATGTGTCGGCCGTCATCTCCCCGGGTAGCCATATATATGGAGACGTCACTGTCGGTGCAGGGAGCTTCGTGCTCTTTGGGGCTGTCCTTCGCGCCGAACTGGCCCGTATCGTCGTCGGAAAGGAGTCGAATGTTCAAGACAACGCCGTTCTTCACTGCGATGAGGATCTGCCATGTCAAATCGGGGATCGAGTCACGATTGGTCATTCCGCAGTCATTCACGGCGCAACCCTCGGTGACCGGTCATTGATTGGGATCGGAGCGATAGTCCTCAACCGGTCCACAGTGGGCGAAGGCGCCTGGATTGGGGCAGGTTCTGTGCTGACAGAAGGGAAACATATCCCACCGTGGACTCTTGGCATCGGCACTCCGGCGGCGCCGGTGCGCGACCTGACCGAAGAGGAGATAGGTCAGGCTGACGAAGGGGTCGACCACTATCTCCAACTCGCTGCGCTCTACCGCGATATTTTCTCAAATACTCACTGAGCAGAACTGGGTCAGCCTGGCACACACCCCTACGATGAGAGTGTGTCCGCTGAGGCGATAACACTGCTCGATTCCGGCCCCCACGAGGCCTGTGGGGTCTTCGGCGTGTACTCCGCGAACCAACGCGTCTCCCACCTGATCTACTTTGGCCTTTTTGCCCTCCAGCATCGCGGCCAGGAATCGGCTGGTATCGCTACCTCCGACGGTGAGACTGTCACCGTCTTCAAGGATCTCGGTCTGGTCGCCCAGGTCTTCGACGAACCTGCCCTTGCCGGGCTCGACGGTCATCTCGGCATCGGTCATGCCCGCTACTCGACGACCGGCTCCAATAGCTGGGAAAACGCCCAACCGACGCATCGTCAGGTCGGCAACACCAGCATCGCACTTGGTCACAACGGCAACCTGACCAATACCGCCGAATTGGCGGATGACCTTGGCGTTTCCGGAGCAACCACGGACTCTGATCTGATGGCGGAGGGCCTCGCCAGAGCAATCGATGACGAGCGCTCCGATTCGCGGGGACTGGAATTGGCGCTCATGGAAGTGGCTCCGACCTGGAAGGGAGCCTTCTCGCTGGTGATCATGGATCAAGGTCGGATGGTCGGGCTACGTGATCCGAACGGTTTCCGTCCGCTCTGTCTCGGATCTCTTGACGAGGGAGGATGGGTACTCGCCTCCGAAACGTCAGCACTTGATCTGGTCGGCGCCACCTTTGTACGGGAGGTGGCCGCGGGCGAGATGATCGTGATCGATGCCACCGGTGTGCAGAGCTACTACCCGTTCGAAACCGTGAAGCCAGGACTTTGTGTTTTCGAGTTCGTCTATTTCGCCCGACCGGACAGTCAGATGTACGGAAGAAGTATCCATGCCGCCCGTTCCGAGATGGGGCGCATCCTCCACAGCGAGCATCCGGTGGACGCCGACGTCGTCGTCCCCGTCCCTGAGTCGGGCATACCTGCTGCCCAAGGTTTCGCAGCTACCAGCGGAATCCCCTACACCGACGGCCTGGTGAAGAACCGGTACGTGGGACGCACCTTTATCGAGCCGACCCAGATGCTTCGCGACCAGGGAATCAGGCTGAAACTGAACCCGATTCCCGAGGCGGTCGCAGGCAAGCGGGTGGTTCTTGTCGATGACTCCATCGTCCGAGGCTCCACCACGCGGAAGCTTGTTGCCATGGTCCGTGATGCCGGAGCTGCTGAGGTCCACCTCAGAATCTCCTCTCCTCCTTATCGATGGTCATGCTTCTACGGGATGGATACCGCCGATCGCTCCTCACTCATCGCAGCCCACATGGAAGTCGAGGAAATCAGGGAACATCTTGGAGCCGACTCTCTCGGGTACCTCTCGCTCGAAGGCCTTCTCGATGCGACGGGTGTTGCCGACGCCGGCTTCTGCACGGCCTGTCTGTCCGGCAACTACCCGACCGAACTCCCGGCGAGCACGGACAAGTACCAACTCGAGCGCTCATGACCTCGTACCGGGAGGCCGGGGTCGACCTTGATGCCGCCACACGGCACGTCAACAACATCTCAGAAGCCGTGACAGCAACGTGGGCCGACGACGTTGTCGGCACCTTTGGAGGTTTTGCAGCGGGCGTGCAAATACCCGACGGCTACGTGAAACCGATCCTGATGATGTCAACCGATGGTGTGGGCACCAAGCTGGAGCTGGCCCGCCGATCGAATCGATGGGCCGGAGTCGGCCACGACCTGGTTGCGATGTGTGTCGACGACCTCGCCGCAGTGGGAGCACTTCCCATTGGTTTTGTCGACTACATGGCGGTCGGGGCGCTGAATGAGTCTCGTGACGCTGAGATCGTTGCCTCGATTGCGGCCGCGTGCCGTCTCGCTGGTTGCCCACTGCTCGGTGGTGAGACTGCTGAGCACCCCGGCGTCATGGAGACAGATTCGATTGACCTTGCCGGTGCGGTGATGGGAGTTGTCGACAAGGGCGAGGAGCTGGGACCGAGTCGGGTGGTCATTGGCGATCTCGTCATTGGGCTCAGGTCTCCGAACCTCCGCTCAAACGGGTTCTCTCTCATCCGATCGGTCTTCGGGGATTCAATCGACGAATACCAGGTCCAGCTTCTGGAGCCATCTGTCATCTATTCACCCGATGTTCTCTCCGCGGTGAAGACCGGTGGGGTGCATGGCGCTGCCCACATCACCGGAGGAGGTCTAGCGGAGAACCTCGCTCGGACACTTCCAGAAGGGGTCGGGGCCATGGTGGACGTGACGTCGTGGGACCGTCCCGATGTCTTCGCCCTCGTGGAAGGTCGCGGAGTCACCGAGGCCGACATGTGGCGAACCTTCAACATGGGTATTGGCTTTTGCCTGGTAGTCGATCCTACGGCTGCTCGAGATGTCATGGCTGCGACGCGTCGTCATGATCCGAGGGTGATCGGCACGGTCACCCGAGGGTCGGGAGTGGAACTGAGTTGAACCCGACTTAAGCGTGTGCTCGGAATTATGACGCGTGCTGGGCGACCACTTGGTCCAGCTCGAGCAGGAGAGCATGTTTCTTTTCCAGGTCGAGAAACGACGAGCTGATCGAGTTGCGTGCCAGATCAGCGAGCTGTTGCGTGCCGAACCCGAGTGAGTCGTGAAGACCCTGGTAGTTGTCGCCAACGTAGCCTCCGAAATAGGCCGGGTCGTCTGAGTGCACACTCACCAGGAGCCCTGCCTCAATCATGGCCGGTAGTGGATGGTCAACGAGACTGTCGACCACGTTGAGCGCGACATTGGAGAGAGGGCACACAGTCAGTGGGACTTGGTGACGGCGAAGCCGTTCGACCAATAGCGGAGCTTCCAGAGCCCTCACCCCGTGGTCGATCCTTTCGGCTCCGAGGACATCGAGAGCCTTTGCCACATACTCAGGTGGTCCCTCTTCACCGGCATGGGCCACTGCCCGAAGACCAAACTCCCGTGCCAGGTCGTAGGCTTCGGAAAACAATTCCGGCGGATTTCCCGCCTCGGATGAGTCGAGTCCGACCGCCACCACACCTTCCAGGTGGCTTTCTGCGGTGGCGAGGGTTTTGAGGGCGTCGTTTCCACTGAGATGTCTCAAGAAACAGAGGATCAGGCTGGCGCTGAGTTCACTCGAATCGGCAATGGCAGCGCGGAAGCCTTCCATGAACACTCCGAACCCAACACCGCGGTCTGTGTGTGTTTGGGGGTCAAAGAAGATTTCAGCATGGCGAACTCCGTCGACTGCGGCCCGGGACAAGTAGGCGGTCATCAGATCGTAGAAGTCCTCAGGAGTCTGGAGCACAGCTGCGCCCTGGTAATAGATGTCGAGGAAAGACTGAAGGTTGGTGAAGTTGTAAGCGGAAACAGCGCCGTCGACGTCCTCGAAGGGGAGGACGAAGCCGTTGCGTGTCCCCAGCTCCAACATCATCTGAGGCTCGAGGGTGCCCTCGATGTGAACATGGAGCTCGGTCTTGGGTAGATCAGTGATGAATTGTTGGATCAAAGCTCTGCGCTACCAACTTTGGGTGATCGGAGTGCCCTCGGTGTAGCCACTTGACGACTGCAGCCCGATGACGGCTCGTTCGTGAAAGTCGTCGATGGTCCGTGCTCCGGCATAAGTGAAGGCCGATCGGACACCGGAGACGATTCGATCGACAATGTCTTCGACACTGGGGGCTTCGAGGTCCAAATACATCCGGGACTCCGAAATGCCCTCCTCGAATCTCTCCTTCAACGCTCGCGAGAACGTTGACTCACCGGCGGATCTCTGCTGCACGGCACGCTTGGACGCCATCCCGTAGTTTTCCTTGTAGAGACGGCCGTCGGAGTCCCTCAAGGCATCGGCGGCCGATTCGTAGGTGCCGGCAAGCCATGACCCGATCATGACGCTTGACGCACCAGCCGCGAGGGCCAAGGCCACGTCACGTGGATGCCGTACTCCCCCATCGGCCCACACATGTTTGCCCCGAGACCGAGCGATCTCAGCACATTCGAGCACCGCCGAGAACTGAGGTCGTCCGACACCCGTCATCATCCTGGTTGTGCACATTGCGCCAGGTCCAACACCAACCTTGACTATGTCGGCCCCAGCGTCAATCAGGTCGATCACGCCGGATGCCGTCACGACATTGCCCGCAACGACAGGATGACTGTCCGTGACAGAGCGAACGGCCCTCAGCGCATCGATCATCCGTTGCTGATGTCCGTGAGCGGTGTCGACCACGATCACGTCGACACCGGATTCGATCAGGCCGGCAGTGGTGGCAGCCACATCCCCACTGACACCCACTGCTGCCGCGACCAGCAGTCTTCCCGCCGAGTCCAAAGCCGGTTTGTAGAGAGTCGCCCGCAGGGCACCCTTCTCGGTGATGACGCCAATGAGCCGACCGCTGGCATCGACAACCGGTGCAAGGTGGATTCGTTGCTCGGTGAGCGAGTCATACATCGATTTGGGGTCGAGTGTGGCTTTGATGACGATTGGGTCTGGACTCATCACAACCGAGAGAGGTGTGAATCGGTCGACCCGAGCTCCGTCAGTCTCAACGAAGATCCCCACGGGATGATTCGAGTCATTTACGACGATCACTGCGCCGTGTGCCCTCTTGTGGATCAGATCCATCGCCGCATTCACGGTGTCCGTCGGGCCCAGTGTTATCGCGGTCTCGATCACCAGATCCGCACTCTTGACCGCCCTGGTCATATCGTCGATGGCTGCAACATCGACGTCCTGGGGAAATACGGCCAGCCCGCCTCGTCGGGCCACAGTCTCTGACATTCGGCGCCCGGCAACTGCTGTCATATTGGCTACGACTAGAGGGGTCGTGGTTCCGATGCCGTCTGGTGTCGTCAGGTCGACGTCCATTCGGGAGACCACATCAGAGAAAGCCGGCGCCAGATAGACGTCCGAATAGGTGAGATCGAATGCGGGCTCGAGGCCGTTGAGGAACTTCATGGCTTGACCACACGGGAAGACTATCCGGTCAATCGGACGGCGTAGGCTCTGCAATGTGGCCTCGCTTCTAGTCAAACACGCCCGCGTCCTGGCCATGATGGATGACGAGGGAACCGAGACCAGCGATGCCGGGCTTTTCGCGGTCGACGGATTCATTCGACAAGTGGGACCCACTTCTGATTTGCCGGCAACAGCAGACGAGGTCATCGATGCCACCGATCACGTCGTTGTCCCGGGTCTGATCAACACCCATCATCATTTCTATCAAACCTTGACCCGGGCCGTCCCCGGCGCACAGGACACCGGATTGTTCGACTGGCTACGCACGCTCTACCCAATTTGGGCCCGAATGACGCCTGACGACGTTCAAATCTCAACTCAAACAGCCCTTGCCGAGCTTGCTCTTTCGGGCTGCACCACCTCCTCTGACCATCAGTATCTCTTCCCCAACGGTTCTGGAGTGTCCGATCAGGTACGGGCAGCGGAAGCCATAGGCATCCGTTTCCATGTCGCAAGGGGGTCCATGAGTCTTGGCGAGTCGAAGGGCGGGCTTCCCCCCGATTCGTTGGTCCAGGATGAGGATGAGATTCTGGAGGACACCGAAAACGTTATTACGACCTTTCACGACCCAAAGCCTGGGGCGATGATCAGGGTTGTCGTTGCTCCTTGCTCCCCCTTCTCAGTGACAGCCGAACTCCTGAGGGAGTCGGCAGCACAGGCCCGTCGTCACAACGTGCATATGCACACCCATGTTGCAGAAACTCTGGACGAAGAAGCGTTTTGTTTCGAGACTTCGGGCAGACGTCCGGTCGAGTTTATGGAGGACCTGGGATGGGCAGGCGACGACGTCTGGTTTGCCCACGGCGTCTATGTGAGCGACGAAGAGATCAAGAGGATGGCCGCCAATGGGACGGGTGTCGCCCATTGTCCCACGTCAAACATGCGTCTCGCCTCAGGTATCGCACCGGTGCGTCAATACCTGGCGTCCGGAGTCCGCCTTGGAATTGGAGTTGACGGCTCGGCCAGCAACGACGGCAACCACCTCATCGGCGAGGCTCGCCAGATGATGCTCCTTTCCAGACTCTCCGCGTCACCACCACTTCAGGGTGGAGAGTTGCTCACCGCACGCGACGCATTGCGAACGGCGACACGCGGCTCGGCAAGTGTTCTCGGTCGCGACGACATCGGCACCCTCGAGGTGGGCAAATGCGCCGACTTCATCGCCGTCGACCTCAACCGACTCGAATACGCCGGGGCATGGCACGACCCGGTAGCGAGTCTCCTGTTTTCATCCCCGACCACAGTCGACATGAACTATGTGCATGGCCGGGCAGTGGTCAAAGAAAGACAACTCGTGGGAGTGGATCTTCCCCGGATCCTCGAACAACACAATGCCGCGGCCTCCAGGTTGATGAACTGATGAACTTCACGAGGGCAACCAACATCGACGAGGCGCTTGCCGCCAAAAACGCTGACACCGATGCTGAGTTTCTCGCCGGCGGTACCGATCTGATGGTCGAGGTGAACCTGGCCCATCATCGTCCCAAGAGTGTCATCGGAATCGAAAATGTCGCCGAGCTCAAGGAGACGTCAACCAGTCGCATCGGAGCGGGTGTCACTTGGGACCATCTCGAGTCGAGCTCTCATCAGGCTCTGGCCCATCTTGCCCGCACCGTTGGGTCACCTCAGATCCGGGCCGCCGGCACCATCGGCGGCAACATCGGGACCGCCAGCCCGGCGGGTGACGGACTGCCGTGGATCGCTGCGATTGACGCCAAAATCGAGGTTGTCTCACAGTCGAGGGGAAAACGTCTAGTCCCGTGGGCTCAGTTCTTCACCGGCGTCAAACGAACTTCGCTTGGCGCTGACGAGATGGTCACAGCACTGGTACTCCCGGCCGACATGCCACAGATTCAGCACTTCGCAAAGATTGGTGTTCGCAGCGCGATGGTGATTTCGACGGTGTCTTGTGTGGTTGCTCGGGGAACCGACGGATTCAGGGTCGCTCTCGGATCGGTGGCTCCTACCGTGATTCGCGTTCCAAGGGCCGAGCAGCTGCTCAACTCGGAAACCAGGCCATCAGAGGCTGCGCTAGACGAATTCGCTGCCACGGTTGCCAAGGAAGTCCAACCGATCACCGACCATCGGTCAACGGAGGCCTACCGACGCCATGCTGCCGGTGTCCTTGCCCGTCGACTCGTTGTGAGGTGTCTCAATTGATCGTCACACTCAAGATCAACGGCAAGGAGAGGTCGGTGTCTGCCGCCGGATGGGAAAGCCTTCTCAACGTGCTTCACGACGACCTCGGCCTGCCTGGTTCCAAAGCTGCGTGTGAACAGGGCGAGTGTGGGTCTTGCAGCGTCATCCTCGGCGACACGCTGGTGTGTTCTTGCCTCGTGATGGTGGGCAGCTGCGAGGGGGCTGACGTCACCACTGTGGAGGGTATCGCCGACGGCGATGACCTCCACCCGGTGCAGCAGGCGATGTACGAATCCGCGGGGGTTCAATGCGGGTTCTGCACACCCGGGTTCGTGGTTGCAGCGAAACATCTCTTCGATCACAACCCGACGCCGTCAGCGATAGACATTACCGAGGCCCTATCGGGGAACATTTGTCGTTGCACCGGATACGGGGCGATCCTGCGCGGACTCGTGTCGTTGGCCGACGATGGAGAGCGGGAATGACAACCACCTCGTACCGGGTTGCCGGCCGGGTTGGCGAGAGCGTCCTCAGACCCGACGGCATCCCAAAGCTCACAGGGAACTTTGCCTACATCTCCGACCTGGTTGCGGATCGAATGCTCTGGGGTGCAACCAGACGTAGTCCCCACGCCCACGCCCGGATCACCAAACTCGATGTCGCACCTGCCCTAGCCATGGCAGGTGTCGTTGCGGTCATCACCCAGGAAGACGTCCCAGGAAACCCCCGGTTCGGCCAGGTCGAGCAAGACCAACCAGTTCTTTGCGACGGCATCGCCCGCTACTGGGGCGAGCCGGTGTCAGTTGTCGCCGCCGACGACCCTGAGACTGCCCGTCTCGCTGCGGCCGCCATCGTTGTCGAGTGGGAACCACTCGAACCACTGTCTGACCCTGAAGTCGCGGTCGAGACAGATGGCAAGGTCATACGCCAAATACGGATCGAAAGGGGTGACCTCAGCGCGTCAGGCACCGTCGTCGTAGAGGGCACCTATGCAACAGCGACACAAGACCAGGCCCCCCTCGGTCCCGAAGCCGGCTTGGCTATACCTGACGGTTCTGGGGGTGTCGACCTATACGCGACCACCCAGTGGGTCCACGTTGATCACAGTCAGATCGTCGACTGTCTGGACGTGACTCCAGACCAGGTGAGATGTCACCCGGCTGGCATCGGAGGAGCCTTTGGAGCCAGGGAAGATATCTCCCTCCATATTCACCTCTGTCTCCTCGCCGGCTTCACCGGCCGCCCGGTGAAGATGGTCTACAACCGGACCGAGTCGTTTGTCGGACACGTGAAGCGTCACCCATCGCGGATGGAATATCGCCACGAGAGCGATGAAAACGGCAAGCTGATCAAAGTCTCGGCGAGGGTGCTCCTCGACGGCGGTGCTTACGCCCACACCAGTGAAGCCGTCGTCGCCAACGCAGCGTTCTTCGTCGTTGGGCCATACAACTGCGCCAACGTCGAAGTCGATGCGATCGTAGTGCGCACCAACAATCCCCCAACCGGTGCCATGCGCGGGTTTGGAGTGGTTCAGACTTGTTTCGCTCACGAATCTCAAATGGACAAGTTGGCTTCGGCGATAGGAATCGGACCTCTCGACATCCGTCGGATCAACGCATTGGAAGCAGGAGATCCGCTGGCAACGACTGGCCAAATCATCGAAGGATCCCTCCCAACCAGTCGGGTTTTGGATGCCCTCGAATCGATCCCAATGCCCGAATTCGAAACGACCGATGACCCTCGGCTCCTGCCGGGCGGCACCGGGCGCACCACCGAACCTTCTTCGGTCAAGCGGGGCGTCGGCTACGGGTTGAGTCTCAAGAATCTTGCCTTCTCCGAAGCATTCGACGACTTTGCCGAGGCCCGAGTATTGCTGACCACGGCCGGGGTCGAGGTCCACACCGCGGCGATGGAAGTCGGTCAGGGATTGGTCACCGTGTGTCAGCAGATCGCAAGGACTGTCCTGGGTATTGAGAAGGTGGCAGTCGTCTTCGACGACACCTCGAAGATCGGATCCGCCGGCTCGACCTCGGCCTCACGCCAGACACAAATGACGGGAGGTGCTGTTCATGCCGCAGCCGCTCAACTCCTCCAGAAGATTTTGGACGACCACGACGGTGACGAGTTGCGAGACGATGGGGTCTATCTCACAGGTCAACTCGTCGCCACAATCGCGGACATCTGCACTGACGGGCCGATCGAGCAATGGGTCCAGTTTTCCCATCCACCTACGGAGGAAGTCGACAGCAAAGGACAGGGGAACCCCCATGCAGGTTTTGCGGTGGCAGCCCATCGGGCGGTGGTCGAAGTCGACGTTGATCTTGGCTTGGTCCGTGTGGTTCGAATTGACACCGCCCAGGACGTGGGCAGGGTGCTCAACCCTGATGCTGCGATCGGGCAGATTGAGGGCGGCATCATGCAGGGGGTTGGTCTTGCCGTGATGGAAGAAGTGGTCGTTGATGCTGGTGTAATCAAAAACCCCACTTTCACCGACTACCTGCTGCCCACCTTCCTCGACGCACCGTCAATCGAGGCTCGTTTCATCGAAGAGCCAGACCACTGGGGCCCCTTTGGAGCCAAGGGAATCGGTGAGCCCCCCACCATCAGCTCCACACCGGCTGTGGTTGCGGCGATCAGGGACGCCATCGGTAAGGACCTAACCCGCGTCCCGGTCCGACCCCAGGACATCGTCGGGTTATGAGCCCATCAGCACCAACGCCAGCTAGCCCGATTGAGACAGGTCTACCCAGTTTGATTGGCTTCAGTCCTGGCTTCATAACCATGGGCACTCACGCCCCGTGACTCGACCTCAGACCATTGACTCTGAGTGGTAGCGCTGCCTATAACGCGCCAACGAACCAGAACTCATCGCCTCGGGATGAAGCGTCGCACCGAGCGCAGTAGTGCTGTTCGGCGCTCTTGCGAAGCCGATCGATATCACGCAGATTAGGCGCTATGCCCTGGCCAGATTTGACGCTCGCCGGCCCCGGCGCTCGACGTCCCGTACTCGAAGTCCCGTCGTAGTCGCTTCTTTCTGTACGGGAGCAGCAACAATGATGCTGTGACCTTCGCGGTGTTCCAACTCAACCCGTATGGCGTCAGAATCTGCAAGGCGGACGTCCGACACCAGGGCGGTAGCGCGGAGAGCGTCTCGTTCAACTTGGAGGCCTTCTACGAGACTGGCGAGCACGGACATGCTCTCCGGTTGCTCACCCTCGTCGGGATCTGCTGCGATCAACTTCGTCTCCCCGGCAGCCGTGGTGGCCGCGCCGTAAGGGAAGAACTCGCCGTGCTTGGCCAACATCTCTTGTGCGAACGGCAGAGCGGCATCCAAGAGACCGTCGAGGTCGTCTTGGGCCAGCTGCGACGCAGAGTCGCGCCAGGAGGGCATCGGACACATACTGCCATAGCTCAACAAATCAGACACAGGTGCCGCCGCCGACAACCGACGAGTCCTACGCATCGCCAACAATTCCGAGGAGTTCAGAAACAGAGAAAAACCCAGGCCGTGTCTGAGTTTCTCTGCTGGTAGCGGGGGCGGGATCTGAACCCGCGACCTTCGGGTCACGAGTGGGATATGTGGTCACCACCGGTGATGGGAAATCCGCGAAATGCCTCATCGGTACGCGCTTCTTGCGTGCGCAGCCTCACCTCATCTGGGGTCGAAAGTCCAATTCCTTCACAAGCACAATTGCGGAACGATCACGAACCCTATTTTTGGTTTGCTACGGGACTTGTGAGCCGCTCATTGTCTTTTCGGACTCCAAGTCCCTTCGGCAGACAACTAGTCGACACTGACCAGTGAGGGTCTCGTCGTCACGCTCAGTCCCTCCTGT
>Ga0255057_10000024_pt1 | contig 77825 bp, 78 predicted proteins | sample Cases_109_6_MG_FD_189022 | JGI IMG/M metagenome (GOLD analysis project Ga0255057, IMG submission 189022) | Seawater microbial communities from Amundsen Gulf, Northwest Territories, Canada - Cases_109_6 | ecosystem: Environmental > Aquatic > Marine > Gulf | place: Canada: Northwest Territories... | reverse complement strand
CCTCCCCGCCTGCGGCGGGACTCCCCCCTGAGGGGGGAGCAAAGAGAACGCCGCGGCGATGAGCCCAACGGTCGTCGCACTGTCGCGAAACACGACACCCTGACGGGGGAGCAAAGGACGGGTCCGCAACCACGGTTCGACCCTGGACCGTCGCGAAATGCCTCCCGCTGATGAGGGGGAGGCAAGGAACAGAAGTCCTACTCAGCCGACTCGAAGCGGTGGAAAGTCGGTAACGAGCCCCTCGGCCTCGATCTGGTGCACCTCCGTCGATGAGGGCAACCCGCGTAGTTGGTGTCGACCCAGGTCGCGGAACTCGATCCCGAGCTCCGCGCATTCGGCGGCTTCCAGCGTCTCGCCGGTGACGAGGATCTGGCCTCCGTGGCCTGCGGCGCAGAGCCTGGATGCTTCATTCACCGGCAGACCGACGTAGCCGCTGCTGGTCATCGTGATGTCGCCGGTGTGGATGCCGGCCCGTACCAGCACATCAGCGTCGCCGGGCCATGATCGAGCCATGAGCCCTCGCTGGAAGGCGACAGAGGCCCCGATGGCCTGCTCGACGTCCTCGAACACGGCGAAGTACTCGTCGGCTCGCACTTCGACCTCGCGGCCCCCGGACTCGGCAACCGCTTTGCCGATGACGGTTCGAACGTCGCCGAGCAGCTCCTGGTAGGAGTCGCCGAGCGCGGCCAGCAGGCCGGTGGAGCCCTCGATATCGGTGAACAGCAGGGTCACCCTCCCGCTCGGGAGGTCGGTTGCGGTCGATCGCTTTCGCTCAGATTTGATCTGTCCGGTGATGAAGCCGACCGGCACGATGCCGTACCGCTTGGCGGCGTTGAGGAGCCGGGTGCGCGCCCGCTCCCGGCCGGCGTCGTCCTCGAAGTGCACCCGTTCGAACCGAGAAAGTGCGTTGCGCACATGGGACTCGTCGTTGATCGGCAGCCGCCGTTTCCCCGCGGAGTCGATATAGGCGAACGCACTGTCCGGTAGCTTCGCCCGCTCGCTCGTGGTCAGCTTCGCCATGCCGCGATTCTATGGGCCCGCAGCAGCACAGATGACGCTGCCAGCCCAGGGCCGGTAGCGTTATGTATGACGCTGCGAGCCCGCGGAATGGTCACTTTTGACAGCCGGGGGACCAGAAAGTGCTGCGACTGCGAACCACATCGCGGCGGATTTCATCCCCACACCGCGGACATGGCTCTCCCTCCCTGCCGTATGCCGAGAGCTCGGCGATGTACTCGCCCGAGCGGCCGTCCGGGAGCAGATAGGCGAGGTCGTCGAGGGTGGTTCCGCCGGCCTCGATCCCGGCGCCGAGCACATCGTGGAGGGCAGTGAGCAGGCGATCGAGTTCGTCGTCATCGAGCGAACCTCCGGGCCGGTGGGGGCCGATCCCGGCGGTGAAGAGGGCCTCGTCCGCGTAAATGTTGCCGACCCCGGCGATGATGCCCTGGTCGAGGAGGAGGGCCTTGATCGGTGCGGTGCGGTTCTGGAGGCGATCGCTCAGCTCGGTGACCGAAGGTGGGTCGCTCCAGGCGTCCGGCCCGTGGACCGCGAGCGTGTCGAGCTCCTCCTGTGTGGCCACCATCGTGTAGCCGAAGGTTCGGGGGTCAATGAACCGCAATTCCAAGCCTTCATCGAGGGCGACCCGCACGTGGGTGTGCGCCGGGATCTCGTCGTCTGGGCCCGCAACGGTCAGACGACCCGACATCCCGAGATGGACCAGCCAGACGAGGTCACCGTCGAGAAGGATGAGCAAGCGCTTGCCGTGTCTCCCGGTGCCTTCGATCCGGCGGCCTACGAGTCTCGCCGTGAAGTCCGATTGTTGCTCTTGACGGCGCAGCATCCGGTCTCGCGTCACCGACACATCGGTGACCGTGCGCCCAACGACCAGCGGGTGGATGAGGCGGCGGGTGGTCTCAACCTCTGGGAGCTCGGGCATCGTTGCTGGTCACGGCCCGATCTGGTGGTCGATATCGTCCGGCGACTCAGCGGTTTCGCGATTCGGTGCCACGGCCCTCGGGTTGTTGTGGAAGTCGATCCGGCGGTGTGACAGATCGCAGAACGGCTGATTCTGGCTGGCGCCGCATCGGCAGAGGGTGAAGCGCGGTCCTGCGGTGAATAGCTCGCCCCGAGCGTCGCGCACCTCCACGTTGCCACGAATCATGAGCGGCCCGTTTGGCCATGGCACAACAGTCGTCTCGCTTGGACTCTGCTCATCGGGCTGACCGTCGGTCCGGTGGTAGGTAAGGGCACCGGTGGGGCATCGCTCCACAGTCGCTGCGATCTCATCGACTGTCGCGCTGTCGACGCTGATCCATGGTCGTGCCTGGACGTCGAAGACCGCCGGCAAAGCGTTGAGGCAGATCGCGGTGTGGATGCACAGCTCCGAGTTCCACTGGACCTGGATCGCGTCGGTTTGGTATGAGCGCTTGACCATCAGGCGCCGACCATAGTGACTCGTTAGCATCGCCCGATGCGCGCCGCACGACTGCTCCTTGCCGGCGCTCTGTTGGTCTCCGTTGCCGCCTGCGACGGTGCGAATGAGGAGGTCAGCGGGTCGGTTGCCAAGCTCGACCGGATGGCCCTGTCCCAGTCGGCCGTCGTAACCGTGGAGCTTCGTGACACGTCGCTGGCTGATGCACCGGCTGAGACCCTCTCGACCGATGTCATCGAGCTCGGCGGAAACCAGCTCCCGGTGCCCTATCTCCTTTCCTACGACCCGAGCGACATCGATGAGCGACACACCTACACGGTCTTTTCGAGAATCGAGGATGGCGGCCAGTTGCTCTACATCACCGACACCGCCTACCCGGTGATCACTCGTGGCAATCCGACCGAGGACGTGGAGGTCGTTGTCGTGCGGGTCGGCGGCGGTTGATCACACCCAGCCGGTGATCGACCAGAAGTGACCGTCCGGGTCTCGAAAGTGCGCAGCGTGCAGTGTTCGACCGTCTTGCTCCATGACGGGTCGCAGCTCGACCTCGAACGGGACGCCGCGCTCGGACATGGCCTCGTGCGTGGCGGCGACGTCGTCGACCTCGAGGGCGATCTCTGTCGTCGTCTCGTCCGGCGGCTCATCGGGATTGGCGTTGAGCGCGACGCTGATCGACCCCCCGTCGAAGAACGCGAAGACCGGCGACTCGGACACGAGCTTCAATCCGACCTGGTCGCGATAGAAGGCGATGGACGCCGGAAGGTCCCTGACACGGAGAATCACGTTCGAGACTTTCACACGGTCACGCTAGAGCGGGCGGTGCGCTTAGGTAGGGAGTCGTGAAGTGTGTTGCGATTGCCCTTTTGGTCGGCCTCGTCGGTGCCGCATGTAGCACACCGGTGGATGAGACGACGTCCGCGTCGGCCGCCGAGCAGCCGTCGACGACCATCGCCATCGGCGACGAGATGGTGACCACGTCGAGCATCGAGATGGCGCCATCCGAGCTGGCGGCATTGCCGCTCGCTGCCACCCCATCTCAGGCCGAGGGTCCGTACTACCCGGTCGAGCGCCTCGCCGATCAGGACCACGACCTCACGGCAGTGGACGGCCTTGCCGCAGTTCCAGCCGGCAACATCCTGATCGTCAACGGAACGTTGCTGACCAGTGAGGGTGCGCCGGTCGCCGGGGGCGTCGTCGAGATCTGGCAGACCGACGCCAACGGCATCTATCTGCATCAAGACGACCCGGGCGTCGCCGACCGCGACCCCTTCTTCCAGGGCTCGGGCGCGGCAACCGCCGCGGAAGACGGTTCGTGGTCATTCCGCACCATCGATCCCGGCTACTACGAGCCGCGACCCCGCCACATCCACGTCAAGGTTCACGTAGACGGCAGGCCGGTCCTGACGACGCAGATCTACTTCAGCGACGACCCGCAGGCTGCCGGCATCGATGAACTGCTCGTCGCCACGATCCGGCCTGGCACGGATGAGGATGGCGCTGCATTGCTCGTTGCCGACTTCCGCATCGTGCTCCCGGCTGCGTGAGCCTCTAGTACAGGAACATCGGCTTGCCGAGGACATTGCGCACCTTGGGCCGATATTCATCGACGTCGTAGAGCTCGTCGACGTCGACCCGGCGCTCACCCTCCCCGGTGACCTCGAGCGGGACGTGGGTGTAGGTGCCGCCATCGAGCGCCACCATCCGCCCCGACTTCCCGTCCATCACCAGGTTGGCAGCCATCACCGCGTAGTTCGTCGCGACCATTAGGTCCAGCGAGTCTGGCGGACCCGACCGCATCAGGTAGGCGACCGGCTGGTAGAGGACGCCCTGGCCGGTGGCCTCCTTGAGCACCTCCGCAGTGACGTTCCCAATGCCGCCCAGTTTGCGGTGCCCGTAGGGGTCTGCTTCCCCGGACAGCTGCACGTCTCCTTCCGTCATGCGCGCCCCCTCCGAGATCGTCATCATGGCGTAGTGGGATGGGTTGGCCTCCTGATCGGCGACGAGTAGCTTCGCCAACCGCTCCGGGTCGAACGGCACCTCGGAGATAATCGCTCGATCGACCCCGGCCAGATAGGCCGTGATCAGCGATGTTTCGCCGCTGTATCGGCCGAACAATTCGACGACTGCGATGCGCTCGTGTGACCCGGCCACGGTGCGCAGGCTGTGAACGGCCTGGATCCCGCGGGTGATTGCGGTCGAAAATCCGATGCAGTAATCGGTTCCGTGGACGTCGTTGTCCATGGTCTTCGGGATGGCTACCACCCGCACCCCTTCCTCGTGGAGTCGCAGCGCGTAGGACAGCGTGTCGTCACCCCCGATCGCGATCAGCATGCCGATCTGCTGGCTTTCGAGCACCCGCCGCACGTGCGGGGTCAGGTCGTGAGGGCCCTCACCGCTGAATCCGGTCAAAAAATCGGGCAGGTCGGCTTCAGCCACCCGACCCGGGTTGGTCCGGGAGCTGTGCAGGAAGGTGCCACCGGTCCGGTCGACGGTCCGAACCGTACCGGCGTCAAGTGGCAGCAGGTTGGCCTCGATGCTTTTTGGGTCGTCGAGATTGGTAAACGCGAGACCCGCCCAGCCGCGGCGGATGCCGACCGCCTCGTTGCCTTCGGCCACGACGCGGTTCACCACGGCCTTGATTGCCGGGTTGAGCCCGGGTACATCCCCGCCGCCGGTAAGCACACCGATCTTCATGACCTGAGCGTACTTTCTCCCGTACCTGACACGGCGCGCGATCTATTCCGTAGGATGAGGGGGTTGGCAAGGAGGGAGCACGTGGCCCAGCAGCCGATCGAGATGATCCTGCTGCGTTTGTGGGCCAGTTATATCGCCGTCCCGATGTGGATCACCGACAGCGACGGCAACCTCGTTTTCTACAACGAGCCCGCCGAGGCGCTCGTAGGGAGACGGTTCGATGAGGCCGGCGAGATCAAGGCCGCCGATCTCGCCAGCGTGTTCGTTACCTCGGATCTGAACGATGAGCCGCTGCCGGTCACCGAGATTCCCACCTGGGTTGCACTGACAGATAGGATCCCCGCGCACCGCAAGCTCAGATTCCGTGCCTTCGACGGGTCGTGGCGAAACATCGAACTCAGCGCACTTCCCATCGAGGGCCAGGGGGGCAGGCTGCTCGGATCGCTGTCGGCATTCTGGGAAATCGAGAAGGAAATCGAGAAGGAAATCGAGAAGTGAGAGTCACCCTGTGGGGCACGCGCGGCTCGGTGGCGCGAGGTGGGATGCAAACCGTTCGATACGGCGGTGACACCTCCGTCGTCGAGGTCGAGGGATCCGATGGGACACGGCTCATCCTCGATGGGGGTTCCGGCCTGATGCGGGTGACACCGGGACTCGGCAGTTTCTGCGAGCGGATCGACGTGCTGCTCACCCACCTGCACATGGATCACATCCAGGGACTCGGCTTCTTCTACCCGTTGCGTGATCCCGATATCCAGACACACATCTACGGCCCGGTTTCGACAACGATGGGTCTTGGTGACCGACTGGCTCGATACCTGTCACCGCCGCTGTTCCCGGTGCGGTTGCGGGACCTGCAAGCCATGCACCTGCACGACGTCGAGCCGGGTTCCTTCGAGATCGGATCGTTCACCATCACCGCTGATCTGATCGTCCATCCGGGGCCGACGCTCGGCTACCGAATCGAAGAGAACGGTTCGGCGCTGGCCTATTTGCCCGACCACGAGCCGGCGCTTGGGCATCAGGAGTTTCCGGCCGCGTCGGAGTGGACTTCCGGGTTCGACCTGATGCGCGATGTCGATCTTCTGATCCATGATGCCCAATACACCGATGAGGAGTACGAGGGACGGGTCGGCTGGGGGCACAGCACGCTTGGCCAGACGGTTGCCCTTGCATCGCAGGCGGGCGTGAAGACCCTGGTGACATTCCACCACGACCCGGAACATTCCGACGAGATGCTGGATGCCTTGCTCCAGGAGGCCCTCAAGAAGAAGCCTGCGCTCGAGTTGGTGCCCGGCCGCGCCGGGTCGGCGTTCGAGCTCTAGGGACTGACAACGGTGGCGTTGCTCGTGGTAGTCGTGGTCGGGTCGGTGCCCGACGAGAAGGCGCCGGCGATCACGGCGAAGACGATGGCGGCGCAGACGTTCCTACGCATCGGCATCTCGCTGCCAGCGCAGCCAGTCGAGGTGGCGACGCGCCTCGGCTTCCTCAGCTGCGGAAAGCGGATCGCCCTCGTAGGTGAGGGTTCGCTGCGATGGCCGGTTTCCTGGTTCTGGGCCCAGCGGATGGTCGAGCGCGGTCGTTAGTGCCTGATCCAGGCGCGCCAGCGCCCAGCGGATGTCGCCGATGGTGGCACTGAGGTCATCCTCGATTGTGGACAGAGCGGCGCGAAATCCGGGGCGGGCGGCGATGTGTGCGGCCCGGCCGGCTTCGTTGAGTTCGACCAGCGTGGACCGGCCGTCGGCCGGGTTGTCCTTGCGCACGAGGTGGCCGCGCTCTTCGACCCTCCCGAGGAGCTTGGACGCAGTTGCAACCGAGGCGGCCATGCCCGCGGCGACCTCTGAGATCGTCCGCGGGCCCTGGGTCTTCAGGTAGGAGTAGAGAGCGAACTCCGTACCGGTGAGTTCCTGGTCGTCGAGCGAACGCTCGACAAGTTCGTCGGTCAGGTACGCGACGCGGTGCACGTCGAAGAGAAGAGACAGTTTGCTGTCGAGCGGTGCCATAGAAACTCACCCTAGCAATAAAAATAGTTGCATACGAAAGTAAAAGGCACTTGCTAGCTTCAGCCCATGAACGTTCTCGTCACCGGCGGGCATGGGACTTTGGGTCGGCTGCTCACGCCTCGGCTCCAGGCTGCGGGGCACTATGTCGTGGTGGCGTCGCGCAAGGAACGGACCACACCCGAGGGGACGAAGTCGATCGTCCTTGATCTGTCATCCGGGACACTGGCCGACGACACCTTCGACGGGGTCGATGCGGTGGTTCACACAGCAACCAACGCCGGGCGATCAAAGACCGTCGACGTCACCGGAACTCAGTTGCTGATCGGGGTGGCGGAGCGCGCCGGGCTGGACCATTTCGTCTACATCTCGATCGTCGGCATCGAGGACCATCCCTTTGCCTACTACCGGTCCAAGCTGGAGGCCGAGCGCCTGATCACCGATGGCGCGACGCCCTCGACCATCCTCAGGGCGACGCAGTTCCACCAGTTCCTGGACCGGATCTTCGGGTCGTTTGGCCCGATCATCCCGGTCTTCAACGGCTTCGAATGGCAGGTGATCGATGGTGGAGCGGTCGCCGACCGGTTGGTGGAGCTGATCGATGCCGGCCCTCAGGGCCGCGTCGAAGACCTCGGTGGCCCACGAAGCGAGCCGATGCACGACATGGCCCATTCCTGGAAGGAGGCAGCCGGTTCCGGGAAGCCGATCATGCCCGTTCCGGTGTTCGGGAAGTCGGCAAAGGCGTTTCGGGCCAACATCCACCACACGCCCAGCCGTCTCGTCGGGACACCGACCTGGGACGACTATCTGGCAACCACGTACCCGCGATGACTCACAGGATCTGGTTGATGTCCGACAGAGCCCGTGCGGCTCCGGTGAGAACGGCACCCGCGGTGCTGCCGTAGCCGGCGATGAGGATCAGACGGCTGGGGCGCTCCTCGGGTCGGGCGACCTTCGCTGCCCGGTAGGCCACAGTGCTCAACACCATGCCGATCACGAAGAGGCCCATCAGGCGCGGCGGCTGACACTCGCAAACGCTGGCCGAGAAGAGGTTGATCAGGAGGAGGAGGAGGAACAGGACGCCGCCCATCACGAGGGCGATATAGCCGGGAACCGAATCGATCGGCCTCGCCTCGTCGACCGCAGGGAGCCGCCGGCCCAGCGGGCCGAGCGCGGCATAGAGGACCACGCCGAACGCGACATACAACACCACCACCATGATCACGTTGCGCGGGTCGTTGCCGAGGATGAAGAAGTCGACGTTCTCCGGGTCGAGAATCGCGATACTCGATGTGGCGAGCAGGAAGGCTCCGTAGACCACACCCCGCAGGGGCCCTGCCCACGCCAACCATGGCTCGGAGATGGTGTAGATGACCGCCCCAACGCCTCCCGCGAAGATCCCGATGAACACGATGAATACAACGCTCCCCCCGAAGGTGATCTCCCCGACGACGGCACCGTTCTCCGTCACTGCGCCGGCGCGATCTGGTGCGAAGACGGCAGCGAGACGCATGAACAGTCGCCCTCCGACTCCGCCGACCAGAAACCCGGCGATGACCCCGGCGATGCCGATGATCGCCATGTGCCGGATGGACGTGGCGAGCGTCAGCTGATCCCACGTTGAAGGGTGTAGGGCGCTGCGGGTGCTCACCTTCGAGAACCTACACCGCGAGAGTCCACCAGTCAGGTGAGGTCGATCGCCACCGGAAGCGCCGTGTCCCGCCAATTCGAGAGATCGTTCTCCTTGCGCGGCTGATACTTCTCGAAGACGAGCTGGCGAGCGATGGCGAGCTCGTCTTGTGCGGTGATGGCGCGTCCTCGTCCGCTTCGCTCCGTCGATCCGATCCTTACTTTGGCTTCACCGTTTGCCAGGAGGTTGCGGACCCAGTCGGCCCGGTCGCCGCCACCGGAGAGCAGGTAGATCGTGCCATTGGCCGCTGCGAACCAGATCTCGATCGTGTGTGGCTGCCCGGTCACGCGGCCCGTCGTCGTCAGATACCCAAATACTTCATCGCTCATGTACGACACCGTAAGGCTTCAACCGTGCTTGAAGTCAAGCGCTCTGGAACATCTCCACGAGCTCGTCGATGGACAACGAACGGCCGTTCGCTTCAAGCCGCTCGTACGCGTCGTCCCCAAGCTCTTGGCGGGCCGTTGTCACCACGACGAGCAATCCGCCCACGATCGGGAGCAGTCGACGCCACAGCAGAGCCTTTGCCGAAACTACGCCCTCCGGTGGGACCTTTTGCGCATCAGGCACTATCTCCAGCCTCCCCGGCCACCCTACTGCGCCGGTCTTGATCGCCGGATGCGTCGCATCGGGCTGATACCAACCACGAAGATGGCTTCGGCGGCGGCGTGTTTGCAGCCCGATCGGATGGTGGCTGAGATGGCTACCGCACCACTTCTCAGGGTATGGTCAGCAAATTAGCAAGAGAGGATGTCATGGCTGAGCTCGAGACCGACTTTCCGCATCTCAACCCGGACGATCCGACGAAGGACATCTGGCGGATCCCCAAGGAAGACTTGCAGGGCGACCGGCCTCCCGGACTCATCGATCTGCAGCGCTACCCGCTGGGCCTTGGTCCGTCTGGCATTGCCACGTTCCTGCAGCGGCCGGTGGCGTTGACGCCGGCCGACCTCAAGGCGGCAGATGTTGACGTGGCGATGGTGGGCGCCGGGCTCGACTTCTCCGGCGGGATGCGGGGCGCCGCCTATGGCCCGCGGGCGTTGCGTGCCAACGACATGTACCTGCCCAACGTGGCCAGCGGGTTGCCGCACAGCCACGTCATGGTGGACGCCCTGGCAGAGTTGGTCATCGCCGACTACGGCGATGCCGCCATCGATTTCGAGAGTACCCACCGCTCGATCGAGCCGGTGCGGGGCATCGTCCGCGAGATCGCTGAGGCGGGGGCGATCCCATTCGTCGTTGGCGGCGATCATGCGCTCATGTACCCCGACGTGGCAGCGATCGCCGACATCTACGGCAAGGGCAAGGTTGGGGTCATCCATTTCGACGCCCACTACGACGCGGCCAGTTTCGGTCTCGGCCACAATCTGACCCACGGATCACCCGTTCGCCGCCTCTTCGAGCAGGGCTACGTCAACGGCAACAACTTCATCCAGGTGGGCCTCCGCGGCTATACACCAGGAGCAGACGACTTGGCGTGGATGCGGGACCAGGGCTTCCGCTACCACTTCATGGCCGAGGTCGAGAAACACGGCTGGGAGCAGGTCATGGAGCGTGCGATCACCGAGGCTGCCGAAGGCACCGACTATCTCTATCTCTCGCTCGACATCGACGTGCTCGATCCGGCCTACGCCCCGGGTACGGGGACCCCGGAGCCGAATGGCCTCACCCCACGAGAGTTGTTCCCGCTGCTTCGCCGACTCGGCGCCGAGACCAATCTGGTTGGCATCGAACTAGTGGAGCTCAATCCGCTGGTCGACCCCACCTACGTAACCGCGCTGGTCGCCAACCGCTGCGCTCGAGAGATCCTCACCGGGATGGCGGTGCGCAAGAAGGGCATCACCGAGAAGCACTACCTGGCGCCCGAAACCACCGATCACGGACAAGGGTGATACGGCGAGAATCGCAATTGGAGAGAGCGCGGACGCGTCGATCAGGTTGCGGCCAGGACGGTCTTGAACAATGACGAGTGCCCTGAGCCGCCGCTCGCGTCAGTGTTGCGGTGACTCGGCTCCTCCAGTCAGCGCCGGCACGCTGGAGGATTGCTCAACGGACACCTAGGTCGTCGCTAAGACCGGTCAGCTCAGCGCTGAAGGTCCATAGCTCGCGTGCCGTCGCCGCATCGGTCGCCTCGGCCGAGGGTTCGAGCAGGCGGCGCCGGAAGAAGTAGCCGCCGCTGAGCCCCGCCAGCTCCGGCGCTGAAACCAACCAGGCGACGGTATCCGCCCCAACCGCCGGGGTCGCCGCCTTGAGGTTGAGGACGGGCATGACCATCCGTTCCCCGAGGTTGCGGGGCCGGAACAGGCGGCTACGGAATGTGCCGGGATGAGCAGCGTTCGTCGTCACCGCGCTGTCTTCGAGCCGCCTTGCCAGCTCGGCGTTGAACAGCAGATTTGCCAGCTTTGAGCGGGCGTAGGCCTCGAATCGCTCGTAGGGAGCGGAGGGCTCGAGGGCCTCCGCATCCCACGTGATCGTGCGATGCGCTTCGGAAGCGACGATCACGACCCGGCCCTCATGGCTGCGCGCGAGCGTTGGCAGGAGCAGCCGAGTGAGCAAATACGGAGCCAGGTGGTTCACCGCGAATGTGAGCTCGACGCCGTCTCCATTCGCAGACCACCGATCGAAGACCGCTGCGGCGTTGTTGATCAGGACATCGAGGCGGTCGAAGCGGGACTGAACCTCGGTTGCGAGCTTGCGCACTGCGGCTTGAGAGGACAGATCCGCCGCTGCTTCATGGAGGTCGGCTGTCGGCACCGCAGAGGCAATGTGCACGCGTGCCGCGGCGGTGGCTCTCCGACTCGGTCCGTGGATGATCACGGTGGCGCCGGCCCCGGCGAGTTGCGTAGCGCTGGCCAGACCGATGCCTGAAGTGGCTCCGGTAACGAGCACGGTGCGGTGATTGAGATCTCTCGTCTCGCCCAAGCGGCCCTCCCGAGGTGCTCCGGCAGACTATCGGCCTACTCCTTTCGATGCCAGGCGACCTGAGCTCGATCCGCCATGCGTTACGCCAGAACGTTGTGAATGTCTTCTCAAAGTAGGTCTTTTGCCTCTAATCGGGCTGCATTCACGGTCATACGGTGCAATAGATGCAAGAAAGGCAGCAGATGACCGTGCAGGAGAGGCAATACCTGACCGCATTCGACGTCACCCGGCTGCTGCGGATCGACAAGTCCACGGTGTACCGGATGGCGGAGGACGGACGGTTGTCCGGCGTGAAGGTGGGCCGCCAGTGGCGGTTCCCCGCCGGGGAGCTGGCGCGAGCCTTCGGCATCGACCTCTCATCCGCGGCGGGCACGACCGGAAGCGATCCGCACCGCGCCGAGGCACTGACCTCCCTCTTCGCAGATCTCTACGGAGTGATGGCGGTGGTCACCGACCTCGACGGCCGGCCCGTGACGCGGGTATTCAATCCGAGCGACTACTTCAGCGTTATCGATCAAGACCCGGCAGCGCTTGGCGCTTGCATCGGCGAATGGCGGTCACACGCCATGGATCACGAGCTGCAGCCGAGCCTCCGGCCGAGCCACTTCGGGTTCCTGTGTGCGCGGGCATACATCCGCAGTGGGTTTGAGCTGGTCGGCATGGTGATCGCGGGGGGCGTTGCTCCTCGAGAGTGGCCACCCAGCCCGACCGGGCTCGAAGAGATCGCCGCCGGCATAGGCGTCGCTCCCGGGGAACTCGAGGTCGCCGCCGACAGCGTGCCCCGGCTCGATACACGGGAGACCCAGGCGATGCTCGCCGGGCTGAGCACGTTGGCCAGACACCTTTCCCCAGATCAGAAACCAGCAAGGAGTACCTCATGAGAAAGCTCGTCGTCCTCGGTGCCGGCACCGCAGGCACAACCCTGGTCAACAAGCTGCGCCCCAAGCTCGCCGATGACGAGTGGGAGATCACCATCATCGACCAGGCGCCCGACCACCTCTATCAGTCGGGGTTCCTCTTCATCCCCTTCGGCACCTATCAGCCAGAAGAGGTGATCAGGCCGAGGCGGGACTTCATCCCCGACGGCGTCGACTACCGCGAAGCCGCCGTCGAGCTGATCGAGCCCGAGGACAACCGGGTGACGCTGGCCGACGGCACCGACCTCGGCTATGACGTCCTGGTCATCGCCACCGGCACCCATCCTCGGCCCGACCAGACCCCTGGGCTGGATGGGGACGAGTACGGCAAGACGATCCACGACTTCTACAGCCTGGAGGGCGCCACCGCCCTCGCCGATGCGCTGGAACGCTTCGACGGCGGCAGACTGGTGGTGAACCTCATCGAGCTGCCCATCAAGTGCCCGGTGGCTCCCCTCGAGTTCACCTTCCTCGCAGAGGCCCACTTCCGTGAGCGCGGCATGCGTGACCGGGTCGAGTTGGTCTTCGTCACCCCGCTCGACGGTGCCTTCACCAAGCCGATCGCTTCGGAGCGGCTGGGCAGCATGCTCGACGAGCGCAAGATCCACCTGGAGACCGACTTCTATTTAGAGCGGGTCGACCCTGAGGCCAAGATGCTTGTCTCCTACGACGAGCGCGAGGTTCCCTACGACCTGCTGGTCACCGTTCCGGTCAACATGGGCGCCGACTTTGTCGCCCGCTCCGGGCTCGGTGACGAGCTCAACCACGTCTACGTCGATCCGGGCACGTTCCTGGCCAGGGACCACGACAACATCTTCGCCCTCGGCGACGCAGCAAATCTGCCGACCTCCAAAGCCGGTTCATCGGCACACTTCTCGGTCGACGTGTTCGTCGACAACTTTCTCCGATTCGCGGACGGCGAGGAGATGGAGGAGCGATTCGACGGCCACGCCAACTGCTTCGTCGAGTCGGGCGATGGCAAGGCGCTGATGATCGACTTCAACTACGACACCCAGCCCCTGCCGGGCAAGTACCCGGTGCCCGGTGTCGGCCCGTTCTCCCTGCTCGAGGAGACCACCGCCAACCATTTGGGAAAGATGGCGTTCAAGTGGACCTACTGGAATGTCCTGCTCCCCGGACGATATCTACCGCTTCCGGCCCACATGTCGATGGCCGGCAAGCGCCAAGAACCAGAAACCAACCAACCAAACACCCAAGGAGGTGCCTGATGACGGTGGCGGCAATCGCCGGCAAAGAAGTCCACGTCGACGACGAGGGCTTCCTCACCGAATTCGACGAATGGAACGAAGAGCTGGCGAGCGAGCTTGCCGGGAACATCGGGATGGATGAGCTCAGTGAAGACCACCTCAGGGTGATCACCTTCCTGCGCGACGACTACGCCGAACAGGGCGAGACGGCGACCCTGAGGAGGGTCTCCACGGTGGGCGGCATCCCGACCAAGGAGCTCTTCGTGCTGTTCACCAAGAAACCGGCCAAGAAGATGGCCTACGTCGCCGGCCTGCCAAAGCCGGTCGGCTGCATCTGAGAGGAGACAGAGTGACAACTACCGAAACCGCACCGGCCGTCGTTCCGGACTTTGGGGATGATGCGGAGGATCGCAAGATCGCCTTCATCTGCTCGAAGGGAAACCTGGACATGGCGTATCCGGCGCTGATCATGGCCAACGGTGCCGTATCCGAGGGCGTGGAGACCCATATCTTCTTCACCTTCTGGGGCATGGACATGATCAACAAAGGAACGCAGGACGACCTGCAGTTCACCATGCTGGGCAACACGGCAATGCACATCCCGAACTCCGACAAGCACATCCCCCAAGGCCTCGGTGGCCTTCCCGGCATGACCGGGTACGCCACCAAGATGCTGAAGCAGCAGATCGCCGATCAGGGCGTTCCCGAGGTCCCAGAGTTCTTGGCCATGCTGCACGACATGGGCGTCCAGCTGTGGGCGTGCAAGATGTCGGTCGACATGATGGGCCTGGACAAGGACGACATGATGGACGAGGTCGAGGGCATCATCAACGTCAACGACTTCATCGAGCTGGCCGATGGCGCCCAAATCATCTTTGTGTAGAGGCGGATCTGATGCATGAGTATCACGAACTGATCGAGTCGCTCAAGCCGCCAACCCGGGCGCTGCGTGCGGGGATCCCAGAGACCTGGAGAGGCTTCTCCGATATGCATCGCAGCGCAGTTGCCGACGGGGCACTTTCCGCAAAGGTGAAGGAGCTGATCGCTCTCGCCATCGCCACAGCAAATGGCTGTGACGGGTGCATCGCCTATCACGCCCGGGCGGCGGCGAAGCATGGTGCCACCGAGAAGGAAACTGCTGAGGCCCTCGGCGTGGCCTTGCTCATGGCCGGCGGACCCGCCTCCGTCCACGGGCCCCGTGCCCTCGCAGCGTTCAACGAGTTCAACGCGTCGCCGAGGCGAGTGGCTGCCGACCGGCTCGACGCTGTTGCGCCGGCCGATGGCTATCGGCCGGGAGGACGATGAATGCCGTGTGTAGGGTCGAGGATTGACGAAGGGAGAGGCCATGCTCGGCTGGGTCGAAAATATTGAGAAGCTCACCAGGGACAACACGAACTTTCGGACGGTCGTCTACACGGGAGAACACCATCAGCTCACCGTGATGTCGGTTCCTCCGGGAGGCGAGGTCGGCTGGGAGGCCCACCCACAGTTGGACCAGTTCCTGCGGCTAGAGCAAGGAAAGGCCAGGGTCGACTTCGGCGTTTCGAGTGACGGGGTCGATGAGAGTCATGAGATCGAGGACGACTGGGCGCTCATCGTGCCGGCCGGGGTGTGGCACAACGTGGTCAACACCGGTGAGGAGGACCTCAAGCTCTACTCAATCTATTCCCCGCCCGAACACGCAGATGGCACGGTGCATCGAACCAAGGCCGAGGCCGATGCCGCCGAGCACGACCACTGACGCTACGTGCGCTTGTTCGGGCGAGGGAGCCGGCTCGGCGTCGCATCACCTCATAGGAAGAGTCATGTCCAGAAGGGAGAGTTGCCGTGGATAGCGAGATCGGGTCTGTCCCGGAAGTCGATGGGGTTGCACACCGGAAACTCCTCGTCGCCATGTTGCATACCCTGGCCGGGCCAACGGCCTTCGATCACCTCTACCAACTGGCCGAGGAGTAACCCACCGAGTTTCATCTGATGATGCCAATCCTGCGGCCCGACTATGAGCTGACCTGGGACGAAGCCCAGGCACGAAGGGACGCCAACGATCGTCTCGCCATCATGCTCGAGTTCATGGACCAGGCTGGCCTTACGGCCACCGGAGAAACCCGAACCGAGTCGCCACCTGAAGCCCTCCAGCTCGTGGCCACGGGCTCTGCGGGTCCCTTTGATGGCGTTGTGGTGGTGTGGCGGCAAAAGAAACACCGGTTGCTCTTCCAGGGAAAGGGCAAACGGTTCGAAGAGGCCCTGGGCATCCCGGTCCATGCAGTACACGCCGATCCTCCCATCCGGCACAGCAACATTGAGGATCCCGACGAGTTGCGTGAGATCTTCGAAGAGCACGCCCGCACCAAAGGTTGGACGCCTCACTGATGGCCGCTCGGTGTTCGCGACGGCCGCTTCACCGGTAACAATCGTCCAGTTCCTGCGGCTAGAGCAAGGGACCGCCCGGGTCGACTTCGGAGTGAAGGGTTGATGAGAGTCATGAGATCGAGGACGATTGGGCGCTCACCGTGCCGGCCGGGGTGTGGCACAACGTGGTCAACACCGGGCAGGAGGACGAAGAACAGCTGCAGAGAGCCCGACCAACCCACGAGGCTCCAGCCGGACGGCTGATGCCCGGAGGCCAAGGGGCCGAAAGCCTCTTTGCTCGTTTGGTATCCGGTCGTACGCTGCGCGCGGAGGTCAGAATGCTGCTTCGTTTCGTTTTGGCTGCAGGTGTTTTGTTGGTGTCGGTCGCCATGGTGGCGGCGGGTTCGGCGACCGCGATTGACAAGGCTCAGGGTCCTCACATCGCGTTCTCCACCGATCGGGACGGCAACAGCGAGGTGTATGTCGTCGAGGCTGGCGGTGGGACGCCGGTAAACCTCACTCGCCATCCGGCGGCCGATACCTCCCCGACGTGGTCACCGGACGGTTCCCGAGTCTCTTTCGTCTCCGACCGGGACGGCAATCCGGACATCTGGGCGATGGCAGCCGACGGTGGAGCGGTGGTAAACCTCACCGCGAGTTCCGAGCACGAGCGCGACCCGGTGTGGTCGCCGGATGGTTCGAGGATCGCTTACTCGGCTGACGGCAGCGTCTTTGTAATCGATGTCGCGACGGGGCGACGGACCATGCTGACCGTTCCCGACCCACAGCTTCCGGGATGGGGGCCGGTGCTCGACGCCGACGACGCCCAGCCGACGTGGTCTCCCGAAGGCGATCTGATCGCCTTCGTGCGGCACTACTCCGGTCCCACACCGACCGCCCAGACAACAGCTATCTTCACCGTCCCGGCAAACGGCGGCGCGCCTCCATCCCAGCTAGCGGCCGGGAGTTGGGCGGTCGCCGGATTGGATTGGTCGCCGGACGGCGCCTCGATCGTGTGGGGCGAGGTGTCAACCCACAACACATCGAGCGGTCTGCGTCGGCTGGATGTGGCAAGCGGCACCAACTCCTCCATTGATGTTCCGCTTGGGTTCACACACTACGAAGAGCCGGCACTGTCATCTGACGGTACTGGTCTGGCGTTCGTTGCCTACACGCTCAACAAGGAGCTCGCGAACATCTACGTCTGGCATCTGGACGAGACCGATCCCCCGCGACGGCTTACCACAGATCCGGCATGGGACACCGATCCAGCATGGGGACCCTGGTCCCAGTCTGTCGGTCTGGTGGACACCGCGTCGGGGCGGTGGACGCTGAGAGAAGGAGCGGTGCAGACGGCCTTCTACTTCGGCAACCCAGGTGACTTCCCGTTCGTCGGGGACTGGGACTGCGACGGAGACGAAACGCCGGGGATGCATCGCCCGTCTGACGGGTTTATCTACCTGCGCAACTTGAACACACAGGGCGTAGCCGATGTCAGTTTCTACTTCGGGAACCCCTCCGACATACCCCTCGCCGGGGACTTCAACGGGGACGGGTGTGACACTGTGTCGATCTACCGGCCGTCCCAGGCCCGGTTCTACATCATCAATGAGTTGGGCGACGACGATGGTGGCCTGGGTGCTGCGGACTATTCGTTCCTCTTTGGCGATGTGGGAGACAACCCGGTGGTTGGTGACTGGGATGGTGACGGTGTCGACGAGATCGGGCTGCATCGTGAATCGATGGGTTTCTTCTACTACCGCAACACGTTGACCACCGGGTTCGCGGATGGGCAGTTCTACTTCGGTGACCCGGGCGACCGGCTCGTCTCAGGGGACTGGGGAGGCGTCGAGGGACAGGACACACCCGCGATCTTCCGACCGTCAAGCACCGCGTTCTACTTCCGTGACACCCTCACCCAGGGGATTGCAGACTCACAATTCACCTGGGCAGGAGCCGGCTCCGCTTGGCTCCCAGTCGCCGGCACCTTTGGCCTGGACTAGCCCGGATCAGAGGAGCAGGCCCTGGTCTGTGAACCAGTCGTAGATATCTCTGACGCTGTCCTCGAAGGGTCGGGGGCGATGTCCCAACTCTGTTTCGGCTTTGGCGCCGGACACGGCTGGATCGAACCGGAGGGCATGCAGCGATTCGGAGGTGTACCAGAGCGGGTTTCCGGTGCTACGGCTCACGATGTCGCCGAGGGGACTCCATAGGCGAGCGAACCACATCGGGACGGTGAAGGTCGGCTTGGGGACACCGGTGACCTGCTCGGCAACCGCGGCGAGTTCAGGGAGTGAGCGGTGGTGGCCGGGGAGGAGGTAGTTCTCCCCGCGACGGCCCTGGGTCTCGGCTGCGAGCATGGAAGACGCGACGTCCCTGACGTCAACCCAGTCGAACCCCCCGTCGATGAGCGCCGGGAGGCGCCCACGAAATAACGCCAGGAACACACTGCCCATCCGTGACGGGGCAAAGTCATATGGTCCAATCACTCCACTGGGATTGACGATCACGGCATCGAGTCCTCGGTCGATCACCTCCATCAGCGCGGCTTCGCCCGCAGCCTTGGATCGGTCATAGACGGGCAAGCCGGCGGCGGTGGCACGAGGGCTGGTCTCTGTGACCGGGTGTTCACCCGCCCTGAGGTCATAGGCATGAACCGAGCTGCAATGCACGAGCCTCCGCACCCCCGCCGAAAGTGCCATTTCCGCGACGTTCCGCACGCCATCGACGTTGACCGCCCACACTCGACCGGTGGGGTCACCGGTCACCGAGATCACCGCCGCCAGGTGATAGACAATCCCGGCTCCTTGGAAACTGGCCTCGAGACTGGACGCATCGAGCACGTCGGCGGGCATCCATTCCACGTCCAGGCCGGCCAGCCCCGGGCCGCGCTCGAGGTCGACGGCACGGATCTGCCGGTTCTCTGCGAGCAGCGACCGCACCAGAGCGCCACCGAGGAATCCGGACGCACCGGTGACCACGGTCAACATGTCGTCGCCTTCCTACCAGGTGAGCTCTTGGGGTCCACTCATCCTTCGAGTCGCGAAATGAGCGGCGATCCGGCGTCATTCGCAATCGACAGGTGATGGTCGTGGGAACGCCTCAAATAGCGATACTCGGTTTCCGACAGGCGCTGGCAGATGTAGTTCCAGTGCATCGCCACCAGATCTCCGTCTTCGATCGGCATCACCCCGTCGTCGATTGGCGCTTCGACCGATTCAATGCGCTCGAGCCCTAGGTGCAAGCGGTTCCCATCCCAGGCGAGCGGTTGCGACCTGACCAGCAGGGTGCCGTTGGCGCGCTCGACGACACGACCCCAGCGGATACGGCAGCGGTCGAGCACATCGAGAGCTTGCTCTACGGCTCCCGATCGCAGCAACCCCACCCATGGGTAGACGCAGTAGACGTGGAAGGCGTGGCTGGGAACACCTCCGGCGTTGAGGGCGGTTGAGATCTTGTCCCAGTCCCAACCGGCGCGCCGCCGGAACCGGTCGTCGATTGAGTTGCCCCATTTGAGCGGGTCGACCTGATCGAGGAGCGGGCTGCCGAGCCAGTACGCCTCGACGACGCTGGGATCGAGCGGGTCTCGCCCCGTGGAGGCGCTGATCAGCTCGAGGTATGGCCAGGCGCCGGCGAAGGCGGTGACCACGTGTCGCAGGTCGCCCGAGGCCGATTCGCCGGCGACGACGAGTTCAGCCAGGAAGGTGGCATCGGATGGACCGCAATAGCCCAATGCGTTCGGGGGGTAGGCAAACCTGGAGAAGAGCAGGGGTCCGGAGGTCATTGCGATTGAGTGAGGACGGGGCGCCAGCCTGCCATTGTTGCGAGTGCCACTCCGGCGGCGACGAGTCCTAGCCCGGCCGTCGAAGGGAGGGCGGTGCCTTGGACGCCGAGGCGAAGCACCGCGGTGATGAGCGCTCCGGCGACCAAAACCGCGGTAACGTCGACGGCTTGCGCCCTGGCGAGAGCGGCGTACCAGGTGCCAACGAACGCGGCGAGCACGAGGCCGGTGGCGAGGATCCACGCGGCGTGTTGCACGGTTACTCCTGACAGGTTGGCGAAGGCGCCGCGGGCGAATCCGTACGTGATGAGCAGCAGGGCTCCGCCGGCCATGCGAGCAACCCCCACTGTGAGCGATGAGACGCTCGCCAGCAACCGCTTGGCGATGATGATCTCGACCGACCACAGCAGAGTGGCGGCCAACATCATCACCTCTCCGGTCCCGAAGCTGAGATCACTCAACCCTCCGATGAGTACGGCTTGACCCCAAACGAGTAGCACTACCGCTGCTACGTGGGGGAAGCCGATGCGCTCGCGGAGGATCCCCACCGCAAGAATCGCCACCCAGATCAGGAGTGTCTTGTGGATGAACGCGGCTTGTCCAGAGGAGGCTCGGGCCAGCCCTTCGAAGAACAACACGAAGGCGATGCTGCCCCCAACGACAGCCACCGCCGCCAGGCCAGACCATTGGGCCGCTCCATGGGGCAACGTGACACTCTCCGACGACTTCCGCCGGGTGAGGAGGGTCGCTACGGTGACCAGGACCGCGGCGGCGACCACGTTCTTGAGTGTTGTGTATGTCGTCGGGTCGGATATCTCTGACCATGCCCTGACGCCGTAGCCGTTGATGAACACGGCAAACCCGCTAATGACGGCGGTCACCGCAGCCAGCATGAGGCCCATGCGCCGGGTTTCGGTTTTGCGGATCGCCTCACGCAGCATGTCGATCCTCCGCCAGTCACCCTACATATTCACGACGGGGCTTGACCTCGGGAAGCCTACGGAGTGTCTCCCAGCACGGCCGGGCGATTCGCGGTAACGTCGGAAGGTGGACACTGCGGGTCGAACATGAGCGGCCGGGTCGTGGACCGCGCCGATTTCGGACTCCTCTTCGGCGCGCTCGAGGAGGCCGAGTACACGGTGGTGGGGCCGACCGTGCGGGACCAGGCGATCGTCTATGACGACCTGACCTCGGTCGAGGACCTGCCCATCGGATGGACCGATGAACAGGATGGGGGCACCTACCGGCTGCGGCGGAGAGAGGACGAGGCCTTGTTCGGCTACGCCGTGGGCCCGCACTCGTGGAAGAAATACCTGTTTCCCCCCAAGACCGACCTCTTGCAGGTGAAACGCACCGACGGGTCGCTCTTGTTCAGCGAGACCGAGCTGCCCGAGGTCCGGTATGCCTTCCTGGGTGTCCGTGCCTGCGAGCTTGCTGCGATCGCCATCCAAGACAGGGTCTTCCTCGAGTCTGGTGCAGTTGATCGCACCTACCAGAACGCTCGGGAGGGTGTGTTCAGCGTGGCGGTCAACTGCATCGTGGCGGGAGGAACGTGCTTCTGTGTCTCCATGGAGACTGGTCCGGAAAGCACCTCGGGGTACGACCTCGTACTTACCGAGGTCATCGACGCGGGACGCCACGAGTTCGTGTTCGAGGCAGGCACGGAAGCGGGAGAGAGCATTCTGGCGGAGCTGCCGGGACGGCCGGTTGCGGAATCCGACCGGACCCAGGTGGCCCACATCGTCGCCGAGACCGCATCGAGCATGGGCCGGTCCATGGACAACACCGGTATCAAGGAACTGCTGTATGCGAACCAGGAGCATCCGCGTTGGGATGACGTGGCTGAGCGGTGTCTGACGTGCGCCAACTGCACCCTGGTATGTCCGACCTGCTTCTGCTCGACGACCGAGGACGTCTCGACGCTCGACGGGACGGCCGCCACCCGGAGTCGCCGCTGGGACTCATGTTTCACGTTCGACTTTTCCGCGGTCCATCAGGTACCGGTGCGGACCTCGACCAAGGCGCGATATCGGCAATGGATGACCCACAAACTGGCCAGCTGGTATGACCAATTCGGGTCGTCGGGTTGTGTCGGCTGCGGGCGCTGCATCACGTTTTGTCCGGTGGGCATCGACCTCACCGAAGAGGTGGCCGCAATCCGCGTCGGCTCGGGGGCGCGACCATGAACCTCGAGGCGGCGCGGGCAAGCAGCGAGTTGCTCTCAGGATTGTCCGGCGCCGAGCTCGAGTTCTTGGAGTCCGTCTCCCGGGAGGTCCACTTCGGCAGTGGCGACGTGTTGTTCGAGGAGGACGGTGTGGCCGACACGTTCTACGTCATCTTGGAAGGGAAGGTGGGTTTGGAGATGACCAGCCCTGGCAAACGACCGATCGTCATCCAGACCCTGGGAGACGGAGAGCTCGTAGGGGTGAGCTGGCTCTTCCCGCCGCATCGGTGGAACTGGCGGGCCCGAGCCGTCACCGATACCGCAGCGATTGCATTCGACGCGGCCAAGGTGCGAGCGCAGTCCGAGATCGATCGCCAGCTGGCACACCGGCTGCTGGGCATGGTCGCAGAGGAAGCCATCATCCGCCTACACAGCACCAGGGTTCAGCTGCTCGACCTCTACGGCGCAAGGTGATGACGACTCCTGGGGCCGCTTCGCTGTCCGCTCCGTTGGTTGGTGAGGCGATGCTGCCGCGTCCGTTTCGCGTCGTCGCTCGATTCGAGGAGACCCACGACACGGTGACGTTGGAGTTCGAGCCCGGGGACGGCGACGGGATCCGTTTCGCCCCGGGGCAATTCACCATGCTGTACCTGTTTGGGATCGGAGAGGTTCCGATCTCCATCGCGGGGGGCGACGAGGATGAGCGGACGCTCGTCCACACGGTGCGCTCGGTAGGGGCGGTTACCGAAGCGATATGGTCACTGGGCATAGGGGACTGGGTCGGGATCCGCGGCCCCTATGGGGTGGGATGGCCGGTGGACGAAGCCGAGGGCAGGGACCTCATTGTTGGCGCCGGGGGGATAGGCCTGGCGCCGCTTCGCTCGGTGGTCCAGCACGTGGCGGAGCATCGGGACCGTTTTGGTGCCGTCTCGCTCATCTACGGCACGCGGTCGCCGGGCGACATGCTGTACGGCGACGAGCTCCACGATTGGAGGACCCGGTTCCAAGTCGACGTTGGGGTGACCGTCGATCGTTCCGATGAGGGTTGGCAAGGCAACGTTGGGGTCGTGACCAGCCTGTTGCCTCGGGTCAATTTCGACCCGGCCAACACTGTTGCCATGGTGTGCGGGCCTGAGGTCATGATGAAGGTCGTTGCCCGGGAGTTGGTATCACGCGGCGTGGAGCCGGCGGACGTCCATATCAGTCTGGAGCGCAACATGAAGTGCGCGATCGGCTTCTGCGGTCACTGCCAGTTCGGTCCGGATTTTGTCTGTCGTGATGGCCCCGTTGTGCCGTACGCACAGGTGATGGAGCGAATGCGATTGGCTCAACTATGACCACCGGGACCCGGCCACAACCACGGCTGGCCGTATGGAAGTTCGCATCCTGTGATGGGTGTCAACTCACCTTGCTCGATTGCGAGGATCAGCTGCTGGAGATCACGGGGGCGATTGACATTGCCTACTTCCCGGAGGCGACTCGAGGTGAGATCGAAGGTCCTTATGACCTTTCCCTCGTGGAGGGGTCGATCACGACCCCCGACGACGCCGAGCGCATCCACGAGGTGAGACGGCTCTCCGACAAGGTGGTCACGCTTGGAGCCTGTGCGACCGCGGGTGGAATCCAGGCATTGAGAAACTGGTCGAACGTGGACGACTTCCTCAGCATCGTCTATGCACAGCCCGATTACATCGCCACCCTCGAGACATCAACGGCGATCTCCGATCACATCCCTGTCGACTTCGAACTGCGAGGCTGCCCGATTTCCAAGCACCAGCTCCTCGAGGTCATCGACGCTTTCGTCCACCGGCGGCAACCCAACATCCCCGGGCACAGCGTTTGTGTCGAATGCAAGATGCGGGGCACGCCGTGTGTGATGGTCGTCCAGGGGACACCATGTTTGGGACCGATCACCCAGGCCGGTTGCGGTGCGATTTGCCCTGCATACGATCGCGGCTGCTACGGGTGCTTCGGCCCCGCCGAGTCTCCCAACATCGACTCGCTCGGGAGGTGGTGGAAGGGCCTGGGGGCGACCGATACCGATCTCGTCCTGGCGCTGCGCACCTTCAATGCCGACGCCCCGGAGTTCAAAGAGGCCGGCGATGCCTATGAGCGCTGATCGAGAAATCGCAGTCGACTATCTCGCTCGCGTCGAGGGCGAGGGGGCCATGTACCTCAAGCTGCGCGACGACGAGGTCATCGACCTCAAGTTCAAGATATTCGAGCCGCCCAGGTTCTTTGAAGCGTTCCTCCGGGGCCGGAAATTCTCCGAGGCACCCGATATCACCGCCCGAATCTGTGGCATCTGTCCCATCGCCTACCAGATGAGCTCCTGCAACGCCATGGAGCACGCCGCCGGCGTGCACGTCGCCGGCCAGCTCGCGGCGCTGCGGCGGCTGATCTATTGCGGCGAGTGGATCGAAAGCCACGCCCTCCACGTCTACTTCCTTCATGCCCCGGATTTCCTCGGATACAACAGCGCCATCGACATGGCGAAGGACTTCCCGGAGCAGGTCCAGATGGGTCTCCGACTCAAGAAAGTCGGCAACCAGATCATGATCCTCCTTGGTGGTCGGGAGATCCATCCGATCAATCTTCGGGTGGGAGGCTTCTACCGAGTACCGACCAAGCGCGAACTCGAGTCGCTGGTACCCGAGCTCGAATGGGCCCTCGACGCCGCGGTGAACACCGCGCGGTGGGTGGCTGAGTTTCCCTTCCCGGAGTTCGAACGCGACTACGAATTCGTCGCCCTCCAGCACCCCGAGGAATACGCGATCCACCAGGGCCGCATCGTCTCGAACGGCGGACTGGACATCGCGGTCGACGAGTGGGAAGAGCACTTCGAGGAAACCCAGGTCGAGTGGTCGAATGCGCTGCACGCCCGTCTTCGGGAGCGAGGCTCCTATCACGTCGGCCCCATGGCGCGGTACAGCCTCAACTCGGACCAGCTCACACCGACCGCGAAACGGGCAGCCGAGGACGCCGGGCTCGGACCCGTCTGCACCAATCCGTTCCGAAGCATCGTCGTCCGAGCCGTGGAGATCGCCTTCGCCTGCGAGGAGGCGCTACGGCTCATCGATGCCTACGAGCGGCCCACCGAGCCGTTCGTTCCCGTCGAACCCAACGGGAGGGTGGGTTACGGCGCTTCGGAAGCACCCCGCGGCATCCTGTACCACCGCTATGAGGTCGACGAAGAGGGTCTGATAGCGGACGCTCACATCGTGCCGCCCACATCCCAGAACCAGCTCAGCATCGAAGACGACCTCAAGGCCTACGTGCCCGGGCACGCTCACCTCTCCGATGAGCAGCTCCAATGGCAGCTCGAGCAAGCGATCCGCAACTACGACCCATGCATCTCCTGCGCCACCCATTTCCTCGATCTCACCGTCGAGCGCGACGCCGCGGGATCATGAAACGTCTCGTGATCGGCCTGGGCAACCCGTACCGCAGGGACGACGCCGCCGGCCTCGAGGTTGCTCGCAGGGTCCGCACCGTGGAGGCACACCAACGGATGACCAGCTCCTACGAGCTCATCGACCTGTGGGAAGGCGCAGACGACGTCATCATCGTCGACGCCACCCGCTCCGGCGCTCCGGCCGGGACGGTTCGCCACTTCCACCCGCTCCAGGAGGCTCTGCCGAACCGAGCCTTTTCATCAACCCACGCAATCGGGATCGCCGAAACGATTGAGATGGCCCGCCAGCTCAACCGCCTCCCAGCCCAGATTGTCGTGTACGGAATCGAAACCGGGGACATCACGGCTGGGACCACCATGTCCCCCGTCGTCGAACAAGCGGTCATGAGGGTCGCCGAGGAGATCGATCATGCATGAGACCGGCATCGTCACCGATCTGCTTGGGCGAGCCGAAGCCGAGGCCGGAGGAGACCCCACGGTCATCGCCGCCCTGAAGTTTCGCATCGGGGCACTCTCCGGGATCTCGCCGGAATCCCTTCGCCAACATGCGGAACGAATCGCGTTGGAAAGGTGGGGATACAGCCCGGAACTCCATATCGAGGAATCGCATGACCCGACCGACCCGAACGCGCAGGGAGTCGTGCTCGTCTCCCTTCGCTTGGAGGCGTAGCCCATGTGCGTAGCGGTCCCCGGACGGATCACCTGGATCGGAGTGGCCACAGCCGCCTCAATCCCCGCCCGGATCGAAACCGGGGGGGCGACCCATGATGTCGACCTCGTCATGGTCCCCGAAGCAGTAGTTGGCGACTATGTCGTTGTGCATGCCGGATACGTCATCAACGTGATCCCTAAAGACCGCGCCCGCGACACACTCGAGTTGTTCGGCGTCAAACCATGAACGAAGAGACCGTCGACAGCGATTTCCTCTGGCACCGAGTTCGGGGACTGTTCATACCCTTGATATCGGATTTCCGAGGACGGGCCGAGAACACGGTTGGTGAGTTCCTGGGGTTCGGATCCGGAACTCGGGGTTCAGGACTCTTGATCCTGGTCACGGATCCCTGACCGCTCCGTCGGTGTCGGATGGAGCGGGACGTCACCAGGCCGATAGGTCCCGGCCTCGATCGCGGCGTCGATCTCAACCAGCTCGGCGAAGGTCACTCCGGCGAGGGTGTCGATGAACGCAGCCTGTGCGTTCCACCAGGTGACATGTACCGGACAGACCTCCGTCCAATCGCAAGGTCCACCACGCAGAACACAGGTATCCAGGGTCGTGGGGCCTTCAACGGCATCGACGACATCGAGCAGGGTGATCTCCCCCGGCGGCTGAGCCAGCGTGTACCCACCGTCGGGCCCTGCCACCGCGGTCAGCAGATCATGCCGCACCAGATCGGCAAGGATCTGCGTGGCGTAACGCGCAGGCATGTCCATGACGGTGGCGATCTCACGCGCCTTCCTGCGGCCCTTGCCGTAGTGGCGGGCGATGTCGAGCATGGCTCGAACCGAATAGTCGCCCTTGCGGTCCAGTGTGACCTGCATCAGTAACCCTTACCCTATCGTTAAACGTTGAGTCTGTCACTTGACATTATCAAGGGCCGCCGCTATAACCCGGGTAACGTTCAGTGAGTAGCTGAACAATAAGCCAAGGCACCCCATGCAGGTCCTCGAGCTTCCGGTGTTCCGCTCGACGAGCGACGACCTTCGTCTGCCCCCACATGCAGAGACGGCGATCCCCCTTCGTCGACTGGCGCCCGCGCTGACCGGCGCCGCGGCAGTCGGTGGCGTGATCGAAGTGCTCCTAGAGCGGGTCGCCGGGCCGACGTTGACCCATGCCGCGGGACCGTCGCTGGCACCGGCTGCCGCGATGGTGTCCCGAGTCGGCACCATCGCCGTGGGCGCAACCGCGATCCTGGTGTTGTTGGCGGCGGTGGCCTGGGCCGGCGCTGCGTGGTCGCGAAGCCGCATCGTCGCCGCGGCCATTCTGGCCGCCGTCGTGACAACGCTCGCCGCCGGGTTCATCGGCTACGGCTCCGCGCTCACCCTCCTCCACGTGGCGGTAACGGTGGCCGCAGTCGGGATGGTGTTGACGCTGCGCCTTCCCGGAGCCTACGGAGGCGCCATTGCCGCCGTTGCCGTGGCCATCGTCGCCGGACAATGGTCGCTCGCCGGCTTGAGCGGCCACGTGGCGGTGCGAGTCGTCGCCGAGGCCGCGCTCGTCCTTGCCCTGCTCCTGTTCGCGGTGTCGGTCGTGGGTACGTTTGGTCGGCGATCGTTGATCGGGCTCACCGCCGGGGCGATGGTCGCCGCGGCATCGCTCATGTCGGCGCGCACCCCACTGATCGTTCTGTGGGCGTCCGGTGCGACGCTGTGGATGCCGTCTGCCGTCTACATCTGCGCCGGGGCAGCGATCGGCCTCCTCCTGGCGACGTGGCTCCCCGACCGTTCTACACGACACCTCGCCGCCGGGCTCGTCTTGCTCGCGGTCGCCGGTATCGAGCCTGCGCTGGTCCACCACAACCTCACCGCTCTCGTGGCACTGCTGGCACTGGCCGTTCCAATTGGAAGGACCTCACCGTGACGCAGAACGGCATGTCTCGTCGCCAGTTCCTGGTCCTTGGGGCGGTTACCACGGTCGGGGTCGCCAGCTACCCGCTGCTCCGTCAACTCCAGCCGGTCGAGACCGTCAGCAACCCCCTCGACGTCTACCCCTTCCGTGATTGGGAGAAGGTGTATCGCGACCAGTACGCCTACGACTCCAGCTTCACCTTCATCTGCTCCCCAAACGACACGCACGCCTGCCGGCTGCAGGCCTTCACCCGCAACGGCGTGATCCAAAGGATCGAGCCGAACTACGACGTCGGCCGCTACTCCGACCAGTTGGGCAACACCGCGTCGGTCAAGTGGCACCCGCGCGGCTGCAAGAAGGGCCAGACCTTCCACCGGCGCGTCTATGGGCCGTACCGCCTCAAGTTTCCCCTGGTCAGGGAGGGGTGGAAGCGCTGGGCCGATGATGGCTTCCCCGAGCTCACTGTGGACAACCGAGACACCTACTCCTTCACCAGCCGGGGCACCGACAGCTTCACCCGGCTGAGCTGGGATGAGGCGTACGACTACATCGCTCGTGGCCTCGTCAACGTCGCCGAGACCTATTCAGGCGAAGAAGGGGCGCAGCGACTCACCGAGGAGGGATACCAGCCGGAGATGATCGAGGAGATGGGAGGCGCAGGCACCAGGACCATGAAACTGCGCGGGGGTATGGGGCTGCTCGGCGTCATCGGCAAGTACGGCATGTATCGGATGAGCAACACGCTCGCCCTCGTCGACACCCACGTCCGCGGGGTCGGACCAGAGGAGGCACTGGCAGGGCGCAACTGGTCCAACTACACCTGGCACGGCGATCAGGCCCCGGGCCACCCCTTCGTTCACGGGCTGCAGACGTCGGAACCAGACTTCAACGACCTCGCCAACTCAAAGCTCACCATCCAGGTAGGCAAGAACCTGGTGGAGAACAAGATGCCCGAGTCGCACTGGTTCTCCAACATCATGGAGAGGGGCGGGAAGATCGTGACGATCTCACCCGAATACAGCCCGCCCGCCTCCAAGTCCGACTACTGGCTCCCGGTGCGGCCCGGGCTTTCAGACACCGCGATATTCCTTGCCATCGCCAAGATTCTGATGGACCGCGACCTCTACGACGCCGACTTCGTCAAGCAATACACCGATTTCCCGTTCCTCATCCGCGCCGACAACCTGGAGCGCCTCCGCGCCAAGGACCTGTTCGCCGACTATTCGCCCGGCCTCGCCGGCGATGGGCCCAGCTTCACCGACCAGAGCCTCACCCAGGAGCAATACGAGCAGATCGGCTTCGACTTCGTCATCTATGACGAGGGGACCAACAGCCCGCGGGCGATCACCCGTGACGACCTCGGGGAACGGATGATCGACGGTGGCTTCCAACCCGCCCTCAACTACCGAGGAACGGTCGAGCTCGCCGACGGCACCGAGACCGAGGTGCTGACGGTCTGGAACGCCTACGAGGACCATCTCCAGGACTACGACCTGGAGACCGCCAGCGAGATCACGGGTACACCGGCCGCGCTGATCGAACGCCTCGCCATCGACATCGCCACCATCAAGCCGGTTTCGATCCACACCGGGGAAGGGATCAACCACTGGTTCCACGCCACGTTGCACAATCGAGCGACCTATCTGCCGGTGATGCTCACCGGCAACATCGGCAAGCCGGGGGCGGGGAGCCATACCTGGGCCGGGAACTACAAAGCGGCGCTGTTCCAATCAACCGATTGGTCGGGGCCCGGGTTCAAGGGTTGGGTTGCCGAGGATCCGTTCAACCCCAGCCTCGATCCAGCAACCGACGGCAAGGACGTCATCGTCCGCGGCTATGCCAAGGACGAGGAGCCCGCCTACTGGGATCACGGTGACCGAGCGCTCATCGTCGACACCCCGAAGTTCGGGCGCAAGAACTTCACCGGCGCCACCCACATGCCGACTCCGACGAAGGTCATCTGGACGACCAACGTCAACCTGATCAACAACGCCAAGCACGCCTACATGATGATCAGGGACGTGAACCCGCACATCGACATGATCATCACCCAGGACATCGAGATGACCTCGTCGTGCGAGCTTTCCGACTTCGTGCTGCCTGCGAACTCCTGGGTCGAGTTTCAGACCAAAGAGGTGACCGCCTCGTGCTCCAACCCCTTCCTCCAGATCTGGGGCCGCGATGGCATCGTTCCCCTGTTCGACTCGGAAGACGACGTCATGATCATCGCCAGGGTCGCCGAGCGGCTCGGTCAGCTTCTCGATGACCAGCGCTTCTCCGACTACTGGAAGTTCGCCCTCGAGGACAATGCCGAGGTCTACATGCAACGGCTCCTCGACGCCTCGGCGACCACCCGCGGTTACTCGGTCGAGGACATCAACAACGGCGTGTATGGCGAGCCGGGGGCGGCACTGATGATGTTCCGCACCTATCCGCGGGTCCCGTTCTTCGAGCAGATGAAGGACAACCTGCCGTTCTGGACCGATACCGGGCGGATGAACGCCTACGTCGACATCCCTGAGGCCATCGAGTACGGCGAGAACTTCATCGTCCACCGCGAGGGACCGGAAGCAACGCCATATCTGCCAAACGTGATCGTGTCCTCCAACCCCCTGATCAGGCCTGAGGACTACGGGATTGCACCCGACGCCATGGACCCGGAACTGCGGACCATCCGCAACATCAGGCTGCCATGGTCGGAGGTGAAGGCCACCACCAACCCGCTCTGGGAGCAAGGCTTCCAGTTCTACTTCCTCACCCCGAAGACCAGGCACACCACCCATTCCGGTTGGGCGGTCACCGACTGGGAGGTGCTGTGGGGAAGCAACTTCGCCGACCCGCGCCGTCGCGACCGCCGCTACCCCCACGTCGGGGACAGGGAAGTGCACATGAACCCTGACGCCGCCCGCGATCTCGGCCTCGCCGACGGCGACTACGTCTGGGTCGACGCCAACCCCATCGACCGGCCCTATCCCAACTACGACCCAAACGACACCAGTGACCCCTTCCACAAGGTGGCGCGGCTCATGCTGCGGGTGAAGTTCAACCCCGCCTACCCGTACAACGTGGTGATGGCCAAGCACGGTTACTGGCTGGCGACCCAGAAGACCGTCGAGGCCCACGAGACCAGGGCGGACGGCAGGGCGGTCTCTGCAGACACCGGATATCAGTCCAGCTACCGCTACGGATCACACCAGAGCGTCACCCGCGACTGGGCGATGCCCATGCACCAGACAGACACGCTTTTCCACAAGAAGAAGATCGCGATGAGCTTCATGTTCGGCGGCGAGGCCGACAACCACGCAATCAACACCGTGCCAAAGGAAACCCTGGTGCGAATCACCAAGGCCGAAGATGGCGGGATGGGTGGCATCGGGGTCTGGGAGCCAGCCACCACCGGCATGTCGCCCGGCAACGAGAACGCCAACATGAAGCGCTACCTGGCAGGGGACTATGTGACATGACCTGGCAGCCGCTCCCCGAGCCCACCCCGCTCCCACCCGCCTCCGGCCGAGAGAAGGCGGCGGAACCGACCGACCCCTACGTGGCGACCGCGGTTGCCCTCGACACGCCCGGCCACGATGGCGCCGCCGCCATGACCCGGACGTTCATCGAGGAGTTTGCCCGGCTGGGGTGGTCGCGACAACGAATTGAGCGCATGTTCCGCATCCCGCGCTACATGGCGGCCAATGCCGTCTATCGGGCCAGAGGGCCCGAATTCGTAGCGGCGATGATCGAGGACGTGCTCGGACCGGCTGGAGAAGAGGAGGCCTGACATGCCCGAGGTGTATAACTGGCAGCTCGGCAGGGAGATGCACTATCGGTTCGACCACGCCGCCCCCGACGAGCAGTTCGCCGCCATCTTCAACATCAACCGATGTCTCGCCTGCCAGACGTGCAGCCTCGCCTGCAAATCGACCTGGACGTTCTCCGAGGGCCAGGAGGACATGTGGTGGAACAACGTCGAGACCAAGCCGTACGGCGGCTACCCCCAACACTGGGACGTGAAGACCCTCGATCTGCTCGAGCGAGCCAACCCGGGCGGTCAGACCTGGGGCAACTCGGTCGGCCCAGAGGCGCCGTACGGCACCTACAACGGCGCCACCGTCTTCGAGGCCGCCAGAACGAGCGGCCAGCAGGCCGTTGGCTACCTCCCCACCGACGAGGAGTGGACGTCGCCGAACATCCATGAAGACTCCCCGGTGTCAACGGCACCGCTCAGCGAAGGCGCCTCGCTGCCGGAACACCAGACCTGGTTCTTCTACCTGCAACGAATCTGCAATCACTGCTCATACCCGGCATGCGTCGCGGCATGCCCGCGCAACGCCATCTACAAGCGGCCGGAGGACGGCATCGTCCTCATCGACCAGGAGCGCTGCCGCGGCTACCGCAAGTGTGTCGAGCAATGCCCGTACAAGAAACCGATGTATCGCCCGGACACGCGGACCTCTGAGAAATGCATCGGCTGCTACCCGCGCGTAGAAGGCAGCGATCCGCTCTCGGCCGGCCGCCCCATGGAAACCCGCTGCATGGCGGTGTGCCCCGGCCAGATCCGGCTGCAGGGCCTGGTACCGATGAACCCGGACGGAACGTGGCGTCCCGAGCCGACCAACCCGCTCTACTACCTCATCCGTGAGGAGCAGATGGCCCTCCCGCTCTACCCGCAGTTCGGCACCCAGCCCAACGTCTACTACATCCCCCCCCGCTGGGTACCACGGCCATACCTCCGCCAGATGTTTGGCCCTGGTGTCGACAAGGCCATCGCCGCTTATGAACGGCCGTCACGAACCGCCCAGGCGGTGCTCCAGCTGTTCAGGGCAAGCCAGCTCATCGTGTTCTCCTTCGACGTCATCGAGGGCGAGAAGGTCTTCGAGATAAACGTCAACGGTGAGCCGTATGAGGTGTTCAACGACACGGTGGTCGGCTACGGGCGTGATGGCGCGGAGCTGGTTCGGGTCAGCGTCGAGGAAGAGCAGTACGAGCGTCCGGTTCAGTTCCTGAACACGATCTGATGGTGACCATGAAACGAGCAACCGGTGAGGAACGGGCCCTGGCCAGGGCGACGATCTACCGACTGGCGGCGCTCGCCTTCTCTTACCCAACGAGAGACACGGTCGACGAGCTGCGTCGAACCCTCGACTTCGCCGCGGCAGCCGCCGAGTTGATCGACCCTGTGACCGCAGCCGCAGCCGCCGGCCTCGCCAGGGCACTGGCGGAGACCGACCAGCCCACGCTGGAGACGGCCTATCAGCAAGTGTTCACGCTGAGCTATTCGGAGGATTGCCCCATTCATGAAACCGCATTCAGCGCCAAGCACCTCTTCCAGCAGGTCCACCAACAAGCGGACATTGCCGGGTTCTATCGCGCCTTCGGCGTCGATGCCAACCACGAGCGCTCCGATCACCTCGCCGCCGAGCTCGAGTTCTGCTACCTGCTGACGCTCAAGGAGGCCCGCGCCCGCAGCAACCGCGAGCCCGAGCACATCGAGGTATGCCGCCAGGGACAGCGAGTCTTCCTCCGGGACCACCTGGCGCGGTGGGCACCGCTCATCGGTAACAGGATCATCGTCACCGGAGCCGGCACATGGTACGAACGAGCCGGATGGCTGCTGATGGCGTTCATCGCCACCGAGGAGCGGTACCTGCGACTCGGAGTCATCGAACGGTATCGCGACGACCCGATCCTGATCGCCGACGAGCCGGGCGATCTGACCTGTCCGCTGCTCGACATGCCAATCGAGACCCTGATCGATGAACCAACCTCTGCGCCTTCCTAGCCACATCTCTGCCCGCGCCGCTGTCGTGGCAGCGGTCACCGCAGCCGTCCTCCTCGGTGTCCTCGGCATCGTACCCGTCCGCTCGCAGACGCTCTTACTCGAGGCGCCGTGGGCGACCGGACCGGTGCCCATCGACGATTCATGGGCATCCTCCTGGGACGAGGTACCCAAGCTCCGAGTCCCGCTGTCGGCCCAGAACATCGCTCCTCCGTTTGGCGGAGGAGCGATCAAGAGTGTGACCGCCAGGGCCCAGCACGACTCCGAGCGCGTCTACTTCCTCTTGGAGTGGGCTGACGCCAGCCCCGACGCCTCGGTGGTCGGCAATCTCGACTTCACCGATGCTGCGGCTCTCCAGTTCGCGATCGCGACCAACGCCACGCCCTACACGATGGGAGGACCCGACCTCCCTGTGAACATCTGGCAATGGAAGGCGGTGTGGCAGGCCGACATCGAGAACGGCTTCGAGACTTCCGCCGAACGCTGGCCGGACGGCGTGGTCGACTACTACCAACAGCCGGACGATTCGCTGTACCGGCCCGCGGAGGGCCTTGGCAACCCAAACGCACAGCGGGATCGAACGACCCCGATCGAGGACCTCATCGCCGAGGGCTTTGGAACCCTGACCACCGCCGAAATCCAGCAGGTCGAGGGTTCGGGCGAGTGGCGCGACGGCCACTGGCGAGCCTTGTTCTCACGGCCCCTCGTCCCGGACGACCCCCAGCTGGCCGGCTTCGGGGCCGGAGCGACCACGCCGGTGGCGTTCGCCGTGTGGGACGGGGAAGCCGGCGATCGCAACGGGCAGAAGTCGATCGCTCAGTTCATCGACGTGCATTTCGTCGACGAGGCGACGGCTCGGGATGCTCCCGCAGCGGTGCCGGAGTCGACGAACCCGGTGTGGATCCTGCTTGGCATCTTGGCAGCGATCCTGCTCGTCTGGGTCGGTCTGCTGTCGATAGGCCGCCGGGACGAATCTGTCGAATAGGTCGAAACACCGCGGCGGTGAAATCGTGTCCCGTAGTGCGTCAACGATCCCCGCGCATCGCCTCCTACCCGACCTGGTAGTCGGGGAGGCTGTGCTTGGAGACGTGCTCGAAGATCAACGAGGTCTCGATATGGGCCACTTCAGGCAGGGTGGTGAACCCGCTCACCGCGAGCTCGCGGAGGTGGTCGGCATCACGGACGACCACGTGGACGAGGAAGTCGTTGACGCCGGTCAAGTGCGACACACCGATCACCTCGGGCATCGCCAGGGCGTGTTCCCAGAAGCGTTCGACCTCCCGGGCCTCGTGGCGGCGCAGGCGGATGGCCACCATCGCCCCCAGGCCGATGCCCAGCCACTCGGAATCGACGTCGGCGTGGAAGCCGCGGAACACCCCGTCGTTCTCCAGCCGACGCAGCCTCTCGGAGCAGGTGGAGGAGGCGATGCCGACGGCGCCGGCTAGTTCCTTGTTCGAACGCCGCGCATTCTCCTGAAGAAGCCTGACGATCCTGCGATCTGTTTGGTCCGAGTGGGGCATTTCGCCTCCTTTTCCGAAATCTGTCCGGATTCTATTGCAACAAGTTGGGTTTTCCATCACTCTGGTTCTAGAACGCCGACGTTCTGGGGCAAAAACCCGGGTTCCGGCGAGGGAACATCGGATAGTCGAGGAGTGATGGGGATGACAAGAAGCTGGGCCGAGCCCTTCAAGATCAAGATGGTGGAGCCGATCCGGATGACCACCCGGGAGCACCGAGAGCAAGCCATCCAAGAGGCGGGATACAACACCTTCCTACTGAGGTCGGAGGATGTCTACGTCGACCTGCTGACCGACTCGGGGACCTCGGCGATGTCCGACTACCAGTGGGCCGGGCTCATGGTGGGCGACGAGGCCTACGCCGGCAGCAGGAGCTTCTACCACCTGGTGGAGGCGGTGAGGGAGGTCTACGGCTACGAGGAGTTGATCCCCACGCACCAGGGCCGGGGCGCCGAGCACATCCTGAGCCAGCTCCTCATCAAGCCGGGCGACACCGTTCCCGGCAACATGTACTTCACCACCACCCGGTTCCACCAGGAGCACGCCGGAGGCACCTTCGCCGACGTCATCATCGATGAGGCCCATGATCCGGCCGACATCCACCCCTTCAAGGGCAACGTCGACCTCGACAAGCTGGCGGCGCTGATCGACCGGGTGGGGGCCGACCGCATCCCCTATTTCTCGCTGGAAACCAATGTCAACATGGCCGGGGGCCAGCCGGTGTCGATGGCCAACCTCAAGGCCACCTACGAGCTGTGCCGACTCCACGGCATCATGGTGTTGCTCGACGCCACCAGGGCGCTGGAGAACGCCTGGTTCATCAAGCAACGCGAGGGCGGTTACGAGGACAGGTCGGTGGCGGAGATCCTGCGGGAGATCTGTTCCCACTCCGACGGAGCCACCGTCTCGTCCAAGAAGGATAACTTGGTCAACATCGGTGGCTTCTTGGCGCTGCGCGATCCCGAGCTGGCCCGCGAGGCGCGGGCGCTTCTCGTCGCCTTCGAGGGGCTCCACACCTACGGGGGCATGGCGGGCCGTGACCTGGAAGCGCTGGCCCGGGGAATCGAGGAGATGGTGGCCTCCGACGACCACGTCCGGGCCCGGGTCGGGCAGGTCGAGTACCTGGGCAACCGCCTGATCAAGGTGGGGATCCCGATCGTGCTGCCGATCGGCGGACACGGAGTCTTCCTTGACGCCCAGAAGATCCTCCGGCACCTTGGCCAGGACCAGTTCCCAGCCCAGGCGCTGACCGCCGAGCTGTACCTGGAATCAGGAGTGCGGGGAATGGAGCGCGGGGTGGTCTCAGCGGGCCGGGACCCCGCCACCGGCGATCATCACCGCCCCAAGCTAGAGCTGGTCCGTTTGGCGATCCCCCGCCGGGTCTACACCCAGGCCCACATGGATGTCGTCGCCGAGTCGGTGATGGCGGTTCACGAGAACCGGGAGGCGGTCCGCGGGCTGCGCTTCACCCACGAGCCAGCCACGCTGCGTTTCTTCCAAGCCCGATTCGAGCCCATCCCATGAGCCTCGGATCCCACGTGACCTTCTGAGAACCAAGGGGACCCACCATGCAGTTTCACACCATCATCGAGCCGTTCCGGATCCATAGCGTCCAGACCATCCACTTCCCCGACGAGCGGGAGCGCGAGAAGTCGTTGCGCCGGGTCGGGTACAACCTGTTCGGCCTGCACAGCGACGAAGTCATCATCGACCTGCTCACCGACTCGGGCACCGGGGCGATGTCGTCGAGCCAGTGGGCCGGGATGATGGACGGCGACGAGAGCTACGCCGGCAGCCGGTCGTTCTACCGGTTCGAGGCGGCGGTGAGGGAGCTCACCGGACTTCCCGAGGTGGTCCCCACCCATCAGGGGCGGGCAGCCGAGCGCATCCTGTTCTCCGAGACCTTGAGTGAGGGAGACGTCGTGCCCAACAACACCCACTTTGACACCACCCGAGCCAACATCGAGTACCAGGGGGCCGAGGCCCGCGACCTGGTGATCTCCGAAGGCCTCGAGCCCTCCACCCCTCATCCCTTCAAGGGGAACATGGACGTTGATGCACTGGAAGCGCTGATCGACGAGGTCGGCGCCGACCGGGTGCCGTTGGTGATGATGACCATCACCAACAACACCGGCGGCGGCCAGCCGGTGTCGCTGGGCAACCTGAGGGCGGTCCGCGAGGTTTGCGCCCGGTTCGATATCCCATTCTTCTTGGATGCCTGCCGGTTCGCCGAGAACGCCTGGTTCATCAAGCTGCGCGAGGAGGGCTACGCCGACCGCACCCCCACCGAGATCGCCCGGGAGATCTTCTCGCTTGTCGATGGCTGCACCTTCTCGGCCAAGAAGGACGGCCTGGCCAATATTGGCGGCTTTGTCGCCATGAGGGACGCCGAGCTCGCCAGCAGTTGCCGCAACCTCCTCATCCTCACCGAGGGATTCCCCACCTACGGCGGGCTGGCCGGCTACGACCTGGAAGCAATCGCCATCGGGCTGCACGAGGTACTGGACGAGGACTACCTGCGGTATAGGATCCGCTCGACGGCCTACCTGGCAGAAAAGGCCGACGCCGCCGGGGTCCCCATCGTGCAGCCGCCGGGGGGTCACGCCGTTTACATCGACGCCAAGGCGCTTCTGCCACAAATCCCGCCCAAGCAGTACCCGGCACAGGCCTTGGCGGTGGAGCTGTACCGCACCGGCGGAGTGCGGGGAGTGGAGATCGGCTCGGTGATGTTCGGCGAGGTGCAGCCCGACGGCACCGAGACCCCGGCGTCGATGGAACTGGTGCGACTGGCCATCCCGCGCCGCACCTACACCCAGAGCCACATCGACTTCGTGGCCGAGATCATCATCGAGGTGGCCGGCCACGCCGACAAGATCCGCGGCTATCGAATCGTGCAGCAGGCGCCCTGGCTGCGCCACTTCACCGCCCGGTTCGAGCCGGTCGAGAGTTGACGCACACCCGGCTCTCGGCCGAGGCTCGGAGGGGTCGGCTCCATTTGGCGATGGAAGGCGGACACCATGAACCACAACACCCGGGTTTGAAGTGTGGCTAGCGGGTGGGGTGCGAGTCCACCAAATGCTTGCGCCGTGGTTCTTTGCAATGCCAGCCAGCGTCTCTGCTTGGCGACGAAAAGGTGGTCACGGGCGGGTCGCCCAGATCCTGACCGAGAGGACCTGCTGCGGGCGGGCGTTTAGCACCTCGAAGGAGAGTCCGCCGACCTCGATGACGTCACCGCGCTCTGGGATGCGGCCTGCTGCTGCGACCACGAGACCCGAGATGGTGCGCCAATCACCCGACGCCTGCGAGCGACGGCATCACCCTCTCGCGACCATCGGTAGCATTTCTTGGAGCGTTTGGAGGGCCATGTTCACCGATGAGGAAGTCGACTACCTCGAATCCCAGCACCTCGCCCGGCTCGGGACGGTGGATTCAGATGGTCAGGTCGATGTGTCGCCCGTGGGATTCGAGTTCGACGGCGAGGCGTTCTATGTCAGTAGCTTCAAGATGGACATGTCACACAAGGGAGTGAATGTCGCAGACGGCAACCGACTCGTGTCGCTGGTCGTGGACGACTTGGCGTCGACCGATCCCTGGTTGCCGAGAGGCATCAAGATTCACGGCGTCGCAGACTTCGTCGAACGCGACACTCCCACGAGCATGGCGCGCGGGGACCGTCACATCCGGATTCGACCAGTTCGCTCGTGGAGCTTCGGAATCCTGGCCGCGGCCTTCCAACACGGCAAGTGGACCCCTACGAAGCGGACCTGGCCAACACCGGACTGATCAAGCCACACGACGCTGCCAGGCCCGACCAGTGCGCGTCTAGAACGTCCGCAGGCGCCAGCCACCGTCGATCGGAATCGTCACGCCGGTGACCGCATCGAAGCGAGGACCGCACAGTTCGGCGACTACGAGAGCTCGATGCATCTCGCTCGATGCATATAGATTGGGTGATCGCGATGGCCGATCCAATGACCCATGACCTCGTAACCCTCGGAGAGGCGATGCTCCGGCTCTCGGTGCCCGCCGGAGAGCGACTCGAGCGTGCTCCCGCATATCAGGTCGATGTCGCCGGGGCGGAAGCCAACGTTGCAATAGCGGTGGCCAGAGCAGGCCTCTCTGCGGTCTGGTTCTCTCGTCTGCCGGAATCTCCGCTAGGGAGACGGGCGGCGGGCGAGATCGCCTTGCACGGTGTCGACGTCTCCCATGTCGTGTGGGATCGCACGCGGCGCATGGGCACGTACTTCCTCGAGCTCAGCGTCCCACCCCGTCCTGTGTCGGTTCTGTACGATCGCGCCGATTCGGCAGCGACTGCGCTCACCCCGGATGACATCGACTGGGCCATCGTCGAGTCCGCCAGGGCCGTGCACCTGACGGGCATTACCCCTGCGTTGTCCCCATCAGCGCGCCTGACCACGATGGAAACGGCACGCCGGGCCGGTCAAGGCGGCGCCGAGGTGATCGTCGACGTCAACTATCGCAGCCGTCTCTGGTCACCAGACGAGGCAGCCGAAGTCATCGGCGAACTCTGCTCTCTCGCCACCACCGTCATCGTGACGACCGAGGACGCCAGGGATCTGTTTGCGGCGACCGGATCGCCGCTCGAGATCGCCGCGATGTTGCGACAAACGATGAGCGCTGATGCGGTGGTCGTCACTCAGGGCGCCGAGGGAGCGGCGTGGAATTCAGGGACGGATTCCGGCGAGGCACCTGGGCACACCGCAGAGGTCATCGATCGGATCGGGGCCGGGGACGCGTTCGCCGCCGGCGTCATTATCGGACTGCTTGGCAGTGGCATCGCATCCGGTGTCAAACGGGGTCTCGCCATGTCTGGCCTGAAGCTGGGACTCCGTGGTGACCAGCTCGTGGTGTCACAAGAGGAGGTCGAAGCAACACTCCGCGGCGAGTCCGATCGGCAGGTACGCCGGTGAAACCGCTGAGCGCTGCGATCAGAAGCGCCGCGATCAGAAGCGCCGCGATCTCGTGTCGGACCGACTCGAGGCAACCGACATGCTGGTCGCCCGGCCACAAGGGGCCTTCTATGTGATGGCGGACGTCTCGGCTGCCGCAGAGGACGGGTACGACTTGTGCCGCCGCCTCGTCGCCGAGCACGGCGTGGCGACGGCGCCCGGTGAAGCCTTTGGGCCTGGCGGAGCAGGCATGATCAGGCTGTCGCTGGCCGCCAGTGACGAGGATGTACGGACCGGCGTCGATCGCGTGGTCGACGCCATGGGTGCAGTCTGACTCGGCGCCGTTCTTGGTTGCTGTGACGCGACAGCACCGATCACGAATTCTGCGCAGGGGTCTTCCGCGACTACCCGAGTCCTCAATATGTTCCTTGAAGGCGCGTGTCTCGGCGGTTTAACCGGTGTTGCGGAGGCCGGCGGCCAGCCCATTCATCGTCAACAGCAATGCCCGTGTCAGCTTGGGATCGGTTTCCCCGTCGCGGACCCTTCGTAGCAGCGCGACCTGCAGATAGCTGATCGGGTCGAGGTAGACGTCGCGCACGGACAGGGTTCGCTGCAGGATGGGATGACGTCCGACCAGATCCATGCCGGTGACCGCGACGATCTCCCCTTCTATCAACGAGTACTCGGCGCTAATCGTCGCGAACGGACCGCGATGTTCGGATGGCACAAGTTCGGCATATCGTGCCGCGATCGTGAGATCGGTCTTAGCCAACGTCATCTCGACGTTGGACATGAACGTGCGAAAGAAGGGCCAGTGTTCATACATGTCGGTGATCAGCTCGGGGCCAAAGGCTTGGCGCGCAGCGACCAGTCCGGTGCCGACGCCAAACCAACCGGGCACGATCTGGCGCGACTGGGTCCAGCCGAACACCCACGGAATCGCGCGAAGATTGGCGAGGTCGGATGTGCCACCTCCGGGACGGCGCGCCGGGCGCGAACCGATGTTGAGGGCGGCCAGCTCGTTGACCGGCGTCGAGGCCATGAAATATGGTTGGAGGTCCGGGTCGTCGAGGAGCGACCGGTACGCCTCATAGGCGGCGTCACTCAGGGCGGCCATCACCTGGTACCAGCGATCGAGCACGTCGGGAGGCTGACGCGACTCGCGGTGCAGCAGCGAAGCTTCTAGCGTGGCGCCGAGCGCCAATTCGAGATTGTCACGGGCAAGGTCGGGCAGACCGTATTTGTCCGAAATCACCTCGCCTTGCTCGGTGATCTTGATGCGACCGTCCACCGTCCCCCACGGCTGAGCAAGGATTGCTTCTGCGGCGGGCCCTCCACCCCGGCCCACGGTCCCGCCGCGGCCGTGGAAGATCCGGAGCTCGACCCCGTGGCGGGCGGCGACGTCGCGGAGCGCGCTCGACGCTGCATATAGCTCCCACTGTGACGTGGCGATGCCGGCATGCTTGTTGGAATCGGAGTAGCCGAGCATGACCTCTTGGAGGTTGTTTCGCAGTCTCACGATCTCGCGATACGGTCCGACGCCGAGCAAGTCGTCGAGGATTGCTGCACAGTTGCGCACGGCCTCGGTGGTCTCGAACAGCGGGGCGAATCCGATTCTCGCCACTCCCTCTCGCGGGTCGATCAGGCCCGCCTCGCGGGCCAGCACGGCGGCTGCGAGAACGTCACTGGCACTGTCGGTCTCGGAGATGATGAAGGTCTCGATGGCGTGGGCGCCGAATCGGTCGAGTGCGTCCCGAACGGTTCGGAGGGTGAGTACGACTTCGTCGGTCGCCGCCGCCGGCGTCATCAGCGGTCGGTTCCTATCCAGCTCCTCGGCGAGTATGCGCCGTTTTGCCTCGGCGGATGCGGCCCGGTATTCCCCGTCCCCGATCCGATCGTAGAGCTCTGCGACGGAGTCGCGCAGCAACGAGGAGTGTTGGCGCACATCCATGGTGGCCATCGAGAAACCGAATGCGGCCGCGCGATGGACGAGTTGGGCTACCGACCCGCTTGCGATGAGCGCTCCACGATCGCGCATCAAGGAGTCGTGGATCAATTCGAGGTCGGTGACCAGCTCGTCGGCGGTCACGTAGTCCACGCCGGGGCGGTGCGGTGTCTGATCGGCGAGACGAGCGCGTGTGTTGATGAGTCGCTGGTGGATGAACGCGAGTTTCTGCCGGTAGGGCTCACCCGCGGAGATCACGGCGAAACGTTTGTGGACAACTGGCAGAGACCGGGCATCAGAATCGAGCGAACTCGAGAGCTCTTTGGTGATACCAACGTTGCGATCCGACGGGCTGAGCTTCTCGGCGAGCTCTTCCACCGCGCCGATCAAGTTGGCGAGTCCATGATCGTGCATCATCTCCAGCACCCGCGTCGTCACTTCCGGCGTGACGGAGGGGTTGCCATCGCGGTCTCCACCCACCCACGAACCGAACCGCAGTGGAGCAGCTCCGGTGGGTAGGTCGACGCCGAGGCGATGCAGCTGGTGCCCGAGCTCGTCGTAGACCTCGGTGGTGGGGCCTGCGAATAGTTCGTCGAGGAAGTAGAGCGTGCTCCGCGCCTCATCGACCGGGGACGGGCGCTCTCGCCGCAACTCGTCGGTTTGCCATATCAGGTCGATTACTTCGGCGATGCGGCGCTCGATGCGATGTTGCTCGGCTTCTGTGGTCGCCGCAGCCCTCGTGGGGAAGAGCGCGGCAATCTCGCGGGTCTTGGTCTGGATCGAGCGACGTGATGACTCAGTGGGATGGGCCGTGAAGACCGGCCGTACCTCGAGTCGGTCGACGACGTCGTTGATGGTCGATTGGGGCACGTCCGCTTCGAGAATGCGATCGACGACACGCGCCAGTTCGTCATTGGCGCCCCAGCTGCCGATGCGATGCTGTTGCTCGGCCGTGTTGGCGAGCAAGAAGTAGGCACCGAATGCCCTGACCAGCTGGATGGTCGTGTCGAGGTCAAGGCCGGCAAGAAGCTCCTCCAACCTGGCGGAAGCCTCATCGTTGAAGGGCTCGACTCCGCTGCGGATCTCCTTCGTGAGCGCACGCACCTCTTCGACCAGATCGAGGAGTGCGGGACCATGCTGGCGACGCAGGGTTTCGCCGAGGAGGTTTCCAAGAAACCGGATGTCGGCTCTGAGAGCAACGTCTGTGTCCACCTGTGGCCCTTCTCCAGCTCGTCTGGCAATCGACAATAGGCATCGGAATCGCACCGGGACTCATGGCAGCGGGGATGGGTCGGTGCTAGCCGCCGGACGGGCCCGCCGTAGCACGATGTCTGTGCCCCTCGAGCAGCTGGTGGGTTGATGAATTGCCAGGAAGCCGTCGAGCATGCGCTCTCGGTCTGAGCTGCCGGCCACGATGAGAATCCGGTCTTCGCGGCGCCAGCCGAGACACGCAACCGCGTAAAAAAAATACCCCCTTGACACAAAGAGGCTTCGGTATGGGCGGGTGGTCTGGTGCTGATTCGTCTTCAATCCCACTCCACAGCGACGATCTGGTGAGTGTTGGACAGACCCTTGAGCGCAACGACCTCGGGTTCAGCCATTCGGATTCCTTCTATCGAACCCACCAAGTCTCTTGTAGTCGACGAGATCATTATTTCACCAGCGTCAGCTACAGAGGCAACCCTGGCCGCCTTGTTGACGGTGAGCCCAAACAGATCATTTTCCGTGCGTATGACCTCACCGGTATGGATTCCGATCCGAACGAAAAACGGCGAATTAGCCGAGGATTGTTGAATCTCGACCGCTGCTCTGAGGGCCGCCCGAGCAGATGCAAAGGCCAACATCGAACCGTCGCCAAGCAGTTTCACAACGGTTCCTCCCTGCGAGGTAGTGATGTCCCGAATAGTTGATTCGTGCTCGCCGATAACTTCGGTCCAGGCACCATCTCCAACGGATTCTGCGAGTCGGGTCGAGTCCACAATGTCTGTGAAAACGAGGGTCATCGTTCCTTCCGAACCGGCGGCAGGGACCAGCTGTATCTCTTCGTCAAACACAGAAGCCACCAGATCGTCAAGAGTGGTGGTGAGGTCGACGCCGAATACTTGCCGGTTCGGTACCGGTATCGAGTTGTGCCATTGAATCACTTTCCACGCTCCGGCCTCGAGCCTGAACGTGGCTACGTGCCTGACTGGTGTCTTGGTCTCAGGAGTGGTCAGAGTTCCGAGCACCGTTGCCCAGCCAAAGGCCCCCTCCTCAAACGCTTCGACCTTCTGGATCTCCTCGGTCCATTGAGGCATGTCGTGCGATTGCGCCTCGAAAACGCCCAAGAACTCGTTTGGCCCGGTCCACCATTCGTCGGGAGCAAAGCCGAGAACACGCAGAGTCGAATCGTCCGAGAACAGGTTCGACATTGTTTCTGCGTCGCCCGCCTGCCACGCCATCAAAACTCGCCGTGAAACAGCCTGAATTTCTGGAGAAGGTATCGCAGCCATCGATTCGACCATAGCGAAACGCCCTTGGTCGCTATCAGCCGAGATCGCGGAGCTCGAAATCGGCCGGCAGGTTCTCTAGGAATGACCACATCCTCTCTGTCGTCTGTCGGTCATTCGGGGCCGGGTCTGGTGCTTGGGGCGGTTTCCCCACCATGACCATCGCCCAGTTTCCCAATGCAACCGCCGGAATTGCCCGTCCCGGCAAGCTGATGCGGATCACCTCGGTGGCCAAGGCCATGCTCGAAGAAGCACGGACGACGCCGTGTGATTCGGCGGGTTGTGAGAAGTTCCGCCGGATATACGAGCGGACGATCAACGAGCTCGACGGGGTGATCTCTTCGGAGCTGCACGCCGAACTGACCAAGCTCGCCGTGCGGTTCGACGATCCCGTGCCCTCTCCCTCCGCACTGCGGATCGCCCAAGCGGAGCTGGTTGGCTGGCTCGACGGGCTGATGAACGGCATCGTCGTTGCGGTGCAGAGCCAGTACATGGAGGCCCAGGCTCAGGCCGACGCCATCCAGGAGACCGTCGAGGACGATCGGCTGATGCCGGGACAGTACCTGTAGCGATCAGCGCTACCGGTAGCCATCAGGGCCGGAAGTCCCTGGGCGCGGGTCGTGGTGCCGCGTACCGTGAGTCCATGGAACCCCTGCCGGAAGCCCAGATCAACCAGATGCTCGACCTGGCTCGGTTTGCCCACATCGCGGTCGTCTCGGACGGGGACCCCTATGTCGGGCCGCTGTCCTTCGTCCGCCACGAGAACGCTCTCTACTTCAGAACGGTCGAGGGTGAGCGGGTCGAGGCGCTTCGTCGGCATCCCCGTGCTGCGGTGTCGATCGTCGAATTCGACGACGCGACCGGGTCATGGGAGTCGGTGCTGGTGCGCGGCGAGGTTGCTTTTCCCGAGAACGACGCGACCGACCACGCCATCGTCGTGCTCTTTCTTCAGAAGTACCGCGACTACCACGCAGAGCTCGGTTCGGGTCCGAGGCTCGACGGGGAAAGCGCCATGGGTTGGATCGGCAGCCCGGAGATTGCCGGTGACGATGCGGTGATGTTCAGCCTGGACATGCGCGAGATCACCGGGCGAACCTCGGGCCGCTGGATGACCCCGGGCACGCGGCCCGGTCGTCTCTGAACCCACTCAGAGCGGTACCGTCATGGTGACTCGCGTGCCCTCGCCCGGCGCAGTCATGATTCGCAGGGTGCCTCCGGCGCGATCGGTTCTCGACCCCATGCTCGACAGACCGAGACCGGGTTCCTCTGAAGCCAGATCGAACCCGATGCCGTCGTCGGTCACTTCGATCGCAATAGCCAGCTCGCCCGCGGAGATCGCAACCTTCACCGTTTCGGCGCTGCCGTGGCGCAATGCATTGCTCAGCGCCTCGCGCACCAGTTGCAGGACATCGTCGATGGTCGATTCGGTGATCCCGGCAAAGACACCGCTGTAGGCAACGTCGATGTCGGCACCGTGTGCCGAGCCGAGACGAGTAACCAGGTCGTCGATCTCGGCGCTCAGGTCGCGTTGCTCAGAGGGAGGGCGCCGCAGCTCGAAGATCAGTTCTCGCAAGCTCTTAATGGTCGCGTCGAGGCGTTCCGCGTGATCGCGCAGCGTTGCCTGAATCGCTTCGTCGTCGCTGCGCTGTGCGGTTGCCTGCAGTTCGAGACCCATCGCGAAGAGCTCTTGGATGATGGCGTCGTGGATGTCACGGGCAATGCGCTCTCGGTCTTCGACCACGGCCAGGCGACGAAGTCTTGACTGCAGGCGAATGCTGAGGACGGCCGAACCGGCGATGTCGGCAAGCGCCTCGACGAGCGACTGGTCGGTTTCGGTGAAGCCGTCCGGCTTGTTCGTGAGGTAGAGGTTGCCAAAAAGTCGGTCGCCTGCTCGAACCGGGACGCCAAGGAAGGTGTCCATCGCGGGATGATGGTCGGGGAAGCCGACGGCGGCTGGATGCGAGCCGATGTCGTCGAGAAGAAAGGATCGTCCCTCTCTGCTGATCAGTCCGAGGACACCGAGACCCACCGGCAGTGCGCCGATCTTCGCTGCGATGTCCTCGTCGATGCCCCGGTGCGAAAACTCAACAAGGCTGCCGTGTTCACCGAGCACACCGAGCGCCCCGAATGTGGCGCCGGTGAGCTCCATTGCCGCGGCCACGGTGGCGTCGAGCAGTTCCTCGAGGTCGGTCTTGCTGGCAACCGCCGCGGCGCCACGGACCAGGTTCTGCAACCGCTCGGCACCAGGTTCTATCCCGCTCATGGAGCGAGCCTAGGAGGAGGCGCGTCCAGGGTCGTTTGACCCTGCCAACCACACCCCGGCCTGCGGTACGGTGCTGGCATGCCGTTGGATGAGAAGACCGCGATCCGGGTCCTCCTGGTCGACGACCATGAGGTCGTGCGACGCGGCCTTCGCGCCCTGCTCGACGCCCAGGACGGGATCGAGGTCGTCGGGGAGGCGGGTTCGGTGAAGGAGGCAGTGCGCCAGGTGGGGTTCAATTCACCCGACGTCGTGATGATGGACGTGAGGCTCCCCGACGGCTCTGGTGTCGAGGCGACCAGGAGGATTCGGCAACGGTTCCCCGATGTCGCCGTGTTGATCCTCAGTTCGTTCGCTGATCAGGAGGCGCTGGTGTCTTCGATCGAGGCGGGGGCTTCGGGGTATCTGCTCAAGCGGGTCGACACCGAAGCCATCGTGGATGCGGTCCGTGCAGTCGGAGCCGGCGAATCGCTGCTCGATCCTGCAATGACCGAGCAGCTGTTCAACAAAGTCCGTGACGCCGATCGCGACGATGAGCTCATCGCTCGCTTGTCCGGTCAAGAGCGGCGAATCCTGAAGCGACTCGCTGAGGGGAAAACTAACCGCGAGATTGCCGCCGAGATGTTCCTTGCCGAAAAGACCGTAAAGAACTACGTCTCCAATCTCCTGGCCAAGATGGGCATGTCGCGCCGGAGCGAGGCCGCGGCGTATGCGGCGCGCGTCGAGGAACAGCGCAAACACCAGTACCCGCCCGAAGAATGGGAAAAGGTCTGAGCCGGTGGCCCTGGGGCCTCCAGCGGGCCGTCGTTGGTCGGGAGGAACCGAGTCACCGCAACACTACGAGCGCGCGGAGGCCCGTCGCACTCGTCATTGTTCAGCACCCTCCTACTGGGCCGTGTAGTTGACCAGCATCTGCATGTAGTTGGCGCGTACGAACGACTCGGCATTCGGCGCGGCGCGGTGGCTCATGGACCCGCGGAGCTGCTCGATCGATTCGTATTCGTGCTCGTCGAGCCATTGACTCATCTCGTCGAGCACCGTGGTGACGTGCTCCGGCCCGTATTTGAGGAGCGCCGACGTCATCATCACCACGTCCGCTCCCACGAGGCAGGCCTTCAGTACGTCGTCGGCTCCGTGGGCGCCGCTGGTCACCGCCAGGTCGCAGGTGAGGAAGTCGGACAGGACGGCTACCCACCGGGTGGGCAGGCGCATATCGTCGGGCTCACTGAGCTGCAGGTTTGGCACCACCCGGAGCTCCTCGAGGTCGATGTCGGGCTGATAGAACCGGTTGAACAGGACCAGGCCGTCGGCACCGGCTTCGACGAGGCGGCCGGCCATGTTGGCCATTGAGGAGAAGTACGGCCCGATCTTCACCGCCAGCGGCAGCGACACCTGTTCGCGCACCGCCGCCACCATGTCGGTGTACCGGTTCTCGACATCGGCTCCGGTGGCACCGGAGTCGGTCGGAATCAGGAACACGTTGAGCTCGATGGCGTCGGCACCTGCGTTGGCGAGCTGCTCGGCGTAGCGCACCCAGCCCCCGGCGGTGGTCCCGTTGAGCGAGGCGATGACCGGCACCGACAGCGCCTCCTTGGCATCGGCCACGAGACGGAGCGCCGCCTCGACGGCGATGTTGTGGGCGCCCACGCCGGGGCGGTAGCCACCGAGCGCCTCTGCGAACGACTCGGCCCCGAATTCGACGAGCCGCTGCAACTCCATGCCCTCATGCTCGACCTGCTCCTCGAACAGCGAAGGCAGCACCACGGCCCCGATACCGGCATCCTCCAAACGCCGCAGGCTGTCGATCTTCCCCGTCAACGGTGATGATGAGGCCACCACCGGGTTGCGCAACAGCTGCCCGAGATACGTGGTTTCCATCGATGCGCTCATTCGGTCTCATCCTCCGGGTGCGCCCAAACCACCTCGGTGAACTGGCTGTACAGTGCCCACCGGTCGTCGATGTCTTGCTGTGCCAGGTCCATCAATTCATCGGCGCCGCCGGGATTTGCTCGCGACAACATGGCGTAGCGAGCTTCCTTTTCCGCAACCTCGCGGAACGGCTTGGATGGCGCCCGGCTGTCGAGCCGGAAGGCGTCGTCGCCGTCCTTGGACGGATCGAAGCGATACAGCGGCCAGTAGCCCGAGTCGACCAGGTCCTTCTGATGGCTCATCGACGTCGACATATCGATGCCATGGGCGATGCAGGTGCTGTAAGCGATTACCAGCGACGGGCCGGGATGCGTCTCGGCTTCGGCGATGGCCTTCACCGTCTGGGTGTTGTTGGCGCCGATCGCAACGTGGGCCACATACACGTCTCCGTAGGCCATGGCGATCTGGCCCAGGTCCTTCTTCGGGGTCTTCTTCCCCCCGGAGGCGAAGCGGGCGACGGCCGCTCGCGGCGTTGCCTTTGACGCCTGGCCGCCGGTGTTCGAATACACCTCGGTATCGAGAACCAGGACATTGATGTCCCGTCCCGATGCCAGGGCGTGGTCGAGCCCGCCGAATCCGATGTCGTAGGCCCAGCCGTCGCCGCCGACGATCCAGACGCTCTTTCGCACCAGCGTTCCTGCAACGGCCTCCAGACGGCGGGCCCGCTCGTCGTCGATCCCGGCAAGCCGGTCGCGCAGCTCGGTCACGCAACCGCTCTGCTCGGTGATTGTCTCGTCATCGAGTTGGTCGGACTCGAGGAGGGCGGTTACGAGATCCTCACCGATCTCGGGGGCCAGCTCGGTGACCAGCCGTCTCGCTTCCTCGACCTCCTGGTCCAGTGCCAGCCGCATCCCAAGCCCGAACTCCGCATTGTCCTCGAACAGCGAGTTCGCCCACGCCGGCCCGTGTCCGTTGTCATTGGCCCGCCACGGTGTTGTTGGCAGATTGCCACCGAAGATCGATGAGCAGCCGGTGGCGTTGGCGACCAGTAGCCGCTCGCCGTAGAGCTGGGTGAGGAGCTTGAGATACGGCGTCTCTCCGCATCCGGCACACGCCCCGGAGAACTCGATGAGCGGGTTGAACAGCTGGGAGCCTTTGACGGTGGTGGTCCTCACCTTGGACCGATCGGGTTCCGGGATGGTGAGGAAGAAGTCCCAGTTGGTCCGTTCTTCCTCGAGGTGATCCCGTTTCGGCTCCATGTTGATGGCCTTGTGCTTGACCTCCTCCTTGCTCTTGGCCGGGCACACATCAACGCACACGCCACAACCGGTGCAGTCGTCCGGGGCCACCTGGATCGTCATCAGATGGTCGGGGAGCTCTCTTGACTTGAATGGGAGGCTCTTGAAGGACTGCGGCGCCGCGTCGAGCACGGAAGGTTCGAATGCCTTCATTCGTATGGCGGCATGGGGGCAGACGAGGGCGCATTTGGCACACTCGATGCAGATGTCGGGATCGAAGATCGGGATCTCAAGGGCGATGCTGCGTTTCTCGTACTGGGTGGTGCCGGTGGGGAAGGTGCCGTCCACCGGCATGGCGCTCACCGGGAGCAGGTCGCCCTGACCCGACAGCATCATGGCGGTCACCCGCTGCACGAAGTCCGGGGCGTCGCTCGGTATGACCGGGCGAATGTGGCTGTTCGACGTAGCTGTATCCGGGATCGGGAGCGGTGCGAGTCCATCCATGGCGCGATCGATGGCGGCGATGTTCTTCTCCAGCACCACCTCGCCGAACTTGCTGTAGCTCTTCTTCGCCGCCTCCTTGATGAGGGAGATGGCGGTATCGAAGGGGAGGACTTCGGCCAGGGCGAAGAAACACGTCTGCAGCACGGTGTTGACCCGGCGACCGAGCCCGGCGTCGCCGGCGATTGCGTCGGCATCGACCACGAAGAGGCGAAGCTCCTTGTCGAGGATCTGCTTCTGGACCTCCAGGGGAAGATGCTCCCAGGTGTTGTCCGGTCCATGGGGGCTGTTGAGCAACACGGTGGCTCCGGGTCGAGCCACGGAGAGGACGTCCATCTTCTCCAGGAACTCGAACTGGTGGCAGGCGACGAAGTCCGCCTCGGTGATGAGATAGGGGGCGTTGATTGGCGCCGGATCGAAGCGGAGATGCGAGACGGTCACGGCTCCCGCCTTGCGCGAGTCGTACACGAAGTAGCCCTGGGCGCAGAGCTCGGTGTTGTCCCCGATGATCTTGACCGAGTTCTTGTTCGCCCCGACGGTGCCATCCGAGCCGAGGCCGTAGAAGACCGCCTCGAGCTGCGCTCGCGGGGCAACCTCCACCGAGTCGTCCACCGCGACGCTGAGGTGGGTGACGTCGTCGTTGATACCCACGGTGAAGCGACGCTTCGCGTCCTCGCCCGCCGCCTCATCCAGTACCGCGGCGGCCATGGAGGGAGTGAACTCCTTTGATGACAGGCCGTAGCGACCGCCGATGATTCGGGGTGGGATCGCCCACGAGCTGAGTCCACGCTGGGTCTGTTCGAGCACCGAGGTGGCAACGTCCTGAAAGAGCGGCTCGCCCACTGCTCCCGGTTCCTTGGTCCGGTCGAGGACCGCGATGGTGGTCGTCGTCGGCGGCAGGGCCGCAACCAGGGCCTCGGCGGAGAAGGGTCGATACAGCCGTACTTTCACCAGCCCGACCTTGCGGCCCTCGGCCATCAGCGACTCGACCGCGGATTCAGAGGCCGCGGTGCCGGATCCCATCATCACGATGACCTCGGTGGCGTCGGGGGAGCCGATGTAGTCGAAGAGGTGATAGCGGCGGCCGACCTGGTCGTGGAGCGTGTCCATGGTCTCCTGGACGAGATCGGGAAGGGCGTCGTAGAACGTGTTGACCGCCTCCCTGGCCTGGAAGAACACGTCGGGGTTCTGCGCCGTTCCTCGAATCACCGGTGCGTCGGGGTCGAGGCGGCGACCGCGATGGGCGAGAACCGAGTCGATTGGGATCAACGCCCGGATGTCGTCGTCGGAGAGGAGGGCGATCTTGTTCAACTCGTGGGAGGTGCGAAATCCGTCGAAGAAATGCACGAAGGGAATCCGACCGCGCAGGGTCGCCGCCTGGGCGATCAGCGCCAGATCATGTGCCTCCTGCACCGACCCCGAGGCAAGCAAAGCCCAGCCCGTCGCCCTGGTGGCCATGACGTCGCTGTGGTCGCCGAATATGGAGAGAGCGTGCGTCGCCACCGACCGGGCTGCCACATGGAAGACGGCCGGCGTCAACTCCCCGGCGATCTTGTACATGTTGGGGATCATGAGCAGCAACCCCTGAGAGGCGGTGAAGGTGCCGGTGAGTGCGCCGCCCTGCAATGACCCGTGAACGGCGCCCGCCGCTCCGGCCTCGCTCTGCATCTCGATGACCTCGGGGATGTTTCCCCAAACATTGGTCAGGCCCTGGGTTGCCCAGGCATCCGCAAGCTCACCCATAGGAGATGACGGCGTGATCGGATAGATGGCGAGAACCTCGTTGGTGCGAAAGGCCACGGAAGCGGCAGCCTCGTTGCCGTCGATCGTCGCCCGCGTGGTTGCCGATGCCGTCATGAACCCTTCTGCTCCTACCTCATGGTCGACGTTTCCAGCCGACCGAAGTAGAGACGGAAGGCCCTAGTGACATCTTCGCCTCCCCCACGAAGTCGGGGAGGCGCGAGCCGGCGGAGCCGGTGAGCGGAGGGGGCTCCCCGGCAGGATCGAGAGACACGAGAACTCAGGTCCGCAACTGGCTGTTCGCCATCGCTCTGTGCGGGGCCGCAGCCGCCTTCCTCGGCGACCGGTACGGATCGGCCGCCCTCGTGGTCGCAACCGCCGGATTTCTTGGCCTCGTCGTCGTCGCATACGTCTGGCTGGTGTAGGAAGGGCATTTCTCCCCTGCCAGAGGGCAGATCTTCGTATCAGGATGGAGGTGAGGGCAATGGAGGTGCCATGTCGGGTCGCATCCCTAAACCGGCCATGACCGTTTCCCTGAAACCAGGGCTCGAGACCGTTGCGGCCACGGTGACGCTTGACGGGATCGGACCATCGTTCGCAGTCACCGCCGAGGCGTGGCGCAGCGACCGGGCTCCCGATCCACACATCGCATTCGAGCTGGCGCTGTCGCGAGCCCTGAGCCGGTTGCAGCACGAGATCATGGAGAGCATCCACCAGAGAATCGATCGCGCCACCGACGACGTCTGAGAGAGAGACGTCTGAGACCGAGACGTCTGAGACCGAGACGTCTGAGACCGAGACGCCTGAGACCGAGACGCCTGAGACAAAGGGAGGTGACCATGTCCGAGCTTCGTCATCTGCTTGTGGCCACCGATGGTTCGGCCCCCGCCCGGGAGGCGGCACGATTCGCCGGACGGGTGGCGTCGCGGTTCGACGGCGCAGTGCGAGCGGCGTCCATCGTTCCCGAGCCGTCGGCGTGGTTGGGTACCGGGGCATATCTGCCGGATGTGCGTGTCACCAGAGACCGGGCGATTGACCGCGCCCGGCGCATCTCTGAGGAAGCGGCCTGGCTCGCCGAGGAACAGGGTTGCACCAAGACCGAGGCGGTCGCCCAGATCGGGGATCCTGCACACGTCATCGTGACGTGTGCCAAGGACTATCACGCACATGCCATCGTCATGGGGCGCCGGGGCACAGGGAGCCTTGCCCGGCTCTTCATGGGGAGCGTGTCGACGAAGGTCAGCCATCTCTCCGACCGAACGGTCATCACCGTCGGCGAGCCGGTGGACATCGGCCGCGTTCTCGTCGCAGTTGATGGCTCCGAGCACTCGGTGCGTGCGGTCGGGGTCGCATCCACCCTCGCCAAGGGATTCGACGCCCGGCTCGAGATCCTCCATGTTGTGCCGACGAACCGGCTCGTCCCGATCGGTATGAGCGGGGTCGATGCTTACGAGTACGAGCGGCTGGAGGACAGCCTCCGCCACGCCGGCGCACAGATCGTCGACGAGGCCAGGAGCCTGGCCGCCGATCACGGGTTGGTTGCCGCGACGACCATCGAGGCCGGCAGCGCCGCAATCCGGATCATCGAGCACGCGGAAGAGACGGATGCAGACGTGATCTGCGTCGGTCGAAGGGGCTTGGGGAGCGTTGCCGGAATCCTGCTCGGCAGCGTGTCCCACTCCATTTCCCACGGTGCAGAGCAGACGGTGATCACGGTTTGGTGACGGACCGGTGACGTTCGGCCGTGGCGTCGACCGGCCGATGTGAGTCGATGATGCGGTTGGCAGAGGCACGGCGAAGGTGAGGTGACGGAATGACCTGGATCAAGTGGTTCGATGACGTCGGTCTCGAGGACATTGCCGAGGTCGGCGGCAAGAACGCCTCACTCGGCGAGTTGAGGCGTCATCTGACCGGCGCAGGCGTGAGAGTTCCCGATGGCTTTGCCGTGACGGCCGACGCATACAACGCGTTCATTGCGGACAACGACCTCGCCGATCCGATCCTCGAGGTGATCGAAGGCTGGGATCGGGATCGCGTGGACGACCTCCATCAACGGGCATCCGCCATCCGCAGCCTGATCACCGGCGGCCTCTTCTCGCCAAGCCTCATCGCAGAGATTCGCGATGCCTATGCCAAGTTGTGTGCCGCGGGGGGAAGTGACAGCCTTCCGGTTGCCGTTCGATCGAGCGCAACCGCCGAGGATCTTCCAACCGCGTCCTTCGCCGGCCAGATGGAGACCTACCTCATGGTACGCGGTGAGGCGGCGGTGCTCGATCGCGTCTGCGCCGCCTTTGCGTCGCTGTTCACCGCACGGGCCATCAACTACCGGGAGGATCTCGGCTTCGACCACCTCGGCGTTGCCGTCTCGGTCGGGGTCCAGCAGATGGTTCGCTCCGACCTCGCTTCGAGCGGTGTCATCTTCACACTCGACCCGGAGTCCGGCCACCGCGACTTCGTCGTCGTCACATCGAGTTGGGGCCTCGGCGAGAACGTGGTTCAGGGCACCGTCGGGCCCGACGAGTTCTACGTACACAGACCGACACTCGCCGAGGGGTTTCGTCCGATTGTGCGAAAGACCGTCGGTACCAAGGAGCTGCGTATGGTGTTCTCCGAAGGCACCGTGGCCAACGAGCCGTCGAGCGCCGCCGACCGTGCACGGTTCTCTCTCGAGGATGATGAGGTGCTCCGCCTGGCGGAGTGGTCGGTTGCCATCGAGCGGCATTACTCCATCGAGCGTGGACGGGACACTCCGATGGACATCGAATGGGCCAAGGACGGCGTCACCGGCGACCTGTACATCGTTCAGGCCCGGCCCGAAACGGTGCACAGCCAGAAGACCGGGCCGACGTTCCACCGTTTTCGACTTGACGAAGACGGCAGCGTGCTCACCACGGGGATCGCCATCGGCAACCGCATCGCGGCGGGGAGGCCGAGGATCATCGCCGACCCGGGCGAGATGGCTCGGTTCCGAGACGGCGAGGTGCTGGTCACGACCTCCACCGATCCGGACTGGGAGCCGATCATGGCTCGCGCCGCCGCCATCGTGACCGAACGCGGCGGCCGCACCTCACACGCCGCCATCGTGTCGCGGGAGCTCGGCGTCCCCGCTGTGGTGGGAACCGGCGACGCCTGCTCGGCGATTCCCGAGGACGGCGAAGTGACTGTCTCCTGCGCCGATGCCGGCGCCGGCACCGTGTATGCAGGGTCGCTCCGTTTCTCGGCGATCGAGATTGACCCGTCGAAGCTCGACCGACCGAGAACGAAGATCCTGCTCAATACCGGTGACCCGGCGCGGGCACTCTCTCTGAGCCGTCTCCCCGTCGATGGAGTAGGGCTCGCCAGGATGGAGTTCATCCTGGCCGGGGCGATCGGGGTGCATCCGCTGGCGTTGACGCGCTACGACGAACTACTTCCCGACGTGCAGAATCGGGTGGACGAGATCACCGCTGGCTACGAGGACCGGACGATGTTTTTCGTCGACCGCCTGGCCCAGGGCATCGGCACCATCGCCGCCGCCTTCTATCCGCGACCGGTCACCCTTCGGCTATCGGACCTCAAGAGCAACGAATACTCGGCGCTGATCGGGGGAGTCCAGTTCGAGCCGGTCGAAGAGAACCCGATGCTGGGTTGGAGGGGAGCGAGCCGGTACTACCACGCTGACTATCGGGAGGGGTTCGAACTGGAGCTGGAGGCGGTGAAGCGGGTGCGAACGGTTTTCGGGCTCACCAACCTGAAGCTGATGATTCCCTTCTGTCGCACGATCGAGGAGGCGAAGCGGGTCCTCGACGTGATGGCCGACAACGGGCTGCGTCGGGGCGAGGACGGGCTCGAGGTGTGGGTAATGGCTGAGCTGCCGTCCAATGTCCTCGACGCCGATCGGTTTGCTCAGCTCTTCGACGGGTTCAGCATCGGCTCCAACGACCTCACCCAGCTCGTGCTCGGCGTCGATCGCGACTCTGAGCTGGTAGCCCCGCTCTTCGACGAACGCAACCATGCCGTGAAACGGGCCTGCGTCATGCTGCTCGAGGCAGCGGCGCGAAACGGGAGGCCGGTCGGTATCTGTGGCCAGGCGCCATCGGACTACCCGGAGTTCGCCGCCTTCCTGGTCGACCGTGGCATCGATTCGTTGAGCCTGAGTTCGGATGCCGTCGTTGAGACCATGGCCATTGTTACCAAGATCGAACGGGCGCGGGCTCGCTGAGCTATCGAAGGGGGCTCCCAAGAGCGTGCCCCTCTGCGCTACGGCTGGCGCCGCAGCGCGTCTCCCCCGCCGGGGCGGGGGAGACGAGGAAAGCGAAGCTCAGCCCTCGGGGCCGGCGGGAGCCAGGTTTCGGGGCGCGAAGGACATCGTCTCCTTCAGGTCGGTGGTGCCGATCTTGGTGACCTTCCCCTTGCCGAGCTTGAAGTTGTAACGCAGGCTGAGCGGCTGCAGGCTGGTGTCCGCCGAGGTCACTGCATTGGATGGGCTTCCCGGGTAGAGGAAGTAGGTGAACGTGACTCCGGGCGGGACGATGTCGGAGACGTAGGCGGCTGCCGTGAAACTGCCGGTGGTCTTGTTGCCGAGCTGATCGAGCACGTTGTCCGACTCGATCGAGAGCAGGTCGCCGCTCTCCACACCCCAGGCTGCGGCGTCGTCGGGATGGACCTCGAGGAAGTTCATCGGCCAACGCTCCTTTGATATCTGGCGCCTGGCATGGTCGAACAGGTTGTTCCACAGGGCGTTGATTCGGCCGTTGATCACCCACACCTCACCGGAGGTCGGGCCGAGGATGTCGTTGCGTTCCTTGACCGCGTCCCAATCGGCGAACACGAAATTGGCCTTCCCCGAGTCGGTCTTGAACTGCAGGTCTTCGTGCAGCCGCACCGTCTCGATCAGCTCTCCGTTTTCGAGGCTGAGGGGAGTCTGCAGACCCTGGGTCCCATAGGTTGCAAGGAGATCGTGGCCGCGGACCCCTTCGGCCTTCGCCTTTTCCACGAGAGCGGCGAAGTCTCGGCGCCCGCCGGCCGACTTCGGTGACGCCTCCTCGAAGATCTCGTTGGTGTCCTTCCAGTCGAAGCCTGCGAAACCCATCCGTTGGGCAACCATGGAGAAGATCTTCCAGTCGGGAATGGCGTCGCCCGGCGGGTCCATGATCTTGTCGTAGATCCGTAGCCGACGCTCGGCGTTGTTCCTGGCGTAGGTGTCCTCGCCCCAGGCGCCCGCGGCGAGAATGATGTCGGCGGATGGGGTCGACTCGTTCGGGTAGATCTCCTGGTGGGCGATGACGAGCCCGCCGGCGTCGATGCGCTCCTTGAGCTGGCGCAGGACCGTGGCAGGATCCGTCGAGTCGACCTCGGGCCCCATCGAGGTGAGATCGGCGACCCGCTTCCGCAGCGCCTGGGTCGCACCCATGGCTCCGAGCCAGTTGGTGCCGACCACCCAACGGAATCTGGTGTTGCCTTCGACGAGCCAGCGCTCGGTGTCCATCTCTATCGGGTGGCCCTCGAAGGAATGCGGCGACTTGTCAAGCGGGTAGCCCGCGGCCTTCTGCCCACCGCGTTGATGGCCGCCCATACGGCCGGTACCCCGGCCGGGGCGTCCGGTGGCGCCGAGGAGGGCGCCCAGGCTCCCGATCGCCGCGGTGTTCTCGTAGTTGTGCGACCAGTAGACGCCCTTCTCGAACAAGAGCATCGTCTTGGGCCGTTCACCCCCGGCGCCGGTCATCATTTCGGCGGCCATCCGGATCTTCGCCGCAGGCACTCCGGTTGCTCGCTCGGCCCCCTCCAGGGTGAAGTCGTCTTCGGAGAACAGGTACCGGCTGAACTCGTCGAAGGAGCGGCCGAACTGCACTCTGCGCCACTTCCCTTCCTGGTCGAGCTCGGCTCGAGAGGCGATGTGATCGCGCACGAACTCGGTGTCCTCCCATCCATTGGCGATGATCTCGCGGGCGATTGCCGAGTACAGCGCCGTATCCGTGCCGGGCATCAGCTGGAGATGAAGCCCGCCGTGGTTCTCGGCGTAGGCGGCGGTGAAAGTCTTTCTCGGGTCGACATAGATGATCTTGGCTCCGCCCGCCTGCTGCCAGGTGGTGAAGCGAACCGTTTTGGTCTCGTATGGATCGGAGCCGGCGATGAAGAGGACGTCGGCCTCCTTGTCGTCGGCGAACGCGGTACCGAAGGCGTCGATGCCGACATCGGACAGGCCGGGAACGTCGTCTCCCTCGGCCGGTGCGTGGTGCGGCGAGTAGTTCGGGGTTCCGATCTCACCGAGGGCCAGCTTGGAGGCGGCGAAGACGTTCTCGTAGAACTGGTATGAGTAGATCTTCATCCCCCAGGCCAGCTCGCCGTAGCTGTCGATGACATGGTGGGACAATTCGGCCATGAGGTCGATCGCCATTTCCCACGAGATCGGGAGGTGCTGGCCGCGGACCTTGAGCATTGGCGTGAGGTAGCGATCCGAGGTCGGGCCGGTCTGTCGGTACAGCTTCTGGGCGAGGGCGCCACCGCGTACCGAGTGGGTGCCGCCGACGTTCACCACGGCTGAATCGCCGTCAGGAATGATGATCACGTTGGTCTGAATGCCGTTGCGCTCGATCACCGTGTGCATGTTCTGTGAGGGCCACTTCCCCGACAGGGCCGGCCCCGGGAAGTCGATACCGAGGGCGTTCTCTTCGGCTTTTCGCCCGCCGCTGATCCCGGCCGGCCACAGGTACACCTTGTAGCCGCAAGCCACCGGGCAGTATTCACAGCAGGTGGTCTTCACCTCTGCGTCCGGTGGGGGGAGCGGGACGAAGGCCGGGTTCGCTTCGGTCATACCCGCTCACCCACCAGCTCGCCTCCCTGAAGCGTGTTGTCGAACCCGTAAACCAGGCGGAACACGCCGTCGGCGTAGACCGCGTCGTCGTCGACGCTGAGCAGCAGCTGCGGCAGGTCCTGGGTCGCCTGGCCAAGTGTGACCATGCCGCCGTGGACCAAATCGAACGTTGAATAGTGACAGGGGCAGGGCCCGAGGATCTTGTACTCGTGCTGGTACTCGGAGATGGCGCATCCCATGTGGGTGCACAGGCGGCTGAAAGCAACGATGTCGCCGTCGGGACCCACTCCGCCGATCACCGGTTCGCCCATCTTGACCAGCATGCTGGATTGGCCCACCTGGGGGTAGTCGAAGAGTACGGGTATGCCCTCCTCCAGCTCAGACAGGCCGGCGACCTTCAGCCGCGGAAAGAATCCAACGATCGCTGCGGTCTGGCCCCCGCTCGCCGTTTCTCGACTGGCCAACCCGATCGGTACCAGGACGCCCATGGCTACGACGGCGCCGGTGGCGCCGCCGAGGAACAAGAACTCTCTTCGGGTGAAGGGCAGGGCCAACCTCCTTTTGCGACATGGTTGCGTTCGCCTGCATCCGATCCTAGGGCCGAAGGTCTCTATGCACCCGTGCGTCGCTCCACTTCGATGGCTACCGTGACCGAAATCGCTGAGAAGACTCCGGTGGTGATCCCGGACGATGAGCTACCGGCCCCAGGCCGCTTGGCGTTCTTTGTTTTCGGGGTGCTCGCCGGACTGGTGGCGACCTTCGTCGTCGGCATGCTGGTCCTGATGCAGAACGATCCGCTTGGCCCAGCGGCGCGGCGCTTGGTGCCGACGACCGAAGCACCCCTTGGCCCCGGCGATCCAATCGGCGGCGAGGACGTCTACGCCTCGACCTGCGCGTCGTGTCATGGTGCCAACGGCGAGGGGGTGACGGGGCTTGGGCTCCCGCTGGCTTCGAGCGAGTTCGTGCAGTCGATGACCGATGCTCAGCTGGTCACGTTCATCGAGGCCGGGCGCGACGCCGCCCACCCGGACAACACCACGGGGGTTGCGATGCCCCCGAGAGGCGGCAACCCATCGCTAACCGACCCCGACCTGGCCGACGTCGTGGCGTTTCTGCGAACGATGCAGTAACTGCCGGCAGTTCGAGAGTCCGGATCCGGAGAAGTCGATTGGCGCCGCCGCTGCGCCCGATCCTCAGGGTCTTAATGCCCTACAGCCGCTTGCGCCGGCTCCGTAGGGTCGGTGGAGGCGAACACCCAGGAGGGTTGGGCATGGAGCTGCCTGCCAGGGAGATCTGGACCGTGATCCACGGCCTCGTGCTTGGCACGATCCTTCTGCTTGCTTTTGCGGGGGGCTTGACCGGGTTATGGAGCCTTCGGCCAGGGTATATGACTGCGAAGGGCATCAAGGAGCGGATGGGCCGGCTATACGTCGGTGTCTGGGCGCCGTGGTTCGAGCTCTTCGAATGACCGATCGATCGGGCCGCGCCGATCTCGTCTCCGCCCGGGCCGTAGGGGTCGGTGTCGGGCTGATTGCACTCCAGCTGACCTGGCTGATTGGCAACAGGGTCACCTCAGCGTTCCGGGACCCACCCGATGGGCCAACCATTGCGTTCACCGCGGCGGTGTTGGTCGGCATCGTGGTCTCGCTGGTTGCCGGGCGCCGGCTCGCCAGGAAGTCGATCGGGGTCTGACCAGCCCGTGGGTGACGTTGCCCGAGGCCACGGCATGGTCAGGCGTCCGACATGGTCACCGTATTCATGATCGTTGCCGTTGTGACCCTGAATCGTGGTCGGGGGAGCGGTGCGATCGCTCGCAATCAAGTCATCGCCTTGCAGAGGCGCGGCCACGTCGCCACCCTCGTCCACGCTGGCCAGGGACAGGGCGACGTGCCGATCCACGAGGTGCCAATCTCCTCGGACCTTCTTCCTGCCCACGAGTATCTCACCGGCCATGCCGGGCGGCAGCAGACGGTGTCGTCGATGGACGCCGAGGAAGCGTCCTGGTTCGTCGCCGACTTTGATGCTTCGCTGCGGTCGTTGGACCCGGCGCCCGATCTGATCGTCGGCCACCACGCCAACATCACCGCAATTGCCACCCAGCATGCCGCGGAACACTTCGGGATCCCCTATGTACTGTTCGTCCACGGCACCGGGATCGAGCCCAGGTATCACGGCGGCTACGCCGCTGAGATCTGGAGCCAAATCGAAGAAGCGATGAGGTTGGCTTACGCCATCATCGTGACCAACGACTATGTCCGCGACGAGCTGGTGAAACCGATCGTCGATTTGCCGATTGATCGGTTCCGGATCATTCCTGGTGGCGTTGACCTCACCGCCTACCGGCCAGGGACCGGCGACGAGGTTCGGCGCCGCTATGACCTCCCCGATTCCTATGTGATCTCGCCCGGTGCGCTCACCGAGCTGAAAGGACCGCAGAACGTGGTGGCGGCGTCAGAGGTGTTTGCCGATCTGGCTCCGCCGATATTCCTCGGCGATGGCGACCTGCGGGAGCAACTCGAGGCCGAACTGGGGGATCGAGGCCGCTTGCTCGGATATGTCCCGGAGGTCGATAAGGAGGCACTGATCAGCGCGGCGACTCTGCTCGTGGCGGCACCCGAGAAGCTGGAGCATTTCGGCATGGTGTACGCCGAGGCCCTTGCCGCAGGAACAGTCCCGGTCGCCTACGAAGGCGGAGGCGTCGGCTCGATCGTAATCCCCGCCGTTGGAGTGCTCACCGAGCGTGCACCCCGTGCCCTGGGCACGGCGGTGCGTGGCCTGCTCGAGGAACGAGAGCGGCGCTTGCCGATGGCGCAGGCGGCACGGCTCCGCGCCGAATCTCACTTTGACGGGCACCGGCTCGGCGACCAACTCGTAGATTGGATCGAGACGATCGTCTAGAAAGATAGGAGAGCTCATGGCGGAGCGCGCAGAGGCCGAGGTCCTGGGCGAGTTGGAGGCAAGGGTCCAATCCGGTGACCTGGTCGGCGGAGCCAATGTCTTCCTCGCACAGGCGAACGACCTCGTCGAAGGCTTCCTCACCACCGGTTCGTTTGGCGTCGCCGAGGACCCGTTCGGTGGTGCCGATGCGTCCCTCCTCGTGGACGACCACGCCTACTACCTGATGCTGTGGAGGCTATTCGACCGAATGCCGGCCTCGATGCTGGCCGACTTCGCCATCAAGGTGCGGCGAATCCTTGCCACCAGGGTTTTCAAGCGCGTCGGCGAGGCCGTCATTTTCCATCACGATGTGTACATCCTGTCGGGGCGAAACACCGAGATCGGGGACGGGGTCTTCGTGAATCGCGGTGCAACGATCGACGATCGTGGGCCGATCACCGTAGGTGACCATACGATGATTGCCGCAGGTGCGATCTTGACCACCCACGGACACATTCTCGACGATTTCACCAAGCCGATGCCGTTCGGGGGGCGGACGATGGCCCCGATTGTGATCGGGTCGAACACCGTCATCGGCTACAACGCCGTCATCATGCCGGGGGTGACCATCGGGGACCGGGTCATCGTGTCGGCGAACGCCGTGGTGACCAAGGACATCCCCGACCGCTGGGTGGTCGGCGGTCTCCCTGCCAAGAAGATCAAGGAGTTGTTGCCGGGCGACTACCCGCCCCCCTAACTCGAGTTCCACTGCCGGGTCATCATGGCCATTGCTGCGCTGCCACGGCAGGAGGGCCCAGTGAGCAATCTTTCCGGGGTGGCCGCGCAGGTCCGGTTGTTGGGCCGCTCTCGGTCACAATCGGGGATCGGCATCTCGGCCCATTGACTTTGATGGCGTGAAACCGAAGCAGCTAATCGAGATTCTGCTCATCGGTCGTGGCATGGGGGAGGCGCTAGCGAGATGGAAGCAGAAATGGCAAGAGGTCAAGGGTCGCTACCCCCGCAACGAATTGTCACCTCCAAGAAGGAATGTCACGGTCACGACATTCATGGGGTTGCTGCTGGACATCGCCGGTTGTCGGCGATGTCCCTACGAAAGGAGGAGACATGACCGTTGCTATAGACCGGATCACCAGGCCCGCAACCGATGCGAACCCCCTGGCAGAAACCGGTCATCGCAAAATTGGTCTCGGAGTCGGCTTCCTCGGCTTGTTGATTGCCATGGTGGTCGCCGGATTGGCGATCGCTGCTGTCATTCAAGTTGGCGACGCCGGCAGTGAAGACACCGTCGGCCAGCTCTTGGCCGTGGCCTTCGGGCTCAACACGGTGGCGCTGGCCACGATCAAGACCGGCATCGCGATCATCCTGATCGGGATCCTGGTCCGACTGTGGACCAGGGCGCACGGAATAAGCGCGGCATTGCCGGGGCTCAAGGCCCCGACCGAGGACCAGGTTCACGTCCCGGCAAGCGGGACGATGGAAACGCCATTCGGCACCTGCGACGTCACCGAGAAGGCCCCCGAGGCGCTTCGCATCCACACGATGGCGAAGACGCTGTGGGCTCCGATGCTGGTGATGGGCCTCATGCTCGTCGCCGCGGGCTTCGTTGTCGCGTTGGTCTGGGCGGGAAACATCGGCTCGGATCCGGAGACGGCCATCGGTGCGTCCGCTTGGGCACAGGGGCTCCAGTTCCTCGGTGAAGCAATGGTGCTCGCCGGGATCTCGTTCCTGCTCGGCTCGATCCTTGGTGGATTGCGCGGTGCGGGCGGCTCGGTGCAGGCAGGCCTCGACCTTCCGGTGCAGACGTTGCAGATGCCAAAGACGGCGAAGGTCTTCATCGGCCTGATGGTGGCCGGGATGATGGTTGCCATCGTCCAGTTCGCTGGCTACATCGTGACGACGACCTTCGACAATGCTGTTGATGTGGCGACCTGGTTCGCATTCCTGGGTCCGCTCCGGGAGCTGGCCCTCGGGCTGCTCCTCGGTGGCATCGTGCTGGCCCTGGCCACGATCGGCAACGTGCTCGGATTCCAGTTCTGGCGCATCCGCGGCATCATCACCACGGGTAGCTAGGAGGCTGAAATGACAACAGCAACAACGGAATTCAACACACAGACAGCGGCGACGCCGCCGGCCGAGATACTGCCCCACAAGGCAGGACGCAGGCTCTGGTTCCCGATGTTCCTGATGGCCCTCATGGGGTTTGGGATCGGAATCGTTCTTGCGGGCTTCCGTGCCGATGCCGTGAACAGCGGCAACGTTCAGGACACCGCCGCTCTCGGGCAGTTCGTGCCCGCCTTCATGTTCATCGGTTTCGCCGCGGTGTTCGCCGCGATCGCCTTTGCGATCGCACGGATCCTCGGCGCCTTCCGAGCGGGTGGAAGCGGCATGCAACACGCCACCGGCAATGAAGTGAAGACGCTGACCATGCCCCCGACCGGGCGTGCGTTCATCGGGCTGATGGCGATGGGGATGATGTTGATCGTGGGCGCGGTAGTGCTCCACCTCATCGTCGGAACGCTCATCGCCACCGGTAGCGACTCGGCATTGTCGAACTCAGAGCAATGGTCGATCTGGCTCGAGGTGGCACGCCGCTTTGGTGTGTCCACCTACCTGCTGTCGATCGCCCTTGGTCTCGCCACGATCATCACCGTGGTGCGCTTCCAGTCGGTGCGCATCAAGGAGATCGTTGCGTCACGGTAAGACCACCAACGACGACCGCTGTGGGCCGTCCCCTGAGGGGGGCGGCCCACAGCTACGCCGGGATGATCTGGAGATCCGACGCGACCAGCGCGTCGATGGTGGCTGGGAAGTTCGGGTCGTCCTCGGGTCGATAGGCACGATCGAGTTTCAAACCGGCGAGGAGGCGAGCGGCGGCCGCCAGCTCTGCACCGAGGTCGCCAGCGCTGCGGGCCGCATCGAGCAGCAGGCCGATCTGGTGGGCGACCACAAGCCGCTCCAGCTGGGCGCGTCCGTGCAGGGCTCCGTGCTCCTGGTCTTCGACGCAGCGGCGAATCTCGGCGGCCACCTCCTCGAATCCGGCGAGAGCCTGCTTGGCGGTGACGGCGAGGTCGGGCTCGCTGATGCCTTTGAGAAGTTCGGCAGTTCGGTCAAGCACGGATTCGGACATTTCCAGGCGGCCGAGATCGCGCATGACTTGGGCGGTGAGCACGTTGTGCGTGCCTTCCCATTGTTCGTACACGATTGCGTCGCGGAGCAGGCGGGGCAGGATGGAGAACGTTTCGATGGCTCCATTCCCACCAAGGATCTCGATGGCGCCTCGCACCACCTGGGTGGCGGCGAGCGAGCACGACAGCTTGTTGGCGTTGACGAGATAGCGGTGGAAGCCGCCGTCGGCGGGCTCGGGCCCGAGATCGACCGCTTCGTCGAGGGCGGTGAGGTGCCAGGTCGAGTGCAAGCCGGCAAGCCAATGCGACTTGAGTTCGGCGAGTTGGCGGCGCACCAGCGGGAACGTCGAGATGCGTTGACCAAAGGCCTCTCGATGCCGGGCGTAGCCGGCGGCCACGGTGTAGGCGCGTTGCATGATGGCGATATCCCCGATGGCGTTCATCCATCGCGACGTGTTCAACATTGCCGTGACCATGATCTTGAAACCGTCGTCGACCGGTCCGATCACGTAGGCGACCGCATCGTGGAAGTCGATCTCGGCCGACGCCATCGACCTGGTCCCGAGCTTCTCTTTCAGTCGGCGGATCGAGAAACCGTTCGGTCGACCGTCCACCAGACGCGGCAGGAGGAAGCAGCCGAGCCCCTCGGTGCCGGCGGGCGCACCGTCCGGACGCGCCAGCACCAGGAACAGGTCGGCGTCGGCAACCGAACAGAACCACTTCTCACCGGACAGTCGCCACGTGCCGTCTCCGTGATCGGTCGCCCAGGCGGCCAGGGCACCGACGTCCGATCCGCCCTGGACCTCGGTCAGGAACTGCGAACCGCGCAGCGCAGCGTCGTAGTCGGTGTCGGTGAGGGCGGGGAGAAAGCGGTCTCTGATGGCTTCGGATGCGAACCGGCGGAGCGCCCCGGACCATCCCCGTCGTGCATGTCGCTGCGCACATGTGGCCCAGTTCGCCTTCGAGCGATGCCAGGTAGCCGGCAGTTGCCAGCTCGAAGGACGCACCGGGCGCACCGGCGGCGTGCACGACCCCGGACGCCCACACCAGTCGCCCGGCGTCGTGATAGGCAGTGTCGAAGCGGATTGCCTCGATCCGGTTGCCGAGCGGGTCATATCGGTCGAGTTCGGGTTCACGACGCTGATAGGACTCGACGATGGGGCCGAGCTCTTCGGCAACGACCCGACCGAAACCGGTGCCGGCCTCACGCACCGTGGCAAGGCGGCTGTCTGCCAGATACTTGGCATTGACGAGCTCGAGGTGCCCGTGATACGGGTTTGGCATCGCCGACTCACGCCACGACGCCAGCGCCTCCCTGGCGTTGGAGTACGCGTCGGTCATTGCGCCATTATCACAGGGGCGGGGAGATCAAGGAGCGGGCGCCCTGTCCGGTTCCCAATCGGGTCGGAGGGCGAATTGGCTCCGGCCGGTCTCCCCGAGCTTGACCGCAAGAACCTGGTCGATGTGGGCCCGGTGTTCCTCGAAGAGGATCGCACTTGCCACCATGTACAGCCGCCACACCCTGGCGCGACCCTCTCCGACTTCTCTGACTGCGGCGTCCCAGTTCGCCTCGAGGTTGGCTACCCAGCGGCGGAGCGTGAGCGCATAGTGCTCTCGGAGGTTTTCCATGTGCCGGACCTCGAGTCCGGCGTCTTGGAGGGAGGTGATCACGGTTCCCACCTCGTGCAACTGACCGTCGGGAAACACGTAGCGACTGGAGAAGCTCGGTTTCGCGTGCAGGGGAGGCCTGGCGTTGTCGGTTCTGCTGATGGCGTGGTTGAGCAGGCGGCCACCCGGTGCAAGGAGGTCGATCACGTTGGCGAAATACTGCTCCAACCTGCGCATCCCGACGTGTTCGAACATACCGATCGAGCTGATCGCGTCGTAGGGCCCGTCGTCGATGTCGCGGTAGTCCTGGTACCGCACTTCGATCTTGTCGGTGAGTCCAGCCGCCGCGATGCGCTTACGGGCGAGGTCGACCTGTGGTTGAGAGATCGTGACCCCGACCGCCTCGACGCCGTGGTGCCTTGCCGCGTGGAGCACCATTCCACCCCATCCGCATCCGATGTCGAGCAGCCGCATTCCGGGCCGGAGATCGAGCTTGCGACAGATCAACTCGTACTTGTTTTCTTGGGCTTGTTCGAGGGTGTCTGAGGGATCATCGAAGACCGCGCATGAGTAGGTGAGGGACGAACCGAGAACCATCCGGTAAAAGTCGTTCGAAATGTCGTAGTGATGCGAGATCGCCGACGCGTCACGGCGTCGCGTATGCAGGCGCCCGCCCGGTCTGTGCTCCTCTGGCGGGGGTGGGATGCGGCGAAGGTTTCGCACACCGACGGTGCGGACCAGGCTTGCGAGCTGTCTCAGTGACAGCTTCACCTCGGGCATCCGTTGCCGCAGATCGAACAGGCCGTAGATGTCACCGTCGATCGAGATGTCCCCGGCGACATAGGCCCGGCCGAGGCCAAGCTCGCCAGGCGCAGTCACCAAACGGATCATGGCGTCTGGCGAGTGCACGGTCACGATCGTCTTGGCATCTTCCGGCCCCACGACGGTCCCATCAAAGGCCTCGATCCGTATCGGGAGATCCGGTCCAAGCCACTGCGTGATGAACGGTTCGAGACTCATCTCCCGACCAACGCCCGGAGTCTTCGACGGGTGCGGCGAATATCGCCAAACCGACTATTCGGGTCCCGCAGACGTTGAGTCGAGCAGAAGAGTTTCGTCAATCGGACAATCGAGTTGCAAGACGCGTTTGGAGAGCGTTGGACGAAATGACGGCGCTCGCGACCCCCGGAGCCCCGTTGGGTGGCCGCCGGCGGCGGCTGCCCACAGATGACCCAGTGGAAGAGGCGCTCATGTCACCGGAACTGTTCTTGGCCTTGGACTTCATCTCCTTCGTCGTCCTGTCTGGCGTGGTGCTCGCCGTGTTCCGGCGGCTGCCGACCTGACGAACGGTCCTGGGCTGTCAATCGAATCGACGCGCTGGCGACAGTTGAGGTTCATCGCGGTGCGCCGCGGTGTTGCCGATGCGAGGAGGAAAATAACATGCGACGAATCATCCCGACCTGGATCATCGCCGGCGCCGCTGCGCTTGTTCTGATCGCCGGCATCGTGGACTCGATCGTCAGCGGGGAATGGGACCTCTTCGTGGTCTTGGTCCTCGCTTTCGTTCTGGTTGCCTTCCTGTCGTTTCGCAGCAAGAGTGGCCGGCGCCCGGTCACGCTGCGCACCGATCTTGAGCGATGGGTCGTGGGCCACTCACACCGAACCGGCGAAACGGTCGAAACGACCCTGGACCGCGCCGTCGCCGGCCATCGGCGCCGCGTCGACCCCGTCGAGGGACACACCGCGGTGTTCGCCGCCACCTCGGAGGGTCCTGGATCGTGATTACTGCCCGCCTCGACGGCTCAGGGCTTCCGACCTCGGTCGCCGGCGGCAAGGGCGCTGCCCTCGACCGCCTGATTGCGTTCGACGCCCCGGTCCCAATAACCGGCGTGGTCACCACCCACGCCTACCGCACCTTCATCGATGCCTCCGACCTGGGACGACGGCTCGACGCTCTCGCCGACGACGGCACCCCGGGCCCTGATCGGTTCGCAGCTCACGCCGCCGACGTCGACCGTGCCTTCCTCGAGGCCCCCATGTCGAGGGAAGTCGAGCGAGCCATCGTCGACCTGGCCGTTGAGATCCGCGGCGACCATGCTCGTCTCGCGGTGCGCTCCTCGGCGACCGCAGAGGACACGGACACGGCATCGTTCGCCGGTCAGTACCGCAGCTTCTTGGAGGTGGTAGACGACGAAGAAGTACTGGAAGCGGTGCGGCTGGTCTGGGCGTCGCTGTGGCACGCCGCGCCCATGGCTTACCGGGAGCACCGCGGCATCGGCCACGACGCCGCAATGGCGGTCGTTGTGATGCGGCTCGTCGAGCCAAAGACCGCAGGGGTGGTCTTCACCGTCGACCCGGGCGGCGCACCCGACCAGATGCGCATCGAGTTCGTCCACGGACTCGCCGAAGGTCTCGTCTCCGGAACCGAGACCCCCGAGGCCATCGTGATGGAGCGCACCGCTGTGCCACCGCCGTCGGAGGCTCCACTCGGCGAGCTCGTCCCGCTCACCCTGCAGATCGAGAAGGCGTTTGGCGCACCACAGGACATCGAGTGGGCCGACGATGGGACCACGTTGTACCTGGTCCAGGCTCGTCCGATCACCACCACCGCTCACATTGCCGCCGACGACGATGGGTTCGACACTGTGCCCGTCGAAGAATGCACCTACACGCCCGCCGGCATCGGGGAGATGCTGCCGGGCGTGCTGCCACCGTTGCTTTGGTCGATCGACGGTCCACTCATCGAGGAGGGATTCCGCCAGCTCTTCGGCCAGCTCGGTGTCGTCCCCGACCTCGACGCGTCCGGTGCGGTCGTTGGCCGTTTCCGGGGTAGGGCCGCTCTCAATCTCGACCTGCTCAAGGCAGCCGCCGGGGCGATGCCCGGGGGCACTGCCGCCGAGATGGAACGGCAATATTTCGGGGAGGTTGTCTCTCCCGACCTCGAAGACGACGCGTCGACGGGTGGCGGCAAGTTGAGCCAAATGAAGGAGATCCCCTCGACCGTGCGTGCCCTGTCGATGCGGCGCCACCTGTCATCGGAGGCCAACGTCATCATTGCCGCCGTTGAAGAGATCATGGAGCGCAGGCTGGACCCGTCGAGCCTCAACGATGCCCACCTTCTTGCCTACTGGCGCCGGATTCTCGCCCTCGCCGAGCGGGTCGTGGCCACGCAGGTTGCCGTCGCCGCTTCCGCCGCGGCGGCCTATCGCGGCCTCGAGATGTTCCTCGAACCCCACTGCGGGGACGAATCGGCTTTCCTCACTCAGCAACTCACCGCGGGCGGGATCGAGGCGTGCGGGTTGCGCACGTCACTCGACGTGTGCGATCTGGTCCAGACCGGCCTGGGTGATGCCGATGTGCGCCACGCGCTGGACTCGATCGAGGATCCCGACCAGATGCGCGAATTGTTGGAGGCCTCCGAGGCAGGACGGAAGTTTCTCGCCGCATTCCGCGCCCGCCTCGACCATGCCGGATCGGCTGCCGTGTTCGGCGGACCCACCTGGGGTGAAGATGAGGCCGGCGCCTGGAACGTGCTCCGTCAGGCGGTGCTCGTGGAGACCGAGACCGGGCGGCCCGTCTCGCAGACGAATAGGGCCGACGTCCTCGAAGAAGTCATCGGGCGACTCACCGCGCAGACCAAATGGAAGGTCACGAGGGTGATCACCGGCCAGGTCGTCGACATGCGCATCCGCATGCTGCGACAACTCGTCAAAGAGGCAGTCGAGTTCTTGGCCCTCCGTGAGACGACGAAGGTCGCCGTGCTGCGACTCGGCGGCGAAGCGCGGCGGGCCACAAGAGAGATCGCCGAGCGGCTGACCGAATCGGGGGCCCTCGGCGATGTCCGCAACGCCGAACTGCTCAGCATCCACGAGATGGAGGCCGCGTTCGCCGGCGCTGACATCAACCGCTCGGTTCTGCACCGCCGCCGCCGCGCTCTCGACACCGCTGAGGCCGTCGGCGCCCTCCCTCGCATCTTCAAGGGCCGCCCCGATCGCGTTGAGGCGCCCGTTGCGGGCGCTGGAGGCTCGATCGATGGCTGGGCCGCCTCGCCCGGGCTGTACCGGGGCCGTGCTCGTGTGGTGACGAACGTCGCCGACGCCCGCCTCGAGCCGGGCGACATTCTGGTTGCTCCCGCCACCGATCCATCGTGGACGCCGCTGTTCCTGACTGCCGGGGCGCTCATCGTCGAGGAGGGTGGACCGCTCTCCCATGCCGCCATCGTCGCTCGTGAGCTTGGACTGCCGGCGGTGCTCAACGTGCCCGGAGCCACCGGGCTGATCGTCGACGGCGAGGAGGTCACCGTTGACGGCTCCACCGGCCGGATCCTGCTCCACCGCGACGAGGCCACAGAGGAGGTCGCGGCATGATCCCTCTGCCAAGACACACCACCTGGGTCGACGACACCGAGAAGGGCACCAACGTCTTCGTCCCGTCGATCATGGGCGTCGGCGTGCTCCTCTCCCTTGGCATCCTGGTGGCCGATGGGATCAACAAGGTCCGAGGTGGCCGTGGCAAGCAGCGGGAGCGCGAGTTGATCTCCGGCTATCTCGCCGGCGACGTGCTCAGCTCCGTGCACGACGACGAGTCGAGTGGGCACGGGACTCGCGGCCTGCGTCGCCGGTGGACCTACGTGTTCACCTCGATGGTGTTCGTTGGCATTGCGATCTACGGACTGATCGGGTCGTTCTGGAACTACATCAACCCGGTCGACGATGGCTGGGTCGAGGACATCGCCTGGGTATGGGCAGTGTCGCTGGTGGCGGTGTTCGGCCTCCTGTCGCTTGGCCTGCTCCTTGGTTACATCGCCCTCGTGTACCCGAGCGTGCCGCCGTGGCTACGCCGTTTTCTGGCCCGCACTCCGATCGGGGTGGCGCCGAAGGGCTGAAACCTCAGTTTGGTAGGTGCAGCGCGCAGCCTCCACACCGACGGCACGCCCATCGAGACGAGAGCGCATATTCGGCGAGGAGCAACATCGAGACCCCGATCAAGACGCTGGCGACGACGTCGGACGGCCAGTGGGCTCCGAGGTTGATGCGGCTCAGCATGACGAGGGTCACGCCGACTATGAGCAGCACTACCGATCCCCAGAAGACTGGTTTGCTCCGCGTCGCGATCCACAACGCGGGCACCACCAGCCCGAGCACGACAACCGCCGTGATCACATGGCCGCTGGGAAACGACCCGAGATTGGTTCCGACCAGGATATCTATGGGCCGGTCCCGGTCGACGATCACCTTGAGGGCGATGTCCAGCGCGATGGCGACGATGATCATGCCGGGAAAGGCCAGCGCCATCGGGCGGCACCGTTTCCACATGAGCAGGGCTGCCCCCGCGCTCAGCACCAGCGCGCCGTTGATTGAACCAAAGTTGGTGACGATCCGAAAAAAGTCGTGCAGGCCCCAACCGCGAATCCACACTGACAGCGACTCGTCGATGGCGACCAGCCACGCCGGTTCGGTAGCGGCCCCCACCGTGAGCGCGACCGCAGCGAGGAGGGCCACGACGATTGCCGTTCTGCTGTGGAGCAGCATTGTTGAGGGCGTCGGGATCTCGGTGGTCAGTGCACCCGGTCGATGGATCTGGGACATCCTTTGTGGAACCGCAGTGCTGCTAACCCTAAGCACCGATTGACGCCCAGCCGACGAATGGCACGTGGAACGAAGTCCGGTTGCCAGTTCCGAGTTCCGAGTCCTCCGGATCGCGCTCGTCGCTCCTCATCCGCAGTCTCTGCGGTCTTCTGGTCACTGGTCTCCTGGTCTCCTGGTCTCCTGGTCTCCTGGTCTCCTGGTCTCCTGGTCAATGGTCACTTGCTGCATCGTCGGAAGCATCTGTCTCAACACGGCGTTTCCACACCATGGATGCGTTTGTGCTCACCGGCGGTGGCAGCCTCGGTGCGGTGCATGTCGGGATGCTCGAAGCGCTGTATGAGCGGGGCATCGCCCCTGATCTCATCGTCGGAACCTCGGTGGGTGCCATCAACGGGGCGTTCATCGCCTCCCGGCCCCAAACCCCCGAGACGGCTCGGTCGCTCGGAGACATCTGGCGCCGCCTGCGCCGTGCTCACGTCTTCCCGATGGACTTCGCCGGCGGTTTTCTGGGATTCGCCGGGCTGCGCAAGCACTTCGTTTCCAACCGGCCGCTGCGAAAAGTGCTGGAGGCCAACGCTGAATTCACCGACCTGGCTGATGCGCCGGTCCCGCTGCACATCGTCGCCACCGACGCCGGCACGGGCCGGGAGGTCGCCCTCGTTCGAGGCAGCCTCGTCGAAGCCGTGCTCGCCAGCTCCGCCCTTCCCGGGATTTTTCCGCCGGTGGAGTGGGAGGGCCGGTTGCTCATGGACGGCGGCATCTCCAACTACGCGCCGATCTCACACGCCATCGAGGGTGGTGCCGAAACGATCTACGTGCTTGCCAGCGGGACCGCCTGCGGTCTCGCGCAGCCACCGAAGGGCGCTATCCCGATGCTCCTGCACTCCATGGGCTTCCTGGTCACGGGGCGATTCGTGGTGGAGGTCCGTCACCTCCAGGAAAAGGCCAATCTCGTTGTCCTCCCGCCCCCATGCCCGCTCAACGTTCCGGCACACGATTTCTCCCAGGCCGACGCGCTCATCGTGGGCTCCTACGAGACCGCTGGAGCCTTCCTCGACGAGTTCGAAGCCACCGGGCTGGCGCCCATGCCCGATCACCTCATGCGGGTCGGACCTCACCAGTAACGCTCGCTTTGCTCGCTTGAGTAGCTGAGTGCTCGGCTACTCGGTGGCCGAGGGCCTGTCTTTGCTCCCCCCTCAGGGGGGAGTCCCGACCGTAGGGAGGGGAGGGGGGTCAAGCCATGGTCGCGACAGCGCTTTGACCCCCACCGCCTCGCTAGCGCTCGGCACCTCCCCCTGAGGGGGAGGCAAAGAACGAGGCGGCTACTCGGCTACTCGGCTACTTCGATACTCGGCTACTCGGCTACTTCGATACTCAGCTACTCAGCTACTCGGCTACTCGGCTACTTCCTCTCCAGGATCATCGCAGCAGCGGTCGCCCCTGCGCCGCAGATGCTGACGAGGCCGTACCGGGCGTTCCGCCTGGCCATCTCGTTGGCGAGCTGGGTCACGATGCGGGCTCCGGTCGCAGCGAATGGGTGGCCGATCGCGATCGATCCACCGAGCTGGTTGAGCTTGTCCCGGTCGACCTTGCCGATCGGATCTTCCTTCCAGCCCTGCTCCCATGCCGCCAGGTTCGATGCGACCTGGCCCCCGAATGCTTCATGCATCTCGATCAGATCGAAGTCGTCGAGGGACATGCCGACGCGATGGAGCATTCGCGGCACGGCCACTCCGGGCCCCATCAGCAGGCCGTCGTCGGGGCTGATCGCGGCGAACTCGATCGCCTTGATGAACGCCAGCGGTTCGTAGCCGTGCTCCTGCGCGGCAGCCTCTGCCATGAGGACAACCGATGCCGCTCCGTCGGTGAGCGGGCTCGAGTTGCCCGCGGTGAGTGTGCCGGCAGGTGAAGGATCGAACACCGGGTTGAGCTTCGAAAGTTTCTCCATCGTCGTGTTTGGCCGGATGATCGTGTCGGAGTCGATGCCGTCGAGCGGATGGATCTCGGCGGTGAGCCTGCCGTCTTCGGTTGCGGCGGCGGCGTTCATGTGACTCAGATAGGCGATCTGGTCCTGCTCGGAGCGCGAGATGCCCCACTCTTTCACGGTGATCTCGGTGTGCTCTCCCATCGAGAGCCCGGTCGACGGCTCCGTGACCCCGGGGGGTTTGGGGACGAAATCGCCGGGCCGGAGCCTGGCGAGGATGCCGGCCCGGTCGCGAATGGTCTTGGCGCCGCGCAGATCCGACAACACCCTCGTGGCATTGCGGCTCCATAGAACCGATGGGTTCGACATCGACTCGACACCGCCAGCGATCCCGACCCGGCTCCGACCACCGGCGATGGCGTCGGCGACGGATTCGATCGCAGTGATGCTGGTGATGCAGTTGTCGGTCACCGTTACTGATCGAACTGAGTCCGGCAGCTGGCTGGAGAAGTTGACCTCGCGGGCGAGGTGTGGGACCCGGGCATCGATGGTGACGATGCCGTACACCAGCCTGTCGACGAGCGCGGGATCGAGGTCGAGCTTGGCGAGAACGCCATCGACCGAGTGCGTCCCGAGCTCGAGTGCGGTGTGTTCCTTGAGGCGGGTTCCCGCCTTGGCGAACGGGGTGCGGGCGCCGCCCATGACGGCGACGCGTTCGGTGTCTTGACTCATTGGTTGGTTCCTCTCTGTTCAACGGCGGCGATCGGAGCCGCCAGGATTCGGTCCGGGATGGCAAAGGCGTCCACCAGCGCGAGGGACTCGGCTGCAACCTCACCAACCAGGTGGTCGTGGGTCTTGTTGATGGCCTTTGCGGTCGCCGCGCTGAGGCGGTGATGCTCTTGGAACCAGGAGAGATCGGCCCGGATCGCGGCCAGGCCGTGGAGCGCCCTGAGCCGCTCCAGGGTGTCGGAGAGCGAGCCGTCTTCGAGCCGGGCCACGGATTCGGTGAAGGCCTCGAGCACCAGGCGGTCGACGTGGGCGGAAGCGGCGGCGACGGCGTGGGTCTGGACTTGGGCGAAAGCGTCGAACGGCTCGACGCCATCGCCGATCCTTTGCTTGAGGCGCTGGGCCAGGGTCTTGAGCTGGTGGGCCTCGCGCCATCGAAGCTGGTCGAGCTGCCATCCGGCTTCGACCAGCCGATCGGCGTCGGTGGTGCTGATCGTGACCGGTGTCGCCTCGGTGAGCGCCCCACTCGTCCGTCGGAACAGATAGCGCACCATGCCGGTGGCACTCAACGACTCGAATTGCTGGCGAAACTCGGAGAGCAGCCCCTTGGCGACGAGCTGGGCCAATACGACGTTGTCTCCCTCGTAGGTAGTGAAGACGTCGGCATCGGCCCGCATCGTGGTCAGACGGTTCTCGGCGAGATACCCCTGCCCGCCCGTTGCCTCACGCGCCGTCTGAATCGTATCGAGGGCGTGCCAGGTGGCAAAGGCCTTCAGCCCGGCGGCGCGAGCCTCGATGCGACGGGGGTCGTCGGTTCCGTCAGCGAAGTCCTCGATCAGCGCCTCGTAGGCGAAGTGGTATGCGTAGGTGGCTGCGAGGCGGGGGATCAGCTTTTGCTGATGGACGGGGTAGTCGATCAGCAGTGACTCGCTCCCGGACGTGGCGCCGAACTGGCGGCGGCGGTGGGCATAACGCACCGCAATGGTCAGTGCAGACTTGGCGGTGTTCACGGCGGCGGCGCCGACGCCGATCCGCCCTCCGACGAGGGTGCCGATCATCGTGAAGAATCGGCGATCGGCGTCGGGGATGTCGCTGACGTACACACCGCCATCGTCGATGGAGGCGAAGCGATCGAGCAGTGCCGTCCGGGGCACCCGGACGTCGGTGAACCAGATCCTGCCGTTGTCGACACCGTTGAGGCCCCCCTTGGGGCCATTGTCCTCGATCCGGATCCCCGGGAGCACCGATCCCGCCTCGTCGCGGATAGGCACCAGCATCGCGTTCACCCCGTGGTCGGTCCCATCGACCAGCAGGCGGGCGAACACGACGGCGAGGCGGCCATGGAGCGCAGCGTTGCCGATGTAGTCCTTGCGCGCTCGATCGTGAGGTGTAGACAGCACCAGCTCGTCGCTCGCTGCGTCGTACACCGCACGGGTCTCGAGATCTCGCACGTTCGAGCCATGCCCGGTCTCGGTCATGGCGAAACACCCGGGAAGGCGCAGCGATCCAATGTCTTGGAGGTACCTGATGTGGTGGTCGGCGGTGCCCAACTGGGCAATCGCGCCGCCGAAGAGCCCGAACTGCACACCGAACTTGGTCATCAGGCTGAGATCGTGATGGCCGAGCATGGCGAAGGCTGCAACGGCTGCACCGCGATCGTCGGCCCCATACGGTGCCGGGTAGCCGAGCGTGCCGATGCCCCCGTCGGCGAGGAGCTGCACCCAGCGGAGGACCAGTTCCCGATACTCGTCGCGTTGCGGCTCGTCGGGATAGGCAAAATCTGGCTCTGCGAGCCGGTCGCGCAGCCTTCGTCTGATACCCGAATAGCGCCCGTCGAGCACCGCAGTGAGCGCAGCAGCGTCGTAGCGTGGTTCGGTCTTCACGATGTCGGGGAGCCGAATGGACGATCGCAGTGCTGGTGGAGCGGGACCGAGCGGTCCGTAACGGTTTTCGATCTCGGCAAGCGCCTTACGTTCGGCGCTGCTCACCGCTGCGTTCTCCCTCGTCGTCTCGGCGATGGCGATGCCGAGATCGACGGCCGAGGCCGCTGCCGGTGCGTCCAGCAGCGCCGTCCACTGGTTGATGCGTTGACGCAGCAACTCGAGATCCGCCGGTGTCGGGGGATCGGTGGGGTCGAGCCAATGGCGCAGCGCTACCTGGCAGTCGACGTCGATCCCGGGGTACAAGGCCACCGCGGTGCAAATCCCGGCGATCTCCTCGCTGGTCAGCTCACCATCCGCCCATGCCGCATACACCAGCGGCAGGAACGGCCGGACGCGTTGATCGTCGATCGCATCGGCCAGGGCGAAGTCGGTCGCTTTTTGGGGCATACACCAGTGGGAACACCGCGGTCCACACCCACAATTCCGACAGTGTCTTGAATACGGCGCTTGCGTGCCTACCGACGGCCGAACGCTGCTCCACTGCCGGCTCTGCCGACCCTGGTGTCATTGATTTCGTAGGACATGCCGGAGCTGGACGTGCCGAGCGAAGCGAGGCGGCTTCGTTGCCTCCCCCTCAGGGGGAGGTGCCGAGCGCCAGCGAGGCGGAGGGGGTCAAAGCGTTGTCGCGACCACGGTTTGATCCCCCTCCCCGCCCCCAACGAGGGCGCCTGCATCGGACTCGCGAGTGATAGTGACCAAGGACCCTAATCCCACGCTATCTGCTGCGATATGGTGATGTTGTGAAAAAATTCACAAAACCCTTCGGAAGAAGTGGAGAAAGGAGATTGTGATGACGAAGCGACTGCAAATTATCGGAATCGTGCTTGCCGTTCTCGGTCTG
>Ga0255057_10000022_pt1 | contig 79451 bp, 62 predicted proteins | sample Cases_109_6_MG_FD_189022 | JGI IMG/M metagenome (GOLD analysis project Ga0255057, IMG submission 189022) | Seawater microbial communities from Amundsen Gulf, Northwest Territories, Canada - Cases_109_6 | ecosystem: Environmental > Aquatic > Marine > Gulf | place: Canada: Northwest Territories... | reverse complement strand
TTATTTACACACCGATCCCGAAGAGCACCCATGGTGGTGGAATTCCGCGTACCCCATGCCGTGGCTTTCGATCGTCGACGAGCATCGCGGCGAGCTTCCAAGGGCTTTGATCTACGCAACGATGCGTCAGGAAAGCGGCTACCTTCCCGACGCTCTGAGTCGCGCTGGGGCGGTCGGGCTGATGCAGGTGATGCCGGAGGTTGCAACTCGGATTGCGGGCCAACCGGTCACGCGACCCATGCTCGAGTCGCCCGAGCACAACATCCCCATTGGAGTTGCGGAGATGGCCGCGCTAGCGGCTGATTTCGACGACATCTACCCCCTCAGCATCGCCGCATACAACGCCGGCAAGAAGAGGGTGAACCGTTGGCTTCGTGAGAGCCGACGCATGGAGCTCGACCGCTTCGTCGAGCGAATTCCATTCAACGAAACCCGCAACTACGTGCGACGCGTCACCACGCACTACGCGCGCTACATGTACCTCGACGACCCCGAGTCAGGCTGGCCCAAGCTTCCCCGATTCGTGAGCCCCTGACCGTTCGCAATAATTTGGGTTGCTCGCGTTGTCATCAAAGGCCAAAGAAAGACTTGGTCGACAGCTGGTTGGCTTTGCGGGTGTGTGAACTTCAATGAACTTCGTCGCAGCAGGGCTCTCGGATGTCGGGCTTCAGAGAGAGCACAATGAGGACAGCTTTTGCATCCTTCCGGAGCACCGACTCTTCGTAGTAGCCGACGGGATGGGCGGCCACCGGGCCGGCGACATTGCGAGCCGCATGGCGACGGCCGAAATGTCGACGTTCTTCGACGCAACTCAAGCGCGCGACGGTGAAACCTCGGACTGGCCACTGGAGCTCGATAAGCGCCTGACCCCCGAGCAGAATCGACTGGTTTCGAGCGTGAAAGTTGCCAACCAACGGATCTTTCAAGCTTCGATTCGTAGTCGAGCGGTGCAGGGCATGGGCACCACGGTCGTCGGTGCCCTTTTTACCCGAGACGATCGCACGATCCACATCGCCCATGTAGGTGACAGTCGCGCATACAAGATTCGCGGCCGGGACATCGTCCAGCTCACGCGCGACCACTCGCTCCTCAACGACTACCTTCTCGTGATGCCCAACTTGACCGCCGCGCAAAAAGACCGACTGCCGACCAACGTGATCACCCGCGCGCTAGGGATGCAGGACGGCGTGGCAGTCGACCTCTACTTCGAGCGGGTCGAAGTCGGGGATACCTATGTGCTCTGCTCTGACGGCCTGAACGGCATGGTTAGCGACGAGGATATTCTCGAGATCGTCCATGATGCGGACACCGACATCGAATCCGCGACAAAAGCGTTGATTTCCGAGGCCAACGACAAAGGTGGCGAAGACAACATCACGGTCGTCCTCGTTCGCATGACCGAGTGAACATGGCGCTTCGCGCGAGCGAGCAATTGCCGTCGATTCGTCAGTGACCGGCGGGGCTCCCGCCTTTGCGGGGGTCACTTACTGCGTGAAGCCGTCGCTCGGGCACGGTGACGATCTGGATGGCTTGCACGTTTGCGACGTTTCGGATCGGCTCGATCACGTGGCCCCTTGCCCGCAAGTCGTTCTGAATTGTTTCGTCGAGCGGCACCATGGTCTCGACCCGGAGCTTCTCTGGGAAACCCTGGTGGTGGATCCGCGGTGCGTCGACGGCTTGGTCCGCATCCATACCGAACAACAGAATGTTCATCGCGACTTGTTGGGTTGCCGTGACGATGCGGCTCCCGCCGGAGGCACCCACGCACAGCGCGGGCTTTCCGTCTTTGAACACGATCGTCGGGGACATCGTCGAGACGGGCCTCTTTCGGGGGCCGGGGAGGTTCGCGGCGCCGCCGACCAACCCAAACGCATTCGACTTTCCAACACCTCGCGCGAAGTCGTCCATCTCGTCGTTCATCACGATGCCCGCGGCGGTGAACCGCGCGCCGAAGGGAAGGTTAACGGTCGTAGTCACTGCCGCGACATTGCCCTTGCCGTCGACGACACACAGATGCGAGGTCCCGGCGCTGTCGGGGGTTTTCGCGGGTGGGCTCGTCCACACGATCGGGAAATCGTACGCGAGGGTCGGGTGGGCTTTCTCGCCGCCCGCCAAGGCGACCCGTTTCTCGAGTCGGTGAGGGCTCATCATCCGATCGAGCGGCTGGATGATCTGGGCCGGATCACCGAAGTAGCGCTGCCGATCGACGAACGGCCCCTTCCAGGATTCGGCCATAGTGTGTAGAAGGGGGGCCCCGTAGACCGGGTTACCGCCGACGGCGCGCTCGAGGATCGTCAGGCTCTGGAGCATGGTAAAGCCGCCCGCGCTCGGTGGCGGCGCGGTGACCCACCGGTACCCAAACAGAACTCCTTCGAGCGGCTTCCGGGTCACGACTCGATAGTCGCGAAGGTCCTGAAACGTCATGATGCCGCCGTGCTCCTGCACGATCGTCGCCATCTCTCGGCCGAGTGGGCCATTGTAGAGGGCCTTCACGCCCTCTTTGGCGAAGACATGGAGTACTAGGGCCAGGCTCGGTCGGCGCAGCACAGCCCCCGGCGCCAGGTCCCACTTCGACATCACCGGGTCCTGGTCGAGTTGCACCTCGAAGGCGGTGCCCATGGCGGCGAGTGCTGGGCTCACCGGGAACCCTTCCTCAGCGAGCCGAAGCGCGGGTGCGATGACCTCACTCAGCGACATCGATCCAAACCGATCGACCAAAGCGGCGATTCCTGCAGGCTCACCGGGAACCCCTGCGGCAAGGCCACCAAGCTGGGAGGGAGCGGCGGCAGGACCAGGTGGCGGTTCTCCTTCGACATTCTCGAACATGTCGGGCGTTGCAGCGGCTGGCGCCCGTTCTCGGAAGTCGAGAAAGGTCAGCGTGTCATCATTCGCGGAGTAGTAGAGTGCAAAGCCCCCCCCGCCAAGTCCGCTGCTTGCTGGATTGACGACGCCTAGTGCGAGCATGGTGGCAGCTGCTGCGTCGGCGGCATTGCCTCCGGCAGCGAGAATCTCTGCACCGGCTTTGGAGGCCTCGGGCTGGTCCGCAGCGACCGCGTAGTCGCGAAAGACCCTAGCGTGGTCGACCGACGATCCGGAGGTAGCACCGACTATCAAAAGCGCTGAAACGCACCACAAACCGATCGAAATCCATCTCCTCATGGCGCCACACCTTGCCTCCAAAGCATCCCGGATGCTACCGCAGAGTGTCATGCGCTTCGTGTTTGTGATGGACCCCGTGTCCACGGTCATCGTCGATGAGGACACGAGCTTTGCCTTGATGCTCGAGGCCCAGGCTCGTGGGCATCACGTCGATCATTGTCGGCCGTGCGACGTAGGGCTTCGAGGCAACGAGGTCCTAGCGCGCGTCCGCAAAGCGACCATGCAGCGTGACCCTGCTGAGCCGATCGAACTGGCCGAGCCTGAGGACGTCGACCTCGTCGACGCCGACGCCGTATTCATTCGGAAGGACCCCCCGTTCACCGACGAGTACCTGTGGCTGACTCTCGTCCTCGACCATCTCGAAGGAAGCACCCTCGTCGTCAACAATCCGCGGGGACTGCGCGACGCCAACGAAAAACTCTACGCGCATCACTTCCCGGAGATCATGCCCCCCACGATCATGACGAGTCATCGGGATGAGATCTTGCGGTTTCTGAGTGACATCGGTGGGAAGGCTGTGATCAAACCGATCGACGGTCACGGGGGCGAAGGTGTGTTTCTGCTGGCCAACGGCGACAGCAATATCAACGGGCTCATCGAGTCGGTCACACGCCGTGGCGCCCGTAACGCGATTGTGCAGGCGTTGATCCCCGAGATCTACGACGAAGGCGACAAGCGCATCTTGCTCGTTGATGGCGATCTCCTCGGTGCCGTGGCGCGGATGCCCAGCAAAGGCGACCTTCGTAGCAATGTTCACGTCGGAGGGTCGGCGGCGCCTGCTCAGGTCACGGATGCGGATCGGACCATCGTCGAGACGATGCGGGAGCGGTTACTCGCCGATCGATTGTTCTTCGTCGGTCTCGACGTGATCGGGGGCAAGTTGATCGAGGTCAACGTCACCAGCCCAACCCTCCTTCAGCAAATGTCGCGTTTGATGGGTGAGAACCTCGCGACTGCCATCATCGAACGCCTCGAGGAAAAGGTACGCGCATACGAGGCGTAGTCGGCGCGCAAGGACTCACCCCCCGTGCACCCCACGATACTTCGATAGGATGAAGACCGGCATTTTTGCAAGCGGTTTCGAATCGATCGGCCGATGCCTGGTCGACGAAGAAAGCCACGGCCACATCGCCACCCCCCGCGCCACAGGGCTTGGCGCTCCCCGAGAACTTCCTTGCGAGCTCTCCGGTTCTTTGGAGCTTCTCTTCGACGATCGGTGCGCCGGCCGCGTTTCCGAGGGCCTCCATGGCGCTGGCGTAGGCTGCCGCTTCTTTGACGACCTTTCGTGCCGAACCCGTTTCGAATGCCTGCTCGAACCGCCCGGCGATAGTCTCGAGGCGGTCCATGATGCTCCGGTAGCCGTGTGAGTCGCCCCGACGAAAGCGTTGGACGCGGTCGACCAAGTCGCTCGTACGAGCGGGCTGTCCCGTCCACACGAGCCGGACCACGAGCCCAGTCGGCTTTTCCAAACGAGCATGGGAGATCCCGTGTTCGTCGCACGCGAAGCGAAGAAAGCCCCCAAAAGTCGCCGAGGCCACGTCGACCCCGCTGCCCTTAGGGGCCACGGAAGCGTGCCCGGCAAGGGCGCAATCGAAGACTTGGTCCAACACGCCGTCGTCAGCGAGGTTGTAACCGTGGTGATCAAACGCAGCGCCTGCAGCGGCCACCGCTGCCCCGGCGGAAGAGCCGAGCCCCAGCTTCTTGCCTCCGGCTTGGAGCTCCCTGACATCGAGGGTCATCGAAGGGGGCAGTGGTCCAAGACGCTCGCGTGCCAATCTCAGGGTTGCGTCGACTTCCGGGGGCAGAGCACTCGCCTCGGCGGTCCATGATACTCTGACCCGGCGATCGACAGCTGCGACCACCGCCGGCGCGCCTTCGAGCACCGCATACTCTCCGCACAGAAGCGCCTTGCCAGGCGCGCTAGCGCCCCCACCGGTCACGAGTGGACCTCGACAGCAGGCCCCGGCTTGGCAACCCAAGTGCGGGTCACCCCTGGCGTTCGGTCGAGGGCTTGCCGGACTCGCGTCGCATCACCGACCTCGCAGAGTGCCTTCACGTGAGGGCCCGCGTCCATGGTGGCCCAGGCCGATACCCCGCGTTCCCTCAGTCCATGAACCGTCCCGAGCGCCGCCAACGTTGCGGGGGCCCAGTAGAGAATCGCGGGCTCCGAGGTCATGGCGCAGCAATGAAAGGCAAGGGTGCTTCGTTCCATGGCGGCGCCGAGCGTATCGAGGTCGCGCTCTTTGATGGCGCGCTTGATCTGTCGCGTCCACTTCGGCGCGTCGGCGATCCACGAGGCGTAATAGGGGGACGTCTTCTTCGAGCGCTCCATGCCCTCGGTCGATCCCACCTTCTTCGGACCTGACTCAGTCACGGCGATCACCAGGCGAACGTTCCAATGCCCCGGTGGTGCGATGGGACGCGCGTGGAGGTCGCCCTGCCCTCGCACTCCGGCAGGGAGCTCGACGAAGCCTCCGAAGATCGATCGCGCCGCCGATGCGCTCGACGAACGCGCTAACGCGCTGAGCCTGCGGGGACTCGAGCGCAACCCAGCAGCGGTCGAAGCGGCGGCTGCCAATGCAGCGAAACCCGAAGCGCTGGATGCAAGCCCGGCCGCAGTGGGAAAATAATTATGGCTCGCGACGCGCGCCCGTGCCCTGAGCCTCGCCTCTCGACGAATGATGTTGAGCATCTTCACGACGCGCTCCTTCTCGTCTGTGGTGGCGCGCCTCCCGTCGAGTCGGACTTCGTCCTCGGCGAGCTTTGGATCGAAGCGAACGCGAGTTTCGGTGACGAGTTGGTCGAGTGTCAGCGAAATGCTCGGGACCGCCGGAATGTTCTTCTTGATGTCGACCTTACCCCAATACTTGGCGAGAGCGATGTTCGCGCATGCGCAGGCAGCGGCTTCTCTTGGACTTTGGGTCACGCACTCACTCCCGCGACGAATGCACCTTCACCGAGAACATCACATATCCGTGTCGCTTCGTCGTCCTTGGGGGTCAGCGCAATCATGCATCCACCGCCTCCGCCACCGGTCATCTTCGCACCGAGTGCTCCCGCGCTTCTAGCGGTCTGGCACATTTCATCGAGCTTCGTGGTGCACAGCATCAACGAGCTCAGAATGCTGTGGTTGAGGTCCAACAGCTGGCCGAGTGCGATGTGATCTCCCGCTTCGATCGCGAGCTTCGCATTCCGGACGAGCACGTCGATGGCCTCGAAGGCCTTCTTGACACGGACCGGATCGGACTCGAGCTGCCGGGCAACCGACGAGACCATCTCTTGGGTGCTCGGGCTTTGCCCGCTGTACCCGACCACCAGATGCAGGGGCTTGTTCGAGCGCAGTGACTGAAGCGGCTCATCTCTACGGAAGAGCGCCACGCCACCGAGCGCCGACATCGTGTTGTCGATGCCCGAGGGATTCCCATGGAAGATCTTTTCCCAGGCGATTGCGGCCTCCGCGAGCTCCTCGCGTGACCTCTTCAAGTCGAGTGCCTCGTCGATCGCATCGAGGACGGCGACACCGATCGCTGCCGAGCAACCGAGGCCCGCGCCCGCAGGCAGATCGACCTGGGCGTGCACTTCGATCGACGGCCGCTCCGGGTATCCAGCTAGCACCACGGCGAACGCGCGCTCGAGTGGCTCACCCGCCCGGTCGGGTCGCACCTCCGTATCCCAGGGGGAGATCCTTAACAGGTCTTCGTCGGCGGACGACGCCTCGGCGATCACGCCCCTCTCGATACCCACGGCGATCGCAGGGTAGCCGTGTACGACCGCGTGCTCCCCGAGAAGAATGACCTTCCCTCGTCCAAATCCCATCAGCTCCCCCGGTCCGTGAGCAACCGGGTCACCCGTCCGAGCATTTGCTTGGCCTCGTCTTCGAAAGGGCTTACCCCCAAGGCGGTCCGCGCTTCGGCGGCCAAGCAAGCGAGGCGCTCTTCGACTCGTTCTTTGGCCCCGCCCAAAGCGCGCGTGGCTTCCTCGACGTCGTCGTCGGAAGCGTCGGGATGCCCCCAAACCCGCTCGACCGTAGCACGGTCGCCCTCACTCGGTGAAAGCCGGTGGAACGCGGCGATGACCGCGTTGTGCTTACCATGACGCAGATCGTCACCCGGCTTGCCGGTTTGCTGCGCGTTGCTGAAAGTGCTGAGAAGATCATCGCGAAGCTGAAACGCGACTCCGAGCGGCAAAGACCAACCTCGCAATGACGCCATCACGTTCTCCGGCGCGTCCGCAAGAAGGCCCCCGAGCTCTGCGGGCCCTCGAGTCGTGTAGCTTCCTGTCTTCAAGTGGTGCATGCGCTCGATGTCTCGGTCCGCCATCAGGTCGAGCTGCTGTCCCGCGAACACCTCTTTTTGGATGTTGACGAACAGCGCGAGCGCTTCATCACGGCGACCGTTCGGGAGCTCGCCTCTCAGAAAGAGCTCCCAGCTGAAGGTGGACGCCAGGTCGCCCGCCAGCACGCCCAGGCTTGCACCCAAGTGCGCGTTGCCGTGCTTCTTGGCGAATGCGAAATGCACTGCCGGGCCTCCGCGCCGCTCGTCGTCTTCATCCATCCAATCGTCGTGGATCAAAAGGTAGCTTTGGAGGAGCTCGAGTGACGCTCCGACCTCGAGCGTAGGACCGGCATCCGGGTCGCCGCCAGAAGCCCGATAGGCGACCGCTGTCACGATCGGACGGAGCCGCTTTCCACCCCGCATCGTGAGGTCACGCACCTCCGTAACGAGGTCGATCGCGTGCGGTGAGAGTCCGGCGGCCTCCTCTCGCTTTAGCTCGAAAAAGCGACTGAGGATGGTGTCGATCCTCTGTCGGATGTCGGCCATCCATGCTTCAAGATTCATTTGCCCTTGCGTCACGGTCGGAGTGTCCCTATTTCCGAGCTACGTACACGGCCCAACCCTGCCGAGCAAGCAAGGCGATGAGCTCCGATATCAAAAAGCGAAAAGCCGATCACCTCGATCTCTGCGCGACCGACCAGGTCTCGTTTCGGCAGCGCACCACCTTACTCGAGTGCGTTCGCCTGGTGCACCAATCCCTCCCGGAGGCAGACTTCGACGCGATCGACACGCGGGTTCGACTCTTCGGCAAGGAGCTTCGCGCACCGCTTCTCATCGCCGCGATGACCGGCGGCCACGAACGGGCTGCGGAGATCAATCAAGAGCTAGCCTCGATCGCTGACGAGCGAGGCTATGCATTCGGCTTGGGGAGCCAGCGGGCCATGCAAAAGAGGCCCGACACCGCGTGGACCTACCAGGTCCGGGAGCGGGCCCCGAACGTGCTGCTTTTCGGTAACGTCGGTGTCGTGCAGGCACGCGACCTTTCCACCGACGCGATTTCCCGGATGCTCACAGACGTAGGTGCGGACGCGCTGTGCCTTCACATGAACCCGGCCATGGAGCTCGTGCAGCCCGAGGGCGATCATGACTTTCGGGGAGGCCTCGACACCTTTAGGCGACTTTGGGCAGAGCTCGACGTACCCATCATCGCCAAGGAAACCGGTAGCGGCCTCAGCCGCGAGGTCGCAGAGCAGCTTCACGCGATCGGGATCCGACACGTCGATACTTCCGGTGCTGGAGGCACATCCTGGGTGGGCGTCGAAACCCTTCGCGCCGAAGGCCAAGGCAAGCTGATCGGCGAGGCCCTTTGGGATTGGGGCATTCCTACCGCGGCGTCGATTCACTACTGTCTCGGCGCCGGCATGACGACTATAGCCACTGGTGGAATTCGGTCTGGGATGGACGTCGCGCGCGCGATTTCCCTAGGAGCGAGTTGCGCAGGAATCGCGCGTAACGTGTACCAGGCGTTTCTCGAGGGTGGGACCGATGGTGCGCGGGCGTTTCTCTCCGGTGTCGAGCGTGAGCTCCGCTCGATCATGCTGCTTTGCGGCGCGCGCACCATCGACGACCTCCAACGCGCGCCACGTATCATCACCGGCGAGCTCAAGGACTGGATCGAGTACGAGGGTTGGGACTAACTACTCGTCGGTCGCGTCCGTGACCTCGGTGGGCACGGTTTCCCGTTCTTGCGCGCCCGGGTCGTACCGCAAGAGGTCTTCAACGCGTTCGAGCAGCTCGCCCTCGAAATGCACCGAGAAACGCGGCTCGAGGAGCTTGCTCCGCACCCGCCAAACCACCGGGTCGGCGGGATCACGGAGTACGACCGGCGTCGCGCCCGCGAGCACCCAAGGAGAACTCAGGATGGCGTCGTTCAGCGCCAATCGAACGCGCGATGCGTCGTGGTAACCTTCTAGCCGCACGACCACCTCGTGTTCTGCCTCGGCGCCCGTGTCGTACACCATCGGTGCCCCGACCATGGCCCGGTTCGGAACGGTGAGTCGATGTCCCTGTCCGTCCCGTAACCAGGTAGCTCGGAGCGAACGACCCTCGACCGTGCCTTGAAAGCCGTCGCCGGACACCCACATGCCCTTTTTTACGCGTCGTTCGCCCGCAAGAATTGCGCCGGCTACCACGTCCGCAAAGAGGTCGCGAACCGACCAACCGGTGACTACCGCAAGAATCACGAGGCCCCAAAGGATCCAATCCCGGCCTGCCGGCAGGAGCTCGACGGCGACCCCGATCAGGAGCCCAAGTCCGGTGAGGCGCAAGAGCACACCGAGAGCACCTAAGATGCGGCGTAAGGGCACGTTGATCGTAATCCACGCTCGTGCCCGCTCGACGACAAACAGCGCAAAGCCCACACCGAGGAGGGACAGGAACAGGATCAAGAGCGGCCGACGCTCGCGCGGAGATTCTCCGCTCGTTTCATCGGGAGATGGTTCAGCCCCCTCAGGCGGCGGCTTGGTGACGACTGGAGGCGAGACCGCTTCGTTGGGCGGTTCCTCGGAGCTGGGGTTGAGCCTGATCGGCCGTTTGTGAACCCTCGGCTCCTCTTGCGGCCATGTTTCTTGTGCGGCGACCCCCGAGGCCAGCAAGACGAGCAGCAGCACGAAGGACGCGCCAAGCTGCTTGGTGCGACGAAGAAAGGCGGTCACAGGACCCATCCCCTTTCGGCGAACACCCTATCGAGTGCGCCCCGCAGGTGCACAGCGATCACGAACGATCCGTCTCGTTCCTCGAGGAGGCCGAGATGGGCCAATCGGCTGAGCTGCGCTTGCGCCGTGTTGCGGTCGAGGCGAAAGAGGCGCGCCTGGCCCGCGTCATCCATCCAACCTTCGCGAGCGATCTGGTAGAGGTTCACCAGAATGTCGTCTGGCAGGCGCTTCACACGGGCGTAGGGCGACGCCGGGATCGGCCCAACGTGCACGACCTCGTCTTCGATTCCACGGATCGAAGCCAGCCACAGTCGGAGCGCGTCGCGTACCAAGCCCCCGGTGGCTTGGTGAAGCTCATGAAAGTAGTGGTCGTAGGGCCTGCGAATTCGGCTGGCGCCTCGCGCGAACATCCCCTCGATCGGTGAGCCGTCGCTCCGGTCAAACGAATGCTCGTAGCCGCTCAAACGATGTCGCGCCATGACCGCCGCCTGGAGCTCATGCTCGTTGAGCGGATCGAGCTCGACCACTTCTGGGAAGGCATCTCTCAGCGGTGCGACCGTGGACGCGAAGTTCCAGAAGAGCACCGCACCATGCGCCAACCAGCGGCGTCTCCCACCTTCCTCGATGATCCCCGAGACGAAACGCCGGAGAGGATCAAAACCGCCCGGCGCCATCGATAGCATCCAATGAAGCCCGTCCATGACGACCAGCTGACCTTCTGGCTTGTCTTGGAAGATGGCGTCGACGTCCTCGACGCTTACCGGCGCGGTGAAAACCACGCGTTTCACGTTCTTCCAGCGTCGGCTCCGGACGATTGCGCTCGACACCGCAGCTTTGCCGACCCCATCGACGCCAACCAACGCCACCGACCGAAGTCGGCCCTTCACCGCGCTCGAAAGGACCGCCTCGGCGCGGCGGATCTCCTCCTCGCGCCCGGTCAACACGTCACCGGCCTCCATCGTGTCCGCTGCGAACAGACGTCGGTACACCAGGGGTAGGTCGACGGAAACTTCGGGGGCGGCAAACGCGTCCGCGGAGAGAGTTTCGACCGGTGCCGCGCTGGTGACCCCCAGTTTCTCGCTCCAGCGCTCGAGTCGGTCCTCGCCGAACACGGCGCGCAATCCCCCTCGAACTTGGCCCTTGAGCCGCTGTATCCGAGGCTGACGTTCGGCTTGCTCGATCATTCGGAGGCCGCTTGCCGCCCGGCGCATCGCTTCGAGTCGCGACTTGCTGAACGTGCCCTCTGCGAGCTCGCTTCGGAGAGTCTCGAGCGTGCCGAGAGACGCGTCCTGCATCTCGGTTTCGATCGTCGCCGGCCAGCCCTTCGCCTCAGCTCGGATCTCCTCGAGTGAGTTGTAGCTGCGCTCGAGCTGTCCGTAGACCATGTCGCGAAGAAGAGTGTACATCTCTTCAGGTATTGCCTCGTCATGGACGATTTCGAGCTCCGCAGTCGCGAGCTCGACATTGAACGCGACCGCGCGTTCGAGCTCTTGAAGGAGGTTTGCGAGCGGCTGCGTCTTTTCGGCCAGCTCGCGGCGACTCGCGAGCAGCTTCGGCGCGACTTGGCTGTCGATGTAGGTCAGCACCACCTCACGGAACGGTACTTCTACCTCGGGCAGAGCCGTTGGGAGCTGCCACTCGCCGGTTTGGGGCTGTCCGACGGTTACCCGATAGCGAGGCGTGAGGCCACGGCAGGCATCGACCAGCGTATCGAGCAGGGAGGCGATTCTGGAATCGTCACTCAGGTCTTGGTAGAGTTCGGTCGTGACGCGCGCGGCTTCGCCACTGACTTTGCTGACTGCTTCAGTTGCCTTTTTCAACGCAGCCGCGAGCTCTTCGCCGGAATAGTCCTTTTCGAGCTCTTCGTTCAGCTCCTCGAGCGTACCTTGGAGGATTTCGCTCACCCGCTCTACCTGCGCGATCGCGCGGCGCTTTACGGTGTTGGTTAGGCGCGACACGTACTCTGCCACGTGGTCCTTGATACGCGCCTCGAGGCCGAGCAGCTCGAGCTCCATCGCCAGCGACGAATACTCGGCCGAGCTTGCCCTGCGAAGGTTCGCAACGTCCTTGGTAAGCGTTTCCATCGCTCGCATGCGATTCGCAAAGCGGCGACTGGTGCGGCGCTCACTGGCCGGCAGACCTGGTGTGCCGAATGTCGGCAGGTCTTCTTTCATCTTGACGAAGCCGTCCGCAAGGGCGCTTGCGGCTCGGTGCGTTCCGTCGCCCGTGATCCGCACCACCTCGTCGAGGGCCAACGCAAGCTCTTCTTCGACATCATGCCGCAAATGAACCAGCTGTTTCTCGACATCGATGTTTGGATCGGAAGCGATGTCGACGATGTCGTCATACCCAGCGATCACGCCGTCGAAGAGACTTCTGGTGCGGGCAGCGAGGTGTCGGTCCGCTTCGACGAAGAGAGCGGCAAGGGCCTCGAGCCGTACGGGGGCATCGTAGGAAAGGTGGAAACGGCCGAGCATGCGGAGCCGGACGTCGCGCGTCGGCGGGCCCTGCCCGAACGCCTTCCGCCATCCGCGCCGAAGGCGCAGCATCTGACGTCGGAATTGCCTCCAAGGAGAATCATCCTTGCGCGACTCGTACGATTGCGGTTCGTAGGGCGCCACCACGATCTCGGGGAGACCGTCCACCACCGCATCCAGGTCGTGAATCATGATTTCCGGCGTCCAAGTTTGCTTGGCCAAAGTGACCGACCGTCCGAGCACGATCCCGCGCCAATGCGCTGCCAGATCGGATTGTGCGGACCGCAGCATCGTGACCAGCTCCTCCCGATCGGCGTCGTTTTCAGCGCGCGCCTGCACCGTTAGTCGCCGATGGTGCCGCAGAAACTCACGACGAAGGTCACGCAGGTACTTCCCCGAATCGATTTGGAACTCGCGAAGGGGGCCCGTCGATACCTCTCGAACGATGCTCTGCAAATCGCCCGCAAGGTCCTGCATGCGGCTGTCGAGCTCGACGCTCTGCGTCTGAAGGGTTGGACCCCAGAGGCCCTCTTTGCCGATGTGCTGCGGCCAGGGTTCGAGCTGCTTCCGAGCGCCGACGTCCTCGCTCTCCGGTTGAATCGAAGGTGGCCTCACCGAAAGGTGTCGGGTGGGCGAGAGCGATGAGCGACCCGTGGTCGTCTCTCCCGCAAGACCGAGCCCCATCTTGAACATCACCGGGCCGACGAGCTGGTTGATCGCCACTGCGCCGATGATCAGGGTCTCGAGCGACCTTCCAAGCTCGCCAAAGGTCCTGCCGATGATCGCGGCCAAGAGGATCGACACCCCCGCCTGGGAGACGAAGCCCATCCACCCGAAGCGCTGGGTCGCTTCATCTGCTCTGCCCATCCGAGCGCCCACATTAGTGCCCCAGTAAATACCGAAGCCACGCACCGCGACGAGCGCGACCGCGAAAAAGGCGACTTGCTGTAGCTGCTCCAGATGGAGCTTGGCCCCAGCGAGTGTAAAGAAGACGACGTAGACCGGCAGGGACAGTCGCTCGAGGGTTTCGATGAGGCGATGCCCGGTCTTCGAAAAATTGGTGATACCGAAGCCGGCCGCCAGGAAGAGCAAAATTGGGTCCCATCCTAGAACCCCCGTGATGTACGCGACCAGATAGACGACGCCCACGACGAAAATCAGAAGCTCTTGATTGACGTAGCGGATGTAGAGAGCCATCAAGCCGCCGACGACCACCGCGCCAAAGAGGATCGAAAAAACGATGTGCTGGAGCAGATAGGCAGCGACTCCGCCTTCCATGGTGGTCACGCCGAGCTGCTGAGCGACGATCTTCGTAGCGATTGCAAACGCAACGATCACCAGAACGTCCTTGAGCACGACGACGGAAAGGACATTTCGAGTCATGGGGCCCACAGCCCTTGATTCCATGATCACCGCGATAGTCGCCGCCGGAGACGACACGAGAGCCACCGAGGCCATCATCGCGCCAATCGCGAGCGCAGCGGCCATGGGAAGCCCCTGAATGCCGGGCAAGGCGACCATGGGCACTACTCCGGAGATCAACCAGAAGAACGACGTCACCAAGACGACGGTCGAAACCAGTTGCCCCGCGAGGATTCCGCTGATCGCGCCAAGGCCCTTTTTGAGACCTTCGAGCTTGATCTCACCACCGGCCGTGAGTGAGATCACGGCCACCGCGAGGGTGTCGAACAAGCTCAGCTGCTCGAGGACCTGATCGTTCAGGATGCCTTTGTCGAACGGAGGAGGGAGGTCGAGGCCGCCCAGAGATCTGGCAAGTGATGGGCCGAAGACCAGGCCCGCGATCAGGTAACCCGTGATGTGCGGCAGGCGAATCTGGCCTACCAAGCCGCCGATCGTGTAGCTGGCTAGGACGACGAAGCCCAGCGCCAGCATGGCGGTCGGGTCGAAAGGATGTGATGCGAACTGCTCGAACTGGTAGAGCGCTACCATCCCGAAGAGCAGCAGCACGATCACGGTGATCTGCCGGCGAGCGTGGGTTTCTTCGCCCGGTGGCGGCATGCTGTACGAGCCCACCGTCAACGCCTCCAGAAACCGGGTAAGAACAACGCGAACAGTGTGAAGAACTCGAGTCGTCCGAGCAGCATCGCCAGAACGAAGAAGAGCTTGCTACCCGCGGAGTACGCAACGAAGTTGTCCGGCCCTTGATGGAACGGCGCGGGGCCCATGTTGGAAAGGCACGTGAGCATCGTTCCAAACGCCGTCGGCAGAGGGACGCCGTCGACGAGCGTGACGAAGACAAGGCCAAACGCGAGACACCCCATGTAGATGAGGAAAAAAGAGGCGACATCCGCGAGGACCTGGGGGCTGATCGAGCTCTTTCCCATTCGGACTAGTTGGACCGACGCGGGTCGAAAGCTCTTTTGCACCTGCGCGATGGCCTGCTTGCCCATCAGGACTGCGCGCTCGATCTTGATGCCCCCCGCGGTAGAACCGGAGGACCCACCGACGAACATCAACAAGATGATGATCGCGAGCGCTGTCGAGCCGTAGGCCGTGTAATCGTCGGTGCTGTAGCCGGTGGACGAGATGGTGGTAGCGACCATGAAAAAGGAATAGCGGAACGACGTGAGGACCTCATCGTGGACACCCAGGTTGAGAATGGTCATCAGGACCACCGCGACGACGACGATTCCCACGTAGGACCGAAACTCGATGTTCCGCACGAGCCCTCGCCAGTGCCCAGTTCGAATGAGACCATAGTACAGGCCGTAGTTCACGCTGCCGACCAGCATGAAGCATGCGATGACGTACTCCACCGCGGGTCGATTGAATCCGCCGACCGAGTTGTCGAGCGTCGAAAAACCGCCCGTCGACATGGTCGTAAACGCATGACAAACAGCATCGAACAAGTCGACACCGAGAAGCTTCAAGAGGATAATCTCTAGCAAAGTCAGGGCCGTGTAGAGCTTCCAGAGGGCGAACGAGGTTTCCGCGATACGCGGTCGTAGCCCCTCCGCCGTAGTTCCGGGAACCTCGCCCCGAAAAAGATGCTTCCCGCCCGCGCCGAGGTTCGGGAACACTGCAACGAACAAGACGACGATGCCCATGCCGCCAAGCCACTGAATCAGGGAGCGCCAGAGGAGCAATGGTCGGGAGAGCCTGGCCTCGATGTCGGTGATCACCGTCGCACCTGTCGTTGTCAACCCGCTCACCGATTCGAAAAACGAATCCACTGGAGACATGTTGGCGCCCAACACGAACGGAATCGCACCGCAGACACCCGCGGAGACCCAGATCAAGCTGACTGCCAGGAGGGCTTCGCGCCTGGAAATGCGTTCGGACACGAATTGCCGTCCGTACAAGAATGCCGCCCCACCGACGGCACATACGATGGCGGCGGAAATTCCGAGGGCGCCCGCTCCTCCTTGAGGCCGCGAGAGGTCCGGCGACAAACGATCCCAAGCCATCCCGACCGCTGTGCAAAGTGCGATCATGACGCCGATCCCGAGCACCACGGCGCCAACTGGGCGAATCACACCTCTGAAGTCTCTCGATTGGGTGCTCACTCGCCCCTCGGTCGAAAGAGTCGCTCAACTGTCGCACGGGCCTCTTTGGTGGTCATCAGAATGACCCGATCACCTGGGTGCACGATGTCCTTGCCGCGCGGGATGATGACATCGTCTCCATGGACGATTGCGGCGAGCAGGGAGCCCCGCGGCAGGTTCATGCGATGCAAGGGCTTGTTGACGGCACGGCATTTGGGGCTTGCAGTCAGCTCGACGACTTCCGCCTGACCGTCTTCGAGCACGGTCAAGCTATGGAGGCCTCCGCCGCGCGAGAACCTCAGAATCTGATCCGTTGCGACGGTACGCGGCGACAAGACGATGTCGATTCCGAGTTGTCGGTAGATCGACGTGTAATCGGCGCGTTGGACGATCGTCGCCGTGCGTTTGCAACCAGCCCGCTGCGCGAGCAACGCGGCCATCAGATTGATCTCGTCGGCGCGCGTGACAGCAGCGAAGAGGTCGTAGGTTCCGACCTCTTCCTCTTCGAGGAGCGCACCATCGGTTCCGTCGCCGTGCACGACCTGCATGCCCTCGAACTCGCTGCTGATCTCCTCGGCGGTCGCGAGATCGCTCTCGATCATCATGACAGTTGCTTCTTGCTGGAGGAGCTCTCGTGCCAACGCCTTGCCGACGACTCCGCCGCCTACGATGCAAACGCGCCTGGCCTCGCGCTCCTTGCTGAACAATCTCTCGGCAGCGAGCACACCTTCCGGTCGGCCGATCAGGTACACGCGATCGCCTTTCACCAAAACGTCCGCGCCACCTGGCACGAAGAGATCCCCATCGCGGACGACAGCGCTCACCAGCGTGTGAGGCGGGAGCTCCACCGCCGACAACGGCTTGTTGAGCACACGCGATTCTCCGAGATCGATCTGCACGAGCTCGACCCTGTCTTGTGCTAGGTCGACGACGTCCGACGCGCCATAGGATCTCGCGATGCGGCTCAGTTCTTGCGCGACGAGCACGCGCGGATTGATCACCACATCGACCCCGAGGAGCCCGTAGCGAATGCCTTCGGTCCATTCCGACCATGCGCTGCCCTGCACCCGCGCGACCACGTGCTGGGCGCCCAACTGTTTGGCCGCAAGCGTAGCGATCAGATTCATCTCATCGTGATTGGTGACCGCAACGACGAGGTCCGCGCGGGCCACGCCTGCAACCTTCAACAGCTTTTCGCTGGCGCCGTAGCCTACGATCGAAGCCACGTCGTAGTGCTCCTCGGCGTACTGGACGGCCTTGGGGTTCGCATCGACAGCTACGATGTCGTGCCCCTCCTTGTCGAGGACACTCAGCAGATGCCGCCCGACTTCCCCCAAACCTATGACGACGATGTTCATCCCAACGTTGCTCCAAGGGTCGTGTTCGAATCCTTCAGCTCGCCCTGCAGGTCGCCCTCATCGACCAGCAAGCCTCTCAACAAACGGGGCGCCAAGAGGTCGTTCAAGATGATCGAGCACAGAACGACCGAGTAGGCGATATCGACTGCAGGCCCCTCGTACACCAAACGAAAAGACACCGCCATCGCGAGGGTGACATCACCGTGCGCGAGAAGACCGCGGAAGAGGTCTTTGCGTAGGGTCGTGCCCCAACCCGCGATCACGCTGGCAAGCCACTTGGCGCCCGTGCGCGCCGCGACGAAGGCGACCAGCGCAATCACGGTCGGGACCAACGGAGACGGCGTCCACAAAGCTCCAGCGAAGATCAAGAGAACGATCGTCATTGGCTTCTCGGTCGACTCGAGAGTCGAGTGCAGGAGCTGCCCACCGCGTGAGAAGTTCACGAGCACGAACCCCATGCATAGGTTCACCGCCAGCGGGGAAAGCTCGAGGAAATACGCCCCACCGGAAGCAAACGCGACGATCCCGATGAGCGCTAGGAACCGAGAGTTGTCGGACTCGTCGCCAGCCAAGAAGAGCGAAAACAGAAATCCAAGCGCGGCCCCCAAGAGGACCGTGACCCACGCCCACAGTGAGGCCGAATAGTCGGCCGCTTGCGGCGCATTCTCGTGAAAAACACAGAAAATCAGGCCGAATGCGAGGATCACGACGATATCGCCGAGCCTCGTCCCATTGCGCAAGAGCGGGGCCAGGCGACCGCTGATTTCGTACCGTCGCGCGAGGAGGTCGAATGGTTCCGAGGAATCGGCGGCCGCAAAGCACGCGAGGGCCGCGGCACTCAAAGCGGATTGTCGCGTGGTGGTTTCGATGAGCAACCCGCTCTCGAACAGGTAGTACGCACCAAAGCCGACGGCGGCGCCAGGCAACAGGTGGTGCAGGAACACGATTCGCCAGGTTGCCGGGTCGAGCTTCTGAAGACTCGCAAAGTCGAAGTCAGTCCCTCGGAGGAGGCCCACCCAACCGGCAGCGAGGGCGATGATCGGCAGCAGCCCGGTCAGGTCGTCGAATGCACCGATCGCTGGGAAGAACGGACCCAACATGATTCCGAGGAGCAGGTACTCGAGCCCGCTGACGACCAGGAATCGATGTTGCAGTCGCTCGACCACGTTGTGAGCGAGCACGTAAGCCACGCCGATGACGAGAACCAGCAACACGACCGTGCCGAGCTCGTCCGTGGTTCCCCCTTGTGGGTCGCCACTCGCAGCGAACGCAACACTCGGTAACGCACCGGAAGCGCACAACGCACCCGCGACGATGCCGAGCCGCCGCCCCAGCTCTGTCTTCCCGGCCATATGCGCCCAATTGTGAAGAAGAAGACGCCCGAGCGGTAGTTTCCCGCTGGACAGGTGTTTAGGCCCGAGTTTTGGGTTACTTCCCGGGCTATCTCCGGATTCCGTCGAGGACGAGGCCTATCAGGGTGTTTGCGGTCTCGAGCGGATCCATCGGAAACTGTTTTCTCAGGGCTGCGAGTGCCAAGGATTCGACTGCGCCGCTCACGGCGAGGGCGCTGACCCGGGGATCACTGACAGCGAGCAGACCACGCTCCACGGCTACTTCGCTTAGCGCGATCGCACGGTCGTCGAGCTCTTTAGCTAGATCGGAGATCCCCTGCCGGGAAGGGGTGGCGGGCGCTCGGCGTTCCTGGAGATACACGCATGTGGCTTCTGGATACATCGCGAGGGTCGCGACGAGCTTCGTGCCGAGATGCCGATACGCGTTGACCGTATCTTCGCGTCCGGTCGCCTCGCGAAGTTTGGCGTCACACTCACGAATCGCAGTGCGTGCCGCGTCGGCGACCGGCTCGATCACGGCTTCCACGAGGTCTGCTTTGTCCCGGAAGTACCGGTAGAAGTTGCCTTTGGCCATCCCGGCCTCGCGGGCGACCTCGTCGATGGTGACTCCCCCGATGCCGTTGTTCAAGAACAGCTCGAGCCCCGCGGCGACGAGGTCCTGCACGCGTTTGCGTCGGTTGAGGTCACGTTTTCCGCCCAGAGCGCCTGGTCGCTCCAGAGGGCCAGCTCGTCTCGGTCGTCTCTCGTCATCCATCGACTCGCTCCTAAACGGGGTTGGCGTTTCGTGGCGCAGAATTATGGGGCGATGGAGGCTGAGGTAAAGGCCGATCCACGAAAATCTTGCGTCCGGCTCCTGTGTCTGACGAAACGTTGCAGAAGACCGAAGAAACCGTCACAATTCGTAGTGTTAGGCGCGATTGACACTTCGCGTGCGTCCACCTAAGAGCTTGGCCTAGGAGAGGGACGATGAATCTGCCAGCTCGCAAACCTGATTGGCTTCGTGTGCGGCTCCCAGCGGGGCCCGAACACGACGAATTCCGTAGTCTGAGGGCCAAATTCCGGGCTCGAGGCCTGCATACGGTGTGTGAAGAGGCGCGCTGCCCGAACATCTTCGAGTGCTGGGGCAAGGGGACCGCGACCCTCATGATCCTCGGCAAGACGTGCACCCGCGGATGCAGATTCTGCTCGGTCGACACCGGCAAACCGAGGGGCATCGTCGATCCGTATGAGCCCGAGAATACCGCCCTTTCGCTTGCTGAGATGGGGCTTGCGTATGTGGTGCTGACCATGGTCGACCGAGACGACCTACCGGACGGTGGGGCGGCGCATGTCGCCGAGACGGTGCGCCGCATCAAACATCGCAGCCCGGGTCTCCGGGTCGAGACGCTGGTTGGAGACTTCTTGGGCCGCCACGACGACATCCGCACCGTCGTGTGCGACGGGCAGCCCGACGTCTTTGCGCACAATGTCGAAGTCGTGCCGCGCCTGCAGCGACCCATCCGAGACGCCCGTTGTTCGTGGGATCGCTCGGTCAACGTTCTTCGCGTCGCCAAGGAGATGGGCTCGACGATCACTAAGTCGTCGTTGATGGTGGGGCTCGGCGAAACGCATGAAGAGGTGCTCGAGGCGATGCAGCTCTTGCGAGACGCCGACGTCGATGTGCTCACGATCGGGCAGTACCTTCGCCCAACCAAACGGCACGCGACCGTCGAGCGGTACGTCGAGCCGGAACAGTTCATTGAATTCGAAGCGGCCGGGCTTCGCATGGGATTTCGCTTCGTGGCATCCGGGCCTTTGGTTCGGTCGAGCTATCGCGCCGCGGAAGCGTTTATCGAGGACACGCTCATGGATCGCTATGGGAAGAAAAGAAAGCTTTCTGTAGTTACGTAAGGGGGTACATGCACATCATTCGTGAGGACGGAAGCCCCAAGCCGGAGCTGTCGATCGACCGAGTAGTTGCGCTCTACAAAGCGATGACACGCACGCGCGTCGTCGATGATCGGTTGGAGCGACTGCAACGACAGGGGCGGATCGCGTTTCACGTCGGCTCGCTCGGGGAAGAAGCCGCGATCATCGGCTCGGCGTCGGCCTTGCGGGATCGAGACTGGATCGTTCCCTGCTACCGCGAGGTTGGCGCGCTCTTGTGGAGAGACTATCCGCTGCAACGCTACATCGATCACATGTTTGGCAACGCCGACGATCCTCTGCGCGGCCGGCAAATGCCCGACCATACGTTTAGCCGGGAGCATCGCTATCTCTCGGTGAGCGCTCCGATTGGGACTCAGCTTCCTCACGCGGTTGGCCTGGCGTGGGCCGCCAAAAAGCGGGGGCTAGACGAGTGTGTGGGCGTGTTCTTGGGAGACGGCGCGACGAGCTCGAACGACTTTCATGCGGCGATGAACTTCGCAGCAGTGTATCAGACGCCAGTGTTGTTCTTGTGCCGCAACAACGGGTACGCGATCAGCTTGCCGACCGAACAACAAACCGCCACCCGAACCCTCTCTGAAAAGGCCGCCGCGTATCGAATGCCGGCCATTCGGATCGACGGCAACGACGTACTTGCGGTCTGGCGATCGGTTCGAGAAGCCGTGCAGCGTGCCTCCCAAGGAGGCGGACCGACTTTCGTCGAGCTCATGACCTACCGGCTCGGTGGGCACTCGACCTCGGATGACCCGCGGATCTACCGCACCGAAGAAGAAGTCAACTCTTGGCGCCTCGCGGATCCTATCGCCCGCTTGCGCGAGCACATCGAGCAGGGCGACGTGTGGGACGCCGACCTCGACGCCGATTGGCGCGCCGTGTGCGAAGCCGAAGTCAAAGAGTGCGTACTCCGCGCCGAGGAGAAACCCGCGCCCGCGCTTCGCGAGATGTTCACCGACGTCTACAAAGAGCAGCCACCGCACCTTCGTGAGCAAGAGGCGCGATGTCTTGCCGGGTCTCGCGCCGAGGAGGAGCACGAATAGCCATGCCCGAGATGAACCTGGTGCAGGCGATCAACAGCGGGCTTGTCGCGGCGATGCGGGAGAACGACGATGTGCTCGTGATGGGCGAGGATGTGGGTCGGCTCGGCGGAGTGTTTCGAGTCACCCAGGGCCTCCAAGAGGAGTTCGGCGCCGAGCGTGTGATCGACACGCCTCTTTCGGAGACTGGCATCATCGGCACTGCGATTGGGATGGCGCTTCACGGGATGCGTCCGGTTTCGGAAATCCAATTCGTCGACTTCATCTACCCGGGCTTCGATCAGCTCGTGAACGAGGCGGCGAAGTACCGCTACCGAACCGCCGGGGAGTTCCAGGTGCCAATGGTCGTCCGGGCGCCCTATGGCGGCGGGATCCGCGGTGGGCAGTATCACTCTCAGTCGCCCGAGGCGCTTTTCATCCACACCGCTGGCTTGAAAGTCGTGTGCCCGTCCAATCCGTACGACGCGAAGGGGCTCTTGATCGAGGCGATCCGAGACGACGATCCGGTCGTATTCTTCGAGCCGAAGCGTGTGTATCGAGCGGTGAAGATGGAAGTGCCTGAAGGGGCCTACAGCGTTCCGCTCAGTGAGGCCAAGATCGTCCGCACCGGTGAGCAGGTCACCTGTGTCGCCTGGGGGGCGATGCTCTACGAAGCGTTTTCCGCGGCGGAAGAGGCCGCAAAGCAAGGTATCGACGTCGAGATCATCGATCTCCGAACCCTTTGGCCGGTCGATGTCGAGACGATCGTGTCGAGCGTCAAGAAGACCGGGCGTTTCGTGGTGGTCCACGAAGCACCTCAGACCTGCGGCTTCGGTGGCGAGCTCGTGGCGCTCGTGACCGAGCATGCGTTCCTTCACCTAGAGGCTCCACCCCGCCGCGTGACCGGCTGGGACACACCCTTTCCACAAACCCACGAGCACGAGTACTTGCCGCTCGCGCACCGCATCGTTCCCGCGCTCATCGAGACCGCGCGCTATTGAGGATCATGGCTCGAATCGACTTCAAGCTTCCAGACATCGGCGAGGGCGTCACCGAGGGTGAGATCGTCGAGTGGTTCGTGCACGCCGGCGACGATGTGAAAGAAGACGATCCGATGGTCGAGGTCATGACCGACAAGGCGACCGTCACGATCGGTGCGCCCTGCGATGCTCGGATCGAGGAGCTTCGGTTCGAGGCCGGTTCGATCGCTCGGGTGGGCCAGGTGATCTTGACGCTCGAGTCAGCCGGCGCGACGAATGTCGGTCGGTCACAGCGTTCGTCACGCCCCCCGGCGTCCGCGGTCGGCGACATCCAGGACTCGCTTCCCGGGGCCAGTCTCTTTCAGCAGGCCGCGGATCGGCCTGCGCCCGAGCCGAACGCAAAGCCTTCGGCGACCCCAGCGACACGTCGGCTCGCCAAAGAGATGGGGGTCGATCTCCGTCGGGTACGTCCGACCGGCGACGGGGGCCGCGTCACGCGCGACGATGTGCGGGCGGCTCTTCGCGATCAAATGGCCGAAGACCGGCCGCATGGATCGCTCGAGGAGAGGATTCCGATCGTCGGGATGCGACGCAAGATCGCCGAGCGCATGGCTCACGCGAAGGCGACCGCGGCGCACTTCACGTTCGTCGAGGAGTGTGATGCATCGCAGCTGGTCGAAATGCGTAGGCGGCTGCTTTCAGAGGCCGGCCGGCATGGAGTCCGGCTTACCTATCTTCCCTTCATCGTCAAAGCTGTCACCGCGGCGCTTCTCCGGCATCCCGTGCTGAACAGCGCCGTCGACGAGAGCACCAAGGAGCTCGTCTACAAGAAGTACTACAACATCGGGGTGGCCACTGCGACGGACGCCGGCTTGATGGTGCCCGTCGTTCACCACGCCGACAGGCTTCGGCTCTTCGAGCTCGCAAGCGAAATTGAGCGCCTTTCGCATGCGGCGAAAAACGGCTTGCTCAGCCCGGACGACCTTCGGAACTCGACATTCACCATCACCTCGCTCGGTAAACAAAGCGGTCTGATGGCCACGCCGATCCTCAACCATCCTGAGGTTGGCATCTTGGGCGTCCACCGAATCAAGGAGCGACCGGTCGTACGCGACGGCGAGATCGTCGTCGGGAAGGTGATGCTGCTCTCGCTGTCGTTCGACCACCGCATCGTCGACGGCCACATCGGCGCCGCATTTGCATACGACATCATCGAGACCCTGGAAAACCCCCAGCGGTTGTTCACCGAGTTCCTTTGATGGCATCGATTCGGGCGAGGCTCCTCATCTGGTACGACCGCGAAGGCCGCGATCTCCCCTGGCGGCGCACGCGGGACCCCTACGCGATCTGGGTGTCCGAGGTCATGCTCCAGCAGACGCGCGTCGATACCGTCATTCCGTACTACGATCGCTTCTTGTCGAGCTTTCCGACGACTGAGGCCCTGGCAGAGGCCGATGAGGATGCGGTCCTCGCCCATTGGAGCGGCCTCGGGTACTACCGCCGCGCGCGGCTGTTGCACCGGGGAGTTCAGGAGGTCGTGGCTGAGTATGGAGGTGCTGTCCCTGAAGATGCAGAAGCACGACGGGGATTGCCCGGCGTGGGTCGGTATACCGCTGGCGCGATCGGAAGCATCGCGTTCGATAAAGAAGAACCTGTCGTCGACGGAAACGTCAGCCGCGTGCTATCGCGCTTCTTCCGAATCGACACCCCACTCGGAACCATCAAGACGACCAAGCGACTTTGGGAACGAGCCACGCAGCTCGTCGTCGGCGAGCGCCCAGGGGATCTGAACCAAGCGGTGATGGAGCTCGGTGCGACCGTGTGCACGCCAAAGAAGCCCCGGTGCGAGGCTTGCCCTCTATCGGCCGACTGCCAAGCCCTCGCTCGCGACGAGGTCGATTCGTTGCCTATCAAACGCGCACTCAAGACACCAAAACAAGTAGAGCTCGCGGCGGTGGTGGCTACACGAGGCCGAGGCGCCGACAGAAAAGCCTGGCTCGTCAAAGGCGATCGGCCACTGTTCGGCGGCCTTTGGGGTGTGCCGATGGCCGAAGGCAATGCGCGAGCGGCCCTGCGTGAAGCAGGCCTCAAAGCACGTCTTCAAACCGAGCCCATCGGGCAGGTCGAACACGAGCTCACGCATCGGCGCTTGCGGATCGACGTGTACTTGGCGTCTGCAGCGAGGGGTACCGTGTCCAAGAACGCCCAACTGTTCGCCCCCGGGTCGCTCGATCAGATCGGAGTATCCACGCTCACGCGCAAGATCCTGGAGCGCGCAGGCGTTCGCTGACGCGAAGGCGATCGTGCCCGCGTACGTGACCTGGCCCGCCCTCCGTTCCCCGGATACACTCCCGCCCGTGGGAATTCTCGCTTTTCGCGAAGTGTCCAAGCGCTTTGGGGGGCGGGTCGCGCTTGACGATGTGAGCCTCGAGGTGTCTCGGGGTGAGGTCTTCGGGCTCATGGGGCCCAACGGTGCCGGCAAGACCACCCTCATCCGTATCGGTCTAGACATCCTCCGCGCTGACGAAGGCGAGGTTTCCCTCTTCGGCGCGCCGCTCGACCGGTCCACGCTCGATCGTACCGCATATCTTCCGGAGGAGCGGGGCGTGTACGCCCGCGCGAAGGTGGCTGAGCTTCTTTCGTACCTCGGTCGCCTCAAAGGCCTCAAGCCCGCGGACTCCCGCAAAGCCGCAGCGCATTGGCTCGAGCGTGTCGGTCTTTCCCAGGTCGCCGAGCACCGTGTCGGGAGTCTTTCCAAGGGGATGACGCAAAAGGTGCAGATCGCGGCGTGCCTGTTGAGCGATCCTGAGCTTTGCGTGTTGGATGAGCCGTTCTCCGGGCTCGATCCGATCAACGTGGCGTTGGTACAGGACTTGATCGAAGAGCGGCGCGCGAGCGGCTTGACGACCCTGCTGTCGACCCATCTGATGCACCAGGTCGAGGCCCTATGCGATCGCGTGGCGCTCATCCACGAGGGGCGCCTCGTGGTGTACGGCGACCTCGAGGAGATCCGTCGCCGCTATTCACCCCACGAGGTGGTCGTCTGGACGTCGATGGACCTTGCTGAGCTCGGAGTGAACGCGGTCCGGGAGGCAAACGGCAGTTGGCGCGTGTTTCTTCCCGAGACCGAAACCGCGGCGGGCTACTTGAACGAGCTCATTCGCAGCGGGGTCTTGATCGATCGCTACGAGCCATTGGTAGCACGGATGGACGACATCTTCGTCAACCTGGTGAGCGGGGGAGTCGAGTGATGCGGCCGGATCGAATCATCTCCGTTGCGAAGTTCGAGTTTCTGTCCGTGGTCAAACGATGGTCGTATCTCATTACGACGTTTGGCCTACCCCTGTTCCTCGCGCTGATCTCGGGAACCGTCCTCGGGGCGCAGACCTATTTTCTGACCCAGCGTGCTTCTGAGAGCTCCGCGTTTGGCCTCATCGACGAGGCGGATGTGCTCGACGAATCGGTGTTCGAGGATGATGGGGGCGTGCGGGTCTGGAAGGTCAATGCGCTCGAAATCGAGCTCTACGACTCGCTCGACGCCGCAAAAGGAGACCTTGAAGCGGGTCTCATCCGCGCGCTCTACGTGGTCGAGCCCGACTATCTAGAAACCGGGGTGGTGCGCGCCGTCCAATCCGAGAAGACTCCGCTCTTGAGCATGCATGGAACGACCGTCGAGCCGGTTCTTCGGTCGCTCCTTCGACGCTCGCTCATGGCCGACCGCCTCGACGATGAAGTACAGGAGCGAGTGATCACGCCGGCATATTTCGTGCGGACTCGTCTGACGCCGGACGGGGCCGACGTGGTGGGCGTCGACGAAACCATCGATCTCCTCGTACGAACCGCGATCCCGCTCTTCTTGGGAGTGTTGTTGCTCACGGCGCTCCTGAGCGCCTCGGGCTATCTCGTGCAGACCGTGTCGACCGACAAGGAAAGCAAGGTCGTCGAAGTGCTTCTCTCGTCGGTGACACCGGAGGAGATCATTGCCGGGAAGCTCTTCGGCCTTGGCGCCGCGGGGCTCCTGCAATTCGCGGTCTGGTCGTCGATGGTGGTCTTTGTCGCCATGAGTGCGTCGGCGGCGCTTTCATCGTTCGTGACGATCCCGTGGGGGGCTATCGCCGTGGCCCCCTTGCTCTTCGTCCTCGGCTACCTGTTCATGGGAAGCTTGATGCTCGCGACTGCTGCGCTCGGCGCCAACGCCGCTGAAAGCCAAAAGCTCACCGTCGGCTGGGCCATGCTCGCCATTCTCCCCTTGATGGTGATGGTGATCTTGCTCGACGAACCCAATGGATTCCTTGGGCAGCTGATGACATGGATCCCGTTCACCTCTCCACTGACCGTCATTCTCCGACTGGCCGTCGATTCTTCGGGGATTGCCTGGTGGGAGGTTGCCGGTTCGATGCTGGTGCTGGTCGTATCGACCTGGTTGTCGATCCGAGTCGGAGCAAGACTCTTCCGAGTCGGCTTCCTTCTCACCGGATCGAGGCCATCGCTAGCGGAGCTCTGGCGTCAAGCCCGGTGACTCGAGAACAGTGCCAGCGTTCAGTGTCAGCGTCCAGCGTCACTCGACCGGTGGGGGCATCGGGAGGTCTAGCTCCTCCAGCAGCTTTCCGGTGCTATCCGCTGCTGCCGAGTAGTACTCTACGCGCATTTCATCGAAGTCGATCACCGTGAACGTCTGTTGGTTTCTCCGGTGGATCGTACCTACGTTGATCACCGTGAGGCCCGGGAATACTCGGATCATTCGTTCATGCGTGTGGCCGCCGATCATGAATTGCACGTCGTCTTCGAGCATTAGCTCGCGCAGAGTGGGGATGTCTTGGAGTGCGTAGCCCTTTGTGTCGGGGAGGAGCCAGGCTTCGTCGGCTTCGCCTACGCCGTGGCAGAGCAAGGCTTTGCCGTTGGGGGTTTGGTAGTGGCGCATCTTCGGGAGCGACCGCACGAATGCAAGCGACTCGTCGTTGATCTGTTGAGTAGCGTGGTCGAGGGTTCGTTGCTCTCCCGTCAAGAACCAGCGCTCGTGGTTTCCAGCGACACATTGCACTCGTCGCGATCCGAGGAGTTTCAGGGTCACGTCGGCATCGCCGTCACCGTCGACGAGGTCACCCACACACAGCACTGGCCCGAGGTTCATCGATTCGAGCGTATCGAGCACACGCTCGAGCGCTTCCGATTCGCAGTGGACGTCTCCGATGACGCCGCAGCGGCTCAGGCTTGCGAGGGTGTTCACTGCTTTCAATCTAGGAGCATTTGCACCGCGCGCCAAGAAGGATGCGACTGGTGCTTTGACGCCCCGTGTTGTAGAGACGCTCCATGCTCGATCTGCGCTACGCGAGCGAGAATCTAGCTGACGTGAAAGCGGCACTAACGCGCCGCGGCTTTGACGATGCTGCGCTTCTCGACCGCCTAGGATCTCTCGCCGAAGAGCGCCGCGAAGGGATCACGACCGTCGAAGCGCTTCGTCAGCGTCGGAACGACGCCAGCCAGGCCATGGCAAAGGTTTCAGACAAGAAGTCCGAAAAATTTCAAGCCAAGCGCGAGAAGCTTCGCGCGCTGGGGGGCCAGATCAAGGCGGGTGAAGTCCGGCAAGCCAAGATCGAGACCGAGCTCGAGGGCATCCTCTTGAACCTCCCGAACCTCCCGCATCCCGAAACCCCCGACGGCTTCACCGAGGATGACAATGTCGAGGTGCGCGTGTGGGGCAACAAGCCCTCGTTCGATTTCGAGGTGCGCGATCACGTCGAGGTTGGCGTCGGGCTCGGCATCCTCGACTTCGAGCGGGCGGCAAAGATCAGCGGCTCGCGGTTCGTCGTATTGATGGGGGCGGGTGCCCGGCTCGAGCGGGCGTTGATGCAGCTCATGCTCGACCTTCACACCACCGAGCACGGCTACCGAGAGGTTTGGCCGCCGGTTCTCGTAAAAGACAGCGCCATGCTCGGCACGGGCCAGCTCCCGAAGTTTGCCAAGGACTCCTTCCGGATGGCCAAGGACGAAGAGTGGGAGGCTCAGGCCGATGCCCAGGGGCACGACCTCTATCTGGTGCCGACCGCCGAGGTCCCGATCACGAACCTCCACGCCGACGAAGTTCTCGCCGAGGCGGATCTTCCGGTGACCTACACTGGGTACACCGCGTGCTTTCGAAGCGAAGCGGGCAGCTACGGCAAAGATACGCGGGGCATGATTCGCGTGCATCAGTTCGACAAAGTCGAGCTCGTTCGCTTCTGCCACCCCGATCAAGGGGAACGACAACTCGAAATTCTGACCGGCCACGCCGAGTCGGTCCTCCAGAAGCTCGATCTTCATTATCGCGTCGTCCAGTTGTGTGCAGGCGATATGGGATTTGCCGCGCAGAAGTCCTACGACCTCGAGGTCTGGCTCCCGGCCCAAGACACATATCGCGAGATCTCGAGTTGCTCTTGGTTCGGCGACTTCCAAGCCCGTCGCATCAGGGCTCGCTTCCGTCCCGAGCCCAAGGGCAAGCCGCGCTTCCTTCACACCCTCAACGGATCCGGTCTCGCGATCGGACGAACGATGGTCGCGATCCTCGAGCAGAATCAGCAAGCGGATGGAAGCGTCACGGTGCCCAACGCGTTGGTCCCCTACATGGGGGGCATCGAGAAGATCACCCCCGCGTAGATGGCCGACCTCGAGATTCAACGAGACGTTCCGCTTGCTCCGCTGACCACGCTCGAGCTTGGCGGCCCTGCTCGATTCTTCGCTCGCGTCGGGGACACTGACAGCTTGGTCGAGGCGCTTCGATGGGGTCGTGAACGAGGCGTCCCGGTCGCGGTGCTCGGGGGCGGCTCGAATCTGGTCGTTCCTGACGAAGGCTACGAAGGGCTGGTGGTCCACATCGCGATCGGCGATATCGCGTTCCTCGCGGACGGACGAGTCGAGGTCGGAGCGGGCGTTCCCTGGGAGGTCGTCGTCGACGGTGCGGTGACGCGGGGTTGGGCGGGTCTCGAGTGTCTAACGGGTATTCCGGGCTCGACGGGTGCCACCCCGATTCAAAACGTCGGCGCCTACGGCCAGGACGTCGCCGAGGTCATCGAAAGCGTGGTCGCGATCCGACGGGACACGCTGGAGTTCGAAGAGCTGACTCCAACGGCCTGCGACTTTGGCTATCGCGACAGCATGTTCAAGCGTCACCCCGGCCGATACATCGTTTTTGGGGTTCGTTTTGCCCTCCGCCCCGACGGTCCTGGAACCGTACGCTATGCCGAGCTCGAAAAACGCGTCGTCCCCGGCGCATCCCTCCGCGAGATTCGAAACGCCGTCCTCGACCTTCGTCGCAAGAAGTCGATGGTGATCGATCCCGACGATCCCAATCGTTGCAGCGCAGGGTCGTTCTTTCTCAACCCTGTCGTCTCCGGCGCCGAAGCCGACCGTGTTGCGGCGTTCGCCGTGTCCGAAGGCCTGGCGCCTGACCTCGGCGCGGTCCCTCGCTACCCCACGCCAAGCGGCAAGGTGAAGCTCGCCGCCGGATGGCTCGTCGAGCAGTCGGGTATCGCCAAAGGAACCCGCCGCGGCGCGGTCGGCGTATCCAGCAATCACGCGCTAGCCCTCGTTCACCACGGCGGAGGCACGACCACCGAGCTTTTGGCGTTTGCCGACGAAGTCCGTTCGCGCGTCGAGGATCGCTTCGGTATCCGGTTAGTACGTGAGCCCCGGCTACTCGGCGAACGGATCGCTGAACGCCGGGTTGTTTAGGAAGCTCCCGTCCTCATCGAGGTTGTAGAGCCCATTGTTGATCGCTCCCGGGGCCTTCAGAGCCGCTCTGCGGCCAGCGAAGACTTCATGTTTTCTACTAGTTTTTGGTGCACCGCCGCTCCTGCGGACACTGCGAAATCGATGCCATCGAACCACTGAATATGATTGATCCGCACCGAAACGGTCACGCTCCGCGGGCCGTCGAACACCAAGGGCTCGTCGAATGGCATATCGCCTTCGATAACCTCAGCAATTCGGACACGGAGAGGCAATTCAAGGCCGGTCTCAGAGTGCTCCACCACCCCCTCGAGCACCAGGACGCTCTCCAGCATATCCGCTCTTTCAGGCGTGGAGGCTATGGCGTCGGCATCTGCCGGCGCGCTCACCACACGAATCCCGCAGTAACGACCGGGAGGCGGTCGCAGCGTGCCCGCGAATAACACTGCGCCGGAACTTTCCATCAAATCGATGATCATGGGGACGCCGAGGCTCGTTGGGGTGGATTCTTCGTGGGCTTTCGCTCGCCCGGGTACGAAAAGTCGCCAAACCTGTAGGACAAAATTGTCACACTCGAGCAACTCCACTCGCCCCAGGGAGATCAAGGCCCGGTCTAGCTTTACCCGATAGCCCATGTCCGTCAGCACCGCTTGCGGCATCGCCGCTGCTTCGTAGACGACATCCACTTCGATCCCGTCGGTGACCATCACGCAATGCGGGAACACGAGCGCGAGAACGATGGCTCCGGTGAGAATCTCAGATCTCATAGACGAGCCCTCCGGTGATCGCGAGACCTTCTTCGTGCGCCCCATCCAGGCGTTGGATTAAAGGAACCGCCACGGTGATGTGGAGCAAGATCTTGTCGTGCGGAAGGGCGACGATCCCGAACGTGCCGTACGTGATGTGCCCACCGGTATTCGGATCGCGGACCCCGGCTATGAACCCCGGCTGGTCAATCCTGAACTCGGCGCCGAGTTGGAATGCGAGGAAGGTCCACGGTTGAAACTGGCCGAGCGCCGTTTGGCGGAAACTGGTCCCGGCCTTGGTGTCGGCCGTTCCCTGTGTCGGGAAGATCGCGACGGACGAGAGGTATAGCGACCACGGGTCGGAGAACATCGTGTACGACGCGCCAACGATCGGATCCCACGAGCCCGTTCCCGCCTGAAATTCGAGAGGCAACGGCACACCTTCGGTATCTCTCTCGATCGAGCTGGTGGGGAACTCGAGGCCCCCGATCAAGCCGATCAGGTGTCGAGGGGCAAAACTCCGATCGCGGTATACCACTGCACGGACCCGAAACTCCAAGTCGCCCGGCGCCCAAATGTCGGACTCGGCGAGGTTGACCGCGGTGACGTAGCGGTGCACGAGTGGCATCATCAGAGACAACGTCCACCTGTCGGTTGGTGAGTACGCCCCGGCCAGCTCGAGGCGTTGTTCCGAAAGCAGCAGCTGGTCGACGTTCTCTTCGCCGATTCGGTCGTTGCGATGGCGCGCCGTCGCTGACGTGCGCACCCGCTTCGCGCTTGGTTGCTCGAAACCAACGATGGTGAGCGTTGGGTCCCCTACGGAACACGTGCCGCATGCGGCCGCTTCGGAAGCACTCCACAACGGGAGTGCGAGCGCAGTGATCAACAACCAGAGCTTCACGCCCAAAGACTAGACTCGAGCAGCGTTGGCTTGTACGCGGCAAATCGTCGCAGCGAACTATTTGCGCGAGGGGAACTTCCAGAGCTTTCGCTGCAGAGAGCGCCGGTGAATGCCAAGCTTTTCGGAAGCCTTTGTGATGTTCCCTCCGCAGTCGGTCAAGACCCGTTGAATGTGCTCCCACTCGACGCGGGCAAGGGAAGGGGTTTTTGCGGCCGTGGGCCCCTTGGCAGCCCCGTCGTTTTCGGCGCGATCGAAGGCCGCGATGAGCTCGTCGACATCCGCCGGCTTGGTCAGATAGTGCGTCGCACCAAGGCGCACCGCCTCGAGCGCTGTGGCGATACTCCCGTAACCCGTCAACACGACGATCCGCGTCGAAGGATCGATCTGATGCAGCGCTTGCACCAACTCCAGCCCCGACTTCGCAGGCATCCGAAGATCGACCACGGCGAGCTCGGTGCTTTCGTTCCCAGCGACCACTAGGGCCGTGTCGTAGCTCTCGGCTTGCTGCACCTCGTAGCCGCGTTCTTCGAAGGCTCGTGCCATGCGCGACCGGAATCGTTCGTCGTCGTCGACCAGCAGAATCGAAGGTTTCGGTGCGGTGTCTTCGCCGGTCATGTTCTTTGCGGGAGGAAGACGCGGATGGTCGTCCCGTGGTCGACCATTGATTCGATGGTGAGTCGACCGCCCAGCGAGTCTATGAGTGTGCGCGCGAGGAACAACCCGAGCCCCATGCGGTCGATTGTGCCCTTGGTCGTGAAGAAGGGGTCGGTCGCCCGTTTGACCACCTCTGCGTCCATCCCACTGCCCTCGTCGACGAAGCGGAGCTCGATTTCGCCCACACGCTTCTCGACGTCGAGCGAGACGCGGCCGCTTTCACATGCATCAAAGCCGTTGCGAGCGATGTTTTCGATCAGTTGCAAGGTAGCTTGTCTCGGTGCCGATAGAGTGCCGACGTTCGTACGTGTTTTCCACCGTCTTGCTCGTTCTGCGCGAAGACGCGTGCGCACGTCCGAGAAGAGCTCCTCCACGATGAGCTCGTTGGACGTCTCACCGACGTGTTCGCCACCCGCCAGCGCCATCCGATCGAGAACGGCCCTGCAGCGTTCGAGCTCTTCGCGAATCAAGTCGGCGTCTTCGACCAGCTCTTCTCCGCCAGGGACCTCTTCGGCCCGACGTCTCAGCTCATTGGCCGCGATGGCGATCGTTCCGAGCGGTGTTCCAAGCTCGTGCGCCGCACCCGCAGCCAGCGTGGCGATCGACGCAAGCTTTCCCCAACGATGGGTTCGCTCCTGCGCCTCCGCGAGCGCACGCTCCCGCTCCCTGAGCGTGTCCGACAGTCGGCTGACGAAATAAGCGATCAATAAGGCAGCGAGGGCGAACGCCACGAACATGCCATAGAGATGGGTCTGGAAATTTTCTCCGTGCCTGAAGTGACCCAGCCCTTCGGCTGGGATGTGAGAATAGAACAGTGCTCCAAAGGACATCATCGAGAGCGCGGCGATCGTCCACGTCCACGTCGCGGACAACATGATTGCGGACATCGCGATGTAGACGACGTAAATGACGCTAAACGGGTTGGTCGGACCGCCCGAGAGATACAGCAGGCCTGTCAACAGCGCCACGTCCAGCACCAAGAACCCGCCGAGCACCTCGACCGAGAACGATGAAAGCCAGAAGTTGGAAGCTGCGCCGACCGCAAGCAATCCCCACATCCATCCGACAGGCAACTCGAGCCCAAGCAGTCGGTCAGCGACGAGGATCGACGCAGCTTGAATCGTGAGCGCTCCCCAACGCATGCGAGCGAGCCATTGGGCGTTGGTCACTCGAGCCATGCTACGAGTCGGATTGAGCTTCGCCTTCGGCAGGGGGGTCGAGGTCGACGCTTCCGTACATGGCCTCGGCGATCTTGTAGGCGCTCAGCTCCAAAGTCTCGAGTGCATCCTTGATTGCGATCGCGTCGCCCTCTTCGACGCATTGGTGAAGCGCCTCGACGTCGGCTTCGACTTGCGCGACCACCTCTTCGGGGACGAGCTCGCGACACTCCGCGACGGCGCGCTCGCTCGTGTAGAGCAAAGCCTCTGCGGCGTTGCGTAGCTCGGCGAGTTCGCGGCGTTTTTCGTCGGTGGTCTTGTAGGCTTCCGCCTCTTCGATGATCCGCTTGATGTCCTCTTCGGTGAGGCCGCTCGACGCAACGACTCGAATGTTCTGCTCTCGACGGGTCCCGAGGTCTTTGGCGTGAACGTTGACCACGCCGTCGGCGTCAATGTCGAAGGTCACTTCGATCTCTGGCACGCCACGAGGGGCCGGGAGGATCGGCGCCAGCTCGAACTTTGCCAACGACTTGTTGTCGTCGGCCATCTCACGCTCGCCTTGAAGCACGTGAATCGGAACGAAACTTTGATTGTCAACGCTGGTCGTGAAGATCTCGTGAGCGCGAGTCGGGACGGTGGTGTTCCGAGGGATCAGCTTGTGAAAGACACCGCCACCGGTTTCAACACCCAGGCTGAGCGGAGTCACGTCGAGTAGGAGCACCTCCTCGACCTCTCCCGCGAGCGCCCCCGCTTGCAATGCGGCCCCTGTGGCTACCACCTCGTCCGGATTGACGCCCTTGTGCGGCTGTTTCCCGAAAAAGTCGGTCACCTTGGACTGGACCATCGGCATGCGTGTCTGACCGCCCACCAGGAGGATCTCGTCTATTTCTTCCCTCTTGATCCCCGCGTCGTTGAGGGCTTGCTCGCACGGACCAAGCGTTTGATCGATGATCTCGGAGACCAAGATCTCGAGCTCGCTTCGCTTGAGCGTGGTTTCGAGGTGCTTGGGCCCGGTTTCGTCCGATGCGATGAACGGGAGGTTGATCTCGGTTTCGAGCGAAGATGACAGCTCGTGCTTGGCTTTCTCCGCTTGTTCCTTCAAACGTTGGAGGGCCTGCCGATCTTCCCGCAAATCGATGCCGGTACTGTCTTGGAAGCGACGCGCGAGCTCTTCGACCAAGGCGTTGTCGATATCTTCTCCGCCGAGGTGGGTGTCACCAGCGGTCGATTTCACGCTGAAGACGCCACTTGCGATCTCGAGGATCGAAATGTCGAACGTGCCGCCGCCCAAGTCGTAGACGACAACGCGCTTTCCTTCTTTCTCCTCGAACCCGTATGCCAATGCGGCCGCAGTCGGCTCGTTGATGATCCGGCGCACCTCGAGCCCGGCGATCTTGCCGGCTGCGATGGTAGCTGAACGTTGCGCGTCGTTGAAGTACGCGGGCACCGTGATGATCGCCTCGGTGACCTCTTCCCCGAGGAACGACTCGGCGACTTCACGCATCTTTTCGAGCACCATCGCAGAGATTTCCGGCGGCGAGTAACGTTTGTCGTCGATTTGAACCCAGGCGTCTCCCCGGTCGCTTTCGACAACGCGATAGGGTGAGAGGCGAGCGTGTTTCTGGGCTTGCTCCGACTCGAACCTCAGGCCCATGAGCCGCTTGATCGCGAAGACCGTGCTTTCAGGATGAGTCACGCCTTGGCGCTTGGCGACACTTCCGACTCTGCGTTCACCGTCCTTGGCGAACGAGACGACCGAGGGGGTCGTGCGGCTACCTTCTGCGTTAGGGATGACCCGCGGCTCGCCATTGTCGATAAAAGCCACGCAAGAGTTGGTCGTACCCAGATCGATCCCGATGATCTTACCCATCTCGCCCTACACTTCTTTATACCCCGACGCGCAGAATTGTCGCATCTAAGGGATCGATTATTCTGAGGCTGGGTCGTCGGAGTTTACACCCGGGGCGCCATCGTCACTTCCGTCCTGATCACCTGTCCCGGTCGGGGGCCGAGCCACGACCACCATCGCAGGCCGAAGGAGCCGATCTCCGAGCTCGTAGCCGGGCACCACTTCCGCGACGATCGTGCCGGGCGGGTGCTCGTTGGTCTCCTGCTGCTGCATGGCGTCGTGCCGTGTGGGATCGAACATCTGTCCAATGGACTTCACGCGCTTCAGCCCGAGCCGGTTCGAAATCTCTTCAAAGCCCCGGAGAACCATGTGGACACCTTCGGCGACGGCTCTGAGGTCCGTGGCTTCGTTGGTGGCGCCTGCCGCGCGTTCGAGGTTGTCGATGATTGGAAGCACCTCGCGCAGCGTGTCCTCTACCGTTCGCCTGCGGACTTCTTCGATCTCTTTGCGGGAGCGCTTGCGGAAGTTGTCGAAATCAGCTGCGATCCGAAGAAGCTGCTCGCGCATGCGATCTCGCTCGGCCCGTGCGCTCTCGATGGCCGACTGCTCGTCTTGAGCTTGCTCGACGTCCTCCGCCCCCTCGGTTTCTTCCGGGTAGATCGGGTCGTCATCTTCTCCGGCCGCGCCCTGGTTGTTCTCGGGCTTTTCCCCCGCGTGTTCACTCATGCTCTTTTCGACTTTCCCCTATGAGTCCCTATGAGTCATCAGATGTGCCCGGCAGCCGCCCGTCGAGGACATCGCTGAGCACGTCGGCCGCGAAGCCCACCAAGGGCACGTACTGCCTGTAGTCCATTCTAGTCGGACCGACGATTCCAAACGAGCCGATGCTTGAGCCATCGCGTCTGTATGGGCTCGAGATGACGCTGATATCTTGGACCTCGGTGAGGGCCGCCTCGTGCCCGATGAACACCTGCACGCCGTCGGCTTCCAAGGTGCGCTCGAGCAGCTCGAGGAGCTTTTGCTTCTCTTCGAAAGCATTCAGATATCCCCGGATCTTCTCGGAATCTCCAAATTCTGGTCGGTCGAAGAGGGCTCCCTGCCCTTCGATGACGACGCGTGCACTCTCCGCCTCACCCTCGACGGTAGCTTCGACCATCTGTTGTGCTTGTCGGCGGAGTTGCTGGTATTGTCCTTGTTCGGTGGCCAGTCGAACGGCGAGCACGTCACGCACTGCCCGCAGCGTTCGACCACCGACGAGCTCAGCAAGATAGTTGTTCACACGCTCGAGGCTGTGGTCGTCGACCTCGAGCCCCGTGACCACGATGCGATTCTCGACTGCGCCTGAGCACATCACCAGGACAGCCAATGTGCGGCCGCCGGCCAATCGCATGAACCTCAACTGGTCGAGGCGTGCGTTTGTAACCGACGGGCGTGCGATGATCGTTGCCGTGTCCGTGAGATGGCTTAGGAGCTGTCCGGTTTCGAGCACGGCGTCGGCCCCAGGCTCGAGGCTTCGCAGGCGGGCGATGAGGGCGGTCCGGTGGGCGTCCGAGATTTCCCTTGCTGTCGCTATTGCGTCCACGAAGAAACGAAATCCTGCGTCCGTAGGCACTCGCCCAGCGCTCGCGTGAGGCTGGTGGAGCAGCTCGCTCTCCTCTAGGTCGGCGAGCACGTTCCGAATTGTCGCCGGGGACAGGTTCACGGTGTACCGCTTTGCGATCCGCCGCGAACTCACAGGCTTCCCCGAGGCGATGTACTCGGTCACTACGGCGAAGAGAATCCGCCGGCGTCTTTCGTCCAATGTCACCGTCACACCCTTGGAAAGTAGATTCTCGGCTCGCGGTGTCAAGCCCGCTTCGAACCCCCAAAAATTTGGCCCGGCTGACCCTCCGGAGCAGGCTCGTGGCCATGAAGCCCACCACGGCGCTCCTTCCTTTCCTATTGATGGTCATGGCCATCATGACGGTGCCGACGCTGGTACTCGATGAGCAGGGCTTGCCCCGCTACCGGCTGCTTCATTCTGAGCTCCAGGGCCTGCGCGAATCGAATGAGGAGCTGATCCAGGAAATCGCAGCGCTCAAGACCGCGGTCGACTCGCTTCGCTCAGACACCAACTACGTCGAACGAATCGCTCGTGACGAGCTCGGGATGGTGCGTCCCGAAGAGTTCGTGTTTCAGTTTCCGCCCCGATAGGTAGGCGCCCAGCGTACATCGAGCCAATTTTTTGCTGAACGAATGGGCGCAGCGTAACACCTCATGGGTATGACCGCCCTCGTCCAGGCAGCGCTCCGCGTGAGGCGAACAGCGTGGTCGATGTGGGGAGTCGCCGCCGCGCTCCTACTTGGCGCGTTCTTGCTTGCCGGCTTCTTCCTCCCGGGCCATCGGCCACTCGGATGGGGACATCTTGCGTGGGCTCTCGCGTGGGCGGCGGCGTTCGGGCTCAGAGCTCGTGTCGCCGTTCAGCAGGGCGCCGAGCCGCGGTCCTCGTTCGAGCTCGGAGCGCTGGTACTCGTAGGTGTTCATGCGCTCGTTCAGCTCCGCGGCGGCGTTGCAAGCGAGCTCTATCCGCTGACGTACGTAGCCGTTGCGTTTGGGGCCTCGTTCGCGACGGGTTGGGCGGGCGTGAGCATCGTTGCGTTTGCCGCCGCGCTCGACTTCGGCATTTCGTTTCTCGCCGAGCACATCACAGATCCTTTGGTCCTCGCGGCGCACGGGTTCTTCATTCTCTCGTTTGGTGCCTTGAATCTCGTTTTCACCCGCGCAGAGATCATCCGGATCCGCAGAAAGTCCGGGCTTGAGCTCGAGGCCCAGCAGGAGAAGGTCCGCGACGAGACTCGGCTCTTTCGACTGGTGGCGCCCTCTTCCGACGGCCTTCGAGACGAGGAGCGGCTCTACCGGACCAGCGTCCAAGAGGTGCACGAGGCCCTTTACCACACCGTCGAGCTCCTCCACCGCACCCTCGGTCTACACACCTGCGTACTGCTGATGGCGGCCGCGGACGGCGGGCGGCTTCACATAGCCGAGTTGGTCACCTCTAGTGACGACATCGCCAAGGGACCATTCTCGCTTGGGTCGGGTGCCGTGGGCGCGGCGGTTCGACGCAAGGTGACCACCAACTTGCAGCAGATTCGTCCCGACTATCGCGGCCTCTGTTACTACCGGGGGCCTGCCGTCGTTCGTTCGTTCCTCGCGGTCCCCGTTCTCGAGAACGGCCATTTCCGAGCCGTGTTGTGTGCTGACAGACTGGAAGACCGGCCTTTCACGCCGCAAGAAGAGGAGCTCCTTCGGAACAGTACCTCACACATCCTTCGGGCTGTCGAGAACGAGCGCGTCTTCGTTCAGCTCGAGCGCTCCAAGCGCCAGCAAGAGATCTTGTACCGCGGCTCCACAGCGCTGAGCACCGCCCTCAATCAAGACGCCGTGATGGAAGTCGGGCTCGCGACCGCTGCCGAGATAGCACCTCACGACTTTGCTGCGATCACCGAGTATCAAACCGAAGGGCGGCGGCACATCGTGCGCCGTGCCATCGGTGAGCGCGCACTCGATTTTCAAGGGCTTCGTTTCCGCGACAACGCCTCCCTCACCGCGATGGTGGTGAAGAACAGGCACTACCTTCCCTATCGGGGAGACTTCGATGCGAAACAGCAGATTCTGTTCACGAAGAAAGCCCGGCTCAAGGGGATGGAGTCCTTATTGGTGTTGCCGCTCGTCGTTCGTGAGGAACCGATTGGAACCCTGATCGTAGCGGCCAGGTCGCCGCAAGCCTTTGGCGGGTCTGCTCGTGAAACCCTGCTGGCCTTGGCCAACCAGCTCGCCGTTGCGATCGCCAACGCCCAAGCGGTGCGCCTGCTGGAAGAAAAGGCGACGACCGATGGTTTGACCGGCTGCCTCAACAAACGTGCATTCCTCGCCGAGATGGAGCAGAAGATCCTCGCGGCACAGCGATTTCGGCGCAAATTGTCCCTAATTGTGACAGATTTAGACCATTTCAAGGCTGTGAATGACACTTACGGCCATGCGAGCGGCGACCGGGTGTTGCGGGAGCTCGGTCGTGTCCTCAGGCGCGTCAAGCGCGAAACCGACTTGGTTGCGCGTTTTGGCGGAGAAGAGTTCTGCGTCCTTTGCGAGGAGACCGACGCACGTGGCGCCAGACTTCTGGCCGAACGCGTTCGCGAGGAGCTAGAGAACGCCGAAGTAGCCACAGAGCTCGGGCCGTTGAGGGTCACGGCGTCGCTCGGCGTCGCGACGTTCCCGGATGACGCGGCCACGGCTGAAGACCTGTTCGTTCAGGGTGACAAGGCTCTCTACAGGGCGAAGAGCCTCGGTCGCAATCAAGTCTGCGCCGTTTAGGTGATAGTGTGGGTTGGTGGGGCGGGACAAACTGCTCGCCGAAGGCGGCTAGTGTTCAGCCGTATCTAAGCTCGAGCGTTTGGGGATCGAGCATCCACTGAAACGAGCCCCTGTCGCCCTCGATGCGAACCAAGCACGCCGATCCCGTCTTGAACGATGCGAACCGTTGCATTTGACAAACGTGCCCGGCGAGAACTTCGACCTTGGGCATGTGGGTCACCATGACGACGACGTCGTCGTCGGCCGCATGTTTGAGTGGCTCGAGGGCTTGTACCGTTGTTCCTTCTTCGCTCGACAGTGGTGGGTATACTTCGACGGGACCCGCGAACTTCGCTTGGGTAGCGGCGAGAATCTCCGCCGTCTGGACAGCGCGAACGAGCGGGCTCGTGTAGATACAGGTGTAGGGGAGGTCCAACTTTGCGAGCGCCTTCCCAACTGATGTGATCGATCTGCGGCCCTCATCGGTCAACCAGCGCTCACGGTCGGTCGGTGCTGAGCTCATGTCGACAGCCGCCCCGTGCCTTACGAAAAGAACGTGCATGCGCCGGAGCCTTGCACGTCGGTCAAGGATCGTCCTGCCGAGCGTATGCCGATCGCGCAAAAGATTCCTCCGGAGCGAGGACCAGCTTGTGCCGCGCGTAGAGCGCAAACCACAAAAGTCCGAGTCCATACCAAACCGCCGCGCCGACCACAACCTTTTGGTAGATCGGGTCCGTGACGAAGAGCGCCACTAGGGTCACGATGGCCACGATCAGCGCGATCGCTGCACCCGGGATACCCAGGGGGCTACGGTACGGGCGTGCGATGTTCGGCAACCGGATGCGGAGCAGGATGTACGAGAGCATCTGGAGGGCATAGGCGATCACCGCGCCAAATACCGCCATGTTCAACAACACCGCCCCAACGGGATGCTCGGGTCCGAGCGCGTGGATGCCGTAAGCCACTGCGTAGCCGAGCGCAGCGCCCACCAAGAGGGCTGCGTGCGGGGTTTGCCGAGTCGGATGCGTGCGAGACAACCAACGCGGAAAATAGCCCGCTCGCGAAAGCGAAAAGATCTGCCGCCCATAGGCAAAGATGATCGTGTGAAAGCTGGCGACCAGGCCGGTGACCGCCACCAGGGCGAGCAGCTTGGCGCTGAGGCCGCCGCCGAAGGTCGTTTTGAATCCTTCGAACAGTGGTTCCGTGGATGAACCCAACGCCGAGGAGCCTGGCGCGATGCCTGCGTTCAGAAACAAAGTCAGGAAGGCCGCCACGACCAGCGTCAACAGTCCGAGCAGCAGGCCTCGCGGGAGGTCCCGGCCCGGCGCCTCTGCTTCCTCGGCCGCGAGCGGAAGTTGTTCGATCGCGAGGAAAAACCAGATCGCGAAGGGCAATGCCGACAGAATCCCGATGTAGCCCTTAGGCAGCCATCGAGTGCCGTCGGCTTCGGGCTCGACGTTGAGCGCCCACTTCAAGTCGAAGTGGGGTATCGCCGAAACCCAGAACACCAATAGCACCCCTAGGGCGAGCACGGTGATCAGGACCGTGAATCGAAAGGTGATCTCGACCCCTGTAATGTTGAGCCCGACGAATAGTGCGTAACTGACCAGCCACCAAAGTGGTTCTACCGCGGGCGGTGTGCCAAAGATCGCGCCGAGGTAACCGCCGATGCCGACCACGATCACGGCCGGCGTGAGCACGTACTCCATGTTCTCTGCGAGGCCCGTGATGTACCCCCCCCAGGGACCCATCGCAGACCGCGCAAAAGAGTATGCACCTCCGGTGTGCGGAAGCGCTGCGGTCATTTCCGCGATACTGAAACAAAGGCCGGCGTACATGACGGTGATGATCACGGTGGCGATCAACAGGCCTCCAAAGCCGCCCGCTGCGAGCCCGAAGTTCCACCCGAAAAAATCGCCCGAGATGACCGCCCCGACGCCCAGAGCCCAAAGCGACCAGACTCCCGCATAGCGGCGTAAACCGCGCTCCCGAAAGTACCCCCCCCCAACTCGATCGTAGTCGACGCCCTGTTCCTGCCCCTGCATGGCGCGGAGTGTAGCGGGTTGGGGCGACTGGCGATAAGGTTCGGCGCATGTTGTCGATCGATCTGTCTGGGAAGAGGGCTTTCGTCGCTGGTGTTGCGGACGATGGCGGTTTTGGTTTTGCCATTGCTAAGGCGCTCGCGAGCGCCGGCGCTTCGGTGTGCGTCGGTACTTGGCCGCCGGCCTTGGGCATTTTCGAAACGCTCCTCCGGCGAGGGAAGCTCGACGAATCGCTCCAGCTGCCGGGAGGCGGCGAGCTCGAGTTCGAAGCGATCTATCCGCTCGATGCGGAATACGACTCCCTCGATGATGTTCCCGACGAGCTGCGAGGCAGCAAGCGTTACCGCGATCGCGGCGACTTCACGCTCGATGGCGTAGCCCAGCGGTTGCGCGACGACTTCGGGAGCCCGTGCCTCGATATTGTGGTCCACAGCCTTGCGAATGGGCCCGAAGTAACCAAGCCGCTGCTCGAAACGAGCCGTGCGGGGTACCTCGCTGCGCACAGCGCGAGCGCCTATTCGTTCGTGTCTTTGGTGCAGCGGCTCCAGCCTTTGATGAGAGACGAGGGCTCGTTCTTGGCGCTTTCGTACCTCGCCAGTCAAGGCGTCGTTGCGGACTACGGTGGGGGCATGGCGTCGGCGAAAGCTGCGCTCGAGAACGATGCCCGGATGTTGGCGTTCGAAACCGGGCGACGGTGGGGCCACCGCGTCAACGTGATCTCAGCGGGTCCCTACGCCTCGCGCGCCGCGACGGCTATCGGCTTCATTCACAAGATGATCAAGTACTACGAGCTCAACGCTCCGCTGCCGGTCGCGCTTCGTGGCGACGAGGTCGGAAATGCCGCGGCTTTCCTGTGTAGCCCGCTTGCAAGTGGAATCACCGGCACGATCCTCTACGTCGACAAGGGGTACCATGCGATGGCCGCCCCGGCGGATGTGCAGGGGCTGGTAGACAAACTGACGAAGGACTAAGAGTCGAGCACGAGCACCAAGAGTTTTTACGCCGCGGCCATTTCGTGGCGGGCGGTTGGCCGGATGCTGGAGGTTTCCGCTGGGACCTGGAGGGTTTCGGCCAGGGCTCGCTCGGTGCGCACGCGGTCTTGAAGCCAGGGCTCGAGGGCCCGCATCAGCGCGCGAGCCGAAGGGTATCTTGCCGCAGGATTGCGACTCATCAGCTTCGACAGAACGTTGTCCATCGCAGGGCAAACGTGCGGCGATAGCAGTGAGGCGCGCGGCGCGTCTTCGCGAATGATGCGCCGAAGGACTGTGTTTACGTCGGTTCCCGTGAAGGGGAGCTGCCCGGTGAGCGCCTCGAACATCGTGGTCCCCACCCCAAAGAGGTCGGCGCGAGCGTCGACGTAGGGATTTCCGCTGGCCTGCTCGGGCGATGCATAGCTCGGGGTGCCGTACACACGTCCACGCTCCCGCGATCGTTCGTCCGCCGGCGCGGTTTCGGCGGCGCAGACGCCGAAGTCGAGCAGATGCACGTCGAGCTCGCCGTACGCACCGCGGTTCATCAGGATGTGCTCTGGCTTGATGTCGCGATGGACGTAGCCGTGTCGGTGCACGCTGTGCAGAATCGACGCGAGGCGGGCCATGATCACAGAGACTTGCGGCGCGCTGAGGGTGCCCGAGCGCCGCAGGTAAGTCGCAAGGCTTTCGGAGCGCATGTACTTCATCACCACGTACGGCGAATCGTCGTCGAGCGTTCCGTGGTCGGTCACCGGAACGATACCAGGGTGGAAAACTCGGCGCGCGACCTCGACCTCGCGAAGGACCCGCGCCGTCAGATCTGGATTTCCCGCGTACGCCGGGCGCAGCGTTTTCACGACGACCGGCTCGAGCGTGGCCAAGCGTTCGGCCTCGAAGACGATTCCCGTCCCCCCGACCCCGATCGCGTTTCCCACGCGGTAGCGGCCATCCAGGATCTGACCGCGAAGCTCGCATCGCTCCCGCGAAACCGACATGACCTGACCTTCTGTCGCCGGCGATCAGCAGTCAAAAAAAGCGCAACCCCACGTGGGTTTTCAACTGCTAGGGTCCAGCGATATGGACCTTACTTTTCGCGCCGCCCTTGCCGCCGACGAATGCCGCGATCTTCTCTATAGCTCTGCGCCCGAACTCTACGACTACATGTTCGCCCGTGGGAAGATCGCGGCCCGGGACTACGTCGCGCACGAGTTCCGAAGCGGTCATGGCTTCATCGGTCACACGATTCACACGGTAGCCATTGCCGACGGCGAAATCGTCGGGGTGGGGGCGTTTTACACGGGAGACCAGTATCCGGCGCTCCAGCGCGGGAGCGCGTACGAGATCCTCCGGTTCTATGGGTTCCGCGGGATGGCGTCGGTGCTTCGGCACGCGAGTCACTCGGGAAGCGTTATCTGGCGCCCGCGACCCGGGAGCGTCTACATCGCGAACTTGGGGGTGCGCGCCGACATGCGCGGGCACGGCGTCGGCTCCGCCCTGATCCAGCACGAAACCGCGAAGGCAAAGGCGGCAGGCTTTGAGAAAATGACGCTGGATGTTGCAGACAACAATCCGCGTGCGGAAATACTCTACCGACGACTCGGCTTCGGGCTCGTCAAAGAGAAGCGGTTCAAAGGTCGGCACAATTCGGGAGTCCCAAACGTAAAGTTCATGGAGCTCCCCCTGTAAGATATGCGTTTGCGGCCGATTTCCAGTGTGCGAGCGAAAAGATCCGCACACTACTGGGCCGCGCGAAACGCATCGATAGTCTCGCGCTCGTCGTAGCGATGCTGGTAGCCGGTTGCGCGTTTGAACGCCTCGCTGTCGACGACGATCGGATACTTCAAATGGTCGATCGCGGCTGGCGGCAAATTCGGAAGGGCCAGTCGGCCAAGCCCGAGGTTGATCATGATCGCCGGCACGGGCAATGTGCGCCTTCCTGCAGCGCGCACGATGATGGAGATCGGGACCGGCGTCGGACCGGAAACGTTGTAGACCCCGTGAAGCTTGCGGCTGAGGGCAGTGGCGATCGCTTCCGCTGCGTCGTCTTCGTGGATGAAGTGAAGGAGAGGATCGAATCCCATCACGAGCGGGACGGTCGGACCCTTGAGGTACGATGCAAGCGTTCCGTGTTTGCTTGGGCCAAGGGTATACACCATCCGCAGCACGCACGTGGCTATCTCCGGGTAGCGCCATAGTGCGGACGCCGCATAGAGATCGGCGGCGACGAGGTCGGCGAGCTCCGGGAAACTGTGCGCCGCCATCGGCGGCTCGTCCTCGGTGTGATAGAGGGGTGAGTCGGCAGCAGCGCCGTAGAACGTATGCCGGCCGACGAAGATCGCCTGCTTCACCCCATAGTTGTGGCAGTGCTGGATGAACGCGCGCGTCCCGTAGAGGTTCACGCGCATCCTGTCCGGGCTCTTGTGAACGAGGTGGGTGACCGTCGCCATGTGGATGGCCGCCTGGGGGCGGCGCGTTCGAAATACGTCCTCGGCGGGGCGCTTGCGGATGTCGTACTGATGCATCTCGATCGACTTCGGCGCGTCTGCCCAGGGCCGCCGATCGATCCCGATCACGTCGTGTCCACGCTCGATGAGTCGCATCGCGACCCGCTGCCCCAAGGTTCCTGCAACGCCTGTGACCAGCACCTTCATTACAACACGAGATCCGCTTCGGTGATGTTCTTCTCTCTGAGCTGACGCCCCTGCCGTATCAAATCACTGATCCTCGTCTTGACCTCGTCGACCATCGCCCCACAGATCTCGTCCCGTTCGTGGCCCGAGCCCTCGAAGACCATGGGCTTCCCGTAGAGAAGCTGGAACCGAGTCGGCTTCGGTACCAGCACGCCCCATTTCGTGATGGGGATGTACGGAATCCCGATCAAGCGGCCTAGGGTCTTCAAGTTGGCCACCGTCGGCAGCGCCTCTCCGCCGCCGACGAATCCGAACGGGATGATCGGGCTCTTGGTCTCGAGCGCCAATCGCATGAAGCCCGTTCCAAAGCCCACGAGCGTGTCGGCGTCTTTCGCGAGCTTCGCCGTACCACGGGCGCCCTCGGGAAACACGAGCAGGAGCCGGTCGTCGCGGAGCAGTCGAATGGCTTGGTCCGGATTTCCCGTGAATTGGCCGGTGCGGCTCATGATCTGAGATGCGCCCGGAAATTGATGGATGAACCTGTCGATCATCGCTTGTGGGAGGCGCGGCGGCTCTGCGTCGAGGAGCATCGAACCCATGACCATCGCGGCATCGATCGCAACCCCGCCCGAGTGATTGCCGATCAGCATCGCCCTGCCGTGAGACGGCACGTTCTCGAGCCCGTAGACGTCGACCTTGAAGTAGTGCCGGTAGATCCACGCGAATCCCGACATGAATCGAATCAAGTCGGTTCGGGCGATGCCGTACGGGTCGATCCCGAACTTGTTGAACGACAGGTTGAGCGCGTCGATGCGCTCGGCAATCTGGGGATCGATGGGTAGAAGTTTGTCCAGCAAGGTTGCCTCGGCCCCAACGGGGCTTGGATCTCTATGTTGAGAGCGCGCAGAACGCAATCACTCGTTGCTGGCCCTGCGGATCCTGAGCGCGCGCATCTTCTTGTACAGGTGGCTCCGCTCGAGTCCTAGGTCGGCGGCAGTCTTGGTCACGTGCCCGTCTCGAAACTGCAACGCTCGCTCGATCAGATCCCGCTCTGCGGCTTCGACCATCTCCCTGAGTGGGGTTTCCGGCCGAAAATAGCCGCCGGTCGCCTCTCCTGTTCCGATCGGCAGCAAGGCCCGCGCTTGGGCTTCGGTGATGGTCTCGTCCGGGGTGAGGATGACGAGACGTTCGATGAGATTGCGCAGCTCACGCACGTTGCCTGGATACGTGTACCCATCCAGCAATTCCATGGCGCCAGGTGCGATCACCTTTTCCGGGCGATCATGCACTTCACACGCCAGGGTGAGGAAGTGCTCGGCCAGCAGCCGCACGTCGACCGTGCGTTCTCTGAGGGCGGGGATCTTCAAGGGCAAGACGTTCAGCCGGTCGAAGAGGTCCGGCCGAAATCGTCCCGCTTCGATCTCCACTTGGAGTGACTTGTTGGTGGCGGCCACGACACGCACGTCGACTTCGATCGTCGCGCTGCTCCCCACGCGTTCGATCTCGCCTTCCTGCAGGACCCGAAGGAGCTTCGCCTGCATTTGAGCGGGCATGTCGCCTACCTCGTCCAGGAAGAGCGTCCCTCCGCTGGCTCGTTCGAACTTCCCGCGACGTTGCTTGGTAGCTCCGGTGAAGGCCCCCGCCTCATGGCCAAATAGCTCACTTTCGATCAGCCCTTCGGGAACTGCCGCGCAATTGAGTTTCTCGAGGGGCCCCTCCGCCCGCGACGAAGCGGCGTGGATCGCGGAGGCGACCAACTCTTTACCGGTCCCGCGTTCTCCCAGGATCAGGACCGAAGCATTGGAGTTGCCGGCGAGCTCGATCTGCCCTCGGAGCTTCGACATGGCCGGACTCTGCCCGAGGAGCGAAGCCCCGAAGTCATAGCGCCGCCGAAGCTCGCGATTCTCGCGTTGGAGCTCGTGGATCTCGAGGCTTCGCTCGAGGGATAGGACGAGTCGGTCGCTTCCGATCGGCTTCTCGATGAAATCGTCCGCGCCGCGCCTGGTGGCCTCCATCGCGGTTTCGATCGTCGCGTGTCCGCTCATCATGATCACCGGCGTGGAAATGTCGCGCTCGCCGAGCTCCACCAGCATTGCGAGGCCATCCATGCCGGGCAGCTGGACGTCTAGCAAGATCGCATCGAAGGTCTGCCTTGCGAGCTTCTCGAGCGCGATTTCCGCGCTTCCGGCGACTTCCACGCCGTAACCTTCGAGCCCTAGCGCCCGAGAGACCGTGGTCAGGATGTTCCGTTCGTCGTCGACGACGAGAATCGTCGCGGCCGCCATATCGCTACGCTAGCACACCACAGCGCGAGCTCAGGAGCCCGACCCGCTACCCTGTTCCCTGATCGGCATCGAGCGGACATTGGTCTCGGAGATACGTTGGTTGGCCTTCAGCCAGGGTGTCAGCGTCTCGGCCGATTCTGGCCGAGAGTACAGATATCCCTGCGCGATGTCGCAGCCGCGCTCCCGCATGTATTCGAGCTGACCCTCGGTTTCCACGCCCTCTGCGATGACTTCCAACCCGAGATTCTGCCCGAGCCCGATGATCATGTTGGAGATCGGCCCACCTCGCCCGTGCGACCCCACGCTCTGAACGAAGTTCTTGTCGATCTTGAGGGCATTCAGCGGAAACTCGTGGAGATACATCAGTGACGAGTAGCCAGTGCCGAAGTCGTCGATCGCGATGCGAACGCCCACGTCTTGGATGTTTCGAAGAAGGCTGCTTGCTATGGCCGCGTCGGACATCAGCGAGCTCTCCGTGAGCTCGAGCTCGAGGAACTCGGGCGGGAGATTCGTTTCCCCGAGCGCGTTGCGGACCTTGTCGATGAACATCGGATCCTCGAGCTGCCGAGCGGAGACGTTCACCCCGATCCGCATTGGCTCCAGGTCCATCTCATGCCAACGCCGCAGCTGCTCGCAAGCAGTGTGCAGTACCCATTCCCCCACTTGGTCGATCAGCCCAAACTCTTCGAGGCCCGCGATGAAGTGGTACGGGGTCAGGAGGCCCCGGCTCGGGTTCATCCAGCGGATGAGGGCCTCGACGCCGATGATACGCCCCGTTTGGAGGCAGATCTGCGGCTGGTAGACCAGCTGAAACTCCTCCTTTTCCACCGCGCGACGCAAGGCCCACTCGAGCGCGTGCCTCGATTGCGCTTCTTCCTGCATTGCGCTGGCGAAGAACTGATAGCGACCGCGTCCGGACGACTTGGCCTGATACATCGCAAGGTCTGCAGCCCGCAAGAGCTCGGATAAATCGTTTCCGTTATCCGGGTACATCGCGATTCCGATGCTAGTCGAGCTGTTGACTTGGTTGCCGTCGATGCTCTTGACCTCTTCCAGGCTTTCCATGATGCGCTCGACCACCGGTAAAACCTCTTTGGCCTCACTCACCCCTTCTAGGATCACCGCGAATTCGTCGCCACCAAGACGAGCCACCGTATCCTGATCGCGAACGGCGGCACGGATACGCTTTGCCGCTTCGATGAGAAGCTTGTCGCCGCTCTCGTGTCCGAGCATGTCGTTGATCTCTTTGAAGCGGTCCATGTCGAGAATCAGAGTCGCCACCCCGGTGCCGCTCCTCATGGCTCTTCGCAGGGCGTGATCGACCCGCTCACGAAGCAAGGTTCGGTTCGGGAGCGACGTGAGCTGGTCGTATTGCGCCAGCCGCACGAGCTCGAGCTCCGTGCGTTTGCGTTCGACGGCATAGCGAATGACCCGATGGAGATTCGCTCCATCGATGTGCCCTTTGACGAGATAGTCCTGTGCGCCCGCCTTCACCGAACGAAGCGAGATGGCTTCGTCTTCCCAAGCGCTCACGATGACTAGCGGGACGTCGGGATAGGACGTCTGCAGACTCGACACAGTTTGCGTGCCTCGCGAGTCCGGCAGGTTCAGGTCGGCGAGGATCACGTCCGGCGCCAGCTCCTCGGCCGAAAGCACGGCGTCGTTCAAGGTGCGCACATGCGTGATCCGGTAGTAGGCATCGGTGATCCTGCGTAGCAGCCTTCGGATCAGCTGGGCGTCGATGAGGTTGTCCTCCACAAGGAGGACTTCCTGGACCTCGCGCTGCTCCCCGTGTCCGTCACCCGACATTCACTTCACCACCTAAAAATACGTTACCAACGCCTTATTACAGTGCTATGGTTTGTGAGGGGCGTCAAGGGTGATCCGGCCCCTAGGGGTGGGCGTGCTAGCAGGCAAAGCAGAAATCTCGCTGGTTTCCGGTAAGAGGCGCGTTCGCGTCCTCATCGCCTCGGGCAATCCCGAACGGATCATGCTGGTCCGGGAGAGCCTCTACGCTTGGCCCGAGACGGTCGTCTGCCGAGTCGCGGTCAGCGTCGAGGACACCTTAGCCCACCTGGATAGCCACGAGCCTCATATCGTTTGCTGGGATACCGGGCTCGGGCCCGAACCCCCGACCGCCGTGCGCGGGGTTTGCGTGCTCCTGCTCGAGGAGGACGCCTGTCAGCTACCCGCGGAGCCGTCCCTCGAGATGGTGCTGCCCGATGGCTATATCGCCGGGCTTCAGCGCTCGATCAACCGCGAGTACGAGCTTCGGCACGCATTGATCCAACTCCGAGATGCGCATGGCTCCGAGACGCAGAGCCGCTTGCTGTTGGCCCGAGCGACGGACGGGATCGTCGTCCTCGATAGGTCCCGCGCCGTGGTCTTTGCGAACCCAGCGGCATGCGGACTGTTCGGCGTCGAGGGCGTGGCTTCCTTCGAGCGGATCTTCGGGGAGCAGGCGCCCGAAGAAGGAAAGCCAGCGGTTTTCGAGGTGGAGGCCGCCGACGGTACGACGTCATCGGTGACCGGCACCGCGATCGCGTCCATGTGGGACGGGCAGGAGGCGACGATCGTCCAACTCCAACCAACGCTCAAACCGAGCGTGCCGCCCCCCTCCGGCGTTCGTGTGCCAGAGGATCGCCTTCGTGCCATCGGACGATTGGCCGCAGGTCTTGCGCACGAGGTGAACAATCCCCTGACTTTCGTTCTTGCCAACCTCGAGAGCCTTCGCGAATCACACCAGGCCATCCGCCGATTCGTTCGCAAGCTTCGTCTCGGCTTGGCCAATGATGGAGAGATCAGTCCGAAGGCCTTCGAGCGCCTGACAGAGGATGCCAACCTCGAGGAAGTCATCGACGACGTCGCCGACATGTTGACCGACTGCCACAAGGGCATGCACCGCATTCGAGACATCGCCCGCAGCTTGGGAACGTTCTCTCGGGCCGACGATGAACACGCGGAGCTCATCGACCTAGCACGGGTCGTCGATGACGCCTGCGCCATGGTTTTCAATCAGATTCGTTACCGGGCTCGGCTCGTGAAGCGGTTCGAGCCGATTCCCATGATTCCCGCTTATCCCGGCCGACTGGCCCAGGCTTTGGTCAACATGCTCACTAATGGGGCAGAGGCGATCGACGGCGGCGCATACGAGAAGCATCGGATCGTAGTCTCCACGCGTTGCGCTGACGACCACGTGATCATCGGTGTCAGCGATACCGGCGTCGGGATCGACGAGGCCGATCGTCATCGGATCTTCACGCCGGGGTTCACCACGAAGGCCCACGATGGCGGAATGGGTCTCGGGCTTTCGTTGTGCAAGCGTGTCGCCGACGAGCACGGCGGTCGCGTAGAGGTTCATCACCTGCCCGACGGGGGGACACGCTTCGAGCTGATTATTCCTGTCGACACGGGTCTCGAGCCCGTCGAACAGAAGCACGAAAGCCGACCGATCTCCGAGGCACCAGCCACCCGTTCGCGAATCTTGATCATCGACGACGACGCCATGGTCCTCTCGGCGCTTCGGCGACGGCTGCGGAGGCGATACGACGCCATCACGGTGCTCGGAGGCGTAGAAGCGCTAGCCCATCTTTCGGAGGACTCACACTTCGACGCGATCATCTGTGACCTCATGATGCCCGAGGTCGACGGGAAGTCTTTCTACGACACGATTCGAGAAGAGCATCCCAGGCTGGTCGACCGCATCGTGTTCATGAGCGGTGGCGCTTTCACCCCGCGTCTTCGTAAGTTCGCCGCGTCCGTGTCCAACCCGGTGCTGCAAAAGCCGGTCACCCGCGAACACCTCGAGTCCATGCTCGCCTCGATCCGCGAAGACCCATCCGAAAACTAACCACTCCTCGGTGTGCGAGAGAAAAGATCCGCACACCGACTACTCGTTGCGTAGGCCGAGCTCTTTCATCTTGTTCTGGAGGCTCTTGCGCGAGATTTTGAGCAGCCGGGCGGTGTGGGTGACGTTGCCGCCGGTTCGTTCGAGCGCCCTGGCGATGAACTCCCGTTCGAGCTTGAGCGTTGCCTTGCGGACGGCTTCTTTCAAGCCGGTTTCGCCAGGTGTGGCCTCGAGCCCCGCCACCGGGGACGGCGCGCGGCCACCGACCGCGTCTCGCACCTCAGGGGTCAAATACTGTACGCCCACCTCCCCGTCCTCGGCGAAAATCACGCAACGCTCGACAACGTTTTCGAGCTCTCGAATGTTCCCAGGCCAGCCGTAGCGAAGAAGCCTCCCGATCGCATCGTCATCGAACCCGGTGACCGACCGGTCGAGTTTCTTGTTGAGCTGCCGAAGGAAGTGTTCGATGAGTAGTGGGATATCGCTTGGCCGTGCGCGCAGAGGAGGCAAATGTACATGGACGACGTTGAGGCGATAGTAGAGGTCCTCTCGGAAGTTCCCGTCCGCGATCTCCTCCTTCAAGTCACGGTTGGTAGCGGCGACTAGGCGCGAGTCGATGGTGATGGTCTTGATGCCGCCGACGCGCTCGAACTGTTGTTCTTGGATCGCCCGAAGGAGCTTTACCTGCATGCTGACCGGGATCTCTGCGATCTCGTCGAGGAAAAGCGTTCCGCCGTTGGCCAGCTCGAACCGCCCGGGTTTGCTCGTGACCGCGCCGGTGAACGCGCCCTTTTCGTATCCGAAGAGCTCGCTTTCCAAAAGATCAGGCGGGATCGCGGCGCAGTTGACGCTGACGAAGGCTTTGTCCTTCCTTGCGCTGTTCTCGTGAAGAGCCCGGGCGATGAGCTCTTTACCGGTCCCGCTCTCGCCCGTGATCAGGACGGTGCTCGGTGTGTCCGCGACTTTTTCGATGACGTCGTAGACTTCCCTCATCAGTGGGGACTGCCCAATGATGCGATACCGCCCGCGCTCGTTGGGGTCGCCGCTTACGTGAGCCTGTGAAAGTTCCCGAGTTCGTGCTGCCTTGTGAACTACATTTCGAAACTCGGTCTGGTCGAAGGGCTTCGTGACGTAGTCGAATGCTCCGAGCTTCAAGGCTTCGACCGCAGTATCCACCGTGCCGTGCGCGGTGATCATGATCACGGGCAGTCGCGGGAATCGAGCGCTGACCGCTTCGAGCACGCGCATCCCGTCGAGCTGCGGCATCCGCAAGTCGGTGATGAGAACGTCGATGTGGTGTTCGTCCAACGCGCGAAGCACCGCCTCGCCGTCTGCAACGGTATGCACCTCGTAGCCATCGTGTTGAAGCTGCGCCTTGAGAACGCGGCGCAGGTTGTCCTCGTCGTCCGCGACTAGGACTTGTTTCGTTTCGGTCACGGGCGGAGTGTAGCGCGCAGACTCAGTTTGCGGCGAGCCGTTGCTTGGCGGCACGAACCACCGTCGCTCGGTTCTTACGCACCTGCTCGTAGTCGAGCAGCGCCGTCGCCTGCGACCCAGAAAGCCGCCGGATACGCTCGACGACGTCTTTCGCCGTCAGCCGGTCGTAGTTGCGGATCGGGGCCCGCCCGGTCTTGTGCCCCGTCCGTTTCGCTTTCGTTGGCGTCGTGGTCCGGGGGACCGCCTTTTGGGGCTCGGTCGCCGATTCTAGTCGTCCATCGACGAGGCCTTGCGCATTGCCCAGAAGATCGTGGGCCGTACGCAGGACGCTCGTCTGAAGGGCTGCGGGCCGGAGTCCGTCCCATGTGACCGCAGCGCGGCCTTCGAGGTCGCTTGCCTGCGCCTTCAGGGCTTGCACGTAGGCCTCTCGGGTCTTGATCGTCAAATCACGCCAGGAGATGGCCTCCTTGCGGAAGGCACGCCCCAGGGCGGCGGAGGAACGGCGTGTCGAGTTGACCAGCTTGGTGGTGGCGCGGGTCATCTCATCCCCAAAAGCCACACTTGCCGTGCGGGCTTCGGATACGAAGGCCCCCCCAGAATGCTGAGTTTGTTGAAAAAAGAGCAGGCTCTGCCGCTGGAGGCGATCGCCGCTCTGCACGAGCTTATTTGTGTTAGACATGGTTTTCTTTCCCCTTTTGGATGACGCGGTGCGTTATCCAGGCAAACGATAGTCACGAACGCGCCATAGTCAAACCGCGCTCGAAACCATGAACCTTCTGGCGACTTGCATTAGACTTTAGGGCTAGTGAGAGGGATTTTTCGAACGCTGGTCGTCGAGGACTCTAGCTCCATGCGGCGGCTTCTGAGCGAGCTGCTGCGTGAGCGAAATTACGAAGTGGTTGCGGTCGAGTCGGCCGAGGAGGCCCTGGCGGCCCATCTGGAAAACCCATTCGAGCTCATGTTGGTCGACTGGACCCTCCCCGGGATGTCAGGGCTAGACCTGTGCCGGGCCGTCCGGGAGCGCGAGGGGGGTGAGGACGTGGTGTTCCTGGTGATCACGGGGCGCAATCGGATCGAAGACCTCAATGAGGTGTTGGACGCCGGAGCTTCGGACTACCTGTCGAAGCCCATCGACACCCAAATCCTCGGCACCCGTCTGTTGATCGCCGAGCGTGCGATCCGCGAGAGCGTCCGGCGTGCCTCGGAGCACAAGGACATGCAGTCGCGGCTAATATTCGCCGACCGGATGGCTTCGGTCGGGACCTTGGCGGCGGGCGTCGCCCACGAGCTGAACAACCCGCTCATGTATGTCCTGTCGAATCTCCATTTGACCCGTGAGGAGCTAGAGGTTCCGAACGAGGGAGGTTGGCTCGACCGAGCGAAGCAGCAGGTCGACGAGGCCATCCACGGGGCGGTCCGCATGCAGAGCGTCGTCCGAGATCTCAAGACTTTTTCGCGCGTTGACGATGAGCAAAGTGGCAACGTCGACGTGCGTGAGGTGCTCGAGTCGTCGATCAACATGTGCTGGAATCAGATCCGTCACCGCGCGACCCTGAAGCGCAACGTCGAACCAACGCCACTGGTCGAGGTCAACGAGTCTCGTCTCGGCCAAGTCTTCTTGAATCTGCTGATCAACGCTGCCCAGGCAATGTCCGAGCGAGGGCTCCATAGGAATCTGATCACCGTACGCACGTACACCGACGTGGATGGATGGGCGGTCATCGAGGTGATCGACAACGGAAGCGGAATTGCGCCGGAGACCCGTGGTCACATTTTCGATCCCTTCTTCACCACCAAAAGGGTCGGGGAGGGCACCGGCCTCGGCCTCTCGATCTGCCGGAACATCGTTCAAAGCGCTGGCGGTTCGATCGACGCGGAGAGCGAAGTCGATCGCGGGACGACGTTTCGGGTCAAGCTTCCGCCGTCGAAGCGCTCCTACGTCCCGCTCGTGGCCCAGGCGCCGCCCATGGTGCACGCCGGAGGTCGCGCTCGCGTCGTCGTGGTTGACGACGAGCCGCTCGTCGGGCGATCGATCCGACGCGCTCTCCGCCATCACGACGTCCAGGTGTTCCTGCATGGCCAAGAGGCGATCGATGCCCTTTGCGCAGACGAGCCGTGTGACGTGGTCTTTTGCGACCTCATGATGCCAGGGGTGAGCGGCATGGATGTGTTCCGAATGGTTGCCGAGTGCCGCCCGGAGATCGCTTCACGATTCGTGTTCATGACCGGCGGAGCATTCACCCCACAAGCGCGGGAGTTTTTGAAGCGGACGCCGTTAGTCTGCCTCGAAAAGCCGTTTGAGCTTCATCAGATCCGCGATCTGGTCAGGGAGCGCGCCGAGCCGGCCGTTGGCTGAGGCGCTGCCTCCACACGATTGCGCCCTCGATCTTTGGCTTCGTAGAGGGCGTTGTCGGCACGGGCGAGGAGCTCGGCGCCTGTTTCGACCGGATGCCGGGACGCAACACCGATGCTGATCGTGAGCGCGCCTTCGGGCTGCCCCACGCCGCCCGGGAACTCGGTTTCCTCGACCATGGAGCGAAGTTTCTCGGCGACCTTGACGGCCACCACGGCGTCGGTTCGCGGTAGCAGGACGACGAACTCCTCGCCGCCGATGCGCGCGATCGTGTCGATTCGGCGCAGATTTCGGGTCATGAGGCCGGCGAGCTTGCGAAGCGAGGCATCGCCTGTCGGATGACCGTGTCGGTCGTTGAGCGACTTGAAGTAGTCGATGTCGATCGCCAAGACGCTGACCGCATGGTCGAAACGTTCGGCGCGGTGCAGCTCGTCTTCGAGTCGAATGCGAAGCAGCCGTCGGTTTCCGAGCCCCGTGAGGTCGTCGTGCTGAGATCCCCGGCGGAGCTCATCGAAGAGTTGGGTGTGGCGAATCGCGAGACCCAACTGGTCTGAGATCGCGCCTAGAAGACCGGTTTCTACTTCGGAAAAGGAGCTCTGCTCAGGCCGCGTGGCCGCGAGCACGCCGGTCGTGGTGCCGTGATGAATCACCGGAAGGATTGCCATAGACCCACGTTGTTCGATCGCCTCCCACAACGAGTTGTCTGGGAGCGCCGCCAGGTCCTCGACGACGATGGTCTCGCCGCTCCGCGCCGCGTTCCCAAGCGGTTCCTCGTCGAAGAGTACAATCCGTTCGAGGAGCTCGCCCGGCTTTTCGAACCCCTGTGCCGCTCGTAGGGTGAGCCGCTCGGTCTCCGCATCGACTAGAAACAACATGCACTCTCGCAACCCCAACGCCTCGACGAGGCGACTGACGATATCGGCCAAGACAGCATCGAGCTCTTGCTCGGATGCGCTGGCGCGAACGATGTCAAACAAGAGCGCGCGCTCGCGAAGCCGCTGCTCGAGCTCAGCGGTTTTCTCGCCGAGTGCCTTCTTGAGTATGAGCTCCTCGCGCGTGTTGCGGAGCTCGTGACCCTGTTCGATCATTCGAACTTCGAGCGAAGTGAGGTTGGCCAAAAGACCGTTGACCGCGCGTCCGATCTCTCCGATCTCGTCGCCGCCCATATCCGGGAGTCGTTGCAGGCTCTTCTCGCGAGCATGCGCATCCAAGACTCGAACCACGCGTGCAATACGACGGCTGACCGCGAACTCCACGTAGAAGCTGGTGAGTGCCCCCGCGGTCAGCGTTGCACCCAAGGTGATCCACACAAAGACCAGCGTGCCCACGTCGATGCCGGCCCAGCGCAAAGCAAACCAGCCTGCCCCAGATAGAATCAACGACAGCCCAGATGCTTGAAGGCCTGCTCGTAGTGCGAGTCTTCGGCGGGAAGCCGCGGGCATCCATTCACGCTACGCAGTACGCCCGTTCAGTCAAGGCCAGACCATGGGCCTCCGGGTCTGGTGGCGATGGGTGGACTCGAACCACCGACCTAGCGCGTATGAAACGCCCGCTCTAACCGCCTGAGCTACATCGCCAAAGGGGCGCGAGTATAAGCGTGGGCGCTTGCCGCGCAATGTGGTCTCGTGTGGATGAAAGTACGCGCTTGGCAGGGCAGCTCCCTTGGTCTATGCGAGCACCGTGACGAATCGAGTGATCGCTGCTTTCTCCATCGCCACCTTGTGTGGCCTGCTGTCGGCGTCAGGCGCGCTCGGGCAGGCCGGTTGGGGGGAGCCACTTCAGCCCAAGGCCCCGAAGGCGCAGCCCGCTCCACCCTCCCCACCCGCTCCCGCGCCCGAGCCGGCACCTGAGTCAGTGGCGCCGGAGCGCACCGAGGCAAGCCCAGACTGGGCCGACGCACCGCCCACCGAGTACGAGGAACGGTCGCCTCAGAACCCCGATTGGGTCGAGGAAGACGAGCCCCCGCCGGTGGGTGACCAGCCAGTTAGTGCATCTGCCAAGTACGACATTCGCTACGCCAACCGAAGCCTGACCATGCCCCGCGGCATGATGCGCGGGACTTTCGATGTGGTCGTCGGGCGTCGCAAGGAGGTCCAAGGGATGTTCGACCCCTTCGGGCCCACTGGAACGATCTCTACCCTGAACCTCGGCGTCGCGCTCACGGTGGCGGACGACATAGAGATCGGATTTTCTCGCTATCGCATGGGCAGCTATCCCCCGGTCAGCATCTTTCCCGATTTCGGATTTGGCGGCTCGGGGCTCGTCTCGATGATCGTGGCGCCGGAGGTGAAGTTCGGGGACATCCCGTTCTACGCGCGCTTCCAACCGCTCAACAATGGCGTCTCCCAGATCGCCATCGACGCGGTGTTTCGAATTCCGACACGCACCGAGTTCGGGTTCCTGATGGGAGTCCCGATGCGGTTCGTTGCAAAAGAGCACTACGCGTTCGACACGGGGATCGAGTTCAACGTCGAGAACAACCCGAACGGACCGACGGTTTGGTCGATGAGCATCCCGTTTGGCTTTACGGCGAACGTTACCGATCAGGTGTTCTTGAATTTCAATTCGGGCATGCACTTCTTCGATCTGAGCCAGGTGATTCGCACCGCCACATCGGGGCTCATCAACGGACCCTTCTACTTCTTCCCGCTGGGCGTCGGCGGCGGCTACACACTCGAAGCGCGGAGCACGATGATCGACATCTTCGCGAACTTCAGATTCCCGACGCTTTACGGGTTCACGACCAGGGCCTCGGAGGTCAACGCCGAAACCTGGGCGGTGACGATCGGTTTCAACATCTACTCTCCGGTGCTCTTCAAGGGCAGCGCCCTCTGATGATCTACGAGCTCGACGATAGGAGGGTTCGCATCGAAGGTGAGGTCTTCGTGGCGGACTCGGCCGACATCATCGGCTCGGTAGTCCTCAAGAACAATTCGAGTATATGGTTCAATGCCGTCGTTCGGGGTGACTCGGACGAGATCATCGTGGGAGAAGAGAGCAACGTACAGGACGGTGCGGTCCTACACACCGACCCCGGCGTTCCATTGACCTTGGGTCGTGGAGTGACCATCGGGCATCACGCGATCGTGCACGGTTGCCAAGTGGGAGACTACAGCTTGATCGGCATCAACGCGGTGGTCATGAATCACGCGAGGATCGGAAAGTACTGCACGATCGGCGCGAATGCGCTGGTCACCCAGGGCCAAGAAATTCCCGATTATTCCGTGGTCTTAGGCGTTCCCAGCAAAGTCGTCCGACAGCTCGAGCCGGCCAAGGGCAAGGGACTGGAAAAGAGCGCGGAAGGTTACGTCAGGCGCGCACGCCTGTACTTGAAGTCACTGCACCCCGACATCCGCTTTTCGTAGCACCCCAAGCTAAACTCGTAGACGATCACGACCACGAACACGTCTACGAACACGTAACCAGTGTCAGCGTCATTTGAATCTGTCCAACAGTCTGGATTCGCCTAGCTCCTCGCAGAGCGCCTCCAGGGCGGGAAGGTTGGGGCCTTGCCACTTCATGTCCTCGATCGATTCTTCTAACGGCACGTCGAGTCTCAATGTTGCGAGCTCTCGATAGAGTCGTGCCTCGTCAGGCATTGCGTTCAGATTTTGGGCGAGGGTGGCTGCGCCACGAACCTCGATCCCCCACGTGTCGTGATCGGCTGGAATGTTTTCGACGTGCATGAACTTGGCGAGCACGGCCGCTGTGCTCTTGGCGCCCCAGCGAGGGATCCCGGGGATACCGTCTGCCGTGTCGCCCACGAGTGCGAGGTAGTCGGGGATCGATTCGGGAAGTACGCCAAACTTCCCTTGGACCCCATGCTCGTCGAGCAAAATCTTCCGTCGACGATCCAATGTCACGACGCGACTACCCCGAACGCACTGGCAAAGGTCTTTGTCGGGCGAACAGATGACGACTTGGTCGACAATAGGCGCGGCTTCGAACCTCGCCGCCGCCGTCGCCAGCGCGTCGTCTGCTTCAAACTCGACCATCGGCCAAGTGACCATCCCGAGCGCCAGGCTTGCTCGCTCAGCGAAGGGGAACTGCGCAAACAGATCCGGCTCCAGTCCCTCGCCGGTCTTGTAGTTATCAAACAGGTCATTGCGAAACGACTCGACCGTGTGATCGAACGCGCAACCTACGTGCGTAACCTCCCGGTCTTGGAGGAGCGCAGCCATCGAACGCAGAAAACCGCGGGTAGCCCCGACCTCCACTCCGGTCGGCGAGGTTGCTTCGGGCGCGCCGAACCAAGCGCGGAACAGCTCGTACGTCCCGTCGACGAGGTGCACGTTCATCGCGCGGTCTTACCCCAACTCGACGTTTCGGCACGGGGCGGTCGGAAGAAGGATCGGCATTTCGAATACTTGTGGAACGATCTTGTAGGCCGGAGCGACCCTGGTTGGATGAGATTCAAGTGACGACGAAGGAGGCCCGTCATCGCGACGATGGCGCGACGATGCCGCCAAATATTGCGCCTTTCTTGCCGGGGCACCCCTATATATTGTACCTTGTAGGTTATGACCATACACAAGGTGTAACCTAATGCGTATCAGTCTGGACACGGTTTTCCGGGTGTCTGGAGCCGGGAAAATTGCGGTCGGGAGCCTTCTTCAACCACATGAAATCATGCATGAAATGAAGAAAGAGCAATCGGCCCAACATTTCTGCTTGACTGTGTCACGGTCGCGGGGCTACTTCCCAGGCTCGTCCCCTAGCGGTTGTGGTGGCAAGGAGGCTGCCAGCGCAATCCCTTGTGGGATCATTGTGGATAGCGGGTGCACCACCTGGGGACGGAAGGTGGACAGCGCTCGGATGGTGAAGTGCGTCTGGTTGGAGGTATGCTGTGGCACTAGAAACTAGGGGAATGACGAGCAATTTGGAGATCGAAGGTGCCCAAAGGGCGGAGGTGTCGCAAGAGACAGGCGGCTTAGCCGTCGAGCGGCGGCTCACGGGGACCGGTGAGGAGGCGCTCGAGACCGTGGAATACGTCCTTCGCGACAGCCAGATCACCAATTCGGATGGTTCGGTCGTCTTCGAGCTCAAGGGCGCGGAGGTCCCCGAAGGCTGGAGTCAACTCGCGACCGACATCGCCGTTTCGAAGTATTTTCGGAAGGCTGGGATCCAAGGTGACAAGAACCGCGGCGAGAAGAGCGTTCGCGAGTTGGTGTATCGCGTCGCCCATTCCATCCGAGAAGCCGGGGAAGGGTTTGGCGGTTACTTCGCCGATGCCGACGCGGCCGAAACGTTCGAAGCCGAGCTTTCGCACCTCTTGATCCACCAGAAAGCCGCCTTCAATTCTCCCGTCTGGTTCAACTGCGGCCTTTATCAGCGCTATGGCATCGAAGGTTCGGGCGGAAACTACGCGTGGGATCCCGAGCAGGACATCATCTTCCAAACCGACACGGCGTATGAGCGTCCACAGTGCTCCGCCTGCTTCATCCAGGCAGTCAACGACGACCTCATGGGGATCTACGACCTCATCAAGAACGAAGCGCGCCTCTTCAAGTACGGCTCCGGCACAGGCACCAATTTCTCGAAGATTCGCGGCAAGCAGGAGAAACTCTCGGGCGGCGGCACGTCGAGCGGCTTGATGAGCTTCCTCGAGGTACTCGACCGCGCGGCCGGCGCGACGAAGTCCGGTGGGACCACCCGACGCGCTGCCAAGATGGTCTGCCTCGACATGGACCATCCCGAAATCGTCGACTTCATCGAGTGGAAAGTACGTGAGGAGAAAAAGGCGCGAGCGTTGATCGAAGCTGGCTACGAGTCTGACTTCAACGGCGAGGCCTACCACACCGTCTCGGGTCAGAATTCGAACAACTCGCTTCGGGTCACTGACGAGTTCATGAAAGCTCTCGAGACGGACGGTGAGTGGAAGACCTATTTCAGGACTTCGGGCGAGGTGTGCGATACGTACCGGGCGCGAGACCTCTGGCGGAAGATCGCTCAGGCCGCATGGGGCTGTGCCGATCCTGGCGTTCAGTACGACACTACGATCAACGACTGGCACACCTGCCCGAACACCGACCGGATCAACGCATCGAATCCATGCTCGGAGTACATGTTCCTCGACAATTCAGCGTGTAACCTCGCCTCGATCAATCTCTCGAAGTTCCTCGATGAGGAAGGCAGATTCGACGTCGAAGACTATCGCCAGACAATTCGCGTACTGATCATAGCGATGGACATCCTCGTGGACTACGCGAGCTATCCGACACAACTCATCGGCAAAAACAGCCACAACTACAGGCCGCTGGGGCTTGGTTACGCGAACCTCGGCACGCTTTTGATGCAACTTGGCATCCCGTACGACAGCGACGAGGGCCGGACGATCTGTGCGGCGCTCACGGCGATTCTCTGCGGTCACGCTTATGCAACGTCCGCCGAAATCGCCGCGGCGAAGGGGCCTTTCACGGGCTTCCAGCGCAATCGTCAGCCGATGTTGCGGGTGATGGGAAAGCATCGTGAGGCGGCCTACCGCATCAACGAGGTGGGCGGACCGGGAATGGCCGGCGGGGATCCGACCGCGTGCCCGCCCGAGCTAATCCATGCGGCCCACGAGGATTGGGATCTCGCTTGCAAGCTCGGCGAAATGTATGGCTACCGGAACTCGCAGACGACTGTGCTTGCACCCACCGGGACGATCGGGCTCCTGATGGACTGCGACACGACCGGCATCGAGCCGGACTTCGCGCTCGTGAAGTTCAAGAAGCTCGCCGGCGGCGGCTACTTCAAGATCGTCAATCAGAGCGTTCCGAAAGCGCTCGACCGACTCGGATACACCGACGCGCAAGTGGCGGACATCGTATCGTACGTGACCGGCACCAGCACGTTCACCGGTGCGCCGCACTTCGGTCGCAAAGCGCTCCTCGACAAGGGCCTTACCGAGCGTGAGATCGAAAAGGTCGAGACTGCGCTCCGCGGCGTGTTCGACGTTGGATCGGCGCTGGCGCCTTGGGTGATTGGAACCGAGGCCTACGACCGGCTAGGAATCGCGCCGGACGTCTATAGCAAACCTGGCTTTCACCTCCTTCGACATTGGGGCGTTTCCGCCAAAGCGATCGGCGAGATCAACGACGTGGTCATCGGCCGGATGACCGAGGAGGGCGCTCCGCATCTGCGAGCCGAGCACTTGCCGGTGTTCGATTGCGCCAACCGATGCGGCAAGATCGGCGAGCGATTCCTGGCACCGATGGCTCATATCCACACGATGGCGGCCGCTCAGCCGTTCCTTTCCGGCGCGATCTCGAAGACGGTCAACCTTCCGGCAGAGTCGACCGTCGAAGACGTGGAGCAGATCTACAAGGAGGGTTGGAAGCTCGGGCTCAAGTCTATCGCGCTCTACCGTGACGGGTCGAAGTCGTCGCAGCCGCTCAACACCGCCGACGACTCCAACGGCCAAGAAGAATCGCAAGAATCGCAAAATACGGCTCGGGCTCTCGAAGCCCCTGTGCGTGAGTGGCTCACGCCTCCGCCGACGCGGCGACACCGGCTTCCGCAAAAGCGTGTTGGCTTCACGCAGGAAGCACGGATCGGTGGTCACAAGGTGTTCTTGCGGACGGGTGAATACGAAGACGGCTCTCTTGGTGAGATTTTCGTCGACATGCACAAGGAGGGCGCGGCATTCCGTTCCCTGATGAACTGTTTCGCCATCAGTGTTTCGATGGGTCTACAGCATGGCGTTCCGCTCGACGCGTACGTCAGGCAGTTCACGTTCACTCGGTTCGAGCCACAGGGGATCGTCGAGGGTCATCCGAACATCAAGTTCTCGACGTCGATCATCGACTACGTCTTCCGCGTGCTCGGGGTCGAGTACCTGAAACAGTATGATTTTGCTCAGGTGCCCCCGAAGGAAGAGCAAGAAGAACTCCAGAACCCTACCGACGTTGCCGCCGTGCACCGCCTCGAGGGCTCCACACGACGCGAGCCTCCGCCGGCGATCGAGCCTGCTGAGCAAGTCACTTTCGGCTTCGACGGCGCAGTCGCCCCCCAACCCAATGCGCTCGACCAACAACTCGGAGAGATGATGGGCGACGCCCCCATGTGCGACAAATGCGGGCACATCACGGTGCGAAACGGGGCCTGCTACAAGTGTTTAAATTGTGGCAACTCCATGGGCTGTTCCTGAAGGGGGTCAGGCACGCCGTTCGGCGGCTTTCCTCCTCGCGACTCCGCTGCGAAATACATTCGTATTCCTCACTCCGTCCCTGCGGGGGCGCACGCTGTTCGACGCACCTGACCCCCTTCAGGATGGGGTAGAGAGGCACGGCGACACCTGGGAACGTCCGCCCTCACGACCAGGGGCCTTCGGGGGACGGTCCCGAAAGGCACCGCGATGAAGAGACGGCGCGCCCCAAGACCCCGGTCCAGTTAAGATCTCCTCAACACTGGCGCTGGCACTGACGCTTCGGGCGCTGTCTGTTAGAATGCTGGCTCTATGCCGAGCCTCAAGTGGATCGTTCCTCAGGGACGACCCCGCGTGTTTGCGATCTACAAGCGTGTGACGTCGATCGGTCGAGCTGGCGCCAACGACATCTCCGTCGATGCGGACTCGCTCCAGGATCACCACGCACAGATCGTCTTCGATGGCCGTGACTTTTCACTCAACGCGGTCGATCCCGACAGCGTCATTCTGGTCAACGGGAAAAAGAAGAAGAAGTCCAAGGTCTTCCACAATGACAAGCTCACATTAGGTGACGTCGAGCTCGTTTTCTCGCTCTACGACGAAGGGTCTTCACGCGAGCAGGGCAACGAGGGTTCAGAGAGTTCGGAGCTCGCCGGTATGATGAAGCTGAGCGACTTCAATCGCCGGCTTCTCGAAATACGGGCAGTCCCTGACCAGATCGAGGCGCTGCTCGATGCGGTAATCGAGGTGGTTCACGCCAACAAGGGCTTTATCATTCTTCTTCGAGATGGTGACCCTGCCATAGCTGCGGCGCGCAACGTCGATCAGGAGACGATTCCAGACGCGGTTACCCAGCTCTCAGACAGCATCCTACGGCGCTGCATCGATACTAGGCAGCCGTTGATCGTGAGTGATGCGGTCAACGATACCATGTTCCACTCGAGCGAAAGCGTGTTGAACCTCCAGTTGAGCTCGGTGATGGTCGCGCCTCTGATTGCGCAGGGCCAGCTTCTTGGCTTGATCTACGTCGGGAACGACAACGTGGTGAACCTGTTCGAGCAGTCGAGCCTCGACATCTTGACGGTCTTCGCGGGGCAAGCCTCCCTAATCCTGCAGAACGCGATCCTACTCGACCAACTAACCACCGATTGCGATCGGATGGCCGAGGAGCTCGATTCGCAGCGCTTCGGTGACATCATCGGCAGTTGCCCGAGCCTTCTCGAGGTTTTTCGGCGTGTCGAAAAGGTGGCCGTCGCGGACATCAGCGTGCTGATCACTGGCGAAACTGGCACCGGGAAGGAGCTCATCGCACGCGAGCTTCACCGCCGTTCGAATCGCTCGGAGAAGCCATTCATCGTCGTCAACTGTGGCGCCATTCCTGAGAACCTGATGGAATCGGAGCTTTTCGGTCACGTTCGCGGCGCATTCACCGGAGCCGTGGCGACGCGACAAGGTAGCTTCCAAGCAGCGGACGGCGGCACTTTGTTTCTCGACGAGATCGGCGAAATGCCGCCCGCGCTTCAAGTGAAGCTGCTCCGCGCGCTTCAGGAGCGCGAGGTGGTCAAGGTCGGCGACACGAAGCCTCAATCGGTCGACATCCGCGTCGTTACCGCGACCAATCGCGACCTCGAGGCTAGCATCAAGGAAGGCACGTTCCGCGAGGACCTCTACTACCGATTGAATGTGGTCAACGTCCACTTGCCCCCACTTCGCGAACGAGGTCACGACATCGTGATCCTCGCAAAGTTCCTCCTCAAGAAGTACGCGGCCGAGTTCGGCGCTACGGTCAAGGGCTTCACCCCGAGGGCGCTCGAGGCGATGCGTGGCTACGATTGGCCGGGGAACGTCCGGGAGCTCGAGAACCGGATCAAGAAATCGATCGTCCTGGCCGACAAGACGCTCATTGGCGTCGACGACCTCGATCTAGGAGGCGACCAGCAGCGAGCGATCGTTCCGTTGGCCCAGGCTCGCGAGGACTTCACCCGGCAATACATCCTCGAGAGCCTCGAGCGGAACGACGGCAATAGGACCCGGACAGCTCGGGATCTCGGGGTGGACCCTCGCACCGTCTTCCGGTACCTCGAACGGGAGCCCGATGCACCTGAGCCCGGTGGGGCGGCCGAGGGCTGACATCTGTGTCATAGCAACCACCTGGTTTTCGTGGAATAATCCCCAAAACCAGTGTGTTCCCGGCACTGGAGCCCCGGCATGGCCCTTGCTTCTAAATTCCCTTGGATGCTTCTCTTTGCCTCAAGCGTTTCGCTGGGCTTCGCCGCCTCAAGCTCGGGGTGCATTGCGACCGATCGCATCGAGTTCGAGCCGGTCGAGAACTTCCCTCCGTCGATCATCAGCCAACCGGAGGCCGAGTTCCCGCTCAACGAGATCGGGGCGATCAATATCGACGACCCACCGCCGGGGGAAGGGCCGGAGATGCTGCTCCAGACGTTCATCCGAGATCCGAACTTCGATCAAACACTCCAGTTTCGGATTTTTCTCGACTCCCCTCCGCCCCCGGCTTCGGAGTTCCCGATCCTTGAAGGAGACATCCCTCCGAGCGGGTTCCTCGAGCGGGACGGATTGTTTGCGATCCCGTATGAGCTCCTTGCTCCAGGCTTCTGCCACAAGATCGAGCTCGTCGTCGTGGGCGATTTCGCGAGTTTCGTGGAGCCGCGTCGGCCCGTCGAGCCGGGTGACTTCGACCAAGCGACATGGTGGGTCGAAATCACCGACGACAACAATCCCATCTCGGAGAGGTGTCGATGAGCCCCGTAAAATCGACGCTTCGCCGAGCCTCGTGGCGACGAAGTCACTTTACGGGGGTCGCCTACGGGGCGTCGCTGACACTTCTCTTGCTTGGGATGTGTGGGTGCGACTTCGGATCTGCGGAGGTGATTACCCCGGAGAACGTTTGCGGAGGCGACGCCGATTGCGTGCAGGGCTTCTGCAACGAAGGCATCTGCATCGATGACTCTTCCACCGAGGTGACCATTGCCGTCGAGGTGCTTCGGGGGTCCTCCGATACCAACACCCAGCGCGCGACCCCCGCGAGCTGGGTCTTCGTGCCGGAATCGTTTTCTGGAGCGAGCGAGCGAAACTACACCCTTTCTCCGACGAGACAGGTCGTCGGGGTCGTTCGTTGGCAAGGCACCCGGGTACCGGCGACTCTGCGGTTCACCCGCCGGATGGGCGCGCTGGTGTCTGCGCTCTCGGCGGTACCGATCGAGGTCGATACCCGTCGTGAGCCGAGCGGCGCAGAGGACCCGGGCGACGTCGACTACAGCACGGTGCTTGCGCGGGGCCAGAGCTACGACGTTGTCATCGTGCCTAGCAGCGACGTGATCGAGACTGCCGATCAGGCCGCCGCCGCGATTCGCTCGCTCCCTCCCATCTATACATCGGTCGAGGTCGACGATGTCGTCGACGAGGTGTTCCGATTCGATGTCATCTTCCCGGAAGCTCTCGACGAGGAGTGCGCCGAGAACCAGCTCGCCGGGTGCACGCTGATAGGGACGGTTCTCAGCTTTGACGGCGAGGACGAGACTGCGGCGGTGGGGCTTCAAGTGCGCGCGGTCGAGAAGGAATCCGGACGCGTCGTCTCTTCGATCGGCGAGACGAATCCGTTCGGAGGGTTCGCCATTCGAGTCAGCGACGAGGCTGGGCCTTATGTGATTCGCGTCACTTCGAGCGCCGGCGGCGCCCCCTTTCCCTCGGTATCCGTGGATCCCGACCTTGCCTTCATCAACGATCCTGCCCAACGGCGCATCCACGTGCCTCGCGTCGATGGCGTGCAAGTTACGGGGGCAGTGCGCGACGAAGAGGAACGAGCGGTCCAGGGTGCAACCGTCGGATTCTCGTCCAACGGGATCTTCGAGGAAAGCGAGCTTGGGCTTGAGGGCACCTTCAGCGCGTCGACCACGACCAGCGATGACGGCAGCTTCAGCGTCACGCTCTTGCCGGGGCTCTACACCGTGATCGTGACTCCGCCCACGGACACCGCAAATATCTGGGCTCCCCTTTCCGCGGAAGCGTTCGTGGTCGAGGATGTCGGCGAGCTCGAGGACCTCGTGCTTCCCTCGCAGATCGCCTTGTCGGGCTCATGCACCACGTTCGCAGGAGATCCTGCAAACGGCGTGACGGTTCTCGCCCGGGCGCGCGGGGACATGGGTGAGCTCCAGCGCTCGCGAGAGACCGCATCGAGTCCGGACGGCACGTTTCGCTTGACCGTCGACGCCGGACGGTACGATATGCTGATCAAGGTCGCGGACACGACGGGGTTTCCATGGCTGGTCGAGCCGGAGCTCATCATGAGCGCAGAGCAAGGCGAGATCACGCGTGACTACAGGCTTCCGCCACCGATCGTGGTTCGTGGCACGCTTCAGACAGCCGCTGGCGCTACTGTAGGGGGTGCACAGATCCGCGCCTACATCTTCGAGAGCGTAGGGGATGAGCTCCGTCCGATTCAAGTAGCCGAGACCGTCTCCGAGGTCGACGGTACCTACCGGCTTCTCATCTCGCCGACCCTCGCCGAACGATGAGCATCAACACGATAACGGCGAGACTCAGCCAACCCGGCCAGTCTCCGAAGCGCGCATAGATCGTTGCACCCTCCATCATGTGGACCTCGTACCGGAGGTTCTCTCGGGTGAGCGTCCCCGTTTGCGCCACGATTCGACCTACCGGATCGATGACGGCGCTGATCCCGCTGTTGGTCGCGCGGACCAAATAGCGGCGGTGCTCGATCGCGCGAAACTGAGCCAATACGAGGTGGATCCAGGGCTCCTGCGTGTCGCCGAACCACGAGTCGTTCGTGAGGTTGATCAATACATGGGGGTTCGCCTCGCGAACCATGGTGCGGGTGAATCCGGGAAGCACATCTTCGTAGCAAACCGGCGTGGAGATTCGCCACTCACCGAGGTGCAGCGGACGCACATGGCTGCCGGGCGTGAAATGGCCGCTGTTCGGGGACAGGTCGTAGAGCGCCGGGAACGTTTCCCCGAACGGCAGATATTCCCCAAACATCAACAGATAGGTCTTGTCGTAGGTCGAGCGGACCATACCGTCGGCCTCGATCATGAAAGCCGTGTTGAAGATCTTGCGGCGGCCGTCGACATATTCTTGCGACACGCCACCAAAGAGGATCGGCGTTCTAAGCTCCTTTCGAATCTCGTCACCCGACACCGGTAGCTCTCGCGGGAGGCTTCGGGTGTATGCGGACTCCGGCCACACGATGAGGTCGAGCTCACCCTCCTCTTCGAGCTCGCGGCTCTGCTCGAGGTGGCGCTTGTGTCCCTCGAGGGCGTCGCTTCGTTTCTCGAAGATGCCCATGTTGACCTGGATGACTCCCAATCGAAGCGGCGGGGCGGAAGCCATCGCGGCTTCTACCTGCGGGATTCGGATCGTGCCGTAGCCGAGGGTGAAGCCGACCGACAGAATTGTGAGTGCCCACACCGTGCGCGGAGCTCCACGTATGCCTCTCCACCAGCCCCAGGTCTCGAAGACCGCGAGGTTGACCATGGCGGCGACTGCGGTGACCAAAAGGGGTCCGCCGAGGTCGGCTGTCTGTACCCACATGGGTTGCTGATTGAAGCTGTTCGCAAGGTAGACCTGAAACAACTTCGGGTAGAGCCATTCGGCGGCGAGGAAAGGCGGGATCGCTGCCAGAGCGACCGACCAACCACGGCGTCTCAACGACCAGTAGATCGCGCCATAGACCCCGTACTGGGCGCCTATGAACGCCGAGAAAACCAACCAAAAACCGACGCTCGCGAATGACCCATAGCCTGAAAACACCTCGAAAAAGGGCACCAGCCAGTGGTAGCCACCCGCGATCATCACGATGCCGTACACCCAGCCCACGCCCAGCGCGTCTTGCCACGGTCGTTCCGTCGAGAGCTCGAGCGCCGCCCAGAGGGGCACGAGGGAGACCAGCGCCAGCGGCCAATAGCCGAAGCCTGCCCAACCGAGGAAGTAGATCACGCCGCCGAGGACCGCCCAGGCGTACGCTCGGGTCCGGTTGCCGTAGCTCGCGCTGTCCCGCGCGGTCTCGGTCACGATTCGTTCACCAATACGTGCTCGGTGGCTTCGCGCACGACATACAGTAACTGCTCGAGGTCGTCGTCATCGATATTGAGAGGGGGCACGACGTAGATCGTGTTTCCAAGTGGCCGGAGATGCGCGCCGAGCTCGAGGGCGGCTTCGGAGATCTCCCAGCCGGTCTTGCCCATATAACCCGTCTTACCGACATCGAACGCAGCGCACATACCGAGCGCTCTGGGATGATGAACGCCGGGAAGCGACTCCATGTCTTTGATGGCGTCAGCGAGCCGTGCTGCTTTCGGCTTGGCCCGTTCGAGGATTTGGTCTTCACGGTAGATCGCAAGCACCTCGAGGGCTATTGCGGCACCGAGGGGGTTTGCGAAAAACGTGTGCCCATGCATGAGCGCGCGCTCTTTTCCGCCCAGAAAACCGTCGTAGATCCGATCTGTCGCCAACGTTGCGGCAAACGGCAGCACCCCGCCCGACAGTCCTTTGGCCGTGCAAAGAAGGTCTGGGGCGATCCCGGCATGGTCGGACGCCCACATGGGCCCGGTTCGTCCGAAACCCGTGAATACCTCATCGGCGATCAAGAAGGTGTCGGCCCGTGTCGTCGCGTCGCGAAGCTCGGCCAATAGGGTCGGCGAATACATCCGCATGCCCGCGGCGCCCTGCACGACCGGCTCCACGATGACTCCTGCGATGCGATCCCTGTCGTCGCGGAGCCGCTCGATGAGGATCTCGAAGACGGGCTCCCAGTCGTATTCGACCGGCTCGGCGGGCCGAGCAGCCTCGAACAAGAGAGGCCGAAAGACGCCACTGAACTCGTCGACCGCACCGACGCTCATCGCACCCAGGGTGTCGCCATGATAGCCCCCGGGAAGGCTCAGGAAGAGGTTCCGCTTCGTCCAGCCGTTCTGCTGCCAATACTGAAACGCGATCTTCAGGGCGACCTCGACCGACGTCGACCCGTTGTCGCTGAAAAAGACGCGCTCCAACCCTTTCGGTGCAACGGCGGCGAGCTCGGACGCCAGCCGGACCCCCGGCTCGTGCGTTGCCCCCCCGAACGTAACGTGCATCAGCCGCTCCGCCTGGCGGCTCAATGCCCCTCGAAGCCTCGGATGCCCGTGGCCGAGATTGTTGCACCACCAGGACCCGCTCGCGTCGAGGATCCGTCGACCGCCAGGGGAGATCAGCCAGGGCCCTTCGGCACGATCGACGATGAAAAGGGGCCGGCCCACGTGGTCCTCGCTCGAGGTGTAAGGCCGCCACAAATGCCGGCGATCGAGGGCAAGAAGCTCGTCGTCGGGAAGGGACATGGGGCGGACTGTGCGACAGGGGCGGGGGCAGCGCCAGGGCTGGCCCCGTTACTGTGGACTAACCAGTACCTCTCGCCGTCCCCCTGCCTTTGAGCTTGGAGGTCCGACGACGCCGTCCTGTTCCATTCGTTCGACCAGCTTCGCAGCCTTGTTGTAGCCTACGCTTAGTTGTCGTTGGACGTGGCTGATCGAACAGTAGCCGGCGTTGGCGACGACCCCAACGGCCTTGTCGTAGAGCGGGTCGTCGCTTTCGGCTTGGCTTCCTTCCTCGTCTCGAGGCTTTAGGATCTCGTTCTGGTACTCGGGGTCTCCCTGCTCGCGGAGGAAGTCGCACACCGTTCGGACTTCGTCTTCTCCGACGAAGGCGGCGTGTACGCGTTTGAGTTCGCTCGAGCCGGGGGGGATCATAAGCATGTCGCCCATGCCGAGGAGATGCTCGGCGCCGGTGCGGCCAAGGATCGTCATCGAGTCCTGACGCTGCGAGACTTTGAAGGCCACGCGTGCAGGGAAGTTCGCCTTGATCATGCCGGTGATCACGTCGACGCTCGGGCGTTGTGTGGCGAGGATTATGTGAATCCCGGCCGCTCGCGCCTTCTGCGCGAGGCGCGCGATGCACGATTCGACGTCTTTGGCCGCGACCATCATCAGGTCGGCGAACTCGTCGACGACAACCACCACGTATGGCAGCTTCTCCGGCTCGAGGCTCTCGGCATCGGGCGTCTCACCGTCCACCGGGTCGAGCAGCACCTCATGGCCGGATGCGTCCTGCGCGCTGACCTTGCCCTTGCGCTTCGGCATGAACCTGTCCATCGCAAGCTCTCCGCGTTGCACTCGGTCGACCCGGCGGTTGTAGGTGTCGATGTTGCGCGTCCCGGCGTCGGCAAACATCTGATACCGCCGCTCCATCTCGTCGACTCCCCAGCGCAGGGCGAGGGCCGCCTTCTTCATGTCGGTGACCACGGGGAGCAGCATGTGAGGAATGCCGTCGAAGACCTGAAGCTCGACCACCTTCGGGTCGATCATCAACATCCGAACTTCTTCGGGGGTTCTCTTCGCGAGAATCGACACGATCATGGCGTTCAGTGCGACGCTCTTACCGGATCCCGTGGCGCCCGCGACGAGCAAGTGCGGCATTTTCGCGAGGTCGGTGTAGACCGGTTGGCCAGCGATATCCTTGCCGAGCGCGATCGGAAGGGCTCCGCCCTGGTTCACCCAGCGTCGGTCTTCGAGGATCTCTCGTAGATGGACCGTGTTGCGCTCGTCGTTCGGTAGCTCGAATCCGACCCGCGCCTTGCCCGCGATTGGCGCCACGATCCGCACTTTTTGGGCGGCGAGTGCCATTGCGAGGTCGTCCGCGAGGCCGGCGATCTTCGAGACTTTCGTCCCGCTTTCGGGCTCGAACTCGTACATCGTCACGACGGGGCCGGGGTGGATCTCGTCGACGCGGCCCTGGACGCCGTACGCGGCAAGCTTCTCGGTGAGGAGCGCGGCGTTGTCCCGAAGCACGTCTGCGTCGACTCGGATTACCGAGGCGTCCGGCTTGTCGAGCAAGTCGATCGGCGGGAGTTGGAAGTCGTGCTTGGATCGCCTCGGTCGAGTCGAGATCGATAGCGGCTCCTGTTGGGTTTTCTTCGGGGCGACGATCGTCGGTGCCGCAGCCTTCGCTTTGCCTTTCAGGTCTTCGTGCCCGTCCTCGTGCTCGTCCTCGTGCCCGACGGTCCCTCCCATGATCTTCGGCTGACTCACGCGCGGCTGACTGATCCTTGGCTGGTTTGCGTGGATCTCTTCCTCATGAATTTCGCGGGCCTCAGCCCATGCCTCGCGCATCGCGACGACGATGCTCGTCATCTTTTGCCAGACTGTCTGTCCCGCCCGAACGAAAGCCTGTCCCACCTCTTCGAGGGTCCACGGGGTTCGCAGAATCACAGCGATCCCAAGCACAGCGAATCCGATCACCACCGTCCCCGTGAACCCGAGCAGCGAGCGCAGCACTTCCCCCAGCAATTCACCGACCGCCCCCCCAGGCGATACCCCCCACATTGCTTGCGGCTCGATGAGCAGATGGGCCAAGGCCGCACCGATCACCACGAGGACCAACGTCGACGCCAGCGTGGCCAACCCGAGCATCGCGGCACGACGTCGAAACAATCGATACGTAAGCAAAGCGCCCTCGAGGGGCAGGAACCAGGCCACCAAGCCGAAGGCCAACATCACGGTGCGCGCCAACCTGTGGCCAACGGGCCCGACGAGGTTCGCGGAGTCGTTCCGGGCGTCATACGAGATCAATGCGAGGGTCAGCAGGACGGTTCCGGTCAAGGTTAGGATCGCGAGCACGTCCTGCCGCCTGCCTTCGGGCGACACGAGGTCGCCGGAAGAGGTGGTTTCATGTACTCTCAAGTAAGAGGCCTCCTACATTGCGAAGGCTATTCGCCGCGGGTTGGATTCGTCAAGAAATCACGCTTGTTACAGCCTCTTGATCGCCTGGTTGAATCCTCTATTATCCTCACGGGTTGCATGCTCCGGGGGATTGGTTCGCGAGCCAAATGGGTTGGATGAGCAAGATCGTGCTTATTTGCTCTGCGGTCGCTTTATTGTTGGCCGGCTGCAAGGCGGATAGTGACAGCATCGAGATGTGGAAGGGGACCGTCAAAGGCCCGGCCCGGCTCATGGCCGTCATCGGAAGCGACCATTACTCAAACGACCTTCGAACCCAAGCGGCGCTCGCGATCGTCGAGATGGATCGCAATGAGGTGAGCGGCCTCGGTCTGCTCAAACAAGCGCTCGACGAGCTTCGTCGCGAAGATCCGCAGGCCAGCGAAATGATCGTCGCGGGCATGGTCCCACGCCTCGAGGCGCTCCTCGCCGAAGAGTCCGAGTCGAGTGACGACGGCGCCCTTCAAGCGCAGGTGCGCGCGAAAGACGCTGCTTACATGGTTATTCCGTATGCACCCGAAGAGTCGCGAACCGCCCTCACCCGATCGGTCGTGGGTTGGTATTCCCGTGACTTCGAGGGGAGAAGCCTTGCCGGCGACTATAGCGCCGAGCAGGTAACCCGTGCTCTCGGGGCTGACGCGGCCGGCATGCTCGTCGACGCCCTCCACGAGAAGATGGCCCCGCAGGCGATGATCAAGATCGCAGAGATCATCGGCGACGATGGGGACGAAGAGACCAAGAAACGCGCCGCCAAACGCCTCGTCGAGATCGAAAAGGATATGGAAAAGCCGCGCTTCGTGCAGTGGCTGAGCGCCGCGATCCGGAAGTCGCTCGAAGCCGCGGGCGAGCCGGTGGACAATCCGCGTGTGTCGTTGGTCGCGGTCTACAACCGTGAGAACTACATCAACAACGGAGCGCTTCCGGCGATGAAGTACCTTGCCGATCAGGAAATCGTGTCGGCCCGCCTACTGCGGATCGCGGATACCAAGCCGGGACCGAACGACAGCAAGGCTTGGGCTGAGCGACTCAACGCGCGGCGTGCAACCGCCCTTCGTGCTCTTGAGGGACACGTCAGCCGCGCACAATTGAACCGTTTGCTGTCGATCGCACTCGACCCAGGCAACTCGATCGAGGTTCGTGACTACGCTTTCGACCGAGTTGGTGACATCCGCAGCCGGCGCGCAATTCCCCGTCTTTGGCCCCTGGTCGAGCGAACGGGCTGTACTGCGGCCTCCTGCACCTCGGCAGCGAGGTTGGACAAACGGCTTCGCTGGAGGGCCGGCGAGCTGGTGCTCTCCCTGGGTGGATCCGCCAAGATAGAGAAATTTTCTCAACAATTACCGACAGCTGTGGGGATTCAATACGAGCCAGAAGAGCTGGAGGGGTACGCCACCCGGATGAGCCAGATGACACCTCCGCCTACATCGACGGTCCTCGGGCTCCTCGATTCCGAACATTGGTGGAATCGTGTCGTCGCGTTGCGCTATCTTGAACGCAGAGGCGGGGCGGCAGATGTCCCTGCTATGAAGCGATTGATGGCGGACACGACGGAAGTGGCGGGAGAAGGCTGGTCCGAGCTCAACCCTCCAGCCAAACAAGTTGGAGATGTCGCCAGGGCGGCAATCGATGTAGTGCAGACACGTGAACAGGGTGACAACCAGAAGTAGTCGACGAGATGGCTGATCAGGGCGACAGAAAAACAGTGCGGGCATTTCAATGCCGGGACTATCTGTTTGAGATCTACGATCGGCTGAGCGACGAGCTGGAATGTTCGGTCGACTACCTCATCAACGAAGCCATGCGTGAATACGCTCGGTCCCGCGATCATGCGGTGGCCAGCCTGAGCGCACAGCAAGCGCTCGGCTCGGCCGTTGCCGCCGGAGATGGTGCTGGGGGAGTCCCCCAACCCCCGGTTCAGCCACGGCCAGTCGCGCAAGCGCGCCCGACCCCTCTGCTCACACCGATGCCTACAAGACTCCCGACCGCGCCACCTCCGCTGCCAGGTCACCGGCCTTCCGATGCGGTCTCGCGCCGCGTGCTCGTGTTGGTGTTCAACGGCCAGGATTTCCCGATCGAAAAAGATGAGTTCATCATCGGGCGGGGCACCAAGAGTGCGGATCTCGCGATTCGTGACGGCAATATTTCGCGTCGACACGCAGCGGTGGTATTTCACGACGGTGTCTACTTCATGAAAGACTTGGGCAGCACGAATGGAATCGAATTCGCGGAGCAACGTGTCGAATCCAAGCGCATCGAAGAAGGCGACGTTTATCGCATTTGCGACTACGAGCTTCGCTTCACGTATCGGTAGCCGAACCCTCAGATCCGCGGTTCTCGTCGGCTTGTTGGCTGTGGGTGCGACCCTGAACGTGTCGGCTGACGGGGGGCTTCGTGCGCGAACTGCTCAGCTTCAGCGACGTCTCGGAGACCTCGAAGCCCGGGAGGACGCCAAGTACGCCAAGGGCGCTCTCCAACAAGCCAGACGCGCGCTCGACAGCGCGAGCGGTCCCATCGAAGACCCTCTTGCCGCAGCGCGTGCTCAACAGATCGCCGACGCCGCGATGGTGTTGGCGGGTCGTCAGCTCGACCGAAGACGCTCCCAGGCCGAGCTCTTTGAAACGCAGCGACGACTGAGCAGCGTTCGTGACCGTGCCCATGCGCAGCGCCGCGTGCTCGAGGCACTCATGCGTGAGCGTGCGGAGTTGGCACGCGCAGCGGAGTCGCCCTAATGCGTTACCTGTTCGTTGTTCTAGTGGCCGTTGGCGCTTGCGCGGTCCTGACGGCTTGTGCCGCGCAGCAGACCCCGTCCGCTTCGGACGCCCTCTTCGCGTCGCCGGCGGCCGATCTTGCGAAGGAGCTCGCTCCCGATCTCCATCGCAATGCGGAAACCGCCTGGTCAGCGGCAGACCAGGCGGAACGGGACGGCGATGAGGAGGCAGCCGGTGACTTCCGGACCGAGGCGCGGTTGTGGCTGGCGGCGGCGGCCACCGAGGCCAGGCGTGTGGAGCTCGATCGTCGCCGCATCGAGCTTCAAGCCGAGGAAGAGCGGTGGGCAAAGCAGCTGGCGCGGGACCAGGGCGCCGCAGGAATCGTCGCGCAGGACATTTCTCGCTACGCGGCACGGTCCGTGGCGCTGAAAGAGGCGGAGCGACTCTCCCCCGTATCGGACCGCGGGTCGACCGAGGAAATCGTCGCCGCTCTCCTCACCCGGGTCAGGCTTAACCTAGCGCTTGCGGAGGCGCTCGGCGCGGAGAAAGGCGAGCTCCACCCGCTCGACGAGCGAGCCAACTCGATCGAGCGGCGGTACCCAAAGTCCGCGAAGCGGGCAGAGACGCTGCTCCTCGAAACCGAAGCTCTGATCGGCGACATGCGCGCTGAGTGGCCCGAACCACTTCAAGGCGCCGCGGCCGAGCTGATCGAGACGGCGCTGGTCACGGGTTTCATGGCGGATCGCACCAACACGAGCGTGATCGTTCGTTCCGAGCGTTTCTTCACGGCTTCGGGCCGGGTGTCCTCGGCCACCGTGAAACGCTTTCACGGCTTGCTCGAAGCGTTTCCCCATGGGCCCGTCGCTTGCCAGGTAGCCGTTCCCGAGCTTCGCAGCCGTGTCTGGGCGCGACGGGTCGCCTCGCTAGTCGAACGCTTGGGGCGGATGGATGACCCCGGTCGTGTGTCGACCGGCATGGTGGTGACGGATGCTCTCGGGACGGGCACGGTTCAGTGTACCTTCGCCGCGTATCGCGGGCTTTAGTCGAGCCGTTGAAAATCGCGCCGCGCTCGTTGGAGCGTTTCGCTCTGAGGCGGAGGATACGCGGGCGGGGGTGGAAGCTCGGTGATCGACACGCGCGTCAGGCGACTGCCGACCTCCAGGATCGACACGTCGACTTTGGTGGGGTTGACCTCTCCGCCACGGACGCTCGCGTTGCGATAGACGGCGCCCTTTCCTTGCCGTTCGACCTTGCCAGTGATCAACATCGGACCAAAATAGTTGAGCACCTTCGCGATCGGCGCCTGGATTCGGTACACGTGGAGGCCCTCTTGCTCTAGAAAGAGCTTGAGGCCACGAGGAAGCCGAACCCCTACGACGAAGTCGTCCGACGGGATCAGCGCTCCTTTCGCGTCGTAGATGTAGACAATTTCCTGCGGTTTGGGCAGCGCTTCTTCGGCAGTCACCGGCTCGGGGGCACTGGGTGCGGGTGGCGGCGCCTCCACAGCCTCCGAACGGCATGACATGAGCAGCAATGACGAGGTGAGCAAGAGTGGCCGCAGTTCGGGCATCGCTTTTACTCCAGTGTCTCGGCCATGCCGGAGACCGTCGTGAACATCTCGGGTGCCGTAATCGTTTCGCTGAGGACATCGATCGACAGCCCGCTGACGGGCGTCCCCGAGCCGCTGAGGTGAGCCATGAGCTTGAACTCGCGTCCGCTCGTATTGACCGGCATCGCCAAGGTGAAGGAACTACCGAAGGGATCGGTCACTAGGACCGAGGACAGGGACGTACACACCGGTTGCTGGGCAACCTGGAGCCCAACGACCAGCGAGTTCTGCAGGTCGGCGATGTCGGTGCCATCGAGGTTCGTTGCAGGATTGCTCATCGCATCCACCAGCAGTGGCACCAAGGTTCCTGGGCTTGCTGGATCATCCAAGAAGTCCACACCGAAGATTCGGCTACCGCCGATGCCACAGGCGTTGATCGGATTGACGCCGGCGGCCTTGAACGACCCGAAGAACACTTGGCCTCCGAAGAGCTCGATGGGTCCGGTCATCTGCTCACCATCGTCGAGAACGATCTCCCAGTTGAGCCGCCCCTCGAGCGTGCTGATGTTGCCACTGCCGTCGAAGGTGAGTTTCTCGGTGATCGAGACGACCCGGTTCTTTGCGGTGGCATCATCGAGCACGTCGATGTTGCCGGTGCCGAGCAGAATCACGATGTTCCCCGACCTGTCGATCGTGAGCGCGGGAGGATAATAGGTCGGCTCGGCCTCGTCAAAAGAGTCCGCATAGTACATGTCGTGCAGCGCCTCGGCTGTCCAGTCCTCTGGATCCGCAGGCGCCATGTCGATGCGCCAGAGAACCCCGTCGGCATCTACCGTGTAGACCGCGCTTCCCACCGTTCCCGTATCACCTCGGAACACCGACACGCCGCCGTTGAGAGGCGCGGGGAAGTCGTTCTCGTCCATCTTTTCGATGATCGATCCCGTTGCCAGATCGATGAAGTAGAGCGCGCGTCCGGTTGGAGTCGCTGCCGGCACAGAGGTAGAGCCTCGCCAGCAACGCCGGTCCGATCTCGGCGTGATCGCCGTGACATCGTCCGCTTCGTCCATGTCCTCCGGAAAGGCTGGGCCCGATACGAACGAGCAAGGGCTCGCAGCCGCATCTTCGACGCCCTGCCCACCCGGGAGAATGATGACAGCATGGGACTGTCGTGGCTTGAACACGATCGGACCGCCGGCACCGCCGGAGACCGGCAGCGGGTCGTTGTCTTCGAGGAAGACCTGGGCTGCGGTCGGCTGGCCGTAGGTGTTGCCGAGGTCAGCATCGGTGAACTGCCAAAGAAACTCGGGCTTACAGGGGTTGGTCACGTCGAGCGCGACCATGCCATTGCCCCCGTTTCGGAAGCTGAGGAACATCACCGTGCGCCAGACGTTGGTATTGCTGGCGGCCGAATCGATCGTGCTGCCGCCCCCGTCGTCTTCGGCGAACTTGCGGACGTCGTAGAGATTGCGGATCACGATGTTGCCGTCGGCAAACCACTGCTTGCTGCCTCCCGAAAGCAGGTTGTCGAGATCGTCCAGGAACATCGGCGGAATGAAACCCCAGAGTTCTGTACCAGCGGCCTTGCCGTCCGCGCACTGGAACTCGTCGAGGTTGGCG